>Ga0335079_10003165_pt1 | contig 19004 bp, 14 predicted proteins | sample Lox_Sample_33_FD_206719 | JGI IMG/M metagenome (GOLD analysis project Ga0335079, IMG submission 206719) | Soil microbial communities from Loxahatchee National Wildlife Refuge, Florida, United States - Lox_Sample_3.3 | ecosystem: Environmental > Terrestrial > Soil > Wetlands | place: USA... | reverse complement strand
ATTTGACGTTGGGTGGCCATGGGATTTCTCTCGCGTCCACGGTAGCAGTGGAAGAGAGGCTGGACGGGCGGCGGGGTGCGGGTGTTGTTGAAAGGGCTTGAGTTGTTTATGGGGAAGTGTGGGGACTGAAAAAGGTTTCTTCGGCTTGACTGCGGTTGGCGGCCGAGACAAGGTGACTGGGGCAGTGCGGACTGCAAGACTCCAAACGAGGGGCTGGTGATGTTCATCGAAGGAGGCGCAAAATTGGTGTGGTTACGAACATGGAGGCGCTCCCCAAGGTTGAAGCGCTTAGCGAGACCCGTGTCCACATCGAACATGTGAGGCCCTGCAAGATACCGACACCGCAGCTTACAAATCGTCCGACGTTGGTTGACGGCAGTACGTGGGCCGCCAGCAGATTCCAGCCACGATGCGCGCACACGCCCTGAATCGCCTCCAAAATGGCATCGCGGCGAATACGGTCCAGGTGAAATAAGGAGACTGACCCATGCGTTGTTCCTCGGAACGCGGCACGGGCAAGATCCTTTTCCAAAATCGGTGTCCTTGGGCAGATGGTGGGCGCGATCGACAGACCCGACTGCGTTGCAGTGGAGGTTGCCCCACTTCTAACGCTCCCTAACCCGGCATAGCCGGAACCAAACAGGAGATTCACCGCCGAGACGCCGAGGCGCCGAGAAAACGAAAAGGAACAGCGTCTCGGCTGGTTGACGACCGTCACCGCAGCTGGAATTCGAGCGCCGAGGTGGCAGATTCCTCGATGGAGGGCGGAGTGTTTCGCAGCCCTAGCTCCCGACGGAGATTCTGGAGTAACTGGATGGGGCTGTCCGTCATGGCAGTATCCAAAGCGTGATGCCCCTTAGCTATTGTGGTGCGACCAAGGACGTAACGAACGTCTCCCGAGTGCTCGGCCGCCTCGCTAGCGCTCGGTGAGACGGGGTCCACTTCGGCTGTCGGCTGGATTAAGACCCGGAAGTCGGCTTCGAAACTCCGATGAATGGCCAAAACGTCGGCGGCCCGATCGCTTGTGCCATAAGCGTCAGGATCTATTTACCCCTCCAGTTGGGCATAGGTGAAATCGCCGTCTCATAAGAACTTTGCCGAGAATACTCGTTCAGCCGAACAACTGACAGAGTCAGGAGAGGTATCCCATCTGGGCTTTTCGGCTCTTCGTAAGAAAAGCACTAGGTTCGTGGCCAGTTGGATTCTCGCAGGAATCCCAACTGTTTCCTGTCTGTATGGCGGACCTCCGTTGGCGGATGGCGAGGCTGCTTACCGCAGAGGCGATCTTAGGACTGCTCAGCATTTACTCTTGCCGTCGGCCCAATTCGGCAATGCGAGGGCGCAACTGCTCCTGGGTAACATCGCCGCGCAACGCAATGGGAGTGAGCAGGATCAAAGCGAGGCGGTTCTCTGGTATCGCCGGGCCGCGGAACATGGGCTGGCTGCGGCGCAGGCGAAGCTCGCTGCCTGCTACGCGGCGGGCAACGGCGTGCCACAGAGTGACGTTGAGGCCGTCAAATGGTACCGGCGGGCGGCGGAGCAGGAAGAGGTTCAGGCGGCAGCCAGCCTTGGCTACTACTACCAGTTCGGTGAAGGCGTCCCACACGACGATGCCGAAGCGCTGCGCTGGTACCGCACAGCAGCCAGCCGCGGCGATCGCCTCTCGCAGAACATGCTCGGTGACTTCTATACCGCCGGCGTTGGTGTATCCCCGAGCGCGTCTGACGCCACTTTGTGGTACCGGCGCGCAGCCGAACAAGGAGACCCCGAGAGTCAATTCGCTCTGGCCCGAGCCTACTATGAGGGCGCCGGTGTTGCTCGGGATCCCGCGACATCCTACTTCTGGGCCACCGTCGCCATCGGCCATCTTTCAGAAAAAGACGACGATCGACAGGCAGCCATACGCCTTCTGGGGGTGCTCGCCCGAGACTTGACGCAGAGTCAGATCGACCGAGCATCGAGTCGTGCGGCCCAGTGGCATTCTGCCGAGGGCTCCACCGACAGTTACAATTCCCCGGACGGCACGCTGGGAGCCTTTGTTGTGGTGACGGGAGCCGGCGGTGAGAGCCAAGTGGAAATTCGAGAAGGGAGCGCCACTCTTCGGACACGTCGTTTCTCTTCTCCGGACGGCCAGCATGGCTTTATCGTTCAGTATGCGGAATGGACTCCCGATTCCGGGTTCTTCGTTTTCAGCCTGGCCAGCTCCGGGGGACATCAGCCATGGCACTTCCCGACCTTCTTCTATTCGAGGCGAATTAATAAGATCGAGGCACTGGACGCATACACTGGACCGGTTGCGGACCCAGGCTTCCACGTGAGTGCACCCGACGCCATCAGCGTGATGACCGTGGCGCCGGCCAATCAGAGCGCCTCACGGAAAGAGGTCCGCGTAAAGCTGGGAGAATTGCTGGGTGGGAAGCCCTAGGCTTTTCCAAGCCCACACCCACGTTTAATACAGATCATCCTTCTGCGGCACAACACTGATGTCATCGAGCCAGGCTTCTCCCTTGTCCTCCGAAATGATCCGGATGCCAGCCGAGAAGGTGGGAAGGGTGAATGTTCCTATAAACTTCTGCCACGGAAATGTTCCGGCGGGTAGCGCCAGAGGCCGAATTTTCCAGGCTTGATCGACAGCGATATTGATTGCGCCTCTCGAGGCGAGCATGTTTCCTCTCGCCCAGAGGGTAATCTGGTAGCGCTGGCCCGGCCGAATGGCGATGGTCTGCACGGTGGTTCCGTAATCGTTGGGAGCGCGCGCCGCCGAATTGACGATATGTAGCGAAGCCTTCCCGCTGTGACTGGTTGTTAGATCGAGAGTGGCCGTTGACCGACAAGCTCCCATGTTCCCCCATGGGGTGAATGGATCGGGGAAACCCTGCTCGAAACCGCCGTCTCTGAGGAGATTGTCGCTGGCAGCAAAGGCCAAAACAAAGAACAGAAGAACCAACCCGATCGATCTGGACATGGTAGCCTCTCTTACCGCAACACCGGCAAATCGGAATCGTACGTCCCTATCGGCATGGGACTGTTTTCAGAAAATTTTCCGCCTCCGGTAAACCTGTCAACGGTCCGGCGACGTAAGCATAATAATCCTGCAGGACCACAGCCGCTTTGGAAGAAAACGTGTTCGTTGGTTTCCCAAAAATCCGTTCGGGTATGCATTCCAGGGGGTCGTTGAAGAGGCCGTAGGCGGTACTTCCGATTCGAGACTGAAACTGCCCCTTGGCGAATTCTGCCAGCGCAGCGTTCACATCCGGACACTTATCCTTTTCACAAAAGAAGTCATCGGTGAAATACACCCGCGTTACTAGCTTGCCCGTTGCGGTATCCCGATAGACAACGACCTGCTTCATCACCCAGGTAGCATAGGGGTCATGTTTGGGGATGGGTTCGCTGGCCCGTGGCACGGTACCTGTGCCGGCGCGAGGCGGGGTATTCTGCTGGGGTTGGACGGGTAATCCGGTGGTCGGATCAGTTGGCAGCCAGTTTCCGTCCGGTCCCCGCTGGTGGTGGATCGCGGGCGGCGCGGGCGGCGCAGCCGGCGGGTTCGCCGCTTGGACGTTCAGACCCTCGAAGCTCGGCGTGTCTCCGTCGCCGGGGCCGCGTGGCAGGCCGACGTCATCATCGTCAGTTGGCAAATCAAACCTCAGCTGAGTCTGCGCCTGCGCTTGTGCGACTTCGGCCATAAGGGAGGCGGACGCCTCCCGGGGCGCCGGCTGGGAGGAGTCTGTCACGTGCAAGGTGATGGTGCGAGTCCCCGCTTTCTCGAGCCGTTTGACCATGCTCGAGCTTGCCAGATCCGGATACAGAACGCCATCCACCAGCCATTCGTAGCTATATGGCTTCACGCCGCCGGAGACATCGGCTGAAACCCTGATATCCTCACCTGGTTTGAGCTCGGTTCGATCGGCCGACAGGCCGATTTCGATCGCATCGGTAACTCGCAACGTAATGGCGCCATCGACGGTCAGGGGCGGCTGGCTGGAATCCGACACATTGACCTTCACCTCGTGATCGCCGGGCGTGGTCAGTTTCGCGGTGACCGTGGGGCCAGTGCGCGCCGGTTTGGGAACTCCGTTGAGGGACCAGGAATAGGAATAGGGCGGAGTTCCCCCAACCACACGGACCGTGACCTTGGCCGATTCATCCGTCGCCATTTCTTCGCGATCGGCTCCCAGATCCAGTTCCAGTGTTCGGACGGTCAGCATCACAGCAGCATTGACACTCTGCGGCGGATCAGCAGAATCCGTGACCTCGACGCGTATTTCGTGGTCACCGGGGGTGCTCAGTTTTGCATTCACGACAGAATCGGTGCGGGACGGCCTCAAATTGCCGTCGAGAAACCACGAATATTGATAGGGCTTCACTCCGCCGCTTACGGCAGCGCTGACTTGAGCGGAGTCATTCGCCGCCAGCACTTGGCGATCGGTTCCCACTTGTACGGCCAGGGGCTCACGCCTGGGCGGTGTCAGAGTTCCCGCGCCGGCGGAGCCCGTCAGGGGCAGATCGTTGAAATTCGGTCTGCCTCCGCCAGAGGAACTGTTCGGCGTGGCAGCGTTTGCGGTAGGCGCAGGAGGTTGCGATGGATTCGGCGGCTTGTGATCGCTCGATTGAGCGCTAGCATTCACTCCGGCTTCCCAGGCAGCCCGAATCATGTCGTCACTAGTGACATCGGCTTTTGCCCGGGCGATTAATTCTGCCACCTGCCGGCCACTCGACTCCGTATCTAACACTTCCTCCAACACATTCAGATTCGGCCGCCAAGCGCGCAAGTTTTCCGCATTGGGTAGTGGCGGGTTTTCCGGCCCTCCCAGGTTTGTCCAGTGCTGGACAGTGCTGGGCCGTTCGAGATTGGGAGTGATCATCCGGTTCGGCTTGGAGAATGTCTGCCATGGCGCCTCAATCGTCATGAACTCCGCAATACGGGCTGCGGTTCTTAGCGGATCGACCCTCGTCTCACTGCTATACAAACTGTCTCGATATGTTCCGCCATTCAGAGCCAAAGTGGTGACGATAGCCGCCAGTTCGTCGGAGACAATAATGACCGACCTGCCTCCAGCGTCACGCAGCGTGCCTGCCAGCCTGCTCTGAAAGGTGGTGAAGGACTGAGTGTTTGTGGGCCATATACTGTCGCGCACCTCGGGTCGATCATATTGAACGTGTCTTACGTCGGCTTCTTTCAGTTTGTATGCTTTTGCAAGCCCGGCGTTGGAAACCGCACGCCCCTCATCGACGAACACCACAAGCGGATTCTCGGCGCTGACTGCCGGGATGTGAAATGACAAGGTTAGAGCTGTTAGCGGCAAAACCGTCCATAAACTGCGCATGGTTTTCTCTGCCCTTTAGGGGATGAGCATTTACACCGACAGGCAACGGTCATAAATTTAAGCCTCTGCTGTGCGGCGTTTCGGGCCAGTGCCTGTGAATCGATAGTGGCACCGGGCGCGATTTTCTCTCCTTTAGCGAGGACTCTGTCTCCAGATTCATTCCTTGCAAAGAGGTTCGATTCCAATGCCGAGGCTCAACTACCGGCGCGTTGCTGTTCTAGTCCTCTCCCGCCGCCTGCGTGGACTCTATCTGGATGGTCGCGTCATCAGCCAATGTGGTTTCCGAGGGACAGCCAACGTCCCGTATGCGGCGTTCGAGGAGATCCGGTTGCTCGCCCCCAGCTTCAGAATTGTAAGGACTTCTGGCTCTGGTCGCGCATCGGCGGGTCGGGCGTTAAGCCTCCAGTCGGCTCCCGATGCTATACTTAGGCACAAAAATTGCCGGGAGGAGAAATGGTCAACCGCAGAAGAGCGATGAAAATCGGTGCGGCCACGGTGGCCGGAGCGCTCGTTAACCTGCCAGCTCTCGACCGGGAGGTGGCGCTAGCACGGGCGCACAACGCGTTTCAAAGAGCGGTTTTTGACGAGCGTTTCGCGGAGTGCCGGGCTTTCGCAGCCGAACTGCACAGCGCAGGCGTCCTCACTTCCGCGATCCGCGGCGATGTTGCCGAGCTGTGGTACCGCGATCTAAGAGTACAGCTGAGCAAGAACCCGACGCCGCTCGCCGGTTTGACGGATCGGCCCGCTTTGTTTTGTCTCGAAGAACTCGCCCGCGACGTGGGTATGCGCGTGATCGCCCGAGTGGATCACGTCATTGATCCAGACAGGGAACAAAACGGCCATGCCCAGCACACCGCCGTTGGGCCGGTGTCGCTTGTCGCGGCTAGCCGCCAGTTAACGACTGAACTTGGATTCGGGCGCACCATGGCTCGGGTGTTCCGCCAGTTCGACCTCAGTGAACCTCGCGATGCGGCCGCGCAAAAACGCACGGGGCCATTTGCTCCGGAAAACAAAACTGCCTTGGTTTCCTGGATTATCGCCGGGAAGATGATCTCTTAAGCAGGTTGATCGCGTGAAGGTGGAGAGGAGATATTCAAATGGTTTTACCTCCAAATGTAAGGGAAGCGGACTTCAACGCAGCCTTGGTTGAGTTCCGGTCTGCCGTCGGCGCGAGCTGGGTGTTCAGCTCGGACGAAGACGTCGCCCTCTATCGCGATTCTTACTCCATCTACTGGGGCGAACCGGAAGAGCGGGTGGCCTCCGCGGCTGTGGCTCCCGCCAAAGTAGAGGAAGTGCAACAAATCGTGCGCGTCGCCAACCGATACAGCATCCCTTTGTATCCGATCTCGACGGGGCGCAACCTCACCTACGGTGGATCGGCACCCAACATGCGCGGCAGTGTTGTCGTCGATTTGAAGCGCATGAACCGCATCCTGGAAGTCGACGAAAAGAGGGCGTTCGCTTTGGTGGAGCCGGGCGTTTCCTATTTCGATCTTTACCACTATATCCGGGAACGCAACCTCAAGCTGATGCTGGATGTGCCCGACCCAGGATGGGGCAGCCCCATGGGCAACAGCCTGGATCATGGCGCGGGCTATACGATGGCCGCATTTCGCGATCACTTCAGTTCGCATTGCGGCATGGAAGTGGTGACGCCGGACGGGGATGTGATCCGTACCGGCATGGGCGCCGTGCCGAAGTCGGATAGCTGGCAGGATTTCCACTACGGTGCAGGCCCCAACGTGGACGGCCTGTTTGCGCAATCGAACTTCGGAATCGTCACCAAGATGGGCTTCTGGCTGATGCCCATGCCGGAAGCTTTCTTGTCCGGCACAGTCACGGCGCCGCGCCACCAGGATCTGGATGCACTCGTGCAGGAGGTCAGCTACCTGGAAGACTTGGGCCTGACGGGGATGCCTCAGTATGGCAGCCCCATTGCCCAGGCATCGTTTGGTCCGGGCGCAGGCGCCATGGCAAGCTTGATGCAAAATGGCTGGCCATCCGCCGAAGCGGTGGAACGCTTCGTGACGACGCAAAAGCGTCCTGCCTGGTCCGTTCAGCTCTATTTTTACGGCCCCGAAGAAACAGTTCGAGCCACCTGGCAAGCCACCAAGCGGCGTTTCGGGAAAGCTATCGCCGGCGCGATGTTCCAGGACGGCGAATTCCTGACTCTGCCCATCCCGAAGGAAAAGGAACCGACGCAATCGGATAAGCCCCGCTTGGGGATTCCCGCGCTCGAAGTGTTCAATATGGTGGCACGGAACCCACAGACAGCAGATGACCCCTCAGACGGACACGCCGACCTCTTTGTCACAATCCCCCGCAAGGCCTCGGCCCTTTGGGAATCGTCACGCGTCCTGTTTGAAGCCCACCGGGAGGCGGGCATGCCAGCGCGGCAAAATCCCTTTTCCACGCCCTTCACTTACTATTCGCGCTGTTTCTGGACTGGCACCACCGTACCCACCTGGCGCGACCCCGTGAAGAATGCACGCAGCCGGGCATTGTTTGAGAAAGTCATAGACCGCTGCGCGGAGCATGGCTGGGTCAGCTATCGTACCAACCCCGCATTTCAGGACCTGGTAGTGAGCAAGTATTCGTTCAACAACAACTCCCTGCTGCGCTTTCAGGAAAAACTGAAAGACGGCATCGACCCCAATGGAATCATCGCGCCGGGCCGTTACGGAATCTGGCCGGCAAAAATGAGGAAGAACCGCGCATGAGACGGACGCTTTTTCTGTTCCTGGTTGTTGGACTTTCGAATTCTGTGTGGGCGCAGACGCCTTCGGAGACACACGGAAAAGCCGTCTTCGATAAGTGGTGTACGCCTTGCCACGGAGCCGTGGCGCCAAAGAATGTCATGTTTGGCAATGGCGCTTTAGCCGGCACCTCCGCACTTGCCGTGAAATACAAAGGCAAGCTCCCGGCGGTGCTTGAACAACGCACGGATCTTACGTCCGCCCTGATCAAAACCGTGGTGCGGCACGGTTTGTACGGCATGCCGATTACGCGCAAGACAGAAGTCAGCGACGCGGAACTGGAGGACGTCGTGGCGTACCTGACCCGGAATCGGAAGAAGTAAGGGAAAACCCGTGTGATGCGGGCCGCGGCCGGATCCGGACTTATCGTGGAAACGGATCCGCGGACCCTGGCGCGTTTCTCGGTCCTGGTCCGCATCTTGATCGGGCAAACTCAGCTGAATCAATCACATGCCGCTTTTGGTAGGTGACCTCTCGGGCCCTACTTGGTCCTTGCCCTAATGTGTTCGAGGCATGGGCGAGGCCTATCGCGCAAGTGACATACGCCTGGACCGAATAGCCATCGAAGTCATCCCGTGAGTGGTTCTGTGATCGTTCGAGCGGGAACTTCCCCCAGCTATCTGGTGCTGGGCTGGGCGGTCTCAAATCAGTGCGGGCTCACGCTCCAGTACTGCCTCTATGACGTTGGCGGAACTGGCAGTGGAGCCGGGCCTATACGGCATCGCGGGCCATCACTTACGCATTCCGCTGCGCGACGAGCTGACGATCAACGAGCTCAATTTTCGCGGATTCAGCATCCCAAAAAGACTGGGACTGCATTCTGTCCAAATCGGTCTGCGAGTATCCGAACCCGCTCCAGACCTGCTGCTTATATCCGAAGAGGCGGCGCTTCTGTTCAGCCGGCCGCAGATCCAACATGCTCTGCGAATCATAGTTTCGGAAAACCGTTTCGAACCAGCCCTCCAGAACGGATTCCACCGGCGGCCCAGTGCGGGCCTCTAACTCCGCCAACACCGAAGGGTAGCGATCGAAGCCGTCCGTTGCCACCGTTACCACGTTGTCATCCGGACCCAGATTCAGATACCGCGCGAACCGTATCGCGCCGAGCACGTTGCAGATGCCAGAGATCCCGAAGACACCCACAAGCGCCGCCAGTAGGCCTTCCGGCAAGTGCAGCATCCGTTCCAACAGCCGGCCTCTGCGTTCCACCAGTTCCAGTCCGAGAACGCAATCTTCGTCATGGATTAAAGCCACGTAGTCCGTCGTCAAGACATTGTGGATGAGCGTCACCATCTTGTCGCCGATGCCTTCGATGCGGTGAGTGCCCCGGCCGTTGTTGAATAACGTGGAGCACTCCTTCGGCTCCAGCGCGCAGATTCGCGTATCCGGATATCGCGCTTTGATCTCGTCTCCCGCGGCCAGCGTTCCGGCGGAACCCGGCGCCGAAACGAAAGCGGCTACACGGCCATTCCCATGCTGCGCTGCCACCTCCAGAGCGCTTCGCCCCGTGACGTACCGATGAAAACGATAATTAGGCAGCAACTCGAACTGGGCCAGGACCTTGTTTCGGGCGTCCTTCTTATATTGCCCGGTGCGCTCGAGGACCAGGATCACATCGCTCTCCGATCCGGGCGTCAGATCCAACTCGCCACCGTACTGCCGGATGCGCTGGTACCGTTCCGGGCTCATCCCATCCGGCATAATGACCACCGCCGGGTATCCCATGAGCCGCGAGATGTATGCCACACCAATCCCGAAGTTTCCGGTGGAAGGCCCAATCACGGTGTTCACGCCCGGCATGATTTCGCCGGCAAGCTCACCTTCGATGAGCGTGGCGTAGGCGGGTCCGACCTTATGGCTTCCCGACGGGAAACACCGTCCCACCAGCACCACAATATTCGCGGCCACTCCCGTCAACGCTTTGGGAAGCACGATGTGCCGGACGCGGTGATCCGGCCCGCGCCAGGTAATGTTGAACAGGTTGTAGGGGTCCAGCTCGTTGGCGGAAGCGGCCAAAGCCCGATCGCGGATCGCAGGCGGCAGCAGCTCCGGCTGCAACATTTCTTGATAGGTCGGCCCCCATGCGGCGCGTTTCATAATCTCTCCCAAAGCGCTTTCGCTCGAGCCATGGCTCGTTCCGCAATGCGGCGTCCGTCCACGTTCACAAGGTTTCTCTCCCGCAGCACATAACGCCCGTTCACGATCAGGCTATCCACGGGAGCGTTCGAAACACCGAAAAGGAGATGGCCAAACAGATTGCCGGCGGTCAGCGGCGTGGGCGGAAAATAGTCCATCACCACGAGGTCGGCCGGTGCGCCGGTCTCAATACGCCCCAGATCGAGCCCCCAGAGTTTCTTCACGATACTGCGATTGTTCCAAAGGGACCCTGCATATGCTCGCCGAGGGTCATGGGCCTTCAGCGTTTGGACGTGCAGCGCGGTTCTGAACTCGTCCCACAATCGCGGCGAGTAGCCATCGGAACCGAGCCCCACCAACACGCCGCGGCGCGTGAGGTCCAGGACATCGGTTGTGCCGACGGCGTTATTACAGTTTGATTGAGGGTTGTGGATCACATTCACGTGGCGGCGAGCCAGTGCCTGTCGATCGGCTGCGCTCACATGGACACAATGCGCCGCGAGGGTATGGTCGTTGAGAATACCGAACCGGTCGAGCCGTTGTACCGCCGCACGGTCGCACAGACCTTCGGCCACATGAATATGAAACGGCGCCCGGAGCGACTGGTTCGCCTCGGTGCACGCGCGGAGTGTCCGGTCGCCGAGCGTGAATGCCGCGTGCAATCCGAAAGCCGCGCGCACCAGCCCGCCGCGGCGCGAACGTTGGATGAAGCGGACATTCTCCGCGATGGCTTGGCGAGCGCTCTCGCGGCCGTTGCGGTCGCTGGTTTCATAGCCTGTGGCGCCCCGCAGGCCGATCTTTCGGAACGCGCGGTCAATTTGATCGAGGCTGCCCGCGCAAGCACCGGGGCTGGAGTGGTGATCGATCACCGTGGCCACGCCGCATTTGGCCGAATCCATCAGACCTACCAACGCACTGTAGTAGATGTCCTCTTCGTTCAAAGCGCGATCCAGGCGCCACCAGAGCTTCTTCAAGACAGCGGTGAAATTCGCAGGCCGTGGACCGGGCAGGACCAGCCCGCGCGCGAGCGTGCTGTACAAGTGTGTGTGGCAGTTGATGAGCGCGGGCATCAGCAGGCGGCCGCCTAGATCAACTGGATCGCCGCCGCGCACACGCCCGGGCCGGACGAAACCGATGGTGCCATCCTCGCGAATTTCCACGCTGCCGGAATCCAGGACTCGGTTGGTGGCGTCACACGTCAGAATGCGGGCGTTGGTGAAGATCATGACGGCACAATGTGAGTGCCGGCTTCGCCGCGCAAGGCACGCGTAACATGTTCGGCGGAGGTGATGATGCACTCCTCGCCGCCGTGCATCACGAACTCGATTCCGGCTTCGACTTTGGGCCCCATGGAGCCCGGGGGAAATTCGCCGGCAGCAAGGTGCTCTCGGGCTTGCCGCACCGTCACGGCATCGAGCCAGCGCTGATCGGCACGGCCGAAGCTCAGCGCAACGCGTTCCACGGATGTGAGGATAATCAGTTTGTGGGCGTTCAGGTCGCGCGCGAGCAGGCTCGAGGCGAGATCCTTATCGATGACTCCTTCGACGCCGACCAGCCGGCCATCGCGCCATGCGACCGGAATACCGCCGCCGCCACAGGCGATGACCACCACGCCCGCCTCCACTAACCGGGCGATGGCCTTTTCCTCGAGGATTCGAACAGGCCGCGGCGAGGGCACTACGCGCCGCCAGCGGCCCCGCTCGATTTCCACGAGGCACCAGTGCGGCTTCCCGCGGCGGATCTGGTCCACCTCCTCGCAGTTATAAAAAGAGCCGATCGGTTTAGTCGGATGGGCCAACTCCGGATCGATATCGCTCACCAGCACCTGCGTAATGATGGTGGCGGCGGTGCGGTCCATCCCGTGGCGACGGAATAGCTCGAAGGCCAGCCGCTGAATCATGTAGCCCATTCCGCCCTGTGAATCCGAAACGCAGGTGTCCAGCGGAAGCCGCGGCACGCGCTGCTCGGCTTCTTCCACTCGAATCAAGATGTTTCCGATCTGCGGGCCATTGCCGTGGGTAATCACGATTCGAGTATCGCTTTGGAACAGTCCTCTGAGATGCTGAAGGGTTTCGGCAGTATGCTCGAACTGTTGCGGAATGGTGCCCGGTTCTCCCGGCCGCGTGATTGCGTTACCGCCCAGCGCCACCACGACAGTCTCCGGCACCAAGCTACCCTCGTTCGACGGTTTCGTATTCGATTTCCCGTTCCGCCATGGTCAGCGCCATGATCGCCTTGGCCGTGTGCAGGCGGTTTTCGGCTTCTAAATAGACCACCGAATTGGGCCCGTCAATCACCTCATCCGTCACTTCGTTGCCACGATCGGCGGGAAGAGGATGCATGTACAGCGCGCCCGCTCGCGCCCGTTTCATCCTTTGCGCGTCGCAGATCCAGCCGGTGTACTGCTTTGCGATGCGCAGCGATTCGGCAGGATTGCTTCCCATCGTGTCCAGGCAACCCCAACTCTTGGGAATGACGACATCGGCATTTTCAAAAGCCTCATCCATGCTGCTCGCCACGCGGAAACTGCCGCCGCCCTGCCTGGCATTTTCCTGCGCTGCCCGCAGCGTATCCGGCATGAGGCCGTATTCCGGGGGATGAGCCAGCACCACATTCATGCCGAACCGCGGCAGCAACATAATGAGGCCTTGCGGAACCGAAAGGGGCTTGGCATAACTCGGTGCGTATGCCCAACTCACAGCCACCTTGATGCCGCCGAGGTTCCGGCCGCGCTTCTCGCGGATGGTCAGGAGATCGGCCAGAGTCTGGCAAGGATGGTCGATATCGCATTGCATGTTGATCACTGGGGCTTCCGCCCAACGGGCCACCTCGCGCATGTAGGCGTTGCCCTCGCCGGGAATCAGGTCGTGACGAATGGCAATTCCGTGTCCGTAGCTCGAGAGAATGATGCCGGTATCTTTCGCGCTTTCGCCGTGCGAGACCTGCATCGCATCGGCGGTGAGAAAATGTGCGTGCCCGCCGAGTTGCGTCATGCCGGCCTCAAACGAATTTCGCGTGCGCGTCGACTTATCGAAGAACATCAGGAAGATGGTCTGATCGGGCAAGTATCGGTGCGGTGTGCGGCCCTTGAATTTGCGCTTGAGGTCCGAAGCGACCCCCAGCAGGACCTCGAGTTCTGCGTTCGTCCATTCCTGGGTAGTGATCCAATCGCGCCCTCGAAACAGAGCCGTTCGGACTTCAATGGGTAACTGAGTGATCATCAATCGTCTCCTGAAAGCCAGCGACATTCGCAAAGTTCACGTGGCGCGGATCGCCGGTCGATTCCAGCAGTAGTTTGAGTTTGAGGAAGGGAAGCATGTCGATGATAGCACCGCTCCCTGGCGGTCGCGGCTCGGTAGCTGACCGGCGCCACGCCAGGGCCTCACCGTCGCTCAAACGGATTTCGACCGCGGCCGACTCCGTAACGTACGAAGCAGTCTCCCGTCCGAGAGTCAAAACGTATCGCTTCCCGCCGAGTGCGCCGTAGATTCTCCGCGCTGGCCAGTCCACAAAGAATCCGTTATCGCCCACCTGCCTGTCGTAGCTGGCGAAGCTCCCGAAAAAGCGTGGCTTCTCTACGTTCGGCCCGCCGTCTTCGGGACAGAAGACATCGCAGTTGCCACAGTCGTTGCAGGCGTCCGCATAGTTGGCCAACTGGTGCGCCTTTACCACGCGCAGGATGCCACCGGGCACGCGGCGAATGCGGCCGGGCAACAGCTCGAAGTTGTCATACTCGATGGTCTTGGCCTGCGTCTCATAAACAAAGTTGGCGTCATTGGGACAGACCGGGATGCACTTGTCGCAGTTGATGCAGTCGTACAGCCACAACTTCGATCCAATCTTCCGCGGCACGCCCTTATTCCGCTCCCAGGTGTACCGCTCGATCGTCTCCGTGCCGTGGTAGGCTCCGACGAAGTCGGGAATGTTCGTAACTCCGAGCGCACGCATCTCCGCACCGAGATTCTCGATATATCGAATCAAGCGGCCGTAGCCGCCCGGCCTTAGCAGGTCGGTGCACGTAGTGACCGGGACAAATCCCTTGGCCACGACCCCCGCAACATTGTGCGCGTCCAGACCGCCCGAGAACGACATCGGAATAGAGCCTGCAACGCGTTCGCGAAACTTCTGGGCCAGTTGCGTGGCGATTACGTACAGCGGCGGACCCGAAAGATACATCAGCTCGTCGCGAAAGACCTGTTTGTGATTCTTCACGACGAGCGTGTTCGAGAATTTCACCGAGAAGCTCTTGCCCCGGGTTTGGGCCAGCTCATGGAGACGCGGGATCAAATCGACGGCTTCATTCCATTGCAGGTCATTCTCGAACGCCAGAGGGTGGATCTGAATGTCGCGGTATCCGAGGAGATCGTGCAGCACGTGCGCGACTTCGGTCTGACCGAGAAGCGTCGGATTTAACTTGAGACACACGTGGCAGTCCATCTCGCACAGCAAGAAAGTGACGATGCTTTCGATTTCGTTTGCGGGGCATCCGTGAAACGTGGAAAGACTGACGCTGTCACTGATCTTGGCCGGGAAAGGCAGGCCGCGGTATTCGGAAGGCAATCCGGCGCGCAGTCCGTCAATGACCGGCGCGGCGTTCTTCATGCCCTCGATCCACGCCCGCACGCGCGGCGACCGGATTCCGTCCAGGTTGTAGCCCACGCTCATGTCGAAAACCGTTTCACCGGGAACATTCTCGCCGAGCAGCTTGGAAGACCGAAGAATCTCCAGAAGCATGGCTGCACTCACGTACTCGCGCAGGGATTGCTCGAGCTTCAACTCTTGCGACCACTCCACGTTGTAACCGACATTGGTAGCGTCAATGCAGGGCCGCGGAATCTTCAGCTCATCGAGGATCTGAACGGTCTTTAGTTCGATGATGCGCGAGCCGGCCAGCCAACAGAGCACAATATTCTGCGCCAGTTGGGTGTGCGGGCCGGCGGCCGGGCCGAGCGGAGTGGCAGCGCGGTGCCCATGGAACGAAACCGACAGGTCCAGCCCTGGCAGACCAGAGAAGAACTTGCTCTTCGGGAGGTCGAAGATCTTCCCCTCGCGTTGGTATTCGAGGAATGCCCTGCGCAGCAGGAGTGGAAGCGAAATGGGAACCAGTTCAGCCATTGCCTTTGTGAAGGCCCGCCGTGTACACCAGCGGAAACACCGCGTAGAATTTGGCCGCCTCAACCAGGTGGCGGATGGGAACGCGTTCATTCACGCTGTGCGCCAACGTCTCGTCACCTGGCCCGAAGCCGATCGTAGGAACACCCATCAGTCCCATTGATCCCACGCCATTGGTGCTGAAGGCCCACTTATCCACCACCGGTGCGTGATCCCAAATCGCTCGATAGGTGCTGATGGCCGCTTGAGCTACAGGATGCGACTCCTCCAGAACCCAGGTCGGGTAGTATTTCTCCATTGGATAGTGCAGGCCCGTATAGCTGGGCGTATGGTAAGTCAGAATCCCGACTTCGGCGCCCTCCGCCCCCGGCAGTGCCTTCACCTCGGCCAGCGCGCTTTCCTTGGTTTCGCCCGCGGTCAAGCGCCGGTCCAGGTGGATCGAGCAGGCCCCGGGCACCGCGCACAGCGAAGGCGACAGAGAACGGATTTCCGTGACGGCGATACTGCCCTTGCCGAGAAAAGCATCGCTAGGCAGGCGTTCGTTCAGCTTCTCGACTTCAGCCACCAGCCGGCTCATCCGATAGATCGGATTGTCACCCCGCTCCGGTGCGGAAGCATGGCAGGACCGGCCGCGCAGGTGAACTTCAATCTCCATGCGCCCGCGATGGCCGCGGTGGATGCGCAGATTGCTGGGCTCGGTGATGACCACGCAATCGGGCCGAATGCCGTCTTCCTTCAAAATGTAGAGCCACGGCAGGCCGTCACAGTCTTCTTCCTGAACCGAGCCGACGACGTAGAGTGTGTAATCGTCACTTAGCCCCAGGTCTTTGATCAACCTACCGGCATATACCATGCTCGCCATGCCGGCGCGCTGATCGCATGCACCGCGGCCGTAGATGTAGCCATCTTCGACTTTTCCCTTGTAGGGATCCCACGCCCATTCTCTCGGGTCGCCGACCCCGACCGTATCGACGTGGCCATCCATCATGATTACAGTTCTGCCCGATCCGATCCGTCCGAGGATGTTGCCCATCGGATCCACACGGACTTCGTCGAAACTCACCCTCGTCATTTCTTGGTGGATACGCGCGATCACCGGACCTTCCTGTGTGCTCTCCGCCGGGATGGCGATGAGATCGCGCAGGAATTGGACCATATCGGATTCGTAGCCATGAGCCAGCGCGTCCAGGCGTTCGCGAGGAATGGTTTCACTGGCGAGTGTGCTCATTGGGTTAGTACCGCCTCCTCCTCTGCTGTCGCAGGCGCTTGCTGCAAGGCTTCGAGCACATCTTCCGGGTAGATGGGCAGCTTGCGAATCCGCACCCCCACGGCGTGGAAGATGGCGTTGGCGATTGCCGGGGCCACTCCATTGATGGGAACCTCGGAAACCGACTTTGCCCCGAAAGGTCCCAACGGTTCCTCCGTCTCCACCAGGATGGTGGTGAGCTTGGGCATATCTTTTGCGCTGAAAATTTTGTAATCCAGGAAATTCGGATTTACCGGCCGGCCAGACCCATCGAGCCGTAGCTCTTCCGTCAGTGCGAATCCCAGACCCTGGGTCACGGCGCCCTCTACCTGACCTTCCGCCTGCATGGGATTAATTGCGACCCCCGGGTCCACTGCGGTCGCCAGGTGCAGCACCTGTACGCGGCCGGTTTGGGTATCGACCTCTACCTCCGCAAAGGTCACGGAAAAAGGCGGAGGGCTATCGGTATTGAAATGCGACGCGCCATCCATGATCTGCATCTTTTCGCGGTACAGGGCCTGGAGACCGATCTCGGTCATGGTCACGGACTTGCGCTCCTCGCCTGTGGTGAATACTTCGTTATTCCCCCAGGCCAGGTCTTCGGCTGGCACGCCAAGCATCTTCGAAGCGAGCGCCAAGACCTGCGCGCGCACCTTTTCCGCAGCCTTCTTAACGGCCCCGCCCGAAATGATGGTGGTGCTGGATGCGTATGCTCCCGTGTCGAACGGCGTTATGTCCGTATCGCCGGACGTGATGATGATCTTGTCGAGACTCACGCCCAGCGTTTGCGCGGCGATCTGGCTGAGAACGGTGTCCGCGCCCGCCCCCACGTCGGAAGCGCCCACCTGCAGGTAAAACGATCCATCTTCGTTCATCTTGAGGAAGGCGGAGGCCCAATCTATACCCGCGATCCCGCTGCCTTGCATGCAGCAGGCCATGCCTACGCCGCGCTTTAAATGGTTGTTCCCGCCGCAGCCGTCCTTTCTCTTCTCCCACCAGCCGATCGCCGCCGCGGCAGACTCCATACACTCCGGCAACCCACAACTTCGCACCACGCGCGGCAGGCCGCTTTTTCCCTCACCCAGTTGTGCGGACAGCATGTCCACATCGCCCAGTCGAATCACGTTCCGGCGATGGAACTCGAGCGGGTCCATTCCCAACTCGTGCGCCAGTTCATCTGCCACGCTCTCCTGGGCAAAAAAACCTTGAGGGCACCCATACCCTCGAAACGCACCGGCGACCGGAGTGTTGGTGTAGACCACGTGACACTCGAACCGCATGTGAGGGGCGCGGTAGAGCGGCAGAACCTTGCTGCCGGTGTTGCCCTGCACCGTGGTGGAGTGGCTTCCATAAGCGCCCGTACTGGCCACCACCTTCATATGGCTGGCCACAAGCGTGCCGTCCCGTTTGACGCCCATCTTCATCCGCAGAATTTGCGGATGCCGGCTGCGGGCCATGTAGAATTCTTCTTCGCGCGTATATTCGATCTTCACCGGCCGCCGCGTAGCCAGCGTGAGCGCGCCGCAGATATCCTCCAGCAGCATCTCCTGTTTGCCGCCGAATCCGCCGCCGATGCGCGGCTTGATCACGTGCACACGGCTTACGGGGAGTTGCAGAATTTGAGCCACCTGGCGGCGGCAGTGATAGGGGACCTGCGTGCTGCTGCGAATCACTAGGCGTCCGTCGGCGTCGAGCCAGCAGATGCTGACGTGCGGCTCCAACATGGCGTGCTGCTGGCGCTGGGTGCGGTACTCGCGCTCGATGATATAGTCCGCTTCGCGAAAGCCCTCGTCCACATTGCCGATCTCGCGCAAAATGTAGCCGGCAACATTGTGCGCCGCGTCGTAAATGTTCTTCGCATCCGGCTCATCGTGGATCACCGGAGCACCGGGCGCCATGGCCTGCTCCATGTCCAGAACCGCGGGCAGCACATCATACTCGACCTCGATTAATCGCAAGGCCTCTTCGGCAACAGAACGGCTCTCGGCGGCGACCGCTGCAACCCGGTCGCCGACGAATCGAACTTTGGAGTCGAGCAGATAGGTGTCGTAGGGCGAAGGTTCGGGCCATGCCTGACCCGCGGTGGTGTGGGGCACTCGCGGCACGTCTTGATAAGTGAGAACCGCGTGGACACCGTCTAGGGCTCGGGCCTTGCTCGCGTCGATGTGCTTGATCCGGGCATGCGCATAAGGGCTCGGCAGGATCTTGCCATACAGCAATCCGGGAAGCTGGATGTCATCGGTAAAGGCTCCGCCTCCCGTGACCAGCTTCACGCCATCCACCTTCCGGAGGTTGTGGCCGACAATCCTCGTGGCCATCACGCCACCTCCTCTGGCAGGTCTTCCACGGCATTTTTCTTCCGCGCGGCAGATAGCACAGCGTCCACGGGCTTCCGGTATCCGGTGCAGCGGCAGAAATGTCCGGCCA
>Ga0335079_10003161_pt1 | contig 19024 bp, 11 predicted proteins | sample Lox_Sample_33_FD_206719 | JGI IMG/M metagenome (GOLD analysis project Ga0335079, IMG submission 206719) | Soil microbial communities from Loxahatchee National Wildlife Refuge, Florida, United States - Lox_Sample_3.3 | ecosystem: Environmental > Terrestrial > Soil > Wetlands | place: USA... | reverse complement strand
AGCACAAGACCAAACACAGCCGACTATCCAGCATGTTCCGGTCAAGGCCACATCGCCTGCATCCGGCAAAGAAATGTACATGACCTACTGTGCCGTTTGCCATGGGACCGACGGCAAAGGGGGAGGTCCTGCGGCCGGCGCGCTGAAGATTCCTCCCACCGACCTTACAGCGCTGAGCAAGAACAATGCGGGGAAGTATCCCGCCATGAAGGTGTCCGCCACCATTCGGGGCGAAGCCAATCTTGCCGCGCATGGCTCGAAAGAGATGCCGGTATGGGGATCGTTGTTTTGGGGCATGAGCCATGGCCACGAGGGTGAGGTGCAGCAGCGCGTGGCGAACCTTACCAAGTACATCGAATCTCTACAGGCAAAGTAGCTACCTGCTGACCATCTGGGCTCAGGGGCCGAGCGGTCCGGGCACAAGCGTCAGCTTGTGCCCTTTGTGTCCGTCTGCAGGGCGTTCCGAGGCATTCGTCGGCCGGTGGCCGTGACCGCTATTCTATTCTGCGCTAAGAATTTTCCAGGCTTCGCGGCCGGTGACCATCACATGCTGCACACCCTTGACCGCCTTCATGTACTGTGCTCGCTCGAAAGCAGAGGGATTAGGACAGCGGATCTGACTCATGCTGCCCTTCATTTGCTGAACCGATTCGTATTCATGCTTCTCCATCCATTCGACTAAGCCCGCCTCAATGTATCGAAGATGGCTGACGCCATTGCGCAACAAAGTGGAGCAGAGCATGGTGACGTCGGCCCCGACCATGAGCAGCTTAATGACGTCTTCCGGGCCATGCACGCCGCTGGTGGCTGCCAGGCTGGCACGGATGCGCCCGAAGAGAATGCCGATCCAGGTCAGGGGAAGCCGTAAGGCATGTGGCGTGCTCAGCAGGACGTTGGGCTGAATCTCCAACTCATCGAGGTTGATGTCGGGTTGATAGAAGCGATTGAAAAGCACCAGTCCGTTCGCCCCGGCTTCGTCGAACCGTTTCGCCATGTAGGCCATGTTGCTGAAAAAAGGGCTGAGCTTGAGCGTGACCGGAATTGTGACCGCCGATTTTACCGCCTTGAGAATGTCGAAATACTCTTGTTCGACCGCGCTGGAGGGTAAGTCGGGGTCGGTAGGGATGGAGTAGATGTTGCATTCCAGGGCGTCTGCGCCGGCTTGCTCAATCAGCTTGGCGTATTGAGTCCAGCCGCCAACGGTGGTGCCGTTGAGGCTCGCGATAATCGGCACCGACACGGCTCTTTTGGCCCGCTCAATGTGCTTCAAGTAGCCCTCGGGCCCCAAGCGGAATTCATCGGGCTGAGGGAAAAAGCTGGCCGCTTCCGCAAAGCTGTCCGTCCCCGCGGCCAGGTGGTGTTGCAGTTCAAAACTCTCTTGCCGCAGCTGCTCCTCGAACAGCGAGTACAACACCACGGCGGAGGCGCCTGCATCCTCGAGACGGCGAATGCCGTCAATTTCTTGTGATAACGGCGAGGCCGAAGCTACCAGCGGTGTGCGAAGCCGCAAACCCAGATAAATAGTGCTGAGGTCGATCATATTTCCTCCTCGCGGAAGACTTTGCGAGCAACGTCTCTACCCTCGTCTTACGTTTTCACTCGGCCTTGGCCGGTTCTTTGTCAAACTTCCGCTGTGCCAAATACTCATAAAGGTGGAAGCGGGTGACCGCATCGTGCTGTGCCTCGCGCCAGAGCTGTTTGGCATCGTCCGGTTTACTCTTGGTCAGCATCTTGAAACGCGTTTCCATTTGCAGGTAATCCTCGACTTTACGCGTGGGCGTCCGAGAATCGAGGGTCAGCGGATTCTCGCCCTGGGCCCCGCGTTCAGGGTTGTAACGATACAGCAGCCATTGCCCCGAGTCGACTGCCGCTTTCTGATTTGACATCGCAGTGGTCATATTGATGCCGTGAGCGATGCAGTGTGAATACGCGATGATTAGGCTGGGGCCGTTGTAGGCCTCGGCTTCCAGAAATGCCTTCAACGTATGCTCGTCTTTTGCGCCCATAGCCACGCTGGCGACATAGATGTTGCCGTAGCTCATGGCGATGAGTCCTAGATCTTTCTTGGGGCCGGGTTTGCCGCCGGCGGCAAATTTGGCTACGGCGGCACGCGGTGTGGCTTTGGACGCCTGGCCTCCCGTGTTGGAGTAAACCTCGGTATCCAGCACCAGCACGTTGACATTGCGCCCGCTGGCCAACACGTGATCCAGGCCTCCATAGCCGATGTCATATGCCCACCCGTCTCCGCCAACAATCCAAATACTCTTCTTCACCAGCAAGTCGGCGACGGCCAGCAGTTGCATAGCGTCGGGCGTCTTCATGCCATGCAGTTTTTCCTTTAGCAAATCGACGCGCTGGCGTTGTTCGTAGATGTCGGCTTCGTCCTTCTGTGGAGCGGTGAGGAGCGCGGTGGCAAGTTCTTCACCGATCGTTCCCGCTACGCGCCGAACCAATTCCTGCGCGAATTCTGTCTGCTTATCGATGGAGAGCCGGAAACCGAGGCCAAACTCCGCGTTGTCCTCGAAGAGAGAGTTCGACCAGGCGGGTCCACGGCCGGCAGCGTTCTTCGTCCACGGCGTGGTGGGCAGGTTCCCGCCATAAATCGAGGAGCATCCCGTGGCGTTGGCGATGATTGCCCGGTCACCAAACAATTGCGACATCAACTTAAGATATGGGGTTTCACCACAACCGGAACAGGCGCCGGAGAACTCGAACAGCGGTTCCTGGATTTGTTGTTGGCGGATGTTGGTGACTTTAATGTTGCGGCGGTCCATATCCGGGATCTGCAGGAAGAAATCCCAGTTTTCGCGTTCGGGGATACGCAGTGGAGGCTGCGGCACCATGTTGATGGCTTTCAGCCTGGTTTCAGCTTTGTTTTTGACTGGACAAACTTCTACGCAGATCCCGCACCCGGTGCAGTCTTCCGGCGCTACTTGAATCGTGTACTTGAGACCTTGCCATTCCTTGTCGCGGGTCTCGGTGGACTTGAAGGTTGCGGGAGCACCTTGCAAGTCTTTGGAGTCGTAAACCTTGATGCGAATCACCGAATGCGGACAAACCATGGCGCACTTTCCGCACTGGATACAAATCTTAGGGTCCCACGCCGGGATTTCAAGCGCCAGATTGCGCTTTTCCCATTTCGCGGTCCCGGTAGGGAAAGTGCCATCTGCGGGAAATGCGCTGACCGGCAATTCGTCGCCGCGTCCGGCGTAAATCACGCCTAGCACGTCACGCTCGAATTGCGGCGCCGCCGCAGAAAAGGCGGGCGGCATCTCAAGCGTGCTGGTGAGCTCGGCGGGGACTTTCACTTCGAACAAGTGCGCTAAGGTCTCATCCACTGCTTTCATGTTTTTCTGCACGATCTCTTCGCCCTTGCGGCCGTAGGTGTCGCGAATCGATTTGCGGATGGCCTCGATCGCTTGATCTCCCGGCAAAACCGCGGAGATGGCGAAGAAGCAAACCTGCAAAATCGTGTTCATGCGGCTGCCCATACCGGTGTCGCGCGCTACTTGATAGGCGTCGATGACGTAAAACTTGGCACGCTTCGCAATAATCTGCTCTTGAACCGGGCGGGGAAGATGGTCCCAAACCTCATCCGCATCGAAGGGACTGTTGAGCAGGAAGGTGCCGCCGGGAACCAGGGCACTAAGCATGTCGTAACGCTCCAGGAATATCCATTGGTGACAGGCGACGAAATTGGCCTTTGAAACCAGATAGCTGGAGCGAATGGGCTGCGGCCCGAAACGGAGGTGCGAAATGGTCACCGCGCCGGACTTCTTCGAATCGTAGACAAAGTAGCCTTGGGCGTAGTTGTCGGTGTTTTCGCCAATGATTTTGATCGAATTCTTGTTGGCGCCTACGGTGCCGTCCGCACCCAAACCGTAAAACATAGCCCGAACAACATTCTTAGGCTCGGTTGAAAACTCGGGGTTGTAGGACAGGCTGGTGTAACTAACGTCGTCCTGGATGCCGATCGTGAAGTGGTCTTTGGGCTGATCCGCTTTCAGATTGTCGTAGACCGACTTGACCATGGCGGGGGTGAACTCCTTAGAGGAGAGCCCGAAGCGGCCTCCTATAACAGACGGCGGGACTCGCGAAGCGCGGTTTTTAATCCCTTCGTGAAGCGCGTTCACCACATCGATGTAGAGTGGTTCGCCAATCGCCCCGGATTCCTTGGTGCGATCAAGAACGGCGATCTTCCGCACGCTGGCGGGCAAGGCTTCGAGGAACTGCTGCACCGGGAAAGGACGATACAAGCGGACTTTCAGCAGGCCAAGCTTTTCACCTTGCGCGTTGAGATAGTCGACGGTTTCGTGAGCAACCTCGGCGCCCGAGCCCATCATTACGATCACCCGCTCGGCGTCCGGCGCACCTACGTAATCAACCAGGTGATAGGAGCGGCCCACCACCTCCGAAAACTTGTTCATCACGGATTGGACGATTGCCGGGCAAGCCGTGTAGTAAGAGTTTGCCCGTTCGCGCATCTGGAAAAACACATCGGGATTCTGCGCCGTACCGCGCAACACGGGATGATCGGGGGAAAGCGCGCGCTGGCGATGCTGGAAGATGCGATCCATGTTTATGAGCGCGCGCAAATCGTCTTCGGTCAGCATCTCGATCTTGTTCACTTCATGCGAAGTGCGGAAGCCGTCGAAGAAATGCAAGAAGGGAATGCGCGATTCGAGCGCAGCAGCGTGCGCGATGAGTGCGAGATCCATGGCCTCTTGAACGGAATTCGAGCACAGCATGGCGAAGCCCGTGGTGCGGCAGGACATGACATCGGAATGGTCGCCGAAGATCGAGAGTGCGTGGGTAGCCAGCGTGCGTGCCGAAACATGGAAGGCCGTGGGCGTAAGTTCTCCCGCAATCTTATTCATGTTCGGGATCATGAGCAGGAGGCCCTGCGAGGCGGTAAACGTGGTAGCGAGTGAGCCGGTCTGCAGTGCGCCGTGAACAGCCCCAGATGCTCCCCCTTCACTCTGCATCTCGATCACGTGGGGAACTGTACCCCAGATGTTCGGGATTCCCTGCGACGCCCACTCGTCGGCCCATTCGCCCATATTGGAGGAGGGAGTAATCGGATAGATGGCTATGACCTCGTTAACCCGGTAGGCGACATAGGCGACCGCCTCATTTGCATCCATGGTCTTGAACTTACGTTTCATGATCAACCGCCTGTCCTTATCTACAAATACGCTTTCCAATCCCCAATTTCCACTTTGACTGCATAAGCATGGACGATGCCAGACATGAACGCAGCAAGATATGTCACAAGGGCTCGTGATCTGCGTCACAGAGCCCAAATGTGAGCTGGGTCACACTGGCCTGTGCCGGGCAGCACAGCCAAGGGCTTCATCCAGACCGACACTGACCCTAGACAAGTGACCGGCTCAAGTGGCGGTGAATTACGCAAGACGTTGACGCGACGAGTGGGCCTGTCAGAGGGCGAATACTTAAGGTGTTACAGGAGGCTGGTTCATGCTCTCACCATACGGAATGGAAATCGTAGAAAGCTGTCTCACTTGCAAGCTGCGGGCTGATCGCATCTTCTGCGATCTGCCTGCTACCGCGCTGCAGAGCTTTGAAAACATCAAGTACACCACCGCTTTCCCTCAGGGAGCTGTGTTGTTTGTCGAGGGACAGATGCCACGCGGCATCTTTGTGCTTTGCAAAGGCAGTGTGAAGCTCTCCATCAACTCCCCGAGTGGCAGAACCATGATTGTGAAACTGGCTGAGCCAGGGGAAGTGTTGGGGTTGAGTGCCACGATCTCTGGCAAACCCTATGAAGTGACGGCGGAGACCATCGATCCCTGCCAGGTCAATTTCGTCAAGCGCGACGACTTCCTTCACTTCTTGAAGGACGATGTGGAGGCCTGCTTCAAAGTGGCCGAGCAGTTAAGCGAAAAGTATCATAATGCCTGCAATGAAGTGCGCTCGCTGGGGTTGTCACACTCCGCCGCCGAGAAACTGGCTAAGTTGCTCCTGGAATGGAGCTCCAAGAACGGAGAAGGCGCCAAACCCGAGCCCCGATTGAAGCTTAGACTGACTCATGAGGAAATCGCCCAGATGATTGGAACTTCGCGAGAGACGGTGACCCGGCTGTTTGCGGAGATGAAGCGGCGTCAGATCGTGCAGTCAAAGGGCTCGACTCTGGTGATTCACAATACGGCAGCGCTGCGCGAAATCGCGAACCACAACTAGCCACGCCCTGCCCACTGGCGCGAGTGCCGGCGAAATGCAGTGCGCCACACGTTCAGGGAAATGCCGGTCCCCTCGACGCTCCAGATTCCACAAGACTTATGGTCTCGTGACGCCGATCACAATTTCGGGTGATGACAGTCACCGCTAGGCCATGCGCTTCTCTTCTATGGTTGCGCCCAGGGTGAGCAGTAAAGCCCAGGATTCAAGGAAGAGAGGGAGGCTACACAATGGCTTCGGCAAACGGCAACGGGCATTCGGGCCAAGCAAACCAGAACAAGCCCCGATTGATCTTCTGGGAACTCACGAAAGGGTGCAATCTTCGCTGCATCCACTGCCGGGCGAGTGCTACGGAGTTGAGTTCCCCTTCCGACCTCTCCACCCCAGCCGCAAAGGACATCATCGACCAGATTGCCGCTGTGTCCACACCCATCCTGGTGCTTAGTGGTGGTGAACCACTCTTCCGTTCAGACATTTTCGAGTTGGCGCGTTATGGCACCGCCAAAGGTCTGCGCGTGGCCCTGGCCACGAATGGCACCATGGTCACCAAGCAGGTCGCGCGCCTGATCGTCGATAGTGGCATCCGGCGCGTTGCCATTAGTTTGGACGGCGCGGACGCGCTTACTCACGACAGTTTCCGGGGCATTCCGGGCGCATTTGATGCCGCTATTGCTGGCTTCCGTAATTTGAAGAATCTGGGCATGTCGGTGCAGATCAACACCACCATCGCCCGCCACAACGCCCATCAGCTTCCGCAGGTACTCGAACTGGCGAGGTCGCTGGGAGCGGATGCGCTGCACACGTTCCTGCTGGTGCCAGTCGGCTGCGGAGTAGATATCGCTGCCGAACAGATGGTCCCGCCGGAAGAGTACGAGCGAATGCTGAACTGGTTCTACGATCGCTCGCTCGAAGGTGGCATTGAGCTGAAAGCGACCTGTGCGCCGCACTACTTCCGCGTGGTTCGCCAGCGGCGTGTGGCGGAGCGCCGTTCCGCCGCGGCGGCTGAGGCTGCCCATCTGGCAAGCGAAGCCGCGCAGGCTTCGCAGGGTAGCGGACGAAGCATCGGCCCCACCGAGATGGCCATGCCGGGCTCAACCGGAATCGAGTTGAAGCCTCACGGTATCGGACATGCCGTGGGACACCCTGGAACTCATCCTTCCGACATGAACGCCATGACCAAGGGATGCCTGGCCGGAACCGCGGTATGTTTCATTTCTCATCAGGGCGAGGTCTATCCCTGTGGATATTTGCCGGCCTTGGCGGGAGACCTGAGAAAACAGCGGTTCTCCGATATTTGGGAAAACTCGACGGTGTTCAATCAACTGCGCGATGCCAATAACTTGAAGGGCAAATGCGGCTGCTGCGAGTTCCGCAACATTTGCATGGGCTGCCGTGCGCGCGCTTTTGCTGCCACCGGAAATTATCTGGATGAGGAGCCATTCTGTGTCTACCAGCCGCGCGCGTCGAGTCTGAAGGAGAAGGAAACAGAGCCGGCCGAGGTTTCGCGTTAGAGCGAACGCTTTACCACAGACACACGCGGGCGCAGAGAAATTCGCCCGGAACTGCCTGGGCCAGGCCGATCCCCCCGGAATTGTTCGTCGCCTGGGTTTTGTCCCCGTCCCTGTGTCTCCGTTGTGAACCGGCCGGGCGGGCCAAAAGGCGCGCCCCAGCGTGATATTCCGCAATCCGGCTTCGTAGATCCCGCTTTCCGGATGATCCAATTCCGCTAACTAGCTGAAACTAAACGTGATCGCTGCTTGATCACGGATTCCCTCTTTGGCACCGGGGGTGCTTTTCACAGGAGTGGTGCAGGAGACGCAGACGTGGAACCCACTCTGATGGTGGTTGGCCTGAATTATCGTACGGCGCCGGTGGCAGTTCGGGAGCATTTCTGGATCAGCGAGAACCGGCGTTACGAAGCCTTGGTGCAGTTGTCGAGAGCGGAAGGCATCGAAGAAGTCATTGTACTTGCTACCTGTAACCGCACCGAGTTCTGGCTGTGGGCGAATGATGTGACTCTGGCCGTCAACTCGATGATGCGGCTGCTGGGCGCCGAATATGGACTCAAGCTGTGCGAGTGGAACCAATTCTACCGCTTGCTGGACGAAGCCGCCCTCCTCCATATCTTCCGGGTCGCCTCCAGCCTTGACTCCATGGTGGTTGGAGAACCCCAGATTGTTGCCCAAGTGAAAGAGGCCTGGAAGCAAGCACAGAAAGTCGGGGCAACCGGCCGATTCCTGGACGCGGTGTTGCAGAAGGCGCTTACGGTTTCGAAGCGCGTGCGAACCGAAACAGCCATCGGCAACTCAGCCGTTTCGATTCCTTATGCCGCCGTCGAGCTCACACGCCAGATTTTCGGTACGCTGCAAAACAAAAAAGTGCTGCTGCTGGGCGCCGGCAAAATGAGCGAACTCTCCGCCCGCGGGTTGCTCAACCACGGTGCCGCCTCCGTTCGTGTGATTAACCGCACGCTCGAGCATGCAACTGAGTTGGCCAGCAAGCTGGGCGGAATTGCGGTTTCATTCGAGGATCGCTGGCATCACATGGCGGAGGCTGACATCATCATCAGTTCGACTTCCTGCCCACACACTATTCTCGGCCGCGACGAAGCCGAGCAACTGGTTGCTGGCCGCAAGGGTCGACCCCTGGTGATCGTAGATATCGCCATGCCCCGCGATATTGACTCGGGAGTGCGCCAGGTCAAGGGCATTTTTCTCTATGACCTCGACGACTTGGAAAACGTGGTGGACCACAATGCGGCCGAGCGTGAAGCGGCGGCCGCTGAAGGACAGAAGATTCTGGAAGCCGAGGCGCAAGGTTTCCGCCGCAAGCTGATGGCGGAGCGTGTGGTGCCGACGATCGTGGCATTGCGCTCACGGCTGGACGAGATTTGCCGGCAAGAACTGGATTCCTTCCGACAAGAGAACGGGCCCTTTTCCAAGGACCAGGATGAAATGTTAAACGCCATGATGTCCCGGATGACGCAGAGAATCGCAGGGTCCATGGCCCGTGAACTCAAGGAACTTCCAGAGAAAGTGGAGCAGGAACAGATGACCACTGCATTGCAGCGGCTGTTCCATCTCCAAACGCCTCAACCGGCGCTTGCCGGCGCCATATCTTGAAAAGGAGCAGAGAAGACCATGTCCAAGAGAGAACAAACGCATACCCAGGCCGCTGATCGTGAAAAATGGAGCAGCACTCAGGCCTACATCCTGGCGGTCTTTTGTCTGGTTTTGGGAGTCGCCCTCGGTTACCTGTTTCGCGGTTCGGCCGCGCCAGTCGCGGACACAGCGGAAGCCTCGTCCCCGGCTGAAGGCAGCTCGCCTCATGGCGGGAAACCGCAGTTGACCCCCGAACAGCAGAAGGCGATGTTGGACCAGGCTCTCGCGCCGCTGCTCGCGACTCTGCAGACCAGACCCAATGATTTCGACACGATCGTAAAAGTCGCCAATTTGTACTACGACGGGCGCCAGTTCCCCGATGCGACCAAGTATTACCAGCTCGCGGTCAAGGCCCAGCCCAAGAACGCGGACCTGCTAACCGATCTGGGAACGTCGCTCTGGTACACGGGAGACGCGGATGGGGCCATTGCCGAGTTTCAGAAGGCATTAAAGTATCGGCCCGACCATCCGGGAACGCTGTTCAACCTGGGTGTGGTGCGGTGGCAAGGGAAAATGGATCCGAAGGGCGCAGTCCAGGCTTGGGAGGAACTGCTGCAACGGAATCCGAATTATCCGCAGAGACAGCAGATCGAGCAATACATCGCGCGCGCCAAGCAACACGCCCAGGGATAGGTGCCAGGTCACCTAGAACCTCGCGAGGAATGACTGCGGGCTGTTGACAGTGCATGACCTGCCTGTGGTTATTTTCACCCTACTCTGTCACCGGCTCCGGCCCCACGACTTTTTACACACCTCACTCGTTGATACAACATCAGAATTCGACCCGCAGAGCGAGCTGGCCAGTACGGTTGCCGGCGTTTTCTGAGCTCTGGACGCTGGTGATCTTTCCGAAAGTCCCCGGTGAAGAGACATCCACCGACGGCGGAGCATAGTTGAGATGGTTGGGCAGGTTGGTGAAGGTGCTTTCGAACTTCACGTGGACGCGCTCTCCGATGGAAAAGCTTTTTGAGATTCCGCCCGCGATTGCGACTGTGCCGGGGCCAAGCAGACTGCCGATGCGACAATTCCCTACAGGTCCCGCAGGTACCGGATTGAAGGCGGCGAGGTTGAAGTAGTTGCCGGGCGTAGGACTTCCAAGGTTGCCATTGCCGAGGCAGTCGGGACGCTGGAAGGTGCCCCGGTAGACGAGGTTGAGATTGCCCGGGTCGTAGCTTGGGCTGGTGATGGGCGTGAGATAGGGACCGGTCTGCCAGAGGCTGACAGTACTGATGGACCATCCCCCAAAGAACGCTTGTGGGACCGGGCCGATGTTCCTCAGAAATCGGCGGCTATGGCCGACGGGCAATTCATAAATGGCGGAGACCAACACGCGATTGCGACGGACGGCGGCGATGTTGCCTCGATTTGCGGCAAGGTCAAACCGGTCGGCGACCGGTGTTCCGTAGATGACTTCGGGAGAGAAGGCGGTGGGGGCATCGCCGCCGACATTGCCCAGGCTCTTCGCCCAGACGTGGCTGGCCTGCAGCGTTAAGCCGCCGCTCGTGCGGTGATTGAGTTCAGACTGCAAGCCTTCGTAGTTGACCGAGCCCTCGTTCTCCGAGGAAAGAATGCGGCCCCAGTTGGGGTATGGTTTGGGGTTAGGGTTAGGAGAAATTGCGCTGGGCGGGAGTTGGTTTAGGTCGACCGTCTGGCTCATGCGGTAGGAGTTGGTGCCGACGTAGCTGACACGCAGTGTGGTGTCGCGAACCAACTCGCGTTCGACGGTCAGGTTCCATTGCGCGGATTGCGGATCGCGGTAGTGGGTCGGTGTGTTCTGGTAGAAGTCGCCGGTGCCGGCGATGGCCAGTGGATTGTCAGGCGTGCGCACGTTGGGAAATTGGTACGCGGCCTGACCATTCTGCACGGAGTTCGCAGTCGTCCGCACTACCGCAACGCTGATGTTTGTGGTGTTGAATGACAACTGGCCAAGGTTCGTCATGGTGAAGATGCCGAATCCGCCCCGGATGACGGTTTTCTCGTCGCCGAACGGGCGATAAGCGAATCCGACCCGCGGCTGGAAGTTCTTCTTGTAGAACCCGCGCACTCCAGGGCCAAGTCCTTGCGAACTGGCGGATTCCACCGGACCGCAGGGCAACGCCGGGTTGGCGACGCCGTAAGGGTTATAAGATCCGGCGCAGGCGTTAATGGATTCGAGGAAACCTTGTACAGGAACGTTGTGGTCGGGCACGATCACACCGCCGTTGCGTGGGTCGAAAGCGGTGAGGTTGTTGAGCGGGCTCACAAATGGAGGCAGGGCCTGCCAGCGCAGACCGAAGCTGAGCGTGAGGCGGGGAGCGATGCGCCATTCGTCCTGCGCATAGAGACCGGTTTGGATGGTGTGGGCCCGAACGTCGGGGCCGGACTGCGCAACGTAAGTTTTTGCCGGTAAGCCCAGAAGGAAGTCCGCGAAAGCGTTTCCGGAGAATGTGCCAGAGGAGAATGTGAAGGCCCCGAAATCGTCGGAGCCACCGAAGCTCTCGATATCGGCATAGCCCACGCGGCGCACATCGCCGCCAAACTTCAGGCTGTGTTTGCCGCGGGCCCAGCTCAAATTGTCGGTGAACTGGATAGTCTGCGATTTGGTGACTCCGGCTTTGTCGCGGCCAATCGGGGTAAATCCAGTGCCATCGTTGAAGTTGAATGTGGGAAAGGCGCCCGCCGTGGGGTGGTCACTGAGATCGAGGCCCACCAGGCCAAGGTTCTGAACGGCGCTAGCGCCTTCGATGGGGAACTGAACACCCATGCGGAACAGCGAGACGCCAAAGCGGACTTCGTTGACCAGAGTGTTGGTAATTGCATAGTTGTGCGAAAAGATCAGGTTGCGATCAGTTTCGCTGTCATGATCGCTGGGCAAAAGCGCGTTGGACACGGTGGTCGAGATATTCTTTGAGCTCCAGCGGGCGTAGAGCGATTGCTTGACGGTGAGCGTGTGGTCGATACGGATGTCATATCCGTCGGTGTTGCTGGGAGTAGGACTCTGTTGCAGGTAGTTTGAGCCTTGGGCTGTAGAGTTGGGGAGTGCGGTGTAGTAGTCGTTGAGCAACGACTGCGCGACCGGATTAATGCAGCCGGGCTGGTTGCAGGTTGGGATGGTGTTGTTGCGAAACGGCTGTCCGGTAAAGGGATTCAGGATCGGAGCACCGTTGGCGCCGGAGAGGCCACTCAGATTGCCCGCTCGCATGGCGGCGGTTGGAACGTTGAGAAAGAGTGGTGTTACCAGGCGGCGCCGGTTGCCTTCATAGGCGACGAAGAAAAATGTGCGCGGAGCATCTTTCATCCGGCCGGGAATCCTGAGCGGGCCGCCCAAGCTTCCGCCGAAAGTATTGAAGGTTTTGTGGGGCTTGCTCGGAAAGCCGTAGGTGGTGGCATCGAGCATGCTGTTCTGCAGGTACTCGAAAAGGCTTCCGTGGTAGTGTTCGGCGCCGCTCTTGGTGGCGATGGTGATATCGCCGAGCTGGGCGAATTCGGCATTGTTGCTAAATTGCGAAACTTTGAATTCGCTGATGAGCTCGGAAGAGGGATTCATATTGGCAAGCGCGCCGTTTTGGCGGATGTTGACGGTAGAGGCGCCATCGACGGAATACTGTACTTGCGAAGGGAGTCCGCCGCCGACGGAGACGTTGCCATTCGCGTCCTGCTGAGTGCCGGGGACGGTGGCGAGCACGGCGAGCGCACTGGTAGTGGCGCCGCGGTAGTTCACTGGAAGTTGGGAGACCTGCAGGAAATCCTTGGTGTCGGCAAGGGTTGCGCTTTCGGTGTTGATCAGCGGCGCGGTGTCGCCGACTTCGACGATTTGCGTGGCCGTAGCGACTTTCAGGGAGACATCAGTGCGCAGGGTCTGGCGGGCCTCGAGTGGGACGGATTGCAGCGTGAAGGCGCTGAAGCCATCGGCATGGACGTCGATCTGGTAGCGTCCGGGTTTCACGTTCATGAATTGAAAAGCGCCATCAGCATCGGACAACACATCGCGCGTGGAGCGGTCATCGAGGCTCAAGAGCGTGACCTTCGCACCGGAAATCACCAGGCCACCTGGGTCCTTGACGACGCCCACGATGGCGCCGAAGGTGGATTGGGCCTGGGCAGCAGAAAGAAGAACGACGCAAGCAAGCAACCATGTCGCGGGCAAGCACAGTCTAGGCACGTAATACCTCCGGCGAGCAGAGCACATCTCGCTATGGGGTTTTGATTCAGACAACCTGCGACCGCTGACGGTGACTCGTGGGAGCACTTACACGCGTGCGCCCGCGGCTAGTGCGACGCTTGGTCCTTCTAGCTGCCCACAGACCACTGGCGGGGGAAACACACTTTTTCCCCGGATCGACCCTACTCGTCGACCGCCTGTTTGTTGTGCTTTGGTGTTAAGTCACTGCTTCAGTCGGGCTGATCTGAACTGCTCATGCGCGAAATGTACAGGGGAACGCATAAATAAGTCGTAAAGATTCCGATGAAATTTGTGAATGGAATACATAAATGTTTTGGATAGGCCGTTCGAGTTGGCGTTCCGCTATCGCGATTTTGCCGAAGTTACGCGAGCAAGCAGATCGCGCGACTTCATCCGCTGGCAGTGTTCTGCAAAATTCGGGTGCGGTCCCTTCCAACGAAGATCCTCGACTGCATCGAAGACCGGCACATCCAATCGCAGAGTCGCAAGCGTGCGAAACAATAACGCGTCATCCCACGCGCTGAAGAGCGATTCGGACAGAGCGCGGGCCCTCTTGATCGACGGATGCCATTCTCGCCAGTCTTTCGGAATGTCTTCCAGGTGGGGGTACTGGGATAAAGCGAGAGCCGCAGCTTTTTCACCCCATCCCGTTACCCCTGGGAAGCCGTCCGCGCTGTCGCCGACCACAGCCAGGTAGTCCGGAATCGATGAGGGCTTCACTCCAAACCTGGCCACTACACCGGCTTCATCGCGCACGATATTGCGCCTGCGATCCAGTTGCACGACCCTTGTGTCCACCACACACTGGCCGAGATCCTTATCTGGTGTGCAAATGAGGACCTGCTTTACGCGATCATCCTTGGCCGCTTTACTGGCGGCCGAAGCCACGGCATCATCGGCCTCAAACTCAATCATTGGCCACACCACGACTCCCATCGCCTCCAGCGTCTCCTCGAGAATAGGGAATTGTGAAAGCAACTCCGGAGCAACGCCTTCGCTGGTCTTGTATCCGGGATAGAGATCGTTTCGAAAGGACTCCACGACATGATCGGTTGCGACCCCAATGTGGGTTGCGCCGTTTTCGATCATGGACAAAACCGATGTCAGGACGCCACGCACCGCAGCAATTTCCCGGCCGTTCAAATCAGATGCCGCGGGCAGGGCAAAGAAGTGCCGGAACAATTCGTAGGTTCCGTCTATCAGGTATACATCCATGCACGCAGCGGCCCTCACTCCTGGTCAGCCGCGCCGGATTGCGAGCTTTCCTCGTCGCCACCCATCAGCCCGAATTTCTTGAGCTTGTAGCGTAGCGCGTCACGGCTGATGTCCAGCAGCTTGGCCGCGTGGGTCTGGTTCCCGTTGGCTTGGCGCATGGCCAGCTCGACCATGGAGTGCTCTACCTCCTCCAGTGATGTCCCGCCTTCCGGGATATAGAGCCGCGGCAGGCTGCGGCCGTTGGGCAACGTCTGTCCGCCGTCAGCCGGCGAGGTTCGTTCAAAGACTGTCCGGCCGCCCGATTCGCCCACAGAAAACGGCAAATACAAGGGCCGCAAGAACGGCTCGTCCTCCAGGATCATGCCACGCTCGATGGTGTTCTTCAGCTCACGGACATTGCCGGGCCAGTTGTGATTGAGAAGCAGGCGGCGGGTTTCATCGGTAATGCCGCGAATCGACTTCTTGAATCTGCGGTTGTAGCGCTCGATGAAAAAGTCCACCAAGGGAAGGATGTCTTCCTTTCGGTCCCGTATGGGCGGGATAAAAATCGCAATAATGGCCAACCGGTAGTAGAGATCCTGGCGGAACTGACCTTCGCGCACCGCCTTCTCGAGATCGCGGTTGGAAGCGGCGATCACGCGCACATCCACCTGCATGTCGCGAATGCCTCCCACCCGGCGGATGACTTGGTCCTCGAGCACGCGCAACAGTTTGGCTTGCAGCAAGGGTGAGAGTTCGCCGATTTCGTCGAGAAACAGCGTCCCGCCATCCGCGGCCTCGAACAGCCCTTTCTTCATCTGCTTGGCATCGGTAAATGCCCCTTTCTCGTGGCCAAAGAGTTCGGCTTCCATCAGCGTCTCCGGAATGGCCGAGCAGTTGATGGCGACAAAAGGCTTCTCCTGACGCGAGCTTTCGTAGTGGATGGCCCTCGCGATGAGGTCCTTGCCTGTGCCGCTTTCGCCTTGAATCAAAATCGTGGTGGCTTCGCTGGCCGCAACCTTCTTGACGAAGTTCATTAGCTCGATCATCTTGGGCGAGACGCTCACCACGTTGGCATAACCGGCTTCCCGGCGTACCTCACCGCGCAGGCTCTGGACTTCGGCACGCAAGCTGGTGGCTTCGAGCGCGTTCTTGATCGTGATGTGGAGCTCGTCGAAGTCAATCGGCTTGCCTACGAAATCGTAAGCTCCAAGCTTGAGTGCGGCTTTGACATCATCAAGTTGCGGGTCAGCCGTGATCATGATGACCGCGCGGGCGTCGCCACTCTTCTTGAGTTGATCCAGCACTTCGATCCCGGTGAGATCCGGCATGCGCACGTCGAGCAGCACCAGATCCGGCGACTCACGCTGCGCCAATTTGAGCCCGGGTTCCCCGGCGTCGGCTTCAATCACCTGGTAGCCCCATTCCTCGCACTTCTGGCGCAGCGACCAGCGCACCAGGCGCTCGTCGTCCACGATCATGATTTTCTGTGCAGGCATCGGTGTTTAATTTACTACGAAATGGAAGCGGCCTGCTTTGGCGGCGTCCAAGGGGCTGAGTCTAGGATGGAGGCTGGGCAGGAACTTTAGGAAGCGGCGATATGAGTGGCAGGCATCTGAAAGGGCAGCAGCACTGTGAACTTGCTTCCCTGACCCACAACACTGCTGACTTCGATGCGCCCATGATGTTCTTCCACGATACGGCGGGCAAGAGAAAGCCCAAGGCCGGTGCCATTGCCCTTGGTGGTATAGAAAGGCCGGAAGATGTTGGACAAGTGCTGAGGAGCAATGCCGCGACCCGTGTCGCTGACCAGCACACTGGCATAGCCACCTTGGAGAGAGATCTCGACCCGCACCGTGCCGGCCTCCATGGCCTGGACTGCGTTCAGCAGCAGATTCAGGAGGACCTGGTGAATCTGATCACTGTCATGCTCGACCTCAGAGAGCTCGGGGGCCTTCTGCAGTTCGATCTTGATCGGCTTTGAGAGCACCTGTTGCCGAGCCAGCATCACGGCGTGTTCCACCGTGGTGTTGAGGTTGCTCAGGCGGATCTGCGGGGGGTGAGGCCGCGCCGTTTCCAGAAGGTCGGTCAAGATGCGGTTGATCTGCGCGATTTCCAGGCGAACGTCTTTTACCACGGCCCGCGCCGGACTGGTCGAAGGAAGGTCGCGGCTAATGATTTCGATGACTCCTGCGATGCCGGCAAGCGGGTTGCGTATCTCGTGGGCCAAGCCCGTAGCCAACTCGCCCAGCGTCGCCAGGTGCTCGGCGCGAGACACCTGCGTTTGATGCAGGCGTTCAATTTCTTCGCGGCTCTCTCGCAACTGCCGCATCATGTGGTTGAATTTGCGGCCGAGGTCTCCGATTTCGTCGTTGCGCCGGGAAAAACTGACGGCAACGTTCAGATTGCCTTCACTCACCTGTCCGATTTTCTCCTGCAATTCGACCATCGGCTGTTGAATCAAATAGGCAAGTGCGCCAATCAGCACGGCACATATGGCGATCGCTCCCGCTCCCGCAACCATCAGCACCGCGTGGCGCTCCGGGTCCTGCAAAGATACGGTCGCTAAAGTGAAGAACAGTAGCCCCGCCAGCAGTACGAACCCTACCGGCATGATTGCTTTAAGTTGCCAATTGACCCGTACAGAACTCACTCCGAACTCCTCCTGCGTCGGTCCTACAGGCACTGTCTGCACGGTGCCGCCAGTCCGGCCCGAAGGATGGGGCGGCACAGCCGTCGTGCGGGCTATCTCTGCCACGGGCACTGGGGCCTTCGCCGCGGACTCAGAGCGGTCAGGCATAAGCGTGCAATCCGGGCAGCAGGTAAGTTACGCCGAAGAAAGTGAACATCACTACGGCAAAGCCCAGGATGGCGAAGTAAGCGGCGCGCCGGCCACGCCATCCCCGAGTAACACGCATGTGCAAATAACCGGCATACACCAACCAGGTAATCGCCGCCCAGGTTTCTTTTGGATCCCAACTCCAATAAGAACCCCAGGTGCGATTGGCCCAGTAGGCGCCCGCTGCGATCATCAGGGTGAGTAATGGAAATGCGATGGTGATGGTCTTGTAGGTGATGCGGTCGAGTTCCTCGGCGCTGGGCAACATGCGCTCCAGATCTTCCCGTCTCCATAGCAATAACAGGTACAGCAACGACACGAAGATTCCTCCTACCAGGCCCGAGAGTATGAATGGGCTGGCAGCCAGGCTGGTTGGGAACAGGCCGTCGGCATCGAGCGAACCGTAGCGGCCATCACGGGCGCGTAACAGGAAGAACACCAGCGTGAGCACCTGCAGCAGGATGCCGACAAATACCGCACGGTTCGCGATGTCGATAAAGTTATCATTACCAGTCTTGCGCCAGACCAAATAGAGAGCCATGGGCACAGCGACCGCCGCAAGCACGAGCAGCATCAGCCAACCCAGATCGGGGATCACAACAAACAGGCGCACGCCTTTGGCCAAGAACACTTCTGATTTTTCCTCCGGATTCCAGGCCGCCACGCTTAAACCGCCCCATTTTTCGAAGCGAGTCAACACGCCAGCGTACGTGGCCATGCCGAACAGGCTGGTCGCGGCCAGGAAAGTCTCGGTCTTCACCTTGTCCTGGATGAGGAACATCATCGCCAGCGCAAAGCTGAGGGCACATGCCGCATAGGCGAGCATGGCCAGGGTGACGTGGACATGCAACCAGGTGGATTGCAGCGCCGGCACCAGCGGATGTACTTCCGTCCGCAGCAACTGCATCAGTACAACTCCCACAATCGCGACCGGCATGGTCACAGTACCGATGACCTTCACCCCATATTTTTTCTCGGCGATCAACGTCAGCACGGCGAGCGTCCACACAAAGCTGAGCAGCATCTCGTAAATGCTCGCGAATGGCGGATGTCCAGCTTCATACCAGCGATGCGCAATGGCGGCGGTATTGGCGAGCACGCCAGCCCACGTAGAAAGTGAGGCGTAACGCACATAAGCAGGAATGCCGGTGATTCCGAATCCAAGATACAGCGTTCCCGCACCTGCATAGAAAATGAGGGTTGTGTAAAGCAGGTTGGATTCGTTGAGCACATTGCCGCTCTTGACTACATTTAAAAATGCCATGAACAGCAAGAAAGCAACTCCCAGGCCGACCAGCACCACCAAGGTCGTGCCGGTCGCCGCCGGTTGCTGTTCAACTCTTGCACGCGCCATAAATCATCCTCCGTTGCCGGACCTTAATCACCGGTCAGTAAAGTGGCATGCGCCCGAGCGCACGACTTCGAGTGAACCTTGACTTCCGTCTCAAGGTCTTCCACCAACTTGCGGAA
>Ga0335079_10003158_pt1 | contig 19031 bp, 14 predicted proteins | sample Lox_Sample_33_FD_206719 | JGI IMG/M metagenome (GOLD analysis project Ga0335079, IMG submission 206719) | Soil microbial communities from Loxahatchee National Wildlife Refuge, Florida, United States - Lox_Sample_3.3 | ecosystem: Environmental > Terrestrial > Soil > Wetlands | place: USA... | reverse complement strand
GCGAAGATGCCGACGCGCTCGAGCGTCACGCGCTGCCCGGCGCGCAGCGAGTCGTGCATGCTGGCCGCATCCACCGGCTCGACCCCGATCACCTTCACCTGCGGGTAGAGGTACTTCACGTACACCACGATGCCGGCGAGCAGCCCGCCGCCGCCGACCGGCACGAACACCGCGTCGAGCTTGCCGCCGCACTGGCGCAGCAGCTCCACCGCGATCGTTCCCTGGCCAGCGATCACGTCGGGATCGTCGAAGGGGTGCACGAACACGAGGTTGCGCGTGCGCGCGAGCATCAGCGCGTGCTCGCAGGCGCTGTCGTAGTCATCCCCGTGCAGCACCAGCTCCGCCCCCAGGTCGAGCACGGCCTGCACCTTGATGTGCGGGGTGGTCTGCGGCATGACGACGACCGCGCTGATGCCGCGCCGGCGGGCGGCAAGCGCCACCCCCTGCGCATGATTGCCGGCCGAGGCGCACACCACGCCGCGGCGCGCGGCGGGCTCGGACAGGTGGGCGATGCGGTTGTAGGCGCCCCGGAGCTTGAAGGAGAACACCGGCTGCAGGTCCTCGCGCTTGAGCAGCACCTCGTTGCCGAGGCGGCGTGACAGGCGCGGGGCCGCCTCGAGCGGGGACTCGATGGCGACGTCGTAGACGCGCGCCTTGAGGATCTTCTCGATGTAGGGACTGGCCACGGATCGCTCGCCCGGTGTGCTGACTGGCAGTACCGCAGCTTAGCGGCCCGCAGGCGCGGCTGTCAGCGCTTGTCGCCGCTCTTGCGCACCACGAAGCGGTACTGCTGGCGCCCGATCACCACAACGTCCCCATCCTCGAGCGCCTGGCGCGTGATACGCCGGCCGTTGACCTGCACCCCGTTGGTGCTGTTCAGGTCCTCGATGATGGTCTGCGCCGGGCCTGCCAGGATCACCGCGTGGTGGCGGCTGATGAACTTGGCGTCGATCTGCAGATCGTTGTCGGGCGTGCGCCCGACGCTGGTCTTGCGCCCGAGCACGTGCACTACCTCGCGGCCCTCGACGCCGTAGATAAGGAGTCGCACCGCCCGGTCGGGCAGGGGTATGCCGGGGGCATCCTGCCCCTCGCCGCTGCGCACCGCCTCGCGCAGGAGCGCATTGAGGTTCGTGTCGGTGACGCTGTGGCGGGCCTCCTCGAGCGTGGCGCGCCACTGCTGGTTCGACTTCTCAAGCTCCTCGACCCGCGCACGGCTCTTGCGCGCCTCGGTCTCGAGCCGGTGCAGCGATTCCTCCGCGGCTGCCAGGTCGGCCTCGAGTTCGCGCACCCGCGCCGCGCTCCCACTGGCCTCGGTCTGCGCGGCGCTGTGCTGGTCGCGCTCCTCGGCGAGGCGCTGCTCGGCGTCCCGGGCGCGCGCCTCGGCGGCGGCGATGCTCGACTGGTAGCTGTCGCGCTCGCGATGCACGCTCTTCAGGGCGTCGCCCCAGTCCTCCATCTCGCGGCGCAGCGTGCCGAGTTCCTCTTCGAGCTCGATGGCGCGCTTCTTCTCGGCGGCGAGCGCGCCCTCGAGCTCGGCGACGCGGCTGCGCAGCTGGCCGGAGGCGCCCTCGAGCTCCGCGGCGCGCGCGCTGGCAGAGCTGGCGCTCTCGCGCGCCGCTTCCAGGGCGGCCGTGAGTTCGACGCGCTCGGTGAGCAGGCGGCTCAGCTCCGTTTTGCGCTGTGACTCGGTGGTGTTGTGCTGCTCGGCGACGGCGGTCAGGGCGCGCACGCGCTCGGCGCTCGACTCCAGTTGCGCCTGCACGCGCTGCAGGTTCGCCTGCAGCGCCTGGCTCTCACGCCCCCCCTCGCGCAGCTGCGCCTCGCGCTCGGCGAGTGATGCGGTGAGCGCGACGGCCTGCTGCTCGAGCACACTGATGCGCCCGGCGCGCTGCGCCAGCTCCGCGTCCTGCTCGCGCAGCCGCGCTTCGCGCATCGCCAGTTCCTGCGCGAGCTTCGCCAGGTCGCTCTCGCGCACCTGCGCCTCGGCATTGAGGTCGGTCACCAGCTCCTCGAACACGCTGCGGCGTGTGCCGAGGGTCGTCAGCGACTCGAAGTAGGCCGCCGCGCGGGCGCGTTCGGCGTGCAGGTCGTGCATAACGGCGGCGACGTGGCCGGCATGCACCTGCTCGCGCTGCGCGCGCGCCGCCTCGCTCTTCTGCAGGCGCAGCTGTTCGGCGGCGGCGGCCTGCTCCTGCGTGGCGACGCGCTGCTCGAGCTCCATGGCGCGGGCGCGCGCCACGGCGAGCTCCCCGGACAGTGCGCTCAGCTGCGCGTCGCGCTCGCTGACGCGCCGCTCGGCGGTGGCGCGGGCCTGGGTGAGTTCGCTGAATTGCGCGGCGTGCTGCGTGGCGGCGGCCTGCAGCCGCGTGAGTTCCGCATCGAGGTGCGCCGCGCGCTGCTCAGCGGCGGCGCGCAGCTGGGAAAGCGTCTCGGTCGCGCTGTCGCCGCCGCTGCGCAGGTGCGCAAGCTCAGCGGCGAGCCCGGCGGCCTGCTGCTCGGCGGCGAGTCGCGCCTGCGTAAGTTCGCTGAGCTGCATCGCCTGGCGCGCCGCAGCCTCCTCCTGGCGCGCCGCGGCCGCTGCACTCTGCGCGGCACGCTGCTCGGCGGCGGCCAGGCTGGCACGTGCCTCCTCGCGCTCGCGCTCCAGTTCGTGCAGGCGATCGCCCTTGGAGTTCAGCAGCTGCTGCGCGGTGCGCACCTCCGCAGACAGCGCCTCGATGCGCTTCTCGAGCTGCCGCTCGTCCTCGGGGCGCAGCTGCCCCAGCGCCGCCCAGGTGTCCGTGCCACCGTGCGTGTCCTCGGCAGCCACGACCGGCGCCGGCGGATCCAGCACCGGCAGCTCGGCTGTCGTTTCCAGATCGCCCTCGGTGGAGGCCGGCGGCGGCGTGAGCGAACGCGAACTCATCGAAGATCTTCCGGCCAATTCCCCTGATCCAGCGGCGAAAAAGTGTAGCGCCGGGACCTCAGCCGCCCGCGTGCGCCCCTATAAATGTGTGAGAAGAATCCCGAAAATCTCTCTCAACCGCGAAGGAAGTCGCGGACTGCCTCGAACAAGCGCTCCGGCGCACCCGCCGGCAGCTCCCCGCCGGGCACCCCGAGCTCCTGCACCCGGGAGGCCGGCAGCGCCTCGCGGATGCGGCTCGAGGTCTCGGCCGCCTCATCCTCGGACCGCAGCACGAGCACCTTCGTGCTCAGCCCCGTCAGTCGCTCCCGGGGAGGGTAATCGGTGAGTGCGCGCGACAGCACGCGCTGCCATTCGGGTGCCTCGGCCCCTGGGCTTGGCTCGCCGGCAGCGCGCGGGGGAGCCGGCGCGATCACGACGCGAGTGATCTGCGCGGGCCGGGCCAGCGCAAGCGCCAGTGCAAGGAGCGCGCCGTTGCGCACCGCCAGCAGGTCGAGCCGTCGCAGGCGCATGCTCTCGATGAAATCCCCGAGAGCCGCGGCGTAATCGGCCACCGCGACGGGCGCCTCCGGGGGGTCGGACTCACCGAACCCGGGCAGGTCGGGCGCGTAGACCGAGCGGTCACGCCCGGCGAGCGCCAGGAAGGGCGTGAAGGCGCGGCCCGATCCCGGGCACTCGTGCAGGCACATGAGAGGCGTGCCCTCCTCGAAGCCGCCCCCGGGGGGCATCGCATGATGCACGTGCAGCTGGCCGTAGCGGCACTCAAAGTAGCCGCGCCGCACGCGCGCCGGGCCACTGGCGGGGGCCGGCTGGAGGGATTGTCTGGCCATGGGGGCAGTGTGCCATGTTCGGCGCCGGGGTTGCGCCGCGGGCCGCCGCCGCTACAGTAGGCGCAAACTGCCGCCGTTCCACGGGAGCGCCGCCATCCCCCGCATCATGCTCCTCGCACTCAGCCTGCTCCCCCTTGCGGGCTGCGGCGTGGGCGTCAGTGGCGCTGCCGGGGCGCAAGCGGAAGCGCAGCAGGCGTCGCAGGCGCGGGCGACGGAAGCGCGGGTACGCGCGCAGGTGGAGGCGGCCGAGGCCGCAGCGGCGCAGCAACGCCGCGACGCGGATGCGCAGAACCCGTAACGGGTGGCCGGCGGGCGCGCGGCACTTTCAGGCCGCACGCCCCCGGTGAGTCCTAACGCCGGCGCCGGCGCACGGTGCGCTTGCGCGCGGCGGGGCGGCGCGCGCTGCGTCGGGTGGCCGTCTTCGCCGGCCTGCGCCCCGATGTCTTGCGCGCGATCTTTTTGTGGGTGGCCTTCTTGCGGGCAGCCTTTCGGGGCGCCGTTTTCCGGGTAGCCTTCCTGCGTACCGCTTTCCTCGCACGCGTGGCCTTCGCCCTCGCCTTCTTGCGCGCCGGCGCGGCAGCCGGTGCCGCGGCCTTCACCGCCGGTGCCGCGGCCTTCGCCGCCGGTGCCGCGGGCTTCGCAGCGGTCGCCGGGCGCGGCAGTTCGTGCACCGCGAAGGCGCCGCCCTGCGGATCCAGGAACAACGCGATCCAGCTGCCGCCCGGCACCTCAACCGGCCCGTGCAGGAGCCGCCCGCCGGCGGCTTTAGCCGCCGTGACCGCGCGGTTCGAGTCGGCCACGTGGACGTAGCTCAGCCAGGAGGGGGGCGTCGAGGGGCCCTGCGTGTTGCACATGCCCCCGACGCCCGCGCCGCCGTGTTCGAACAGCTGATAGACACCCATCGTACCCATGTCGTGACTGACGCCCTTGGTCCAGCCGAACAGCGCACCGTAGAAGCGCAGCGCGGCCGCAACGTCGGTCGTGGCCAGTTCATGCCAGGAAAAGCCGCCCTGCGGGGGCGGTCCCGGAGGCGCTGGTCCGCCGCTCGGGGTGAACACCGCGAAGGTGGCGCCCTGCGGGTCGGCAAGTACGGCAAAGCGCCCGACGTTGGGAATGTCGCTCGCCTCTTTCCACACCTTGGCCCCGAGCCCCTGCGCCTGCGTCACCGTCGCGTCCACGTTCGGGGTGCCCACGTACATCAGCCAGTGTGCCGCGCCGGCATCGGCCGGCAGTGTCATGAGGCCGGCGACCTGCAGCCCGCCGGCCATGAAGATGGTGTAGCCGGGCATGTTGGAGGGCTGTGTGCGCCACGGCACGACCTTGGGATAAAAGGCGGCAGCGGCGGCAGTATCGGTCGTCAGCAGCTCGTGCCAGACGAATCGTCCACGGACCTCGGCATTGCTCATGGTGCGTCTTCCTTTGTTGGCGAGCGACTTCTTCAGCCGGCGAAGATCGGGCCGACATTCTGCCTCGCCCGGTGCGCCACTTCCATGACTGTTAGGCGAGCACCGGCACCACCCGGCGCCGCTCGCGCCACACCAGATACAGTCCGCTCGCGATCACCACCGCGCCGCCGCAACACACGCGCGCGCTCGGCAGCACGTGCCACACCACGCGGTCGATCAGGATCCCCCACAGGAGCGCGGTGTACTCCAGCGGCGACACGACCGCGGCGGGGGCGGAGCGAAACGCCTCCGTCAGGCCATAGGAGCCGACGGCCGCGAGCGCCCCGAGCAGCAGCAGCCAGCGGTAATGACGTGGCTCGAGCGTCACCCAGTCCGGCAGCGCCAGCATGAGGGAGAAGGTGGTCATCAGGCTGATGGTCCACACCACCACACTTGCGGTGGTATCGGTGCGGGTCAGCAGCCGCACGGTGATGCCGTTTACGGCGTAGGCCAGGGCTGCGATCAGCGCCGCGAGCGAGCCCAGGGACACCACCCCCGAGGCGCTCGGCCGCACCATGATCATGACCCCGATCAGTCCCACGACGATGACGAGCCAGCCGCGCGCGTCGGTGCGCTCCTTCAGGATCGGCACCGCGAGGGCCGTCATCAGGAGCGGGGCCGAAAGAAACACCGCGTACGCGTTGGCGAGCGAGAGCGTGCGTACCGCGTAGATGAAGCAGCCGAGCACCAGCACCTGCAGCGCGCCGCGCAGCAGATGCATGGAAAAACGCCGGGGCCGCAGCAGTCGCCAGCGGCCGCTGAGCGCGATGGGCGCGAGCAGGAACGGGAGCGAGGCGAGGCCGCGCAGCACCGCGACCTGCATCGGCGGATAGTGGGCGGAGAGCCCCTTCAGCAGCGCATCCATCCCCGAGAATGCCGCCACCGCCACGATCATGGAGACGATGGCGCGAAGTCTGCCCGTGACCAAGGCACTTCAGCCCGCAGGATCGGCTTCCGGGGGCTTGGCGACCCCGGGAGCCCCCGCCGGTGCGCTCATCGTGCGGTAGCGCGTGCCGAGCAGCCGCGCGGGCAGCGGGAAGGCACTGGCGAGCGAGACGATCAGTGCCGAGGCGTAGGGGACCGACTGGATGATGAGCACGATCACCCAGGCCATGCGGTCCGGGCCGGCATTCTGCGGCGTGCTGGTGCGCGCGACCGCCCATGCCGACAGCAGCAGGCCCGACATCATGAGCGTCTCCTCGCGCGCCGCTGCGAGCGCATGCCACAGGCCCGCGGTCGTGCCGCCCTTGGGGGTACGGAAGAACGGCTCGCTCTTGGTGAGCAGCCCCTTGATGGAGGCGAGCCCGATGGTGTGCGTGAGCGCGAGCCCCGCCACCGCCGCGGCGACCGTCTGGCGCAGGTTCGCCCCGACGCGCACGTGGTACAGGTGCATGAGCTTGGCGAGCTTGAAGGTGAAAAGCGACAGCGGCAGCACCGAGTAGAGCACGAGTGGCGGGTCGATGGAGTGCGGCGCCCACACCATGGCCGCGGACCAGCCGAGAGCTGCAAGGTTGAAGAGCACGTTGACGCCGTCGGCCATCCACGGCAGCCAGCCGGCGACGAAGTGATAGCGCTGCCCCGGGGAGAGCGGGCCGCCCTCGAGGAACAGCGCGCGCGCGTGCGCCTTGAGGATCTGCATCGCCCCGTAGGCCCAGCGGAAGCGCTGCTTCTTGAAGTCGATGAAGGTGTCGGGCATCAGCCCGCGCCCGTAGCTGTGGGGCACGTAGCTTGCGTCGAAGCCGTGCTCGAAGATGCGCAGGCCAAGCTCGGCATCCTCGGTGATGCACCACTCGGCCCAGCGGCACTCCTGCAGCTGCGTACGGCGCACCATGGTCATCGTGCCGTGCTGGATGATGGCGTTGCGCTCGTTGCGCGTAATCATGCCGATGTGGAAGAAGCCGCGGTACTCCGCGTAGCACATCGCCTTGAAGGCGCTCTGGCTGGCGTCACGGTAGTCCTGCGGCGCCTGCACGATCGCCACGCGCAGATCGGAGAACCCCGGCGTCAGGTCGCGCAGCCAGCCAGGCTCCACCACGTAGTCACTGTCGATGACGGCGACGATCTGCGCCTCGGGCGCGGTGTGCCCGAGGGCGAAGTTGAGCGCGCCCGCCTTGAAGCCCGCCAGTGGCGCGACGTGGAAGAAGCGAAAGCGCGGCCCGAGGCGCGCGCAGTGCGCCTCGACCGGGCGCCACACCGCCTCGTCCTTGGTGTTGTTGTCGATGACCAGCACCTCGAAGTCCGGGTACTCAAGGCGCGCCAGCGCATCGAGTGTCGCGATGAGCATCTCGGGGGGCTCGTTGTAGGCCGGCACGTGCACCGACACCTTCGGCGGCGTGGCGCTCGGCTGGTACAGCGGCGTACCGAGGCGACGCCGGTAGTTGACCCAGTGGGCCTCGGCCCACTCGTGCGCCTCGGCGAGCAGCACCAGCATCACCCCGAGCATCCCCAGAAGCAGCAGCACCCCCGAGATCACCCCCGGCACGGTCATGTACTGCTGCGTGAAGTCGTAGATCACCCACACCGCGAGCGTACCGGCGGCGAACACCACCAGCGCGAGGAAGCTGCGGCCGCGATGGCGCAGCGCGTCGCTGTTGAGGTAGAGCACGAACAGCAACAGGAGCGACACCGCGACCGAGATCGCCGCGAGCACGTGCCACTCCGGCACGCGCACGATCGGTGCGGTGAACTCGAACTTCGGCCTGCGGTTGACGTCGTACACGCCCCAGTACGAGCCCACGGCGCCCTCCATGTAGGCCTTCCAGGGCTGGTCGAAGGCCTCCATGACGTAGTAGGTGAGCTTGTCCCGCTGCGCCCGCGCGAGGAAGCGCCGCAGGAACAGCGCCTCGTTCGACTCCGAGGCTACCGCGGACTCATGCGTGCGGCCGCGGCTCGGCCAGCCGATCTCGGCGATCACGATGGGCTTGTGCGGAAAGGCCTTCTGCAGGCGCTTGAACTGCGCGAGCGAGTACTCGACCGCCTCATCGACCGGCACGCCCTCCCAGTAGGGCAGCAGGTGCACGCCGATGAAGTCCACGTGCTGTGCCAGCTCCGGGAAGGTGAGCCAGGTGTTCCAGGTCTCGGCGGTCCCGACCGGCTGCTCGATGGCGTCGCGGGCGCGATCGAGCAGTCGCTCGAGCTCGGCGAGCGGCAGGTCCCCGCGCAGCAGCACCTCGTTGCCGACGAACACGCGCACCACGTTGACGTGGTTGTCGGCCAGCTTGATCGCCGTCTGCAGTTCCTCCTCGTTCTTGGCGCGGTGGTCATCGAGCCACACGCCCACGGCGACGTTCATGTCGCGCCGCTCGGCGAGCTCGGGGATCTGCGCGAGCGTTCCCTGCACGCTGTAGGTGCGCACCGCGCGCACCTTGCCCTCCAGCAGCTTCAGGTCCGAGTCGATCTCCTCCACCGTGGGCAGCACGAGATGGGTGGGATCCTCGTTGGCGCGGAAGGGCGAGAACGCGAAGCCCTGAATGAGCGGGGGCCAGGGCGGCTCGCGGGTGGGGCGGTTCAGGTACGCCCACAGCGCGAACGTCAGCAAGGCGAACGCCGCCGCGATCAGCAGGCTGGGGAGCGATTTCATGGGCGCAAGTGGCGCGGTGCGACGGCCGGCGCCTACCAGCTGCCGGTGTTGGGCATCGAGCGCCAGGGTTCGGCGGGCGCGAGCGCCTCGCCCTTCTGCAGCAGCTCGATGGAGATGTTGTCGGGTGAGCGCACGAAGGCCATGTGGCCGTCGCGCGGTGGCCGCAGGATGGTCACGCCGTGCTGCTGCAGGCGCCGGCAGCTGGCGTAGATGTCCTCGACTTCGTAGGCGAGGTGGCCGAAGTTGCGACCGACGCCGTAGGGTTCGGGATCCCAGTTGTGGGTGAGCTCCACCTGCGCGCTCTCATCGCCCGGGGCGGCGAGGAACACGAGCGTGAAGCGCCCCTTGGGGTAATCGGTGCGCGCGAGCTCCCGCAGCCCGAGCGCCCCGCAGTAGAAACGCAGCGAGGCGTCGATATCCGTGACACGCACCATGGTATGCAGGTATTTCATCGCCTAGCGCCTCACGTACCGTGCACTCTTTTCAGAACATCTCCGACGGGCCCGGGGTCTTGATGTCGACCTTGTGGCGCGAGGGGATGAAGTCCCCGGTGATCATCTCATCGTAGCTCTGTCCGGGCCCGACCATCGGATACACGCCCGCGTCGGGATCGATCATGACCTCGAGGAATGCCGGCCCCTTGAAGGCGAGGAACTCCGCGATCACGCGCGGCACGTCGGCCTTGCGCTCGAGGCGCACCGCGTAACGGAAGCCATCCGCCTGGGCGGCCTTGACGAAGTCCTTCTTGTGCAGCGAGCGGTCGCTCGCCGACAGCCGCCCCTTGAAGAACAGCTTCTGCCACTGCTTCACCATGCCGTCGCCGAAGTTGTTGAGCACCACCACCTTCACCGGCAGGTCATAGGTGGCCGCCGTCTCGAGCTCGCCGATGTTCATGCGGATGCTCGAGTCGCCGTCGATGTCGATCACCAGGCGCTGCGGGCAGGCGAACTGCGCGCCGATCGCCGCCGGCAGGCCAAAGCCCATGGTCCCCATGCTGCCGGAGGTGAGCCACAGGCGCGGCGCAACGAAGTCACAGTACTGCGCCGCCCACATCTGGTGCTGGCCGACGCCGGTGCTGATGATCGCCTGGCCGCGGGTGTGACGGTTGATCTCCTCGATCACGTAGTACGGCTGGATGAGCGGGCTCGCGCGGTCATAGTTCATGGCATAACGGCGCTTGAGCTCGGCGAGCTCGGCCGCCCAGGGCGCGAAATCGCGCCGGAAGCCGCCGGCGCGGCCGTGGGCGGTGAGGGCCTCGAGCGCCGGGGCCATGAGCCCGATGTGGCTCCAGTGCGCGCGCTTGACCTTATTCACCTCGGCGCGGTCGACGTCCAGGTGCGCGATGCGCCGCGCGCCGCGGGCGAACTTCTCCGGCACGCCCGCGACGCGGTCATCGAAGCGCGCCCCGACGGCGATGAGGAAATCGCAGTCATCGACCGCGTAGTTGGCGAATGCCGCTCCGTGCATGCCGAGCATGCGCAGCGCCCCCGGCTGCGTGGTGTCGTAGGCCCCGATCCCCATGAGGGTCGTGACCACCGGCAGGCTGAAGGCGTTCGCGAACTCGGTGAGGGCCGCGGCGGCGTTGCCGTTGATGACGCCGCCGCCGGCGTAGATCAGGGGCCGCTCGGCCTCGGCGAGCATGCCGAAGAAGCGCTCCGCCTCGGCGGGCTCCAGCTGCGCCTGGGTGAGCTCGCGCATGCGTCGCCGGTACCCGGGGATCGGCAGCACCCCCTCCCCGGCGAAGGTGCCTTCCCAGTTCTGCACGTCCTTGGGGATGTCCAGCACCACCGGACCGGGGCGCCCGGTGCGGGCGATCTCGAAGGCCGTGCGCACGGTAGCCTCGAGCTTCTGCGGGTCGGTGACCAGGAAGATGTGCTTCGCGACCGCGCCCATGATGGAGGGCACGGGTGCCTCCTGAAAGGCGTCGGTGCCGATGGCGGCCCGCGAGACCTGACCGCAAATGACGACAATAGGGATCGAATCGGCCATGCAGTCGCGCACCGGTGTAACAGTGTTGGTCGCGCCGGGCCCTGAGGTAACCACACACACCCCCACCTGGCCGCTCGCGCGGGCGTAGCCGGCGGCCATGAAGGCGGCGCCCTGCTCGTTCGCCGGCACGATGAGCGGGATCTGACTCAGGGCCGCCGCCTTGGCGGCCTCGTTGTAGAGAAAGACGGCGTCGAAAGTCGGCAGGATCGCCCCGCCGCTGTAGCCGAAGATGGTGCGCACGCCCTCATCGGCGATCACCTGCATGATCATGCGCGCCCCCGACATGCGCTCCCCGGCGAGGGGGTGGGCGAGCGGTCGGGGCTGGATCTGGGTGTCGTTCATGGACGCGCTTCTGGGCCTCGGACGCAAAGCCGTTCGAAAAAAGTCGAGGGGTCGGCGAGCCTAGCAGCTTGCCTTCAAGGGGCCAAACTTGCCGCGATCCTTTATTCTGCGCAGCGTCCCTTAGCCCGGCCTTAACGAACCTTCCCCATGCGCCACATCATCGCCATCCTGCTGCAGAACGAGGCCGGAGCGCTCGCCCGGGTCGCCGGGCTCTTCTCCACGCGCGGCTACAACATCGAGTCCCTCTCGGTGGCCCCGACCGATGACCCCACGGTCTCGCGCCTGACGCTCGTGACCAGCGGCTCGGACGCCGTCATCCAGCAGATCGCCAACCAGCTGAACAAGCTGGTGGACGTGGTGAACGTGCTCGACATGACCCGCGGTGAGCACCTGGAGCGCGAACTCGTGCTGCTGAAGCTCAAGGTTGCCCCCGGGCAGTCGGACGCGGTGCGCGGCCAGGTGGTGCGCAGCGGGGGACGGGTCCTCGATCCGGCATTGGACGGCTTCATCGTCGAACTGACGGCAAGTGAGGCCGAAGTGAGCGGCTTCGTCGGCGAACTGGGCCGCCGGGCCGAACTCCTGGAAGTCGTCCGCAGCGGGGCCCTGGGCATCAGCCGCAGCGCGCGGGCGCTGCGGGCGCGCCCGGCGCCCCTCACCGGCTGATGAGCCTTCCCCGTTCAGCGGCTGAGAATCGGGCGCGAAAGAACCAAAACGAGGACCACCCCGACCGTACCACCGCGCTCGGTCTCGGCTATCGCCGGGCAACCATCCACGATCGCATGGCGACGCCGGCCCAAGAGGCGCTGCTCGAGCATACGAGGCCGCACGGGCGGCACACTAGGCCAGCAGCACCGTGGAACCGGTCGTCTGGCGCCCCTCGAGATCGCGGTGCGCGTCCGCGGCGCGCGTGAGCGGATAGCGCTGGCCGATCACGACGCGCACCTTCCTGGATTTGATGACCGCGAACAGCTCGCGCGCCCCGGCAGCAAGCTCCTCGCGGGTCGCGATGTAGTGGAAGAGCGAAGGGCGGGTGAGGAACAGCGACCCGCGCTTGACCAGCTCCAGGGGGCTGATCGCCGGCGGCGGCCCGGAAGCATTGCCGTAACTCACCATCATGCCGAGACGCCGCACGCAGTCGAGCGATTCCATGAAGGTGTCCTTGCCCACCGCGTCGTAGACCGCGGCCACGCCGGCGCGCTTGGTCAAGGCCTTCACCCCCGCCACCAGTTCGTCCTGCCCTGCGATGAGCACGCGCCAGCAGCCGTGCTTTCGGGCGAGCTGCGCCTTCGCCTCGCTGCCAACGACGCCGATCACGCGCGCGCCGAGCGCCTTGGCCCACTGGCACAGGATCAGTCCCACGCCGCCGGCGGCGGCGTGCACCAGGATGAGGTCGCCGCGGGACACCCGGTAAGTGCGACGCAGAAGGAACTGCGCCGTCAGGCCCTTCAGCATCAGTGCCGCGGCCTGCTCGTCGGAGATACCGGCGGGCACCTTCACGAGCCGCTCGGCGCTCACGTTGCGCAGCTCGCAATACGCCCCCGGCGTACTGTGCACGTAGGCGACGCGTTCCCCTACGCGCAGACCGCGCACGCCGCGCCCGAGGGCGGTGATGACGCCGGCCGCCTCGCGCCCGAGTCCCGAGGGCAGCGTCACCGGGTACAGACCGGTGCGGTCGTAGATGTCGATGTAGTTGACGCCGATGGCGCTCTGGCGCACCTGCGCTTCACCCGGCGCGGGCCGCCCGGGATCGACCTCCTCGGCGCGCAGCACCTCGGGACCCCCGTACTGAAGGAAACGGATCGCTAGCGGCATGGCTCGTGCCCCCTCGCGGCTCGGCCCGCGCGAGCGGCGCTAGAGCGCCGCGTCGTCGGTCTCCCCGGTGCGGATGCGGATCACCCGGTCGATGTCGGTGATGAAGATCTTCCCGTCCCCCACCTTACCGGTCTTCGCGGACTTGATGATCGCCTCGACCACCTGGTCGACGAGATCCCCGCGCACGGCCACCTCGATGCGCGTCTTGGGCACGAAGTCGACCACGTACTCCGCGCCGCGGTAGAGCTCGGTGTGGCCGCGCTGGCGCCCGAAGCCCTTCACCTCCGTCACCGTCATGCCCGAGACGCCAATGTCCGACAGCGCGGCGCGCACGTCGTCGAGCTTGAAGGGCTTGATGATCGCAGTAACCAGTTTCATGGAAGTTCTCCGCAACGTGAGCCGCGCATCGCGCGAGGGATTTTGCAGTTTTCATGCCACGGCGTCGAATCGGCGAAGACCCCGCGCCGCAGCGTGCGCGGGGCAGAGCGCTGCGCAGGGGAGCACCAAGCTGGAGCGCGGCCCCCCAGGGTGCGCCCGAAACTGGTGCGCTCGGGCTCACGCCCGCTGGGCTATCCTTCGCCTCCGATGTATGAGCACATTGTGATCGTGGGCGCCGGCCAGGGCGCGGTCCAGGCCATCGACGCACTGCGCCGCGGGGGCTTTGCCGGCCGGCTCACCCTCATCGGCGAAGAACCCTGGCTCCCCTACCAGCGCCCGCCGCTGTCCAAGAAATACCTCGCCGGGAGCCTCGAGCGCGAGCGCCTCCTCATCCGCCCGGCGCCCTTCTTCGCCGACCATCACGTGACCACCTACCTCGGGCGGCGCGTGGACGGCATCTCCCGCCGCGAGCGCCACGTGCACCTGGATGATGGCCTGGTGATCCCCTATGACGCGCTGCTGCTGGCCACCGGTAGCCGGCCGCGGCACCTACCCGTCCCCGGCGCACAGCTGCCGGGGGTACACACGCTCAGAACCATCACCGACGTCGACCGTATCCGCGCCGAATGCACGGCGGGCGCGCGGCTGGTCGTGATCGGCGGCAGCTACATCGGCCTCGAGGTCGCAGCCACCGCGCGCGAACTGGGACTCGAGGTAACGGTGCTGGAGATGGCCGAGCGGGTCATGAACCGCGTCACCTGTGCGCAGGTGTCTGCCTTCTACACGGCCGAGCACACGCGCCAGGGCGTGCGCATCCACTGCGATGCACGCGTGCGCGGCTTGCAGCCCGATGCGCGCTCCGGACGCGTGGGTGCGGTGCTCACCGAGGATGGCGGGGAGTTCGCCGCCGACCTGGTGATCGTCGGCGTGGGCGTGGTGCCGGCGGATGAGCTCGCCAGAGGCTGCGGCCTCGAGTGCGAGAACGGCGTAGTCACCGACGCACACTGCCGCACCTCGGATGAGGCGATCTGGGCGGTGGGCGACTGTGCGAACCACCTCAACCGCCGCTACGGGCGGCACCTGCGCCTGGAGTCAGTCGACAACGCGTTCGAGCAGGGGACCACCGTGGCACTGAACCTCCTCGGCACCCCGACCCCGCACGACAAGGTGCCGTGGTTCTGGTCCGACCAGTACGACCTGAAGCTCATCATCGTGGGCGTGGGCCTGGGTTACGACACGGTGGTGATGCGCGGGGAGCCGGCGACGCGCAGCTTCAGCGCCTGCTATCTGCGCGCCGGGGAACTCATCGCCATCGACAGCATCAACGCACCGCGCGACCAGATGGCGGCGCGCAAGCTGATCGCCGCGCATGCGCGGCCGAACACGGACAAGCTTGCCGATCCGGGCATCGCGCTGAAGGACTGCGCCTAGCAGTCACGCCCGCGGATACAGTGCTCCCGAACCCGCTCGCGATGCGTTGGCAGCTCTCGGCGTGGAGCTCGGGCGGGCCACCGGAACCGGGCAGTCGGCCCCACACCATCAGCGACTGCCCCGGCCTGGACGGCACGCGCGAGCCCGGACCTGAAGTCACGTGGTCTGCACCCGCGGCGCGGGCAGCCGCCACCGCCCATGCGAGCCCAGCGGGCTGGTCGGGCTTGCGCGGTTGCACCGGTTATTTCGGGGACACCGGCCCGGCTGACAGGACCTCCGGCTGCACAAACATGTCGAGCTGACGGGCGATCGCCTCGGGGCTGTCCCCGGACAGCCGGGTGAAGTCGTGCACCATATGCATCTGATCGTGATATCCCAGGGCATGCGCGATATCGGTCCAGCGCGTCGTCGGTGAGACGGCCCGCCGGCGCAGTGCCGCCTCGAAGCGAACGATGCGCGCGTACAGCTTGGGCGAGAGGCCAATCTCGCGATCGAAGCGCCGCTCGAACTGCCGCACTCCAAGGCCCGTCTGCCGGGCAAGTTCACTGACGCGCACTGAACCGTCGTGTCGCATCACTGCCATCGCAGTGCGCACGATCGCGCTGACGGACCCGCTGGGCACGGGAAGCGCACTCAGGCAGAGGTCGGCGACGCGAACGCGATCAGCGAAAGCCGAGACCTCGCCGAGGCGCGCGTACAGTTCGCTGACGCGGCGTCCGAGTACCTCTTCGCCATCGAAGTCGCCATTGGTGAGCTCCACTGCCGGGAGCTGGAACAGCGTCGAGAACGCGCCCGGCTGAAACACGATCGTGAACGCGTCGACCGTGCCGCTCAGGATCAGTTCTGCGCTGCGGCTGGTCCTGGCGCCGATCAGGGCCACGGCACGCACATTCTCCGTCGTGTCGCGGTCCAGTCGGCGGACCTGGTAGCGAGCGCCGAACATGAACTCGAGGATTTGCGGACTTCTTGCGGGAACCGGTTGCAGGCTGACGCGAGCCGCCAGGCAGTCCTGCACCTGATAGTAGTGACGAATCAGGTGTCGCAGCGCCGGTGCGGGCCGACTGGCAAGCAGCATGCTGTCCTGAATACCCGCATCGCGGCACGCGCACAAGCGGCACACCGGGGCGGGGCCGAGAGTCGTGGCGGTGTCGTGTTCTTACTAGCGCTCCGGCCAACCCCGACGGTACTAAGTGGCAGGAGAACCATCGGCATCTGCCGCCTCATCAACCCGCTACCCGGACGGTTAAAAATATGAACACCACAATATTGCGCAGGACCTTGAGCGCCGTCTCGATCAGCACAGCGATCGCGCTCCTGGCAGGCTTCGGCCCGGCCAACCAGGCACGCGCCGAAGACTCGGCCAACGACGAAGCACAGGTGAAACGGGGCTTTCAGATCAGCCCCGTACCCTTGAATCTCGCGGGCAAGAACCGCACCTTGGTCGGGCTCGGCAGCTACCTGGTCAATGCGACAGAGGGATGCAATGACTGCCACTCGGCGGGACCGGAGACGACCTACGCCCCGGGGGGAAACCCCTACTTCAAGGGCAATCCTCCCACGGTCATCAATCAGGCCACCTATCTAAGCGGCGGCCGAAACTTCGGCTCACTCCTGCCGGGCACCCCTGAGATCGTATCGCGAAATCTGACACCCGACAGAAGCGGGCGGCCTGCCGGCGGACTCACCTTCGCACAGTTCGTACGAATAATGCGCACCGGCGAGGATCGCGACCACCTGCACCCGAATTGCTCAGCCACCGTAACGAGCAATTGCTTCCCCGCTCTGCAGCCCTTCAATGGCGATCTGCTGCAGGTCATGCCCTGGCCTGTGTACCAGAACATGCTTGAACGCGATCTTCGTGCCATCTATGAGTACTTGAGCGCGGTGCCGTGCATTGCAGGACCGCCGAGCGGCGTGCTGCACAACGATTGCACCTGACCCCTGGACGGCGAGGTCGGCCCCGGAGCCGCGAAAATCGCCGTCCCTGCGGCTGCGTGACCGAGCCTGAAGTGCGAGGTCACTGCAGCCGGGTCAGGGCACGCCGCGGCCTCCGGAGCCTGCCACCAGCAGTGGGACGCCAAAGCCGGGCAGATGGCAGGCAGATGAAGCGAAGGGCAACCTTGATCCGCGCGATCCTGACCTATTTCAGGACCACGAGCAGGTCGCGCGCCTCGACTGTCTGCCCCGCGCGCACCAGCACCTCGGCGACTTCCCCTGCGACATTCGCGCGCACGGCCGTCTCCATCTTCATCGCCTCCAGCGTCAGCAGCAACTGCCCGCGCTCGACGCGCGCGCCCAACGCGGCGGCGACGCTCGCCACCACGCCCGGCATCGGCGCGCCGACATGGCTCGGGTTGGCGGTCTCGGCCTTGCGCGGCGGTGCGTGCTCGAGCACCTGGGTACGGTCGGCGACGCGCACCGAGCGCGGCTGGCCGTTGAGCTCGAAGAACACGGTACGCGTGCCGTCCTCGTGGGGCTCACTGCTCGCGAGGTAACGCACGATGAGCGTCTTGCCGCGCTCGATGTCGACGCTGATCTCCTGGCCCGGCTCCATGCCGTAGAAGAACACCGGCGTCGGCAGGTCGGTCGGATCCCCGTACAGGGTGCGCGCCCGCGCGTACTCGAGCCACACGCGCGGGTACATCAGATGGGAGGCGAGATCCTCATCGGTCACCGGACGCGGCAGCTGCTGCTGGATGCGGGCGCGCTCGGCCTCGAGGTCCACCGGCGCCAGATGCGCCCCCGGGCGCTCGGTCCGCGGCGCCGCCCCCTTCAGCACCCGCTGCTGCAGCGCGGGCGGGAAGCCGCCATGGGGCTGGCCGAGGTCCCCGCGCAGCAGCTGCACGATCGACTCGGGGAAGGCGATCTCGCGCGCAGGGTCGAGCAGCTGCGCGGCGCTGAGGTCCGAGCTCACCATGAGCAGCGCCAAGTCCCCGACCGCCTTGGAGGTCGGCGTGACCTTCACGATGTCGCCGAGGAGCGCATTGACCTGTGCGTAGGCGGCGGCCACCTCCGGCCAGCGCGCATCCGCGATCCCCAGTCCGCGCGCCTGCTCACGCAGGTTGGTGTACTGCCCGCCGGGCATGCCGTGCACGTAGACCTCAGAAGCCCCGGCACGCATGTCGCTCTCGAAGGCGCCATAGTAGCGGCGCACCTGCTCCCAGTAGCCCGAGATGGTGCGCAGCTGCTGCGGGTCGATGCCGGCATCGCGCGGCCCGAAGCGCAGCGCCTCGACGATCGAGCCGAGGTTTGGCTGCGAGGTGAGCCCGCTGAAGGCATCGATGGCGCCATCCACGGCATCCGCGCCCGCGGCCACCGCCGCCAGCACGCTCGCCGCGCCGATGCCGCTCGTGTCATGCGTATGGAAGTGCACCGGCAGTCCCACCTCGTCCTTGAGCGCCTTGACCAGCGTGTAGGCGGCGCGCGGGCGGCACAGGCCCGCCATGTCCTTGATGCCGATCAGGTGCGTGCCGGCGGCCTTGAGCTCGTGCGCCAGGGCGAGGTAGTAGTCGAGGGTGTACTTGCGCTCCCGCGGGTCACTCAGGTTGCCCGTGTAGCACAGCGCCGCCTCGCACAGCTTGCCGCTCTCGAGCACCGCGTCGATCGCCACGCGCATGTTCTCGACCCAGTTGAGCGAGTCGAAGATGCGGAACAGGTCCACGCCGCCGGCGGCGGCGCGCGCCACGAAGAAGCGCACCACGTTGTCGGGGTAGTTGGCGTAGCCGACCGCGTTCGCCGCGCGCAGCAGCATCTGCAGCAGGAGATTCGGCATCGCCTCACGCAGCTTCGCCAGGCGCTGCCACGGGTCCTCGCGCAGGAAGCGCAGGGCGACGTCGAAGGTCGCCCCGCCCCAGCATTCCACCGAGAACAGCTGCGGCAGCAGAGCGGCGTAGTACGGGGCGATCGCCAGCATGTCGCGCGTGCGCAGCCGCGTGGCGAGCAGCGACTGGTGGGCATCGCGCATGCTGGTGTCGGTGATGAGCACGCGCTCCTGCGCCAGCATCCAGCGGGCGAAGCCTGCAGGTCCGAGCTCCGCGAGCTTCTGCCGCGTCCCGGGCGCAGGCGGCGGCAGCTCGAGCGCCGGCAGGCGCGCCGGGGTGAAGGCCGCCGGGCGCGGCCGGCCGCGGGTCTCGGGATTGCCGTTGACGATGGTGTGGCCGATGAAGGTGAGGATGCGGCTGGCGCGGTCGCGCTTGCGCGGCCAGGAGAAGAGCTCCGGGGTTTCCTCGATGAAGCGCGTGGTGTAGTCGCCGCGCGCGAACCGCGGGTGGGTGATCAGCTGGTCGAGGAAGCGCAGGTTGGTCACCACGCCGCGGATGCGG
>Ga0335079_10003157_pt1 | contig 19033 bp, 11 predicted proteins | sample Lox_Sample_33_FD_206719 | JGI IMG/M metagenome (GOLD analysis project Ga0335079, IMG submission 206719) | Soil microbial communities from Loxahatchee National Wildlife Refuge, Florida, United States - Lox_Sample_3.3 | ecosystem: Environmental > Terrestrial > Soil > Wetlands | place: USA... | reverse complement strand
GCGCCGCGCAAATTCTTTCCCACATGAATCCATCAAGGCCGCGTCTACTTGATGATTGACGAAGCTATCCACTTTGAGAATCCCGCCGCCCAGCACTTGCCCATCGCGCAGAATACGTTCTTTCAGTTCCTTCATGACCTGCCTCCCAAAATTTAGTATAGACATATTGATTTTACAACACTCGCTGGCTATGTGCTAGTTATGATTCATCCGACATTAAGGCTCACTGTTTCGTCTGTGTTAGAATTTATCCGTGACGAAACGAACGCTGCTTCTGCTCGCATCCAATTCGCCGCGTCGCAGAGAATTGCTTTCGCTCGGCAATTGGATGTTCAGCGTCTCGGTCTCCAACGTGGATGAGAGTCAACGAATCGGCGAAGCGCCTGCAGAGTATGTGTTGCGATTGGCAGAAGCAAAAGCACGCGCCGCGATTCCGGAGGCGCGACACGAGCATATCATTATCGGCGCGGATACTGCGGTCGTGGATGGGAGCAGGATTCTCGGCAAGCCTAAAGATATGATGGAAGCCGCCTCCATGCTCAAGCTTTTGCGCGGACATGCACATCAGGTTTACACGGCTTTAGCGGTTTTGCAGATGCACAATGAAAAACTAATCGCCGATTTATGCGTGACCGATGTCCCGATGAGGAATTATAACGATGATGAAATCGAATCGTATGTGCTCAGCGGCGATCCGCTCGATAAAGCCGGAGCGTATGCGATTCAACATCCGGGATTTCATCCGGTAGAAAGCATGAAAGGTTGTTACGCATCTGTGATGGGATTGCCGCTGTGTCATCTCTTGCGCGTTTTGCAAAAGATGGATGTTCATCCTGGCGCAGATGTCCCTATAGCTTGTCAATCTCTTTTGAAATATCAATGCCCTGTCTCGAGCGCTATCTTGCGCGGCGAACAGGTTGGATGAAAAGGTAAAAGCATGAAATTAATTTATCGGATCATTTCCATTTCAATCTTTCTGTTATTGACGGCCTGCGCGCCGGCCGCGGTCAACGGCACGCCTCAACCGACGACTTGCTTCCTATGCGGCGAGCCTTCAGCGACATTGCCGCCGCCGATTGTTGGCGTCACACATGCCCCCGACGCGGAGTCGGCAATGACGAAATATCTCGACGCGCTTAAGAACGGCGACTACGCCACGATGTATGCTTTATTATCGAAGGTTAGTCAAAGCTCCATCTCTCAAACTAACTTTGGCAAGAAATACGACGACGCGCTCAACACTATGAGCGCCAGCAAATTGGATTATCAACTGCTCTCGGAGCAACTGAGTCCGACCAACGCACAAGTCAACTTTCAGATCACATATCACACCGCGCTGGTCGGTGATATTCAGCGTACGATCATCGCTAATTTGGTTTTGGAGCAAGGCGAATGGCGCGTCCAATGGGCTCCGACTTTGATCCTGCCTGAATTGACCGGAAACGATCAATTGGCGATGGATTACCAAATCCCGTCACGCGGCAATATCTACGATCAAAATGGTGATCCCATCGCCCAGCAGTCGGACGCGTATGCAATCGGAGTGATTCCGGGTCAATTGGGCAAAGCCGCCGGGTCGGTGGATGTTGAATTAGCCCGGCTGATGAATACGCAGCCAGACACCATCCACAGCTTATGGGAAAACCAAGTGCCCGATTCTTATGTGGGCATCACCGAAGCTACAGCGGATGAAATGCAAAAAGCGCAATTGGATTTAAGTTTGACCGGTTTGGAAACTACCAAATATTCCTCCCGTTTTTATTTCGATCAGGGCATTGCGCCGCAAGTGGTCGGATATACTCTATTGATTTCGCCTGAGCAACTCAACGCCTATCGCCGTCTCGGTTATCAGGGCAGTGAACTCATCGGTCAGGCCGGCATCGAAAAATCCATGGAACAATATCTGGCTGGCAAACATGGCGGCACGCTTTATGTCACGGATCCGAACGGTCAGCTTGTGACCAAGGTCGGCTCCAGCGATCCACAGCCGGCCGATTCGGTCTATCTGACGATTGATAAAAATCTGCAATTTTATGCTCAGCAGGCGCTGACCGGCTACAACGGTGCGATCGTGGTGATGGAGATCAATACCGGCAAAGTGCTGGCAATGGCATCCTCGCCGGAATATGATCAAAATCTATTCAATGCATCCAATACCAATAGTCAGTATCTTTTAAATGATCTACTAAATCGAACTGACCAGCCGCTCGTCAACCGCGCCACACAGGGACAGTATCCCCTGGGGTCGGTATTCAAAATTCCGGCGATGGCGGCCGCGCTGGAAAGCGGTTTGTATGCACCGAATACAACATACGATTGCGAATATCATTTCACAGAACTCAATGGGATCGTCCTCAATGATTGGACGTGGGACTTCTGTCAACAGCGCCTGGCGACAGGCAAACAATGTGATACGGTTTCGACCAAGCCTTCCGGCGTGATCACCCTCCAGCAGGGTTTGATGCGCTCGTGTGATCCGTACTTCTGGCATATCAGCCTCGATTTGTTCAACAACAACCGCGCCGCAGATATCGCAAACATGGCGCGCGCCTTCGGCCTCGGTTCGCCCACCGGAATTGGCACAGTGGCAGAAGCTTCGGGAAATATTTCTGTGCCGACTACCCTGATACAGGCAACCAACCAAGTGATTGGTCAAGGGGATGTGCTGGTGACGCCACTTCAGGTGGCGCGCTTCGTCGCAGCCATTGGCAATGGCGGGACGCTTTACACCCCGCAATTGATCCAGGAGATTCAATCTGCGGATGGCAAGCCGGTTTCGGTATTTAAACCGGAAGCCGCCGGCACACTGCCGATCCAACCGGACCGGTTATCAGCCATCCAGCAGGCCATGCAATGGGTGATCTCCGACCCGCGCGGCACCGCCTATTATGCGATGCTGGGCTTGACTGTTCCCATGGGTGGAAAGACTGGCACAGCCCAGGCGGCAACGCAACAACCTGATGCGTGGTTTGTTGGATATACTCAAGATCAACAAAATTCCGGCAAGCCGGATATTGCGGTTGCGGTTCTGATGGAGAACGCTGGCGAAGGTGCCGACTATGCCGCGCCGGTCTTCCGCTGGATGATCGAAACGTATTATTATGGCCAACCACAATATATTCCTCCAATACTTGGTCCGATCGGTAATCCGTACACGCCCACGCCGCTGGGCGGCATTCCGACCAAGACGCCGCAACCGCCTAAAGTTAAACCAACTCCTTAAATTATCCTTGTGAATGGCATCAACTTTTTCTGCTTGAGAACAACCGCGGTGATAATCATCAATGCATAAATTTCAACAAGGCTTGATCGTCAAGGCTCAATCCAGTTTCTTCACCGTGGATGCTGGAGGAGAATTGGTGATCTGTCAGTTGCGCGGCAAATTAAAGCAAGGAAAAGCCAAAGGCGATATCGCAGCCTTGGGTGATCGAGTCCATTTTGAAATCTTGGAAGACGGAAGCGGCGCAATTAACGAAGTTGAAGAACGGAAGCGAGCCATTGTGCGACTCGATCCGCGACCGCAAGGCGACTATCAACAAGTCTTGTTGGCGAATCCGGATCAAGCTGTCTTTGTCTTTGCCTGCGCCAATCCAGAACCTAAACTGCGAATGCTGGATCGTTTTCTTGTGATCGCCGAGAAACAAAAAATCCCTGCGATAATTGTCGCAAACAAACTTGATCTGATAGATAACAGCGAATCCCAAAAAATATTTGGATTGTATTCTTCTTTAGGATATTCAGTGATTTATACTTCAGTAAAAACCGGCGTGGGCATAGATGAATTCAAAGCATGCCTTGCAAATAAAATCAGTGCGCTGGCCGGACCTAGCGGAGTGGGAAAATCAAGCTTGCTCAACTTTATTTATCCCAAACTTGAATTGATGGTTAACAATATTAGTTCGGTGAACAAAGGCAAACACACCACCGTGACGCGCGAACTCTTTGCAGTTGAAGGCGGCGGTTATATAGCCGATACGCCCGGATGGAAGTCGCTGGCGTTGTGGGATACCGAACCCGAAGAGATCGATGCGTATTTTCCCGAGCTTGCGCGTCTTGTGGCTCAATGCCAATTCAGCGATTGCACGCATACACATGAGCCGGGTTGCGCGGTGCTTGCCGGAATTGAAACCGGCAAAGTTCATCCGCAACGATATGAGTCTTACCTGCGCCTGCGCGAGGGTCGTGAGCGATGATGAATAACCCTTCGACTATACTCAGGGCAAGCAATTGGAATTTGGTTGGGAACGAATGGGCTGTGGAATTGTTATGCCAACAGATTACGCATGGCACGACTCGTCATGCGTATCTTTTCGCGGGACCCTCGGGCGTGGGACGACGTACGTTGGCTTTGCGACTCGCCCAAGCTTTGAATTGCACTCAACCCATCGAGCCGGGCATCCCATGCGGACAATGCAAAGATTGCAAACAAATCGAAGCCATGAGACATCCCGATTTGACGATCATTCAAGCGGACAGCGAAGGCGGCACATTGAAAGTGGATCAAGTCCGCGAAGCGCGGCGGGCGTTGACGCTAAAGCCATATCAATCCAAATATCGTGTGACACTTTTTTTGCGCTTTCAAGAAGCCAATGATAATGCAGCAAATGCCTTGCTGAAAATTCTTGAAGAAGCTCCATCGTATGTTGTTCTCATTTTGACCGCCGATACTCCTGAGCAATTGTTGCCGACGATTGTTTCGCGCTGCGAAGTATTGCGACTCCACCCATTACCATTAGATCAAGTTGAATCGTTTCTTCATGAGCGCGGCGCGGAAAAGGACAAAGCGCGGCTCATCGCACATATCAGCGGCGGACGATTGGGATATGCGCTTCGATTACTCAATAACCCATCTGCACTTGAGCTTCGGAATGAAAAGCTAAATGAGGCGCAATTGTTTACCACCGCCACACGCATTGACAAATTCTCTTACGCCGAGAAAGTCTCCAAAGATAAAGATGCAATGCGGAATGTGCTATCGCTATGGCTTTCGTATTGGCGCGATGTGTTATTGCGTGCGGGAGAATCATCCGTGCCGATTGCGAATATAGACCGGGCGAAGGAAATTGAATCTTTGGCGGAACGCGTTTCAATGTCGGAGGCGCGACGCATGGTATCAGAGTTGGAAAATTCTTTGTCACAGTTGGAGTCCAACGTCAATGCGAGGTTATTAGCGGAGGTCGTTTTATTGGATTGGCCCAAGTTATAATTTTCAACAACGAGGTAATCATGATGACGTGGATTGATTTTCTTCTCGCCGGATCGGCGGCAATTGCTGCTGGTTTGGTGAACGCGCTGGCCGGTGGTGGAACACTGATCACGTTTCCAACCTTGACGGCTCTCGGTGTTCCGGCTGTGGTTGCCAACGTGACGAATACGGTGGCGCTTTGCCCAGGATACATTGGCGGCATTCTAGGTCAATGGAATGATCTGCGCGATCAAATGAAACGGTTGTGGCTGGTCGCACCCGCGGGTGTGATTGGCGGGTTGATTGGTGGTTACTTATTACTGCATACCGGCGAAAAACTTTTTCAATCTCTTGTGCCATTTTTGATTTTACTGGCATCGGCTTTGTTAGCTGTTCAAGATCCGGTGCGCGCCTGGCTGGTTCGCCGCGCGAGTCAGAAAAAGTCAACACCTAATCAACAGTGGGTCGTGAGTCTTCCGATTGGTATCGCCGCAATCTACGGCGGATATTTCGGCGCGGGCTTGAGCGTGATCGTGTTGTCGGTACTAGGTCTAACGATAGACGATACATTGACGCGGCTCAACGCCCTGAAACAGGCCGTCTCTTTCAGCGTCAACTTTGCAGCGGCGATTTTCTTTTTGTTTTCGGGGAAAGTGATTTGGCCGGTCGCGCTGGTGATGGCGGTCGGCGCGTTGATCGGAGGAAATTTAGGCGGACGCCTGGCGGGCCGCGTCCAACCCGCGACCTTGCGCTGGATCGTCGTCACGATCGGCGTTGTCGTTGCGATGATTTATCTGGTTAGGGGATGACGATTTTGTAAAGCCAAGTTTTGTTTTTGTACTTGTCTCCCAAAACTAAGCGATTTATAATCCTTATATTATTTCATTCTTAACTTCGATCCAACTGACGGAGGGCTTCCACCCATGAATTATGGCGTGTTTCATTGCATTAGCTTGAGAGCGCTTGTCGCGCTGGCCATTATCGTTTCGTTAGGACAAGTTAGTATCGCCCGAGCAGGTACTTTTATATGCCGGCGGGTATCGCCGCGGGAGCTGTGCTTTCGGTTGGCGTCTTTACCTGTCAATCCTGTTTGCTGAACGATGATTTCTCTTGTTGAAGGAATATATCCCGTGTCTAAATCATTGCGGTTCTTGATTTTATCCATTGTCCTGATTGTTTCTGTGGCGTTGTTCCCGGTTACCTCTGCGTCTGCGTCGACCTTTCCGGCACAGATTAACCAGAGTTTTACACCGATCGCCATTGTTGCAGGCGGGACTTCCGCACTGCGGATTACCATCTATAACATCAACACCAATCAGCTCACGGGGGCCACTTGGCAGGATGATTTGAGCGGAGTCCAGCCAGGACTTTCGCTTGCCGCGCCGCTCACCGTCACCAACACGTGCGGAGGGCCAACCGATGTGACCATGATCGGCGGGGGCGCTTTGGCAGCGGGGGCCACCACGCTGCAGCTAAGTAATGGAACGGTGCCTGCCTATGATGTCGTCAGCGGGATTCCCGGCAGTTGTTATGTGGAAGTGAATGTCACATCCACCACTCCGGGGAACCTGATCAATACCATTCCGGGTTTTTTCGACGTAAATCAATACGGCGGCCAGGGTTTGACTGCCCTAACCATCGACCCTGATGATACGAAGGTACCGCCAACGCCTGTTACGATTCACAACACCGACCCGGCCAGCGCCACGCTGAATGTGATCGAGGTCCAGCCGCCTTCACTGAATAAAAGCTTCTCGCCTAACACGATTTCAGTTGGGGCCACCAGCACATTGACCATTAATGTCATCAATAACGATGTCAATAACGCGTTACATCAGGTCACATTCTATGACCTGCTTCCCACAGCCGGAAACGGGGACGTGGTCGTGGCCAGCCCCCTGACCACCAGCCTCACCGGCTGCGGGGCCGGCACCCTGACGGAACAAGATGGGGTTACCCCACTTGCTGGCGGGACCAGTACTTCCGTGAGGTTGAACAATGCAACCATCCTGAAGAACTCCACCTGCAAGATTACGATCCTGGTCACGTCGGCCAAACAGGGTGCTTATACCAACACGATTCCGGCCGGCCCGGCGACCTCCAATCCAGGCGCCATCCAAACGCAGGAAGGCGTGACGAATGCCAGCCCGGCCAGCGATCAACTGGACGTTCAAGCGTTTAACCTGACCAAGTCCTTTGTCACCTCGCCGATTGCGCCAGGCAGCGATAGCGTCATGAATATTCAAATTCAGAACGTTGCCAGCATTGCCTACCACGGTGCGGCCTTGACGGATCAGCTGCCCGCGGGCCTGGTGTATGATACTTCCTTCCTTCTGACGCCATCGTTGAGTTGCACCGGCGGCACACCCGGCGGCTGGTCGCTGACGATTTCTACCACCGCCAACCCGAACGACACGCTGCAATTAGCCAGCGCCACGCTCCCGGCGTCCTCGACTTGCACCATCACCGCCAGCGTCACGGCACTGGCCAATGCCGGGGAAGGCACGTACACCAACGATATTCCGGCCGGGGCATTGACTACGACTGAAGGGGCTACCAACGAAACCAAGGCGGACGCCCCCCTGGCGGTTACGTCCCTCTCGATTTCAAAAGACTTTTCCCCATCTACTTTTGCCGCCGGCGGCAGCACCACCCTGACGATTCATATTTATAACCCATCCCCAACGGCTTTCACCGGGGCCAGCCTCGCGGATACCCTGCCAATCACTCCGAACAACAACCTGGTATTCACCGGGTCGCCCACTACGACCTGCAACCCGCTTTTTCCTCCCGCGACTGTTGGCTTCTCCGGCGGCTCCCGGACCGTGAACCTGTCGGGCGGCTACATCCCCGGCGGCTCGTTGGCCTCGCCGGGCACCTGTACCATCACGGCCACCGTGACCACCCATACGGCCGGTGACCCTGCCACGGTGTACACGGGCCTGAACGCCAACATTATCCCGAGTCACGCCTTGTCCACCACAGAGAACGGCACCAATCTGTCGCCGGCCAGCGCCGACGTTACGGTCACGACACTCAGCGTTGCCAAGGCCTATTCTCCTGGTACGGTTTCCTATCCAAACGCCAGCCAGCTGACCATCACGATCAACAACCCTGCCACGGCAGGTGCGCTCGACGGGATCAGCTTCTCAGATACTCTAAATTCCAACCTGGAGATCGTTGATTCCACCTCCACCCCAGCCTCTCCAGATCCAGCCACCACCTGTAATGACCACACTTCGCCAACGCTGACCGCGGCCGCCACTACTCAAACGATCGCCCTGGCCAATGGCTCGCTGCCTGCCGGACCCAGCAGCTGCACGGTGACCGTCTACGTCCGCCCGAAGGTGACCGCATCCAACGGGGCCTACCAAAATCTCATTGCCGCGGGCAGCGTGACCACCAACCAGGGTCCACAGAACAGCAATGCCCCAACGGCCACGTTGAACGTCACCGCCGTGAGTGTCAGCAAGAGCTTTGCCTTCTCCAGTTTTGAGGCCGGCTCCACCGATACCCTGACCATTCGGTTGACCAACTCCACCGGTTCTGCTTTGCATGTCACCGTCGCCAACCCGTTTTCAGATACGCTGCCAACCACGCCAAACAGCAACCTGGAATTTACCGGGACTCCTACTACGACCTGTTCGGGGACTCCCTCGGACGTCTCCCTGACCGGATCTCCCACGCGGACCGTCACGCTCACCAACGGCACGATCCCGGCTGGCGGCTCGTGCACGATCACCGCGACCGTGACCACCCATACGGCCGGGGATCCGGCGACTGCCTACACGGGCGGGAATTCGAATACGATTCCGATCGGCGCGCTGGTGACCAGCGAGGGTCCCAGCAACACCACGGCCGCCACTGCGCCGGTTTCGGTGTACACCAACGGGGCCGGGATCACCCCCGCGAAAAGCTTTACACCCGCCACGATCCATCCGGGCGACAATTCCCGCCTGAGGTTGACCTTTACCGCCCCTGCCGACACCAGCCTGACCAACTTTACTTTTACGGATACGCTGCCAGTAGGCGTGACGGTGAGTAATTCCACCGCGCCCAGTACGACCAATTGCGGCGTGTTCGCGGGCGCCTGGCCGCCCCTGACCGGCGCGACCGTGATTTCCGCGAGCGGCGGCACGATTGCCCGCAATGCCACTTGCACCGTAAATGTTTATGTGACCAGCAATATCGGTAGCGGACCGGGTATTCAATACGACAACATCATCCATCCGGGCGATATCACCGATAACGAGACCCGCAGTACCCTGGGGAATTTCCATGCGGTTCTCACTGTGCAGACCCCCAGCACATTGACCGTCATGAAGGCCTTTTATCCGACGGCCGTCAATCCGGGCGGCCTCTCGACTTTGAAGATCACGCTGACCAATACCAATGCGGCCAAGCTGGTCAATGTGCAGCTCGATGATATCCTGCCAGATACGGCCGCGAACGGCGTGATCGTGGCGCCGACACCGAACGCCAGTACGACCTGTACCGAAAGCGGCAATCCCGCCGTCATCTCATTCCCCACTGCACAAACCATTGAAATGACCAATGGAACCATACCGGCGGACGTGGGAGGTGTTGCCGGCATTTGCACGATCAATGTAGATGTGGAGGGCACCTCCACCAATGGGACTGTGGCCATAACCCACCACAATACGATTCACACGACCGATGTCACAGCGGGCATATTCGGCACATCCTCAACGATGAATTCCACGTCCGATGCCAAAGCAGATCTCACCGTGGGCAACCTGGATTTGGAAGTGGTCAAGGGCTTCAACCCGCAGCTGGTCTATGGCGGGGCAAACTCGCAGATGAGTATTATTCTGCGGAACCCGAATACCACGACCGACCTGACCGGCATTCAATTTACGGACACTATGCCAAATGACCCTGCCCACCCAACGTTTCCGGGCATGATCCTCGCCGATCCACCCAATTTCGATCCATCTGCATGCAATCCGCCTTCCGGACCCGCAGCTATCATGACCGGGACGGCGGGAACGAACACGTTTACTTTCAGCGGCGGATACCTAGCCGCCGGAGCCCAATGCACGATCACGCTGGACGCGACCATGGTGGTCAACGGAAACCTGACCAATACGATTCCGATTGGAGCCGTGACATCCTTCAATGGTGCGTCCAATGAGACAGCAACTTCGGCCTCCCTGACGAACCTGGCGGGCGCAAGCGTAAGCAAGAGCTTTGCCCCCAATCCCCAATCCTCCGGGCTGGGCAGCTGGTCCATTTTGACAATCATTATCCGAAACACCACGAACGTCGGCTTGACCGGCATGGGCCTCGTGGATGACCTGCCCACCACGCCGGCGCCCGGTCTGCAAGTAGCGGGCGGTGCTGCTCCTCTTCCAACCAATGCATGCGGCGGAACGCTCTCTGCACCTGCAGGCGCGACGGTCATCCAACTCACAGGCGGCTCTCTGCCGATTGGATTCAGCAATTGCACCATAACAATTCCGGTCACGGGTGCTGATCCCGGCGTTTATACCAACACAATCCTGCCGAGCCAGCTGACCGCGAACGAGAAGCCCGACGTGCGCCAGGGCGCAACAGCCACCTTGACCCTGACCCCGTACAGTTTGGGCAACCGGGTCTGGTACGATACCAACAACAATGGCGTCCTAGATGCCGGTGAAACCGGCGTCAGCGGCGTGACGGTAAATCTATATAAGGATAATGGAAGCTCACCCGGTGTATATGATGCCGGCGACACTTTCGTTGCCTCCCAGGCCACCGATGCAAACGGCTACTATCGTTTCGATAACTTGGGAGCCGGGGACTATATCGTTGTCATTCCGGCCTCCAACTTCAGCACCAGCGCCGCGCCTCTTGCGGGCTACCTGAGCAGCGGCACGAGCCTGAGCGGTACCACGATCACTGATAGCATCGGACCAAGCCCGAATACCGATGTGGACAGCGACGATAACGGCGTCAGCACCTTCAACGGCCTGGCGCTCAAGTATGTGGCTTCAACGGTTGTTACCCTCGGCCCCGGCGGCAGTGAGCCGACCGGCGAGACCGATCTGCCCAGCCCCAATCCTGCGGGCGATGCAGTCGACAATCAGAGCAATCTCACGGTCGATTTTGGCTTCTATCGCCTGCAGCTGGGCAACCAGATCTTTGCCGACATCAACAGCAACGGCAACTATGAGAGCGGGCTCGATTCGCCGCTGCCGGGCGCCCAAGTGGAGCTGTTTGACAGCACGGGCACGACGGAGATCAATGTGGGGCCGGATGGAATCCTGGGTACTGCAGATGATGCTCCGGGCGGAGTGACGACCGGTTCGACCGGCACATATTCATTTAGCGGGTTGCCGGCCGGGCAGTATATTGTGAAGGTACTGTCCACCGGGTATCCCAGCACGGTGGATACATTCAATGCTGCCGACACGGCCGGCCCGGACGTCAATGCCGACAACAATGATAACGGAGTGGGAACCGGCGTCGGCACGGTCTCCAGCAATGCAGTCACCCTGACGCCGGGAGATGTTGGCGCACTTTCCAATAATGTCATCACGAATTCCACCGGTACCACCTTTAACCCGACCGTGGATTTCGGCTTTGTCACCGCGATTGGAAAGAAAATCCTGTCCACGAGTTCAACCTACACTAGTGGTTTCAACGTGGCGATCGGCGAGATCATCACCTATGAGGTTGACCTGGCTGTACCCGCGAATTCAACCCTGACCAATGCCACATTGGTGGATACCCCGGATCCCGGGCTGGCCTCCGTGGATTGTATTAACGTGAACCTGCCCTCAGGCGTCACCAGCAGCAACTACACCAGCGGAGCCTGTGGTTCGAAAGATGGCACGACCCTGCCCGCCAATCCGCTGATCACGAATTCCGGCGGAACGATTTCCTTTGATTTTGGCACCATTACGAGTACTGCCTCTTCTTCTCAGGTGATCCAGGTTCAATACTCGATGATCGTGCTGGATACTCTTGCAAATCAAAACGGGGGCAGCCTGACCAATCATGCTGTCTGGACGCGCAGCGGTGCCACGGACACCATCAGCGCCCCGCCCGTCACGATTGTCGAACCAAAGCTGACCATCAAGAAGAGCGCCACACCGACATCTGCGAATCTTGGCGCGGCCATCACGTTCAGTATCGACATTGCCCATTCTGCGCAGAGCACTGAAGACGCCTTATACGAGGTGGTCACGGATCAAATCCCGACCGGACTTTCGTTTGTTACGGGCAGCCTGGCAGTCACCGGTACGGCTCCGGCGCCCACCTCGAATTACGATGCCCTGACCCATAAACTGACGCTGGATTGGAATGTTTTCCCACTGGGTACCACAGCGCACATTACCTTCCAAGCGACTTTTGTGGGGCCAGCGCCGACGGTCAATACGGCCACGGCACAATGGGCCAGTGTGTTTATTGATCCGTTCCCGAGTCCAACCGCGCAGTCGATTTACAATACAAGCTCAACCGAACGCTGGTATACACCGTCCCTGCCGGGCAGCCCGGACGACTACGGCGTCAGCTCCTCGGTAACGATACATTCTCAATCCAAAGGAGGAAATGGCAATAATGGTGGTGGAGGCGTGGGAGGACTTCTTTCCACCATCCTTCCATCCACCGGTTTTGCCCCGGGTGTGAAAACTTCCATCGCACCGGAACCAGCCAATATATACGATACGAGTTCCGATCTCACTATCGAGATTCCAGCGCTGGGTATCAAGACGGCAATCGTTGGCGTACCTCAATCTGGCAATACATGGGATATTACTTGGCTGGGTGATAACGTTGGCTATTTGGATGGAACCGCCTTCCCGACTTGGTCCGGCAACAGCGTTCTCACAGGCCACGTATATGGCGCTGATGGGTTACCTGGTCCATTCGTCAATTTGTCTACCTTGAAATGGGGTGACCAGATCATCATCCATTTCGCCGGTCAGCGTTATGTCTATGAGGTACGAGCGAACAACGTCATCTCCCCAGGTGATACAGCGGTATTCCAGCATCAAGATCAGCCTTGGCTGACGCTGGTGACTTGCAAGGATTACATTGCCAGCACCAATTCCTACGAATACCGCGTGGCGGTGGGAGCAGTTCTGGTTCAAGTGGCACCGGATACGGGTTCTAAGTAAAACAAAAGATGCGGCAATCTGAAAAGATGCCGCATCTTTCTTTATGCTTCATCGTGTGGATTGTTGTTACAATTGATTTAAAGTTATCGAGGAGTCAACATGTGTCGAAGCATCAAACCATTACGCTTGCCGGATCGACCCGCCACCGAGCAGGAGATTCAAGAAGCGGCTTTGCAATTCGTCCGCAAGGTGAGTGGATACCGCAAACCCTCACGCGCGAATCAAGAAGTCTTTGAGGCGGCAGTGCAGGAGATCGCCGCGGCAACCCAAAAGTTGCTGGCTGGATTGAATATTCAACACAATATTTCAAATTGATTCAGAGTTTTGCCGTAGAGGTATATAATTTCTAACGCTGACAGCATAACCGCGAGTTCGGCGGCTGGAATCCAGTTATTATAAAAGGATTGCAAAATGCGCAAACCAAGATTCCATCAGAAGTTAGTTGGTCTGATAGTAACTTTCTTGTTTTTAGCGGGCTGCGGCGCGCCCTCACCAGTGGTCTTGGCAACGCCAAAGACACTCCCTGTACCAAGCTTACATCCAACACCGACGCTGTCCCACACATTAATCCTTACCTCCACCAACACACCTGATCCTGTTCTGGCCGAAAAGGCCGCGACCTTTTTTGAGCAAGACTTTGAGGAGGGAACAGCATTGGGAATATATGATGATTACGGAAACTGGTCAATATCCGTAAACACTACCGGCAATCATGTCTATTGCAATAATAAAATCTCTCAAGATTGGCAGTCGTTCAAATTCGGTTCGGATACATGGACAGATTATGCGGTCGAGGCAAGGGTGGAATTTACGGAAGAAAATGCCGACAGAAGCGTCGAGCTATATTCCCGGATCGACTCAGCGATGGATGGATATAGAGGAACCGTGAATGAGGGCTGGGCCGGCTTGAGTTATTATCCTCCGGTAAAAAGCCTGGGCGGGTCGTCTTTTGTAACATTGGCAAATACATGGCACACGCTGCGGATGGAGGTCTTCGGTGACAACATCCAGTTTTCTATTGACGATCAACCCATAGCCAATGGCGTGGATAACCAAGGCCCGCGAGGTTCGACGGGTTTTGCAGTCGGTCCGGGCACGAAGGCGTGCGTAGACAATATACGAATCTGGGCGCTAACGCAGGATGGTCAGATTGCCAGCACGAGTCCGCTGGCCAAATACGAGGGGGAATGTCAATACTGTTTCCTCGATCAGGAAGGGCCTTCAGCACCCGTTCCGTTATCGAACACTTACGGCTTTACCTATCGCAGTGGAGATCCACGCGAAAAAATAACTCTGGATGAAAATTTTACCGTCAATGCCGGTGAAAACGTCGAATTCGATAACAAGATCATCCTGATCAAGCCGGTCCAAAGAAAAGATATCGAAGTTTTCGGAACATTGACGATTAAGGATTCCTTACTGATCTGGCTGCAGACGGATGATGACCAAACCGAATTGCGAATCAAACGCGGCGGCACTTTGATCATGAAGGATTCTTATTCATTCTGGGGCAACAGCTACGGAGTGAGTTGGGACTACGAAAACGGATCGACAGTCTTCCTGGATCATTTTATTGGAGATCCCTGGACAACTATCAATGGATCGGTCAACTATACGGCAATCAACTACTCCACTGTAAAATTGACTTTTTTACAGGATACTTACGATACAAAAGTCCAGATAGCCAACGCTCACCTGGTCTGGTTCGAGATCTTTCCTCCCGAAGGTACTTATAAATTCGAATTGCCTGCCAAACACCAATGGGAGGATTGGAATATTTCCAGCCTTTGGCCAGATACGACGGTGGAGGTGAAGGATTCAAATATCTATGAAGAGGACCTCAGCCTGAATCCGAATACCCACGTGACGATCCAAGACAGTCCGGGTGGAGTGGGAATAGGCTGGATGATACATAAAGCCACTCCCGGATATGTAGATTGTGAACTGAAAAATATGGGCGAGCCAGGCTCCGGCAACGAGAATGGGAAACTATATGCGAATATGACTTGGGACTTGCCGTGCATCAACTCCTCGCTGACATTGATGAATACCCGGCTTGAAAAAGTGTGGCCGCATGTCTGGGGTTATGTCCATGTGAAAGTCTTCAATTCAAACATGGCAGAGACAGAAAACGCTGGCAGCTTGGGTACGTTGGAAATATACGATTCAGCCATGGACGGGGTGTATGCCGATGGCGGAGGGCGGATCTACCTCGAAAATTCATCGGTCGCATATACCATTGATGTAAGGGACCAGAATTCCGTGGTTTATGGGTACGGAGTCACCGGGTCCTGTCAATTCGTGACCTCCGCGGGAGGAGCTTATATCCCATTGGAGAAACCGGGTTCTCCATGGCAATAGTCTCGTGTATAGCTGTAAATACCGCGGAGAATATACTAATGTGAAGTGGAGTAGGAATCATTATTGTGTCTTCAAGTGGATGAAACACAGCAAAGATTAATTATGCAGTATCTTTCATATGTGCATCGCTGCCGTCCAACACCGGTTCCAGCGTACGCTCGCTCCGCTCCCACCGCTGAGCCGGGCCGTTATCCAATCGCCTCTTTCAACTTCCTTGCCAGCTTTCCAAAGTGCGCGGTGTAGCGCATCTCATCATCGCGCGGACGCGGCAAATCCACTTTAAAATCTAATTTGATTTTTCCCGGGCGTTGAGTCAACACCAGCACGCGATCCGCAAGGAAAAGCGATTCGGCAATTGAATGCGTCACCATGATGACAGTCTTCTGTTTCATCTGCCAAATGTGCGAGAGTTCGGTCCACATGCGCTCGCGGGTCAACGCATCCAATGAACCGAACGGTTCATCGAGCAAAAGAAGATCGGGGTCGTGAATCAAGGCGCGCGCAATCGCCACACGTTGCGCCATGCCGCCAGAAAGATCGCGCGGCCAGTTATTTTCAAAGCCTTGCAAACCAACCAACTCAATCAGTTCCTGTGCCTTGGCGCGCGCTGATTCTTTATTCACGCCATCCAGTTCCAATGGCAGTTTTATATTTTCGATCACCGTGCGCCATGGCATCAAGTTGGCTTGTTGAAAAACCATGCCGATGCGCGGTTGGCCTGCGCGCACCACAGGCTCTTTGCCTCCAAAGGTAATACTGCCTTTAGTAGGCTTCAATAATCCGGCGATGATTCGCAACAACGTTGACTTGCCGCTTCCTGATTGTCCCAACACGGCGATGAATTCGCGCGGGCAAACCTCGAACGAGACATCGCTGAGCGCATGCAGTCCACCATTGGCATCGGGGAAGGTTACGCTCAAATCGCGGACAAGCAGAATTGGTTCGGAGGAAGATGCAGACATTTTTAGTCACCACAGAGTCCACCGAGAGCACGGAGTCTCAATAAAATCTTTGTGGACTCTGCCTGCACTGAGCCGCAGGCACACGTGTGCTCTCTGTGGTGAGTTCATTATGGAATGAATTGATTCGTAAACGCTTTCGTCAAGTCCAACGGTTGTTTCAACAATCCCATTTTGAGCAAAGTGTTCTGCATATTCGTCCACGCTTGCGGATTGGAATAGCCGAGTCGATTCGCTTTCCACATATCGATCGAGCTGGATAAGATTTGTTTTGGAGTCGTCGCATCAGCTTGCGCGAGATTCGGAACATATTTTTCGCTGATGGTATATGCTTCATCGGGATTCGCAATCGTATCGGCAATGCCTTTGAGAGTCGCGCTTACCATACGCTTCACTAAATCTGGGTTGCTCGATAAAGTGGATTCGTTGGTGATCAATCCGTTCGATGCCAACTGCACGTAATCACCCACGCGCAGTTCATTGATCTGATAACCTTCCGAGCGCAATTGAATGGGTTCGTTGTTCGTATAAACGGAAACGGCTTGCTCGCGATCCGCCGCCAGCGCTGCGACTTGATTGAAGCCAATCGAATCGAGTGTGACATCGTTCTCGCTCAAAGCTGCCGAATAAAGCAGCGCGTCCAGCCCGATGTAATCTGCGCCGTAGCGTCCGGGGATTCCGATCTTCTTGCCTTTCAAATCGGCGGGCGTTTTTATATTTTGCGAGGCTTTCGATGCGACCGACACCGGATATTTTTGATACCACGCCATCACATACACAATCGGCAAGCCCTGGGCGCGCGCCAGCAAAACCTGTTCACCCGATACCACCGCGAACTGCAAATTGTTCGCTCCGACCAACGAGACTGCATCGGTTTCGAGCGAATAATCGAATTCGATCTCGATGCCCGCGTCTTTATAATAGCCCTTATCAATGGCGACATATAACGGCGCGAATTGGATGTTGGCGATATAGCCCACCGGTAATTTGATATGAACCAGCGCGTTCGTTCCAGAACCGGAAGCGGGCGAGGCACCACATGCAGCCGTCAACGCTCCAAGCAAAATCAAAACGATCAATCGTTTCAACATATCTTCTCCTAATTTTCATATGTCGTTGCGAGGTCACGAAGCACGCCGAAGGCGAAACTCTTCCCCGAAGCAATGACATCCTAAAGTTGCTAAAGCTCCATGATCTGTTGCCAAGCTAAAAGTCTTCGCTCGATCCATGCCACTATTCCATAAAGCGACAATGCCAGTGCGATCAAGGTAAAGACCGCGACAAAAACCATTGGCGTATCGTAGGTCCCACGCCCCACATTGATGAGCACGCCCAAGCCGCGATCCGCGCCGACGAGTTCGCCGACCACCGCACCGATCACCGATAACGTCGCGCCGATGCGCAGCCCGCCGAGGAAGATGGGCAGCGCGGCGGGGATTTCAAGATGAAATAGAATCTGTCGGCGCGAGGCGCGCAACGAATGCATAAGATCATAGTAAGCCGTCGGCACCGCGCGCAAGCCGACAACGGTATTCACTAAAACCGGAAAGAAAACAATCAACGCGCAGATCAATACTTTTGAAAATATTCCGGGTCCAAACCAAATCACCAATAACGGGGCAATCGCGACTAATGGCACAGCCTGGCTCGCGACAAGATATGGCGATAGAAATTTTTCGAGCGTAAGTGACTTAGCAAGCCAGTAACCCAATACGATGGCGAACAGAGTCCCTGAAAATAATCCGAGCAATATTTCGAGCAAAGTTACCGCAGTATTCTGCGCGAGTTCGCCGTCGCTGAGCGACACCAAAAAGCGTTGCCAAACTTGAAGCGGGGATGGCAACACGAACGCGGGCAATCCACTGAAGCGTGCAACTGCCCACCAGGCGATTAATCCCGCGACGATAGAAATTATTCCAAGCCAGCGATAACTGCGCTTGGCGGCACGCGGGAGATTACGAATAAGATTTGTATCCATGGTTTCATTCTTTTGCAAACAAAACGCCTCGCAAAGAAAAAACTGCGGGGCGCGGAAACAGACTAAAGCCGTAGTCTGATGCGAAAGCAAATCCCGAAAACAAGAAACGTTTTCGGGGCATATGAATCGAATCAGACTCGCGTGAGTCCTATGACCTTCTTCTATCCAGACTATACTGTCGGCATTGGGATTCCACCAATTCATGCGCTTGCGCGCTCGCGGGCTTTACCGCCGATCGGGAATTACACCCTGCCCCGAAGGTTGTGTTTAATTAGGGATAATTATATCCGCGTCAAGGATAAACTTCAAGGTGATGATAAGTTTTTGAGCAAGCGGCGCAGTTGGGGTTCGATGCGCTTCAATTCTTCCCTGTGAGCGGCCGATAGTTTCTCAAGAATATTCATTCCCCTGACGGTTAATCTGA
>Ga0335079_10003156_pt1 | contig 19038 bp, 17 predicted proteins | sample Lox_Sample_33_FD_206719 | JGI IMG/M metagenome (GOLD analysis project Ga0335079, IMG submission 206719) | Soil microbial communities from Loxahatchee National Wildlife Refuge, Florida, United States - Lox_Sample_3.3 | ecosystem: Environmental > Terrestrial > Soil > Wetlands | place: USA... | reverse complement strand
GGCTGAAGAAGCCGCGGTTCCACCACCAGTCTCAGCGCCAGTTGCGGCGCAGGAAGCGACAGCGCCGGCAAACGACGCGCCTTCTCCAGAGAACGTCACGGATGCGCCGCCTCAGTTCGAAGAGACTCCCGGCGATTCGGAGGAACCGAAAGAAGGGGAAGGAATTCTCGCGACGCCCCTCCCGCTTTTGAAGCCGAATGCAATCGCGCGCGAAGTGGTGCTGCGCGCGACCGGTATTTCCGCGGAGAAGAATGGGCCGCGGCGCGAGCTTTTTCATGAAGAAACAACTTCAGTTCTGGTGGCGGAAACTGGCGGCGTGATTCGATCATCTGGCGCAGTGACCGCCGGGCAGCTACTGCTCCTCACGAATGTGGAAGGCAAGCGCGAAGTGATCGCGCAGGTCCTGCGGAAACGTGCCTACAAACCGACCAGTTGCTACCTGGAGCTGGAGTTTCTCGAGGCTGCTCCGCGATTCTGGGGCACGGAGTTTTCGGCAGCCGCGGCTTTGCTGCCGAAAAACTCGCAGGACGTGGAAGCGGCCACGCTGGTGATTACGGCGGAGCCCACTGCCGACCAGCCCTGGGTTTTGCCCGCGGCGCCCGATGCGAGCGAGGTGCAAAGGTTCAGGCGGGAAGTTGAGGAACTGCGCGGGAGATCGGCTTTGACGGAGACGTCGCCCACGAACGCCGAGGCGAGCGCCCTGGCGCAGCTGCGAGGCGAAGTCCAAGCGACTTCTGAGATCGCTGGGTCGGGCGACCTGTTGAGTACGGAAGCGCTTCTCGAAAGCGGGCTGGATGCGGCGGGTGCGGCTGCGCCAATCAAACGGGAAGCGGATCCCACACAGTGGAACGCGGCTGAGCCAGCGGAGACGCCGCAATCGCTTAGCGATTTTATCAATTCATTGCCGGAGAAGAAGCGGTGGCGTTTGCGGGGCGGGGGCTTCACCCCCGAATTTAATCGGGCCGTGCTAATGATAGTGCTGCTGGTGGTGGTGCTGGTGGCGGGCGTAGCTTGGTTCAAGAATTGGCGTTCCTCGAAATCGGCGGAAGCAAAGCTCAAGAAACTTGCGACATCCGACTCGGTGAAAGTGGTGAGCGATGTTCCGGTGACTTCGGCAGGCGTGCCCGCGAAAAGCCCGCCTGTAGCAGATACGAATGCCAGGGCCGCGGCGGCGACTGGGAGTGCCGCGCCCGCGGAAGCAGTGTCTCCGAGTGCGCCTGTCGAGCCTGTTGCATCGAAGGAAAAAGCGTCACGCGCGAAGACGGCGGGCAAAGCCCCATCCGTTCGGCCTGCGGTGAAACCTGCAGCGAATTCGGATGCGACTTCCGCGCAGGACAGCGGTGTGGTTATCCCGCCGAAGTTGATTCATTCGGTGCCGGCGGTGGCATCGCTGGAAGCGATGCACGATTTCGAGAGAGGCAATGTGGTGATCGACGCCGTAGTGGGGACGTCGGGCGAGGTACATTTTATCAGTGTGATTTCCGGGCCTCCGTCACTGCGCGCCCCCGCGGTGGAATCCTTGAAAGAATACAAGTACGAACCGGCAACGCGGAGCGGCCAGCCGGTTCCCGCGCACGTTACGATCACCATTCACTTCCGCTTCGAACCCTAAAGAGTCTGCGCACAGCCGTAACCGCGTCCGCAGTCGCAGCCGAGTTTTCGGGTTGCGGGCTGATCCGCTGACCATTCTGCTGGCGCCCCACGCTCCGCAAAGCCACAACTTCCACAGCGTTTCGTTTTCGAAGAGCGAGGGCAAGTGGGTTGGGTCACACCGACCCGTGACCGTCTGCACAGGATGCGACGCCGGCCAGATAGAGAGTGTTCTGGTACGGAGGACGTACCAATGAGATCTATGCTCCCTGCTCTGCTGTTGATTTTTTTCGCCGTTGGCCCGGCGCTGGCGCAAGAAATTGCCGAACCGAAAACCGGCACCAAGTTCGCGGTGAAAGACGGTGACACGTCGCTGTTGGGAGCTGGCTTACGCACGAAGACGATCGCGAAAGTTAAGGTGTACGCTATCGGTTTGTATGTGGCCGACTCCGCGCTAGTAGGACCGCTGAAAGGCAAAGCGGGTGCCGATCTTTACGGCGAGCTTGTCAATGGCGACTTCAAGAAGACGGTGGTGTTGAAGTTCGTGCGGAATGTAAGCACAGACCAAATCCGCGATGCCTTCCGCGACTCCTTGAAGGGAGCTGGAAGCAAGGCCGAGCCGTGGATTGCCTACTTCAACGATCTGCGTTCTGGCCAGGAGATCGTGATCGGTTGGGTGCCTGGTGTGGGGCTCAAAACAAAGGTCGCGGGCACGGATAAACCGGTCCTCGACGATAAAGCCTTTGCCTCAGCGGTGTTTGCGATCTGGCTCGGAGACAAGCCCATCCAAGAAGACGTCAAGAGGGCCTTGATCACTCGCACGGCCGAGTTGGTGAAGTAGCTCGGAGCGGATCGCAAGTCTTTGGAAGACCTCACAGATTTTCGAGCCGAATTCGCGTTCTTAACAGTCACTGCTAGATAGGAAGCACGCCGTTCGTTTGTCCCGCTGCTACGTATACTGGAAGAAATAATCACTAATCACCCAGCAGACGGAGGCTTGGGACATGCGGCAAGAAGGGCGTGGGGCGGTAGTTTGTCGGCTTATTTTCTGTCGAAGATTTTGCGTGCGGCTCGTACTTTTGGGCGGCCTTCTGTTTCTTGGCGTACCACGATATGCTCGCGCCCAAGGAAACGCCGGCGCCCATCGACGCACAAACGGTTCGCGACCTTCTCGCTCGTGTCGCGCAACTCGAAGCTCGCGTACATACGCTGGAAGCCGAGAAAGCTGCACTCACCACAAGTCAACCTGCTGTTGATCCTTCACCCGCGGCGCCTGGTGCGAGCGTCACAAGTGCTTCCGCCTCGCAAGCCTCCGGCGCATCGCCTAGCGCTCCCGGCGGCACTCCCCAGAGCGTGCTGGGCGCCATGCCGATGGGCGCTGACACGCCGCATCTCCAGATTCGCGGATTCGCTGACGTCCGTTACGGCGCTAGCAACCTGAAGGGTACCACCAACTCGTTTGCCCTCGGCCAGTTCAATCTCTTCATCACCTCGAAGCTTTCCGATCGCTTCAGCGTTTTGTCCGAGGCGGTCACCGAAGCCGACACGGAAACCAACGAATTTGGCATCGAGCTTGAGCGCATGCTCCTGAACTACCACTATTCCGACTACTTCAACGTCGGTTTCGGCCGGTATCACACGTCGATCGGCTTCTACAACACGGCCTATCACCACAGCACCTGGATGCAAACGACGGTGGACCGCCCCTTCCTCTTTGATTTCGAAGATGACGGCGGGGTACTGCCAATTCACAACGTGGGGGTCACTATCAACGGCGCCATTCCCTCCGGCTCTCTCGGGTTACACTACGTGGCTGAAATCGGCAACGGTCGCGCGGCGCGCACCGAGTTCGGCCGAGGCCCGGTGCAAAACGTGGTGGACGAGAACAACGGCAAGTCCTTTAACGTTGCTCTCTTCGCGCGTCCTGAAAGCATCCGCGGCCTGGAAATCGGCGCGTCTGGCTATCACGACAATCTCACGCCACTATTCGTCCCCAACGTCGACGAACAAATCTACTCTGCCTACGCTATCTATCAGGTTCCGTCCTTGGAATTCATGAATGAAGCCGTCCTGATTCGCCACAGCCCCGCGAATGGTGCGCCAACCGTCAACGCGCCCGGCTTCTACTCCCAAGTCTCCCGAAAGTGGGGCCAGTTTCGACCGTACTTCCGCTACGAGTACGTCAATATTCCCGATCGCGACATCATTTTTCCGGATGTCCACCGTATGAGCGGCCCGCTCTTTGGGTTCCGCTATGACTGGGGTGAATACACAGCCTTCAAACTGGAGTACCAGCGGACCATGCGTCGCGTAGACCCAGACTACAATACGCTCACGCTGCAGACCTCGTTCGCGTTTTAAAAGCAAGGAGCGCAGATATGCAGATCGCTCGCAATTTGTTGTCGCGCATCTCGGTCGTTCTACTTCTAGTCAGCGGTTTACCCGGCATCAGCACCGGAGACATCAAACAGACCGCAGATATCGCGGTCGTCGTGAATGCTTCCAATCCCTTGTCTGAAATCAAGTTGGCGACGCTCCGCAAAATGGTGCTCGGCGATCAGACGAATTGGAGCAATCACGAGTCGGTACTGCTGGTTCTACGCCAGCCGGGAATTCCGGAGCAGGATGCGATGCTTCGCAGCGTCGCTCACATGGATGCAGCGCAGTTTCGGCAGTATTGGTCCGCCAAAGTTTTCCGTGGCGAAGCACCTGCGGAGCCGCTCAGCGTGCCTTCCAGCGGCTTGGCCAGTGAGTACGTCGCCACACACCCGGGCGCCATCGCCTTCATTCGTGGGGCCGACCTTCGCCGCGACTTGAAGGTTCTGAAAGTCGACGGCATTCTCCCAGGCGAAGCGAACTACCCGATCCAGTAAGCCAACGGATCTATGTCTTTGGAATAGGCCCGCGCCAACCGTTCGACGGGCTCCGAGACGAGTGAAGAACTAGGCCGTCGCCCGGCGTTGGCGGAGATCCAATTCCGATTCGGCCGAATCACCAATTGCCACGCCCAGCGTTGCAGGGATTCTCTCGATCGTGTCGCCGGGGCGGATCATTCCTCCTCTCACGACCCGGCACAGCATGCCGCGCCGGCCGCGAATCTCGCGCCGTAGTCCTGACCGAATTTTTTCCATCAGTCCGCAGGGCGTGCAGACCATCGTCACTTCCAGCAACGCCTCGCCGATCCGCAGCGTCTCCCCCAACTCTAGCCCATTCACGTTTAATCCTTCGGTGGTCACGTTCTCGCGAACGATCCCTGGCGGCAATTCCAAGGCGTCCAGCGTCTCGCGATCTACCAGCAGCATCTGCCGCTTGCTCCCAGCTCGCGCATGGGCGCAGCCTGCCAGTCCCAAATCCGTAACGGCTTCGGCCAGGAAGAGCTCCTCCATCGGCCAGCCATGCCGGGGTGCCCGGAAAATCTTGTATACGTGCGACATCTTCTAACTCCCCGCTGCAGTCTGGCGAGTTGGGGCAGCTCCAATGTCCCGCCGGTAATGCATTCCCTCAAAATGAATCGTGTGCGCGGCCTCATAGGCGACCGCCAGGGCTGCGTTGAGCGAATCTCCGGCGGCGGTCACACCCAGAACCCGTCCCCCTGTTGAGACGAATGTCCCGTCGCCTTGCCGCTTGGTGCCTGCGTGAAAAACGCAAACACCGTTTCGCTCCGTAACACCGGTTAGTCCCTCAATCCTCTTTCCCACCTCAAACTTGCCTGGATATCCACCGGAAGCCAGCACGACACATGCGCTCGCGCCCTTCTTCCAGATCAGCTTGGCCGGATCCAGCTTGCCTTCACTGACATCACTCAGCACTTCCGCAAGATCGAAATCCATCCGCGCCACGATCGCCTGGGCCTCGGGATCTCCTAACCGGCAATTGAACTCGAGCACCTTCGGACCGTCCCTGGTCAGCATAAGACCAACATAGAGAAAACCCTGGTAAGGAATGTTGTCAGCCGCCAAGCCGCGCAAGGTCGGTTCGACAATGCGGGTCAGAATTTCGCTGCGCAGACTCGCCGGCAGCAACTCATCTGCGGAATAGGCGCCCATACCGCCGGTGTTCGGTCCGCGGTTGCCATCGAAAACGCGTTTGTGGTCGCGGGTCGGAACAAGCGGCGCATAGTTCTTGCCGTCGGCCAGAATGATGAAGGACAGTTCGTCGCCCTCGAGCCCTTCCTCGAGCAAGAGCCGCCGACCGCCAGCGCCCAGTTCTCCTTTTTCCAGGCAGGTAGCAATAAAGCCTCGCGCCTCGGCTTCATCCTGGGCCACCACGACGCCTTTGCCAGCGCAGAGTCCATCGGCTTTCAAAACGAGGGGCCATTTAACGCTGTCCAGAACGCGGCATGCTTCCGCCGCCGATTCGAATGCGCCGTACATGCCGGCTGTCGGAATGTGGTGCCGGAGCAAAAACTCTTTCGAGAAGATCTTGCTGCCTTCGAGCCGCGCCGCCTGTTTGGTGGGACCGACAATCTTCCAGCCTCGCGCGCCAAAGGCATCGGAGATCCCGTTCACGAGGGGGAGTTCCGGTCCGACCACGGTGAGGTCCGGTTTGTGTTGTTCCGCGAACGCCACCAAGCCCGCGACATCGCCTGCTTCGAGCGGCACACACTCCGCTTCGGTCGCAATTCCGCCATTGCCCGGCACGCACCAGATTTTCTCCACACGCGCGCTGTCCTTCAGCTTCCATACCAGCGCGTGCTCGCGCCCGCCTCCGCCAATCACCAAAATCTCCATCCGACCGCCCTCGCCAATGTTCCCTTGGCACGATAGACGCGCATAAAACCGCTGTCAACACAAGCGCAGATCTCCCCCGGTGCGGCCACAAATGCGCTGTTTCGGCAGCTTCTGCGCGGGTCAGCTCACGGATTCGCTTCCGAAGGCGGCGCTAGTTACTCATCGGGTCGACCTGTCCCTTTGTCCAGACGTTCCGGCGCTTGGCAACTCCGTAAGCTGTTTGCAACGTTCCGGCGCGGCTAGGCTGCACGCGAGCTCGACCGGGGAGGTTCGTTTGATCCTCATTCCGCTGAAGCACGAAAACATGCAGGGCCGCCGCTGGCCGATAGTCACGCTATCTATAATTGCCCTAAATATACTCGCTTTCCTCGGAACGCATTGGACGATCGAAACGCAGAGCGCCAATTTCTCGCCCAAGCGCTTCGAAGTCGCCAAACACCTGTTGGTTCTCGCCGCGACGCATCCCGAGCTGACTCTCGATGACTACTCCAGAAAATTTGTGGAGTTCATCTCTTCGCAATATCCGAAGGATTGGAAGCAGCTCGCGTCATCTACGCGCGAGCCTGTTGACGAATGGGAAGAGAATCTTCGGCAGAACGCCGACGCGACCGCGCTGCAAACCGAAATGGACAGCCTCGCGCATCAATTCGAAGAGGCGCAGCAGAGTTCGATCCTGGGCCATTACGCCTTTGTGCCGGCACATCCCACAGCGATCTCTTACTTGACGGCCAATTTTCTGCATGGCGGCTGGTTGCACCTCATCGGCAACATGTGGTTCCTGTGGCTTGCGGGTTTCATTCTTGAAGACAACTGGGGCCGTGCGATTTACAGCATCTTCTATCTGGTCGCTGGTGCGGTGGCGCTGCAATTTCATGGGTGGATGTATCCGCACAGCTTTGTTCCGCTGCTCGGCGCTTCGGGTGCGGTCGCTGCATTGATGGGTGCTTTCCTGGTGCGCTTTCCGAAGCTGAAGATCGAGATGTTCTGGGCTGCGTTCTATATTCGCGGACGTTTCAAGGCGCCGGCCTGGTGTCTCTTGCCACTGTGGGGACTGGTGGAAGTGTTCTATGGTTCGCTATTTGGACAGGCCTCGGGCGTGGCGCATTGGGCGCACGTGGGCGGCTTCTTGTTTGGCATGGCCGCAGCGTGGGGCCTCAGCAAGAGCGGGCTCGAACAGAAAGCCAGCGCGGCGATCGACGAGAAAGTGGGTTGGACAGCGGATCCAGCGATCGTGCAAGCCAATGAGCTGATGGAACAAGGCAAGCTTGCCGAGGCTGCGACGAAGTTGCGCGAACATACTGCAGCCAGGCCCGACTCGGTTGATGCGTACGAGATTCTGCAAAAGCTTTGCTGGCGCATGAACGATCCCGCTGGCCACCAAGCGGCGTCTGTGAAGGTCTGCCAATTGCATCTGAAAGCGCACAATAAAGAAGCGGCGTGGAATGCGTATCAGGAGTTCTGCAATACCGGCGGCGAAAAATTCCCCGTCGCAACGTGGCTAGAGTTGTGCCGCTACCTGGAAGAGACTGAAAACCTGGATCGTGCCGCGAGCGAATACGAAAGTCTTGCGGCGGCGTATCCCGGCGAAAAGCAATCGCTGCTCGCGTTGATCGCTGCGGGCCGGCTCTGCCTGAAGCGACTCAATCGCCCCGCGGATGCGCTTCGTCTCTATCAAGCGGCAGCCGCTTCGCCGGTGCCGCATTTGGATTGGGAGACCAACATCCAGACCGGGATCAGAGCCGCAACAGAAGCCATCGAGAAGGTTCCTTCGCTAGCTTAAGTCATCGTATAATTACAGCATCAGTAATATACATGCGGCACTCACTGGCCATTGTGTTCCGTATTGGAACATAAGGGGCCGCGCTTTTTCTCTACCGCCGCTCAAAGCACAGGCGCTTTTCGGTACCGCTGCGCTATTGTCGAGAATTATTCGGCGCGCCACACTCGCGAGTGGAGGTGCGCCATGGAAGAGCACGTGGCCCCCGGAGCTGGGCATCGTCAAATTGAGCGACGCGAATCGGCGCGTTATGACTTCAGCGGAGACATTGAGATCGAGTGGAACTCGAAAAAGATCCGCGGCTGCACGAAAAACATCAGCAGAAGCGGAATGTTTGTCGAGCTTCCGGACGGTCCCGAACTAGGTTCCGTATTCTCCGCCAAGCTAGCACTGCAAACCCCGTTGCAGATCGAATGCAGAGTGCGTCGCGTCGTGCCCGGGCGCGGCGTTGGCGTTAGTATTGTAGTCGTGGGCAAAGAAGAGCAGGCTCGCTATGAGGCGCTGCTCGGCGCTTTGTCGCTCGGCTCGAATTCGGTTGAAGCCGCAGGTGCGCAGCCTTCTGAAGGGCGGGCCGAAGAGCCTTTCGGCCGCTTCCGCTGGGTGAGCCCGGAAGCCGCTTCAGGAATGCGCTTCTAGGCTTGGCCGACAGCGCGGATGGGGATGGTTACGCCTGATGCGGCGTCGGAGGAAGCCAGCATGTGGCAGCGGCCGTCAAAGATGCCGCCGGGATCGATCACCATGCAAGGCGAGTGCACTTCGCCGGTGACAACGCCTTTGGCCTGAATCTCGACACGGCCTTTGGCGAAGATCACGCCATCGAAACGGCCAGAAATCACCACGCGGTTGCCTTCAATCTGACCTTCCACCTTGGCTCGATCACCGAGAACCACGGTTTGCTCGGAAATGATGTTGCCTTTCACGTTACCGTCGATGCGGAACGTGCCGGTAAGCTGCAGAGTGCCTTCGAGGGTCACACCTTGGTCGATGAACCCGGTCCATTCTTCGCCGCCGCCACCATTCTTGCCTGCGCCGGGCCACTTCCACGCCATAAGCTTTCTCCTAGTCTCTTCCTACTGTAGCGTTGGATGAAGACAAGTCAACGCGACGCCAAGACGGAGTTGTCCAAAAGATATGCTGAACTGTGGAAATTCAGGCTTTCTGCTGAGTTCGCCCGCGATTCGACAACTCTTACCGCCAATCTTGGCAAACGTGGGGGGCTTACTTCATCAAGCGATCGTAAATTCCCATTAATTGGGCATCGTCGTAGTATTCCAGGATGAGTTGGCCCGGGCGCATCTTGGTTTTCGGCCGAAGAATGATTTTTGTGCCCAAGGTGCGCACCATTTCTTCAATAGCGGCGCGGACGTTGGGATCGGAATGCTCCGCATCGCCTGCGGCCGCAGCCCCACTAGCATTTCTGGAACGGCGCGCGGCAAGGCGTTCGATTTGGCGGACGGTCAGCCCACCGCGGGCAGCGCGCTGGGCATACCGCATGCGCAGAGGCGAATCCGCAACGGCCAAGAGGGCACGGCCGGCGCCGGCACTTAGCTTCCCTTCCTCAATCCAATCCTGAATGGTGGGCTCGAGTTTGAGCAGGCGAATCGCGTTGGCGACCGTGGCGCGATCCTTGCCGGTGCGTTCGGCTACTTGTTCCTGGGTTAGCTGAAATTCGTCCATGAGGCGCTCGAACGCGCGGGCAGCCTCCATGGCATTTAGGTCTTCGCGCTGGATGTTTTCGACGAGGGTCATTTCCAGCGCGAGCTCGTCAGGAACTTCGCGAACGATGGCAGCGACTTTGTTTAGTCCAGCGCGCTGCGCGGCGCGCCAGCGACGTTCCCCGGCAATCAACTGGAAGCGCTGGCCGATGGGGCGAACTACCAGTGGCTGGATGATGCCGCTGGACTTGATGGAGCGAGCCAACTCGTCGAGAGCTTCTTCGCGAAAGCGGGTGCGGGGCTGGTAAGGGCTTGGTTCGATTAAGTCAATGTCGACTTGCATGGGGCCGCTTGGCAGGGCCTCACGCGCAGGAACCGCAGCAGCACCACTTGCGGAGGTTGGATGAGGCTGAGATTGCGGAGCAGGAGCTGCTGGTGCGTGAACCTGTGGCTCAGGCTCCCGAATGAGCGCTCCGAGCCCCCGTCCCAGTGCGTTTCGCGGCATTACTGATGACCTCCTGGGCGAGCTGGGTGTAGCCTTCCGCCCCTTTGCTATGAATATCGTAAAAGATGATCGGTTTCCCGAAGCTGGGCGCCTCTGCGAGGCGTACATTGCGCGAAATGACGCTCTGGAAGACCTGTGCTCCAAAGAAGCTGCGCAGATCCGTGGCAACCTGGCGAGAAAGCGTAGTCCGCTCGTCGTACATCGTCAACAGGATGCCCTCGATTTCAAGGCTGGGGTTGAGGGTACGACGAATCCGCATAAGGGTGTCGAGAAGTTCGGAGACGCCTTCGAGGGCCAGATACTCGCATTGAATGGGAACGAGGACGGCGCTGGCGGATACCAAGGCGTTGAGGGTAAGCAAATCGAGGGCTGGCGGACAATCTAAAACAATGAATTTGTAACGATCGCGAATCTGGTTGAGTAGCGCTTGCAGCTTATACTCGCGATTTTCTGTGGTAACCAGCTCAACGGCAGCTCCGGCGAGGTTTTTGTCGGCGGGGACGACATCTAACCCATCTACTTGCGATTTTTGGACGATTTTGTCGAAGGGTTCGTTGAGAATGAGGCAGTGGTAGAGGGTGCGGCGAGAAGGGTCTTTGGCGAAACCGATGGCAGCCGTGGCATTGGCTTGGGAATCGCAGTCGACGAGAAGGGTAGGTTGTTCGCTGGCGGCGAGGCAGGCGGCTAAATTGACAGCGGTTGTGGTCTTTCCAACTCCGCCTTTTTGATTTGCAACGGCGATAATCCGGGCCAAACGACGATCTCCCAACGTGAGTGGCGAGAAATTATCAGAGTCCAGGACGGGATGCAACTTGTTTCACGTGGAACAGAATGGTGCTGTGGAATTCGGTGGATGTTCCACGTGGAACAAATTGAAAGTGATTCTGCAAGCGGATGCGCGAAAAATTCGTACTGACGAGGTAAGTCGGGCTCCAGGAGTGTTCCACGTGGAACATCGACTCCTTCCCAAAATGCACTCAAGACCGTTTGCGCAGAACGCAGCCGACAAAGGGACAGCGCTGCGCGGCAAAAGCCTTCCGAACTTGTGGTAACTGCGTCGGCGGGAGAGTCGCCATGTTCCACGTGGAACAGACCACTGGAAGATGGATCCGGTTGCAAGTCGACGACCTCGGCCCCGATGTTCCACGTGGAACATAGGGGAATCCCGAATCGAGTCGATCGCCCTGTCAGCTAGAGCGGCAATCTGCGCGTCGCACCAATGAAACCTTCGACCTTCAAGCCGCGCCCAGCGGAAGGGCCATCGTAACCAACGAATCCCTTGTTCTGCGTTGTTTCACGTGGAACAGTTGAGGTGAGCGGCTGAACCGGCATGCGCCACGCCCATCGATCGTTCCACGTGGAACAATCCGTACATCCGAACGGGTCGCTTAGAATTGAACTGACTGAGCAGACTTGGGAAGCCCCTAGGGACCCGAAAGCGCCAGGAATGGCACAAATCCTTTGATTTGAAGTCGTTAGGCCGACGGTTGCGGCTTGCGGGAACCAACGAGCAGATAGCGGCGGAGGGAGTTGGGGACGGCAATGGGCTCGCGCCAGTCCCAGTCCGAGCTCGCCTTCTGGACTTGCTCGAGGTCGCGGCCGCCGATCCAGAGGATAACTTGTTTGGCAGCAACAGTTTGCGAGGCGGCCCAAGTCAGGAAAGGCGCAAAGTCGCCGAGGGCGCGAGAGCAAACAAAGTCGAGAGGCGAGAGCTCTTCGCCCAGTTCCTCGTAACGGCTGACGAGCACTTTGGTGTCGGGAAGTTCAATATTACGAAGGACTTCCGCGAGGAAAGTGGCCTTTTTCATGTTCGATTCGACGAGAAAGACCTGCAGTTCAGGGCGGATGATCTTGAGCGGAATGCCCGGAAAACCAGCACCGGAACCTACGTCGGCGAGCCGACCATTTTCCACAGGGACGGCGGTTGCCGCGAACATGCATTCGCAGAAATGACGATGTAGTATCTCCAGGGGATCGCGAATCGCGGTGAGATTGATTTTATCGTTCCAAGTCAGCAGCAAGCTCATATATTGCTGAATATAAAGGATTTGTTGTTCACTTGGAGAGAGCTGAAATTCGCCCAAAGCGCGGCGTATGGTGTCTGCCGAGAGTAGCGCCGGGCTGCTGGTTGTCATTTGAGTTACTATGTCTCCGCGGGCGTCGGCGGCTCGATGTCGGTGCCGCTGGGTGTCGCAGGAACCAGGTACTTTGGACCGGCAAACCCCGCCACGGCGTCGATCGCAAAGTGCCAGGCCATCACGGGGACGAGCCCATCGTACGCGATTCGAGCGATTCCGAATACTGCGCCGATAACGAATGTGCCCACAAATCCACCCCGGCCTTGATAAAGATGGGCTAAGCCAAACAAAACAGAAGAGATAAAGATGACGAGCCAAATGGAAAAGCCTAGACGGTAGAGCACCGCCATGGCGAAGCCGCGGTAGATGAACTCCTCACAAAGGCCGGCGGTGACGGCTAGACCGAGATAGAGCGCGAACTCGGCCGGGGAGTGCGGGAAGATACGTCGCGCGAGCTGCTGCATAAAGTCCCGGGTTTTACTGGGAGTGCGGCTGAGCCGGCGAAGATTGAACCATTGAAAGGCCGACAACGTCGCGGCACCGACGATTGCAGCGGCCAGAGTGCGCAAGCCACCGTGAACCGCGAGGCCAAGATCCGCTGGCCAATAGCCGCGGGCTTCGGAGCGCCAGGCGATGAGGGCGACGATGGACCACTGGAAGAGGATCGTCGACCCGTAGAGCAAGATGCGATCGCGCGTGGTGGTGGCGGCCTCGGCCAACATCTTTTGCATGCGGTGGCGGCCGCGCCAGGGAAGAAGCACGCCCAAAACCAAGAAGATGAGCCAAAAGTCCCAGGGCATGGGGCTGATGAAAGCATGTTCGGAGGAGGAGCGCAACTTGAGGAGAACTTTTTCAAGAAACTAGAGGTAGGTTGACGACCAGCCGGGATTCGGACCGCGGCTGATCCGCACTCGGCAAATCCAATACGCCTGGGCTGAAGCCCAGTTCTTACACGAGCTGGTTCGTTATTATGGAAGTGCCGAGGGCCTGCAGATGCGCATCGTAAAGGTATAATCGCTGCGCGATTTGCTGGGTGGTCGGATTATTGGACGAAGAGAAAGGCACGGGTCTAAAGACCCGCCACTACAGGGGGAAATTGTGGCGACGCAAGTGAAGTTGACGGCAATGGCGAAGGCGGCGGGGTGTGCGGCGAAGTTGAATCCGGCGACGCTGGATGCGGTGTTGCGGAAGTTGCCGCGGCAGACCGACCCGAATGTACTCGTGGGATTCGACACGAATGATGACGCGGGCGTGTACAAGATTTCGGAGAGCCTTGCACTGGTGCAGACGGTGGATTTTTTCACGCCGATTGTGGATGACCCATTTTTGTTTGGACAGATTGCGGCGGCAAACTCGCTGAGCGACGTGTATGCGATGGGCGGAAAACCGATCTCGTCGCTTTCGCTGGTGGGCTTTCCGGAGAAGGGCGATCCGGAAATTCTGGAGCAGATTATTCGCGGCGGGCTGGCGAAGATGAACGAAGCGCAGTGCAGCGTAATTGGCGGGCACTCGATTCGAACCGAAGATATGTTGTTTGGATATGCGGTGACGGGAACGATTCATCCGGCGCGCGTGTGGCGGAACGTGGGAGCGCGGCCGGGCGATGTGCTGCTGTTTACTAAGCCCTTGGGCACGGGAGTGATCACGACAGCATTGAAAAAAGAACGCGCTTCGACGGATTCGGTAGAAGCTGCGGTCGCGGCCATGGGAATGTTGAATCGCGCGGCGGCAGAGGCACTGCATGAAGTCGAAGAGAGGGAGACAGGTGAATCGCCCGTGCACGCGCTGACCGATGTGACGGGATTCAGTTTGCTAGGGCACGCGAGAGAGATGGCGTTGGGCGATCCGGCGCATGGACTGCAGCCAGTGTCGTTCGAGATTGATCATGCGTCCTTTATTTATTTGCCGGGAGCGGTAGAGGCCGCGCGCGAGGGACATCTTTCGGGCGGGTTGAAGAATAATCGCGCGTTCATTGGAGAGTGCGCGGAATTTGCGGCGAGTGTGCCGGCGGAGTATCGGGATTTACTGTTTGATCCGCAGACGTCCGGGGGATTCTTGGTGGCGATTGCACCGAAGTATGCGGAACGCGCAATTGCGGCGCTGGCGCGACACAGTGTGACAGCAAAACAAGTCGGGCTGGTTTTGTCGAAGCGCTCGCCGCTGCTCTTCGTTCGCTAGCATCTTCCACTTCATGGACACGATTACTCACGGAATTGCTGGGGCGCTGATCGGGAAGGCGTCGTTTGGCGGGGACGATTTGGTGGCTTTCCGGCCGATGAGTCGCGCACGCGTGGCAACGTGGGCAGCGATGCTCGGTGCGATTTTCCCCGACTCGGATATTCTGCGCGATATTTTTTCGCACAATCCGCTGCTGATCATGACGTGGCATCGCAGCGTGACGCATTCGCTGGTGTGCATGCCGTTATTTGCGGTGGCGCTGGCGGCGCTGACGCGCTGGGTGACGCGCGCGCTGAAGTGGGAAGCGCCGTCATTCGCGATGCTGACGTTGATCTATGCCGTCGGGATTTTGAGCCACATTTTGCTCGATTTGGCGACGAGCTTTGGCACGATGATCTGGTCGCCGCTGGAATGGTCGCGGCCGGCGTGGGATTTGCTGTTCATTGTGGATTTTACGTTCAGCGCGCTACTGCTCGGCCCGCAACTCCTGGCGTGGGTGTATCACAAGCCGGAAAATCTGAAGAACCGCGCGAGCATCACGTGGTCCCTGCTGGCGCTGGCGACAGTCGGCGTGACAGCAATTGCGCAAAATGTCGGCGCGCCGATTTCTGCGGCGACGACGGTAAGCATCATTGCCGTGCTGTCGATCTTCTTTCTGTTGCCGGCAAGCCGCGGGATGGGATTACGTGTGCGGTATGCGACGTGGAATCGTGTGGGATTGGCGGCGTCATGCGTGTACGTGGGGCTGACACTCTTTGCGCATCGCGCGGCGCTAGAGCAGGTGAAGAAATTTGCAGGCGTGTTTCAGTTGCAAGTGGAGTCGTTGGGAGCGCTGCCGCTGCCGCCATCGTTGTGGCATTGGGATGGACTGATCAACACGCCGCGCGGTGTGTATGAGGTACGGTTTGATTTGAGCGATGCGCTGTTCGGCAAGAGCGCGGCGCAGGCGGCTGCCGGTTCGGAACTAGTGGCGCTCGAGCATCGATATTATCCGGATGCGGCACCGAATTCCTACATTGAAGCAGCGCGACGGTTGCCGGAAGTGCAGACGATGTTCTGGTTCGCGCGGTTTCCGGTAACGCGTTTTCACAAAGAAGGAAATGAGGCCGTGGTGGAGATCACGGATGTGCGGTTTGCGCAGTTGCGGAAGGATCGGCCGCGAGGGTTTACGTTTGCGGTGCGGATGGATGAGGCGGGACGGGTGATTGCGTCGGGGTGGGTGAGGGAGTGAGTGCAGAGCCGGGAGTTTATTTTCTTGCGGGTTGAGCGGGGTGGATGACGACTTGGCGGTCTTCGCCCATGCCGACGCTTTCGGTGCGTACGCCGGGCATGTCTTTGAGGGCGAGATGTACGATGCGGCGTTCGCGCGAGGACATGGGATTGAGCTTGAAGGGCTGGCGCGAAGTTTGCACGCGTTCCGCGGCGACGCGAGCGGTCATGCGGAGCTCTTCGAAGCGCAGCGCCCGGTAGCCGCCGCAATCGAGATGAATTTTTTCATGATGCGCGGAGTCGAGGCGCAGGGCGCGTAGCGCCAGATGCTCAATGGCTTTCAAGACTTCCGCGTTGCGCTCGAGAAGGATTTCTTTGTCGCGACCGTCGAGATCGGCGATGATCTCGGCGTCGCCGTCGTCCGTGCTGGCGGAGTCGATGGCGCGCACGTCGACTTTTAAGTCGAAGCCGGCGCTGCGGACCATGCCGGTCAGGAATTTGCGGAGCGCTTCGACGGCGGCCGGGCGGTCGAGTTTACCTTCGCGGATGAGCTCCTGGGTCATGAAGGGCGGTGCCTCTGCGTCTTTCGAATGTGTCTCACAAAAAACTACTCCGGCGACGCAACTGCGAATTCCATACCTCAGCGGCCAGAATGCCGCTGACTTTGTCCTTGCGGCACGCTGCAGAGCTTGCCAAAAGACGCGACAGCTTTCCTCAGGGGCTAAAGCCCTCTCGATTGCAAGGTCTTTACGTGGGGGCTGAAGCCCCCACCTCCTAAAGAAAGAGGGTCCCGCAAGCTGAAGTCATGCCCTGCCGCCCAACGCGCTCAGGCTCGTTTTGGCTTCAGCACTTTGCCCGGAGGCTGCATCGGGTGCTTGCGATTCAGGTACCACTGCTGGACCACGCCGACCACGCCGCTAGTGAGAATATACACCGCCAAGCCGCTGGGATAGGGAATTATGAAGAATAGGCCCGACATCATGATGGGCATGAACTTCATCATGGCTTGTTGCTGCGGATCGGTGGCGGTCATCGGCGTCATTTTGGACGCCAGATACATGGACAAGCCCATAAGGACGGGCAGGATGTAATACGGATCCTTTGCCGAAAGATCGGTGATCCAGCCGAACCAGGGCGCGTGCCGCAATTCGATCGTGCCTTGCAGAGCGCGATACAGGCCGTACCAGATCGGGAGCTGCAGAAGCTGCGGAATGCAGCCGCCGACGGGGTTGATGCCCTCGCGGCTGTAGACGGCCATGATTTCCTTGTTGGCCTCCTGCCGCTTGGGGTCATTCATCTTGTACTTTTTGTACTTGTCGTTGATCTGCTTAATTTCGGGAGCGACGCGCTGCATTTTGAGCGTGGTGCGATAGCCGGAGATGCGCAGCGGGAAGAGCAGCATGTTAATGACGAGAGTGAGGACAACGATGGACCAGCCCCAGTTGGGCACGTACAGATGAATATATTTGAGGCCGTAAAAGAGCGGTCCGGCGATAACTTCGAGCCAGCCGAAATTGACGAGCGCCTGAAGCGGCGGGTTCATCTTTTTGAGGATGTCGTAGTCTTTCGGGCCAACGTAGACACGGAGATCCAGAGGCTGTGCCGGCGAGCTGACGGCGACTTCGGAGATGGGCTCGGGGACGTCGCCGTTGGGGCCGGGGACGGGGTGAAAGACCTTCCAGTAGCGCGTTTCGATGGAGCCCGGAGCTGTGCCCATCAGCGGGAGAAAGATTGCGCCGAAGTAGCGGTCCTGGATGCCGGCGTAATCTTTGCCGCCTTGCCAGATGCCGGGGCCCCATTTTTCCGGGCCTTCGAGTTTTTTGTAGGGGAGGCTAGTGAGGCTGCCGTTCTCGCTGTAAAACGTGAAAACGGTTTCGACGGGCGCGGGATTTTGGACGGTGGGGTCACCGAAACCGCCGAGCCAGGCTAAACCGGAATTGATGCGGCCGCCGTTATAGGTGGCGGAGGTTTCGACGCGCACGACGTAGGATTCGTCGAAGTGCAGGCGCTTGGTGATTTCGAGATGGCCGTCGCTCCAGACGAATTGCAGCGTGGTCGGCGTCTTGAGCGGGCTTTCGGGCACGCCGGCGTATTTGGCGGGAAGGTCGCTGATGCGGGCGCTGGGTTCGGGTACCCAAGCCTGGTAGAGACCGGAATTGGCGAGAGTTTGCCACTGCGGGTCGTCGAGGACGCTTGCAAGCGGCCAGCCACCGATGTATTGCGAAGCGGCGGGATGAACGACGTCGAGAACGTGCGGCGGTTTGGCATCGTCCATGTATTTTTTGAGCTGCCAGCTTTTCACGACGGCGCCGCGGTTCGAGATTTCGACGCGGTACAGGTCGTTCTCGATGACGACGGTGCGTTCCTGAGAGTCGGATCTCGGCGGAGTTGCGGCCGCGCTGGTGGGTGAGAGAGAAGCGGGCTTAGAGGAAGCCGAAGGAACGTTTGTGGGGTTGGTGATTTGGGGAGTCGGGCTGGAAGAAGTGGCGGCTGTGGTAGCGGCGTTATTCGCGGGCGCGGTCTGCGCGGAACTGGTGTTTTGCGGCGGTTTGACGGGCGCCTTGGGCGCGAAAAACTTTACCCACAAAATGATGACGGCCATGGAGAGCAACGAAGCGATGAGGATGCGCAGCTCTCCAGAGAGTTCCTTCTTTTTTTGTGGCTGGTTAGGTTGGGAATCGCTCACAAATGCGCCTCTTTCGGCGTGGTGCTGCTCGGGCTCGTGGGCCGCGTTAGCGTTTTGCTAGTCAACAGTGGCATCTCTTTTTCCGGTACGGGATCGTGACCAAACTTTTTGGAGAAGGGCTGGCAACGCGCCAGTCGCTTTAGTCCGAGCCAAACTCCTCGTAGCACGCCAAATCGCTCGATGGCCTGGTACATGAAAACGGAGCAAGTCGGTTCGAACCGGCAACCGCCGCCGAGCCAAGGCGAGATCGCTCCCTTATAAATACGCAGCGCGAGCAACGCGATTTTCACCTGGGGCGAATTGTGCTTTGCAGCGCCGTCCCCAATTTCGTTGGTGTTCGCGGCCTGAGCTGACTGCGCGTCGCTAGCTCCGGCGAACTTTGCGTGATCGGACTTCATCGCGTCGGTTCCATTACGCGCTGCGCAAGAGCCGCAGCAGATCGGCGGTCAGCGCCGCAAATTCGGCTTGCGCCACGCTGCTTTTCGGGTGAATCACAAAATCCCATCCCGCCGGAAGCTCCGCGCGATGGCAGCGAACAATTTCGCGTATCCGCCGCCGGATGCGATTGCGCAGTACCGCGCCGCCGAGAGCTTTTTTGACGCTGAAACCAAAACGGCTGACCGGCTCGGC
>Ga0335079_10003155_pt1 | contig 19047 bp, 16 predicted proteins | sample Lox_Sample_33_FD_206719 | JGI IMG/M metagenome (GOLD analysis project Ga0335079, IMG submission 206719) | Soil microbial communities from Loxahatchee National Wildlife Refuge, Florida, United States - Lox_Sample_3.3 | ecosystem: Environmental > Terrestrial > Soil > Wetlands | place: USA... | reverse complement strand
CCTGGGTGTGGGTGGTGCCGATCGAGAGACTCCCCTTGCCCTCGTCGCGCAGCTCCGTCGACAGGTCGCGGATGCTCTGCGCCTCCTGCAGGATGCGCAGCGCGCGCTCGATGACCTGCTGCCCCGCGGCGGTGATGCGGGTGAGGTTGCGGCCCTCGCGCACGAAGATCTGAAAGCCGAGCTCGTCCTCGAGCAGCTTGATCTGCTTGCTGACGCCCGGCTGCGAGGTATGCAGCTTGTGCGCGGCCGCGGTGATGTTGAGGCCGCTCTGGGCGACGGCCGCCAGGTAACGCAGTTGGTGCAGCTTCATGCGAGCTCAAGTGTATAACCGCCGCGCAGGCCCTAAGAAGCAAAGCTTCCTTCGGCGCCGGGGAGCGCTGCGGCTATAGTCGGTCCACCATGGATTACCTCCCGGTTTTCCTGCGTCTCGAGGGCAAGCCGGCGCTCGTGGTGGGCGGCGGCCAGGTGGCGGCCCGCAAGGCCGACTGGCTCCTGAAGGCCCGCGCCCGCGTGACCCTGGTCGCCCCAAGGCTCGTGCCGGAGCTCGCCGCCCGCGCCGCACGCGGCGAGCTCGCGCACCTCGAGGCCCGCTTCGCGCCGCAGCAGCTCGAAGGGGCGGTGGTGGTCGTCGCCGCGAGCGACGATGGTGCGGTGAATGCGGCCGTCGCGGCCGCCGCGCGCACGCGGCACATCCCGGTCAATGTCGTCGACTCCGCCGAGCTCTCGACTTTCATCTTTCCGGCGATCATCGATCGCTCGCCGGTCGTGGTGGCGGTGAGCTCGGCGGGCGCCGCCCCGGTGCTCGCGCGCCGGGTACGCCAGCAGATCGAGGCGCTGTTGCCGGCACGGCTCGGAGCGCTGGCGCGCTTCCTCGGCGGGCGCCGCGCGGCCGTCCGGCGCGCACTCGGCCCGCACGGCCGGCGTGCCTTCTGGGAGCGCATCGTCGCCGGTCCCGCCGCCCTCGAGGTGCTTGCCGGGAACGAGGCCGCGGCAGAGCAGCGCTTCGGCCGCGAGCTGCGCGCTGCCGGGCTCGTGAACGCGGCCGGCGGCTCAGGAGAGGTCTACCTGATTGGCGCAGGTCCCGGGGATCCGGACCTGCTCACGCTGCGCGCGCTGCAGCTCCTGCAGCAGGCCGACGTGATCCTTCATGACCGGCTGGTGCCGGAGGCCATCCTCGAGCGGGCGCGGCGCGACGCGCGGCGCGTCTTCGTCGGCAAGGAAACGGGCGAGGCCGGCGGCCAGAAGGACATCAATGAGCAGCTGGTGAGCCTCGCCCGCGCGGGGCTCAAGGTGGCGCGCCTGAAGGGCGGCGACGGCTACGTGTTCGGACGCGGCGGCGAGGAGCTCGAGATCCTGCGCGAGCACGGCATTCCCTACCGCGTGGTGCCTGGCATCACCGCCGCGCTCGGCGCGGCCGCCTGCGCCGACATTCCCCTCACCCACCGGCGACTCGCCCACAGCGTGACGCTGGTGAGCGGGCACGCCGCCACCGATGACTCGCTCGACTGGCGCGCCCTCGCCGGGGCGCACCAGACCGTGGTGTTCTACATGGGCGTGGCACAGCTGCCGCGCATCGTCGCGCGGTTGCGCGCCGCGGGAGCGAGCCCCGGGCGTCCGGCCGCAATCGTCGAGCGCGCGACGCTCCCGGGCGAGCGCGTACTGCGCAGCCCGCTCGGAGAGATCGCCGCACTGGCGACGCGCGCGCAGGTCGCAGCCCCCGCGCTCCTCATCGTCGGCGAGGTGGCGGCCCTCGCCTCGAGCGCAATAGCCGCGGAATCCGGCGCCGTGCCTGCGCCGGCGCAGTGCGCCGAGCGGGCGCTGGCATGAGCGCCGCGGCCGGCTTCGTCGGCGCGGTCGGCGACACCCCGCTCATTCGCCTCCGCCGCATGAGCGAAGAGACCGGCTGCGAGATCCTCGGCAAGGCGGAGTTCATGAACCCGGGCGGCTCGGTCAAGGACCGCGCCGCCGTTGCCATCGTCGCCGATGCCGAGCGCCGCGGTCGGCTCACGGCCGGCGGCATCGTCGTGGAAGGCACCGCCGGCAACACCGGCATCGGGCTCGCGCACGTGTGCAATGCCCGGGGCTACCGCTGCATCATCGTCATGCCCGACAACCAGTCGCCGGAGAAGTACCGGCTGCTCGAGATGCTCGGCGCCGAGGTGCACAGGGTTCCGGTCGTCCCTTACAGCAATCCCAACCAATACCAGAGAGTTGCGCAGCGCCTCGCGGCTTCGCTCCCGGGAGCGATCTGGTCGAATCAGTTCGACAATACGGCGAATCGCGCCACGCATGCGACCACGACCGGACCTGAGATCTGGGCGCAGACCGAAGGCCGCATCGACGCCTTCGTCGCCGCCACCGGCACCGGTGGGACGCTGGCAGGCGTCGCGCAGTTCCTCAAATCGCAGCGCCAGGCCGTGCGCTGCGTGCTGGCCGACCCGCCCGGCAGCGCCCTCTACGAGTACTTCCGCTCCGGCACACTCAAGGCGACCGGCACCGGCTCCATCACCGAGGGCATCGGCATCGCGCGGATCACGGCCAACCTCGCGGGCGCACCCGTCGACGCGGCGGTGCACGTACCCGATGCCGAGACGGTGCAGTGCGTCTACCGGCTGCTCTACGAGGAGGGGCTGTTCCTCGGGAGCACCAGCGGGGTCAACGTGGCCGCGGCGCTCCAGGTCGCGCGCCAGCTCGGCCCCGGGCACACCGTCGTCACCATGCTCTGCGACGGCGGCGCCAAGTATCAGTCGCGGCTCTTCAACCGCGCCTGGCTCGAGGAGAAGGGCCTGGGAGCCTGTGCCCCACCGCCGGCGCCCGACACGCCCGTCAGTCTCGCCACGACCCTGGTCGCCTGAGCCGCCCGAAGCGCCTGCCTCGCCGCCGCTGGCCGCCTATCCGGCCGTCGTGAGAAAGTGCCGCGATGGGCGGTCTCATGACATCGGTCGAGCTCGACGCGCTGCGCCTTTCACTGGAGGTCGCCGCGCGCAGCGTCGCCTTCAGTCTGCCGCCCGCAGTCGTGGTTGCCTGGATCCTCACACGCGCCCGCTTCCCCGGCCGCATGCTGTTCGACGCCTTCGTGCACCTGCCGCTGGTGCTGCCGCCCGTCGCCGTCGGCTACGCGCTGTTGCTGCTGCTCGGCGCGCGCGCACCGCTCGGCGCCTGGCTGCGCGCGCATTTCGGCATCCAGCTGCCGTTCACGACGGCCGGCGCAGCGCTCGCCACCGCGGTCATGACTTTCCCGCTCATGGTGCGCGCCATGCGCCTGTCGCTCGAGGGCATCGACGCCGGCCTCGAGGCGGCCGCCCGCACGCTCGGTGCCGGTCCCCTCGACCGCTTCTTCAGCATCACCTTGCCGCTGATGCTGCCGGGAATCCTTGCCGGGGCGGTGACCGCCTTCGCCGCGGGACTCGGCGAGTTCGGCGCCGTCATCACCTTCGCCGCCAACATTCCCGGCGTGACGCGCACCCTGCCGCTCGCGCTCTACACCGCCATGCAGTCCCCGGACGGCGAGGCGGTGGCGCTGCGCCTCGCGATCCTGTCGTTCACGCTCGGTCTCACGGGGCTCCTCGCCGTGGAGCTGCTGGTGCGGGGCGTGCGGCGGCGCCTCGGCCGCTAGCCGACTGCCATGCTGCGCGTCTCAGTGGTCAAGCGCCGCCCCGGGTTCACCCTGGCGGCCGCGTTCGCGGCGCCGACGCCCGGGGTGATCGGGCTGTTCGGCCGATCCGGCAGCGGCAAGAGCACACTGATCGATACGATCGCAGGGCTGCTGCCGCCCGATGAGGGTGAGGTGCAGCTCGCGGCCAGCGTGTTGACCGATACACGCAGCGGCATCGCCGTGCCGCCCGAGCGTCGGCGCATCGGCTACGTGTTCCAGGATTCACGCCTCTTCCCGCACCTGAGCGTCGCGGGAAATCTGCGCTACGGGGAAAAGCGCGCCCGCTCGATCTTTCACTACATCCGCTTCGAGGAGCTGCTCGAGCTCCTCGGCCTCGGCCCCCTGCTCGAGCGCCGGCCGCACGAGCTCTCCGGCGGCGAGCGCCAGCGCGTCGCTCTGGGTCGGGCGCTCCTGTCACAGCCGCAGCTGCTGCTCCTCGATGAGCCGCTCGCATCGCTGGACCTGGCGCGGCGCGAGGAGGTGCTGCCGTATCTCGAGAGGCTGCGCGACTGGCTGTCCATCCCCATGGTGTACGTGAGCCACCAGTTCGAGGAGGTGTTGCGCCTCGCGACTTACCTGGTACTGCTCGAGAACGGGCGGGTGCTGGCCGCCGGCCCGGTGGGCGAGATGAGCCTGCGTCCGGAGCTGCGCACCGTGCTCGCGCCGGACCTCGTGGGCGCCGTGCTCGACGGGCTGGTGACCGCCGTCGATGCGGCCGGCGGCACCGTCGAGCTCGCCGTCGGGTCCGGCCGGCTGCAGGTGAGCCTGCGGGACGTGGCGGCGGGCGCGCGCGTGCGGGTGCAGCTCCTGGCGCGCGACATCATCCTCGCGACCCAGCCGGTCCACAGCCTGAGCGTACGCAACGCGCTGCGCGGCACCGTCGTCGAGATCACTCCCGAGGAGGCGGCGAGCGTGCTGGTGCGGGTCGACGTCGGCGGACCGGTGCTGCTGGCGCGCATCACCGAGGCTGCGCGCAGGGCGCTCGGGCTCTCACCCGGCGATGCGGTGTGGGTACTCGTCAAGGCGGTCTCGACGCGCGGGCACGCCTTCCGCCTGTTCGGCGCGCCGGCGCGCGCTTCGTGAGACAGCCGGCCGCGGGCGCTCAGGCGTCCGGTACCGCCTTCTCACTGACCATCGTCAGGACGTCGTAGTTGGCGACGGCCTCGCCGTTCTGGTTAGTGATGGCGGTATCCCACCGTACCTCGCCGTAGCCCGCTCCCGCGCGCAGGGACTTCTCCTTGCAGGTGAGACGCACGCGGATGCGGTCGCCGGGCTTCACCGGCTTCAGGAACCGCAGGCCGTCGATCCCGTAGTTGGCGAGCACCGGTCCGTAGGGGGCATCGACGAACAGGCCCGCGGCTGCCGACACCAGGAAGTAGCCGTGGGCGACTCGCCCGCCGAACAGCGGATTGCGGGCCGCCTCTGCCTCGTCCATGTGAGCGTAGAACCTGTCGCCCGACAGCGCCGCAAAGCGCTCGATGTCCTCGACCGTGACCTCGCGCTCGCCCGAAAGGAAAGTGTCGCCGAGCGCCAGCGAACCGAACGGCTTGCGGAAGGGATGCACGCCCGGATCGAGCTCGCGCGCACCGCGCGTCCAGCGCCCGCACGCCGCGGTGATGACGTCCGGCGTACCCTGCAGCGCCGTGCGCTGCAGATAGTGCATCACGCCGCGGATCCCACCCATTTCCTCGCCCCCGCCGGCACGCCCCGGTCCGCCGTGCACCAGGTGCGGCAGCGGTGACCCGTGGCCGGTCGACTCCCGGGCGCAATGGCGATTCACCACCACGATGCGTCCGTGGAACGGCGCGAGCGCGAGCGCCACCCGTGCCGCCAGCGCATCGTCTGCGGTGAACACCGAGCCCGCGAGACTTCCCCCGCCGCGCCGCGCGAGTGCGATGGCCTCGTCGGTGTCGCGGTAGGGCAGCAGCGTGCACACCGGGCCAAAGGCCTCCACCGAGTGGACGCCGCGGGCGCGCGCCGGGTCACGGCAATAGAGCAGCGTCGGGGCGATGAATGCCCCGCGCTCGGCGTCGGCACCGAGCGGCGCGAGCGCCCCCTCGCCGCCCGCGATCACCTCCGCATCCTGCTCGAGCTTGGCGAGCTGCTCGCGCACCTCGCGGCGCTGACTCAAGGATGCGACCGGGCCCATGCGCACCTCATCGAGGCGCGGATCGCCCACCACCACCTCAGCGAGCGCCGCGCGCAGCGCATCGATCACATCCGCGGCACGTGCCGCCGGCACGATCGCCTTGCGGATGGCGGTGCACTTCTGGCCCGCCTTGACCGTCATCTCCCGCACCACCTCGCGCACGAACAGGTCGAGCTCGGGCGAGCCAGGCGCGGCATCGGGGCCGAGGATCGAGGAATTGAGAGAATCAGTCTCCGCCGTGAAGCGCACCGAGTTGGCCATGACGGTCGCGTGCTGGCGCAGCTTCTGCGCCGTGCCCGCGGAGCCCGTGAATGACACGACATCCTGGCAGGTGAGATGATCGAAGAGGTCCCCGACCCCGCCGCAAACGAGCTGCACCGCACCCTCGGGGAGGATCCCGGACTCGAGGATGCGGCGAAACACCCGCTCGGTGAGAAAGGACGTCTGGGTGGCGGGCTTCACGATCGCCGGCACGCCCGCGAGCAGGGCCGGCGCCAGCTTCTCCAGCATGCCCCACACGGGGAAGTTGAAGGCGTTGATGTGCACCGCCGCGCCCTCGAGCGGCACGCACACGTGCTGCCCGACGAAGGTGCCCTGCTTCGACAGCGCCTCGACGCCGCCATCGACGTACACCCGGCTGTTGGGAAGCTCGCGCGTGCCCTTGCTCGCGAAGACGAACAGCGTGCTGATGCCCCCGTCGATGTCGATCCAGGAGTCTCCCCGGGTGGCCCCGGTCGCGAACGACACCGGGTAGTACTCCTCCTTGTGCTCGGTGAGGTCCCTGGCGAGCGCCTTGAGGAGCCCCGCGCGCTCGTGGAAGGTGAGTCGGCGCAGGTTCGGGCCGCCGACCTCCCGCGCCCAGGCGAGCATCGCGCCCGCATCGAGACCCTCGGCGCTCGCGTGCGCGATCACCTCCCCGGTCGTGGCATCGCGCAGTGCCGCGCCGGCCCCGCTACCCGTGCGCCAGCGGCCTGCGGCGTAACTCTGCAGCTCCATGGCCTCGCTCCTCACTCGCTCGTCACCTGTCCGTCGATGCGGTACGAGCGCCCGCGGAACAGCGCCACCCGCTCGCCACGTTGATTGGTCACGGTGATCTCGTAGATGCCGTTGCGCTTCGTCCGCCACAGCTCGACCGCCGCCGCCATGAGCTCGTCTCCGGCGCGGGCCGCCGCCAGGAAATCGATCGCGCCCGCGGCCGCCACGGTGCTCTCATTGTGGGAGTTACAGGCGAAGGCAAAGGCGCTGTCGGCGAGCGCGAATATGATCCCGCCGTGACAGACCTCGTGGCCATTGAGCATGTCCGGCCGCACCTGCATCGCGAGGCGCGCCTGGCCGGGCCGCACCTCGACGATGCGCATGCCGAGGGCCTGAGAGGCGCGATCGCGCCGATAGAGCGCCTGCGCGCAGCGCTCGGCCAGCTCCTGCGCTTCCTGCCCGCGGGGCTGGCTCATGATGCGCGCCTCATTTTCCACAAAACCGCGGCGCGCGCTTGGCGGCGAACGCCGCCACGCCTTCGGCGTAGTCCGCGGTACGGCCGAGCTCGGCCTGATAATCGCGCTCGACATCGAGCTGCTGCTCGAGCGTGCGGCCCCAGCTCTCATGGATCGCCTGCTTGGTGCGGGCGAGCCCGCGCGTCGGCGCGTCGGCGAACCCCTGAGCGAGCGCGTCCACCACCGCGCCGAGCTCGGCGTCCTCGACGCAGCGCCAGATGAGTCCCCAGGCCGCGGCCTGCTCGGCGGGAAGCTTCTCGCCGAGGAGCGCGAGCCCGAGCGCGCGCGCCGTACCGACGCTGCGCGGCAGGAACCAGGTGCCGCCGGAGTCGGGCACCAGCCCGAGCCGTGCGAAGGCCTGCACGAAGCTCGCCGAGCGGGCCGCGACAACCAGGTCGCACGCCAGCGCGATGTTGGCGCCCGCGCCGGCGGCGACACCGTTCACGGCGGCGATCACCGGCAGTGGGAGCGAGCGCAGGCCGAGCACCAGCGGCTTGTAGTTCTTCTCGATCGACTCGCCGAGGTCGGCCGCCTGACCCCCGGGAGCCACCGCCCGGTCGTTGAGGTCCTGGCCGGCGCAGAAGCCGCGCCCCGCTCCGGTGAGCACCAGCACCCGCGCGTCGGAGGCGCGCACCGCGGCGAGCGCCGCGCGCACCTCCGCATGCATCGCGGCGTTGAAGCTGTTGAGGCGCTCCGGGCGATTGAGCGTCAGGCGGGCGATACCGGCACCGATCTCGAACAGGATGCTCTGATAGCTCAAGCCAAACTCCCCATCGCCCGTTTACTTCTCGTCGTAGTCCAGCTCGAGCGCGGCGCTCGTGACGCGCGACTGGCAGGCGAGCACATAGCCCTGCTCGAGCTCCCAGTCCTCGAGCGCATAGTTCTGCGCCATTTCCACGGTACCGCGCACCACCTTGGTGCGGCAGGTGGAGCACACCCCCGCGCGGCAGGAGAACGGCAGCTCGATACCGGCCCGCGCTGCGGCCTCGAGCACCGTCTCATCGCCCATCTGCATCGTGAAGGATCGGCGCCGCCCGTCCATGCGGATGGTGACTTCCGCGCGGGCCGTGCCGGCGCCGGCCTGCGGGGCGGCGCTGGCCCGGGGCGCCGCTGCGTCCGCGGCCGCCGGCTCGGCGGCGCCCGCGACCGTGAAGTGCTCGCCATGAATGCGCGCCGCGTCCACTCCGAGTGCGCGCAGAGCCGATCCGACCTGTTCGATCATGTCGCCCGGGCCGCAGACGAAATACTCCGCCACCTCCGTGGGGTGGAACAGCGCGGCGGCGAGCTCGCGCACGCGCGCGCCGTCGATGTGCCCGTTGTAGAGCGTGACTTCCTGAGGCTCGCGGCTCATCACGAAGTGCAGCGCCAGCCGCCCGAGGTAGCAGTCCTTGAGCGCGAGCAGCTCCTCGAGGCACATGGTGCGCGCGCTGCCGGTGTTGCCGTAGAAGATCGTGACGCGCGTCCCTGCCGCCGCCAGCAGCGCGCGCGCCACGGAGAGCACCGGGGTGATGCCACAGCCAGCGGCGAAGGCCACGTAGCTGCCCGCCCGTGCGGGCGCGGCGCGTGGGGTGAAGCTGCCGTTGGGGGGCAGTACGTCGAGCCTGTCGCCCGCGCGCAGCTGCTCGGCGAGGTAGCGCGACATCCTGCCTGCGGCGTGTACCCGTGGCACGATGCGCAGCGGCCATTCCCCCGGCGCATTCACCAGCGAGTAGGTGCGACGGACTTCCTCGTCGGCGATGTGCGCCCGCACGACCACGTGCTGCCCCGGGGCACCCAGGTACTCGGCGCGCAATTCCTGCGGCACCGCGAGCGCGATCGCCACTGCATCCTCCGCGTCGGGGCTGATGCTTTCGACCCGCAGTGAATGGAATCTCAGCACGTCAGATGCACTTGAAGCGATCGAAGGGCTCGCCGCAGGCATTGCAGCGGTAATGTGCCTTGCAGGGCGTCGAGCCGAACTCACTGATCCGCTCGGTCGTGAGACTGCCGCACCGCGGGCATCCAACCGGTGCGCCGCTGCTTTCCCCGCCAGGGGCCGGCGGCGCGATGCCGAAGGCCGCGAGCTTGGCGCGCCCGGCGGGCGTCACCCAGTCGCTCGTCCAGGGAGGCGAGAGGACCTCCTCGATCGCCGCCTGCGGGTAGCCTCCCGCATCGAGTGCGGCGCGGGTCGCCGCGCGTATCGCCTCCGTCGCCGGACAGCCGCTGTAGGTCGGGGTGATGCCCACATGCAGCCGCTCGTCCCCCCCGCGGCGCACGTAGCGCACGATGCCCAGATCGACGATGCTCAGAACCGGAATCTCAGGGTCGGGAACGCGCGCGAGCAGCTCCCACACACCCTGCTCCGCTGCCGGGCTGGCGCCGCGGCCATCCACCTCGGCCTGCGGCTGCGCGGCTCTCACCAGCGTGCCCCTGGGTACGTGCGCTGCAGGTGCTGCATCTCCCCGAGCAGGTGACCGAGGTGCTCGGTGTGCAGGCCGCGCTTGCCATGCCAGGGATGCGGCTGCCGCTCCGGGCGCGCGAGCGTCGCCTGCCCGAGATCGGCGACGACGCGCGCTTCCCAGCGCTCCGCCGCCGCGGCGAGCGGCGGGGCAACGCCGGCTGCGGCCATGCGCTCGTCGATCTCGTCCGCGGCGAACAGCTCCCCGGTGAAGCGCCACAGCGACTCCAGCGCCCGCTGCGCGCGCGCGCGACTCTCCGCGGTGCCATCCCCGAGGCGCACCAGCCAGCCGCTGCTGAAGCGATAGTGGTAGCGGGTCTCCTTGAGCGCCTTGGCGGCGATGGCCGCGAGGCGCGTATCCGCGGAAGCCGCCAGTCCCCCATAGACTTCGAGCTGCCAGGCATCGATCAGCCACTGCCGCACGATGGTCTGGGCGAAGTCGCCGTTCGGTTGCTCTGCAAGCTGGACGTTGAGGAACTCGGGCGCATCGCGCAGGAACGCGAGGGCGTCCTCGTCGCGCCCCTCGCCTTCGATCTCCCCGGCATAAGAGAGCAGCAGCCGCGCCTGTCCGATCAGATCGAGCGCCAGGTTCGCAAGCGCCAGGTCCTCCTCCAGGGCCGGCCCGTGGCCGACCCACTCGCCGAGGCGCTGCCCCAACACGAGGCTGGTATCGGCGAGCCGCAGCACGTAGCGGAACAGCGCCTGCGAGAGTGTCCGGTCGCGCCGCTCGGGCTCTGCCGCCGCGGCGCTCACAGGTTCTTCACCTCGTCCGGGATGGCGTAGAAGGTCGGATGCCGGTACACCTTGTCGCGTGCCGGCTCGAACAGCGCCTCCGCCTCGCCGGGGTCCGAGGCGACGATGTCCACCGAGCGCACCACCCAGATGCTTACGCCCTCCTGCCGGCGCGTGTACACATCGCGGGCGTGCTCGACGGCCATGCCCGCGTCCGCCGCGTGCAGGCTGCCGACGTGCTTGTGCTCGAGTCCGCCGCGCGAGCGGATGAACACCTCGTACAGCGGCCAGTCGGCCGCGGAGCAATCCCGGATCGTCTCGCTCATGCCCGCCTCGCTTGGCCCGTACCCGCGCCGTGCTCGCGTGCCGCCTGTTTCGCCGCATGCGCCGCGGCCGCCTCGCGCACCCACGCGCCGGCCTCGTGGGCCGCGCGGCGGGCCTCGAGCCGCTCGCGGTTGCACGGTCCGTTACCCTTGAGGACCGCGTGGAACTCGCTCCAGTCGATCGGCCCGATGGCGAAATGCTGCGTGCCCTCGTCCCAGCGCAGCGCGCGATCCGGGACGGTGAGCCCGAGGAACTGCGCCTGCGGCACCGTGATGTCGATGAATTTCTGGCGCAGCTCGTCGTTGCTGAAGCGCTTGATCTTCCATTGCATCGACTGCGCGGTGTGCCGCGAGTCCGCGTCCGAGGGGCCGAACATCATGATCGACGGCCACCACCAGCGATCGAGCGCGTCCTGCGCCATGGCGCGCTGTGCGGGGCTGCCGCGCGCGAGCGTCAGCATGATCTCGAAGCCCTGACGCTGGTGGAAGCTCTCCTCCTTGCAGATGCGCACCATGGCGCGCGCATAGGGACCGTACGAGCAGCGGCAGATCGGGATCTGATTCATGATCGCCGCCCCGTCCACCAGCCAGCCGATCGCACCGACGTCCGCCCAGGTGAGCGTCGGATAATTGAAGATGCTCGAGTACTTTGCCGACCCCGACAACAGCTGCTCGACCATCTGCGCGCGCGACACACCGAGCGTCTCGGCGGCGCTGTACAGGTACATCCCGTGCCCGCCCTCGTCCTGCACCTTGGCGATGAGCACCGCCTTGCGCCGCAGCGTCGGCGCCCGGGTGATCCAGTTGCCCTCGGGAAGCATGCCGACGACCTCCGAGTGCGCGTGCTGGGAGATCTGCCGGATCAGCGTTTGCCGGTATGCGTCCGGCATCCAGTCCTTGGGCTCGATCTTCTCCTCGGCGTCAACGCGTGCCTGAAAGCGCGCCGCCGCGCCACTGCCGTCCGCGGCCGCCGCAACCGGCTCCCGCCCGTGGGTGTCGAGCGCCTGCGTATACATGCGCCAAGGCTAGCACATCGATCCCGCAGAACTAGGTTGCGGGGCGGGACAGCAGGGTATGCCGCCCCGCCCCTTCGAGGGTGGTGCTGCGCCGTGCGACGGCTCAGTCGCTCAGCACGACCGCCATGAAGCTCACCGTCATCGTCCCGGCGCTCGGAGCGTACGGGCCCTTCGCTGCGACCGCGCGCAGCGTCGTGGTTCCGTTCAGGTCGCCGGAGAGCGCGCTGATGAAGTCGCTGAAGGTCGTATAGGTCTGGAAGTCCCAACTCGAGCGATGCCCGATGGCAAACAGCAGGTGAGACGCCGTCGTGCTCGGCACGAAGGTGAGCCCGGCAGCGACACTCCCCGGGTCCAGTTTTGCCGGCCCGATCCAGATCACGTGCTGAGCAGCGCTCTGCACCGTCGCCTGGGTCATCATCACGTTGGTGGCGCTCAGGGGTGAGACGAAGGGCGCGGTCGGTCCCGGCTCCTCCCACCCGAGCAGCAGCCGCGCGTCCACGCTCGAGAAATCCACCAGCGTCTCGGCCGCGAAGTCCGGCGGCGCGGAGCCGAACGGGCTCACGAAGCCGTCGAACGCGATCGGGAAGCCGGCGGTCAGCGACGGTATCGGGAGAGCTGCCGGGACGCTCACCGTGTAGGCGCCCGCCGTTGCATCGTTGGCACTGCTGCTACCGGTGCCGGCGAAGTTGAAGGCGCCCGGCGGCAGGTTGTCGAGGGCCTGCAGGCTCATGGTCACCACGCCGCTCGCCGTCGAGGCGTACTGTCCCCAGGCACGCGTTACGTTCAGCTGCACGCTCCCCGAGCTTGCATCGAGCGTCCGATTGCCGCTCGAGTCCTTGCCGAACGTCCCGAACGCCTGCAGATGCTGGCCGACCGAGATGTCCTGCGGTCCGAACGTGCCGGACTGGCCGTCCTCGGTCACCATCGTGGTCGAGGCGACGGTGACCATCACCTGCCGCCCCCAACCGAAGTCGCCGTCCCCTGAGCCACCGCCCATGGTGTTAGACATGCCACTGTCTACCTGGGCGGTGTTGCTCGTCCCCATCATGACCTCGCCGCCCTCGACGCCGCCGCCCTCGCGGGGCCTGAAGAAGGCGCGGCTCACGGTCAGGACGTCGCCGCTGCGGGCGATGACGGTACCGGAAATGCTGTCGAGACCCGCGCCCGGGACGCTGGTGCCCGCGAACACCTGCGCTGCGGTGAAGGTCTTGGCGCTGGTATCGAAGGTTCCGAGCGCCAGAGTCAGGGTTCCGCTCGACAACCCGGCGAGCGCCGTGAGGCCCGCTGTACCCGTAGAAGAGGTGCCGTTGACCGTAAAGGCGGTGGTCGAAGTGGTGTACACCACCACCTGACCCCAGTCGCTCCCGGACGAGGTGAAGCACGGCCACACCTGCACCGTGTACGAAGTCTGGCTCGCCGTGTTGGTCACGCTCACCAGCGGTCCTCTGACGCGCGTCTGCTTGGTGGCGTCCGGCGTCAGGCTCCCGACCAGGACGGGATTGACCGTCACCATGACGGCGCTCGCCGCGGTCGTGGAGGTGATGGTCGAGGGCGCGACCGTGTTGGAGGCGCTCAGATTGAAGTCGAGTGCCAGGTTGGCCACCGTGCCGTGGGTGATGACGAGCGGCGTCCCACTGGGAAGCTTCAGCGTCACCGTCACCTGGTTGTTGGGCGCGACCAGTGGCGCGCTGGTCGCGCCGTTGATGATGTTCGCGGCCGGTACGGTGAGCCCGCCCGCGCCGTTATCGACCACGATCGTGGCGCCCGTGTAGTCGAGCGTCAGGGAGGCCGCCGTGTAGCTGCCCTCGGGGACCTGCTTCGCGCTCACGATCTCGGCGAGATTGACGAGCTGCGCGAAATCGACCGTCGTGGTGGTCGGAACGGTCTCGACCACAGTGCCGTCGGAACGTGTCAGCTTGAGCGATACCACGTTGACCATGTAGGTCAGGAAATCCCCCGGCGCGTCCGTCAGCGTCACCATGGCAGTGCCGCTGGAGGTCGGAGGCGGCGGACTCGTGCTGCTCATGGAACCGCCGCCGCCGCAGGCGCCGAGCAACAGCGTGCCGCCGAAGCCGGCCACGGCCAGCAGACCCAATGCGAGCTGACGCGCCGCGTTGCGGCAACGCCGTGTGAGGTGCGAAGTGTTCATGCGAGAGTCCCCGAAGTTCCTTTGATTCCTGACCGTAACCGCGGCGACTCAGCACCGTGGCACGTATCCCCGCCATCGGTTTTACTCCGCCTGGCGGACATAAACACCTGTCTCCCAACCCCGACACGCCGGACCGTTAACATAACTCTGTACATTTTGTAACCAGCGAACGGCACCGGGGAAATCTCCCCTCAGCGGCGCTCGCGGCGGTCGACCACCCGCTTTGCCTTGCCGGCCGAGCGCTCGATCGAGCCGGGATCGCCGACGTGCACGGCGGCGGATATGCCGATGAGCGCCTTGATGGCGGCCGCGAGCTCGTGCGCGAGGCGCACCCGGGCCTCCGCCGGCGTTCCCTCGAGGCACTCGACCTTCACCGCGAGCCGGTCCAGGTGCGCCTCGCGTGTCAGCTCGAGCTCGTAGTGCGGCGTCAGGCCCACGAGCTTGAGCACCAGCTCCTCGATCTGGCTCGGGAACAGATTCACGCCCCGCACGATCAGCATGTCATCCGAGCGGCCGCCGATGCGCGCCAGGCGGCGCATGGCCCGCGCCGTCGGCGGCAGCAGGGAAGTCAGATCGCGCGTGCGGTAACGAATCACCGGCAGCGCCTCCTTGGTGAGGGAAGTGAGCACCAGCTCACCCGTGGCGCCCTCGGGGAGCACCGCGCCGGTCAGCGGATCGACGATCTCGGGATAGAAGTGGTCCTCCCAGATCACCGGCCCGTCCTTGGTCTCGAGGCACTCGCTCGCGACACCCGGTCCCATCACTTCGGAGAGGCCGTAGATGTCGAGCGCATCCAGTCCGGCGCGGCGTTCGATCTCCGCGCGCAGCGCCTCGGTCCAGGGCTCAGCGCCGAACAGACCGCAGCGCAGCGAGCTCGCCGCCGGATCGAGCCCCTGGCGGTGGAACTCCTCCACCAGCGCCAGCATGTAAGAAGGAGTCACCATGATGAGATCGGGCTCGAGGTCGCAGATCAGCTGCACCTGCCGCTGCGACTGGCCACCCGACATCGGTACCACCGTACAGCCGAGGCGCTCGGCGCCGTAATGCGCGCCGAGACCGCCGGTGAACAGGCCGTAACCGTAGGCAATGTGGACCATGTCTCCTGCGCGAGCGCCGGCGGCCCGCAGCGAGCGCGCCACCAGAGCGGCCCAGGTGTCGATGTCCCCGCGCGTGTAGCCGACCACGGTGGGCTTGCCGGTCGTACCGCTCGAGGCGTGCAGACGCACGATCTGCGAGCGTGCCACCGCGAACAGGCCGAAGGGATAGTGAACGCGCAGATCGTCCTTCACCGTGAAGGGGAACCGCGCCAGGTCCGCGAGCGACTTGAGGTCGTCGGGGTGCGCGCCGGCAAGCGCGCACTTCTCGCGGTAGGGTGCCACGTGATCGTAGCAATGGCGCACCGACCACTTGAGGCGCGCGAGCTGCAGCGCCCGCAGCTCATCCGCGCTGGCGCGCTCGATCGGCTCGAGCTCTGCCGGCGGCCCGGACACGACGCGTCCTGCGGCTCTCAGGACGGCCAGTCGGCCAGCCGGTCGACGAAGGTCTGCATGAAACGGTTCGCCTGATGGCCGTCCATCACCCGGTGGTCGAGCGTCAGTGTGACGTAGCAGCGAGGCCGTACCGCGATCTTCTGCTCATCGCCCTCCTCCATCACCACGGCACGCTTCTCGAGCTTGCCGATGCCGAGGATCGCCGACTGCGGCTGATTGATGATGATGGGCGCCGCGAGCAGGCTGCCGCTCACCCCGTGGTTCGAGAGGGTAAAGGTGCCTCCGCGAACGTCCGCCGGAGTGAGCTTGCCGGCGCGGGCGCGGCTGACGAGCTCATCGAGCCCCAGCGCAACCGCGAACAGATCGCGCTCGCCCGCGTCGTGCAGCACCGGCACCATCAGCCCGGTGCCTTCGACCGCGGTGGCGATGCCGATGTGGATGTCGTCGTAGATCTCGAGGTCGGAGTCGCTCCAGCGGCTGTTGGCCTCGGGGACCGCGCGGATCGCCGCGACCGCGGCCGGCACGAAATAGGCCGTGAGCGTCAGCGGCACGCCGCGCTCGGCGAACTCCGCGCGCCGGCGGGCCCGATCCTTCAGCACCGCGGTGAGGTCCGCCTCGAACACCGTCGTCACGTGCGGGGCCGTGTGCAGGAGACTCTCGGTCATATGCTCGGCGATGCGCCGCCGCACCGCGCTGTGCGGCACCCGATGGCTGCGCGGCGTGGCGCCAGCCAGCGGACGGGTCAGCGGCGCAGCCGCTGCAATGGCCGCCGGCGACGGCTGCACGCCCGCGCCAGCCGCCGCGCGCAGCACGTCCTCGACGGTGATGCGGCCGTTCGGTCCTGAACCCGCGATCGAGTCCGCGGAGAGCCGATGCTCGGCCAGGAGCCGCCGCACCGCCGGGCTCAACGCCGTGCCTCGAGCCGCTGCGGGCGCCGCGTCCGCGCTGACCGCGTCTGCGCCAGCGCCGTGGGGTATCCCGCCCACGGACGGCACGGGCCCGGCTGCGCTCGCCGCCGCGGCGTGCAACGCCACGGTCGCCTCGGGCGCAATGCGGCCGAGCAACTCGCCGGGAGCAATCTCCTCCTGCTCCTGCTTGAGGACCTCCGCGAGGACGCCGCTTCCCGGAGCCGCGACCTCCACCGTCACCTTGTCGGTTTCGATCTCGATCAACGGCTCGTTCGCCTCGACGCGCTCACCCGGCCGCTTGAGCCAGCGCAACAGCTGCGAGCGCGTACCTTCGGTCTGCTCCGCCGGCGCCCGGATGTCGAGATTCGCGCTCATCCGCTCACAGGCTCGCGAGCTGCTGGATGGCGCGGGTGATGCGCGCCACGTCCGGCACGGCTGCCTCGAGCAGCAGCGGGCTGTGGGGACTGGGAATGTCGGGCATGGCGAGCCGCTCGATGGGCGCCTCGAGGCTGTAGAAAGTCTCGCTCGCGAGCGTCGCGGCCACCTCGGCCCCGAAGCCCGCGGTCAGATTGTCCTCGTGCACGATCAGGCATCTGTGGGTCTTCGCCACCGAGGCGAGCACCGCCGCCTTGTCCCAGGGCGAGAGGGTACGCAGATCGAGCACCTCGGCGTCAACGTGCGACTCGCGCGCCGCCAGCTCGCAGCGCTCCGCCATGGCCCCCCAGGTCACGACCGTGAGCTCGCTCCCTGGGCGCAGCGTGCGCGCGCAGCCATAGGGTACGACGAACTCGTCGCCCGGATAGGGCCGGCGCGCCCACGCGCCGTCGAGCATGGCGCGGTGCTCGAAGAAGATGACCGGGTCGTTGCCGCGCAGCGCCGCACGCAGCAGTCCGACCGCGTCCTCGGCGTTCGAAGGCACCGCGACCTGCCAGCCGATGCCGTGCACCCACGCGACCTCGTTCGTCTGGCTGTGCCAGGGATCGCCGCACTTGAAGAAGCCGCCCGGCATGCGCACCACGAGCGGCGCCGCGAAACGATTGCCGGTGCGCCAGCGGAGCGTGCCGCAGTCGTCGAGCTGCTCGGCGGCCGGCTCGGCGTACTTGCGGAACTGGATCTCGGCGACCGGCAGCAGGCCCGCGAGCGCCATGCCGACCGCCCGACCGACGATCCCCTCCTCGGAGAGGCTGGTATCGAAGACCCGCCGGACGCCGTACTTGTCCTGCAGGCCGAGTGTCGCTCCGTGAACCCCGCCCTTCGGCCCCACATCCTCGCCGAACACCAGCATGCGCGGGTTGAGCGCGAGCTCGGCATCGAGCGTGCGCCGGATCGCGGTGAGCATGTTGATGCGGGTCGGCTCCGCACTCGCGCGCGTGCTCGAGGCGGCGAACGTCTGGCCTTCCGGAAGGAGCCCGCCCTGTTGCTGCAATTCGCGAGTACCGTCCGCGTTCTGCCAGAACACGTGACGAGTCAGCTGCCGCGGATCGGGCGGCGGGCGCGCCAGCGCGCGGCCGACGGCTTCCTCGACCTCCCGCCGGGCCTCGACCGCGATCTCCCGCCACTCGGACTCGCTCATCAGCTGCGGAACCAGGAGCTGCTCGAGCCGCGCGAGCGGGTCGCGCCTGCGCTCCTCGGCGAGTGTCTCGGCGGACTTGTACGCCTGGGTATCCTGCCCCGAATGTCCCGAGAGCCGCGGCACCGTGAGCCGCAGCAGGACGGGTGCGCGCTCGCTGCGCACCTGCGCGACCGCGCGGCGGGTCAGCTCCTCAGCGGCGCGCGGGTCGCTGCCGTCGCCCTCGAGGATCGTGAGGCCGCCGAAGGCGCGCAGGTTGGCGGCGATGTTGCCGCCCGGAGTCTGGCAGGTGGAGGGAACGGAGATACCGAAAGCGTTGTCCTCGATATAGAAGAGCAGCGGCAGCCGCTGCGTGGTCGCGATGTTGAGCGCGGACCAGAAGCCGTTCGTCGCGGTCGAGGCATCGCCCCCCAGCACCACGGCAATGCTGCGTGCGTAAGCTTCCTCGCCGAGAACCTCGTGACGGTAACGGATCGCCTGCGCCCAGCCGGCGGCCGGCGTGTACTGCGTGCCGACGCCGCCGCAGGCGGGCAGCACCGTGGGCCCGCCGCGCCCCGGCAGGTTGAACACCACGCCGATGTCGCGGCCGCCGCTGAAACCGCCGCTGCGGGCGAGCGGCCCCGCCGCCGCATCCTCCAGGCCCACTCCGAGACTCAGCATCAGCGGGCGCGAGCGGTAGTAGAGCCCGATACCGTCGTGCGCGTCGGTCAGGTTCAGCCCGAGAAGGATCTGGGCGCACTCGTGGCCGCGCGCCGAGAACTGATAGAGCACCTTACGCTCGGGGACCAGGCGCGATTCCTCGATGTCATCGAGGGCGCGCGAGCGCTGCACGAGGCGCGCGACGCGCCGCCAGTCCGTCTGCCCGGCACTCGCGGCAATGCCCTCTCGGGGGCTCGCGAGGGTGGCGGCCGATGCGGCCATGGGACTCCTGGGGAGTGGGGCGACGGCGTGCAGCTTATGCCCCTGAGGCTGCAATTATCTTTCTCAAATTGCGGTGTCATGCGTGTTTTTGGCAATATTCTTGCCATGAAGCGCAACCTCGATCGCCTCGACCGCCGCATCCTAGAGCAGCTCCAGGCCGATGCGCGCATCTCCAACCAGGAGCTGGCCAAGCGCGTGGGGCTCTCG
>Ga0335079_10003152_pt1 | contig 19051 bp, 15 predicted proteins | sample Lox_Sample_33_FD_206719 | JGI IMG/M metagenome (GOLD analysis project Ga0335079, IMG submission 206719) | Soil microbial communities from Loxahatchee National Wildlife Refuge, Florida, United States - Lox_Sample_3.3 | ecosystem: Environmental > Terrestrial > Soil > Wetlands | place: USA... | reverse complement strand
AATCTGCTTCGATAGCAATCGTGGTCTTCCTCCTCAATCAGGTGGAGAGATCTATGTCGTTAATGCTGACGGCTCGGGTTTGCGAAGATTGACGTATTTCAATCGGTATAGTGGCTCGCCAGCTGTTTCTCCTGACGGGAAGATGTTAGCTTTCTGGTCCGGGAATACTGATTGGCCACTATCTGGAATCTACACCATGAACACAGATACCACTGCATTAAGACTCGTCATTGCTGACTTGCCGAATGAGGTGTATACAGGGCCGCGCTGGTCGCCTGATGGATCACGGTTTGTCATTCGGGCGTACCCACCGGCATCGTCGGATATCGGCTCATTGTGCGTCTTAGATGCCTCTGGAAATGGGCTGAGAACCATCGTTAACAGTCTGACGTTTGATGGGCTAGACTGGTCCCGATAAAGGTGCGACATGACAAGTAATGGAAGGGGGGATTTCTGGCTGAGCTGTTTTGCACACGGCCCAGCTGGGTGCTGTAGTGTGATCAACTCTCTCAACATCGAACGGAGGTCACATGAAACGGCTGATGCTGATCACGTTTTCCTTCATAATGCTCCTATCTACTGGCTCGTTCTCGCAAGCAACTTCGCCTGATTCAAGCCAACTTGCTGCTTTGCTCACTCTTCAAATTCAACTTAACAACAGCTTAGCAGTTCACTGGAGTGATGAACTCGGGACCCCAGACATGGTTGTATTCGGCAAGCCGAGGATGTTTGACACAGATCCTGTGCACTCTGGTTCGATGTTTCTCGCGACGCTGAAGGCCCTCTTGGGGCAAGCAGATGGGACAGACTCCTGGGTGCAGAAACGTATCGCTCAGTTTGAGGGCGTTACCTATATTCGGTTTCAGCAGGAATATGAAGCGGTTCCGGTTGATGGGGGTGAGTACGTCGTGACAGTGCTGCCGGGTGGCAAGGTTTTGTCAGTTTCAGGGAATTTCTATAAGAGCATAAACATCGATGCTCATCCACTCATCACGGCAGTACAAGCGAAGTCGGCTGCTCTCGCTAGTGTTGCCTTTGGGTACTCTCTGAAGGATAGCCTCCGTTCATCCACACTGACCGTCGTGCGTAGGGATGGCGCGTTTCACCTGGCATGGATCCTGCAAATGCCAGAAGCCGCATCTCTCGTAAGCTGGACGTATCTCGTGGATGCAAAGACCGGAACGATCCTCGATCAATACCGTTGCCTTCTTGGCGTCGATGGGTCCGCCAATGCATTCATCCACTCGCCATGCATTGACTATTCGTCTTCAAGCGTGACGCTGCACGATCTGGCAGGAGATTCGCAGCTCGAGGGGACCTATGTCTATGTCAACACAAGTGGCACCCGAGCATACAATGAGCAGGAAAACTTCACGTACCAAACCACCGATGCCCATTTCGATGAGGCTCAAGCCTACTATTTCATGGAAAACGCCCACTCCTATTGGGCCTCATTGATCAGTCAGCAAGTGAGTGTGTATGTCCACACGGCGCCCTACGGCGGTGGTGACTGCGCAGGCGGTTGGAGTGGGAGCAGCATTCTGCTTGGAGACGGTTGCGGTGATCCTGCGCGGGAGGATAAGGTCTGCTACCACGAGTATTCCCACTTTGCCGCTTCGAGCCTAGGCGTTAATTTCTCATCGTCTCAGAACAACGAACAAGGGGGAATATCCGAAGGGATGGCTGATTTCTTTGCAGCAGATTACACTGGCCGCACTCAGATCAACGATTGCGCCTGGCCGGCTCAAATGCGTGACATCACAAACCCCGATTTCACGACTTACGCAGGTTACACGACTTGGAAGAACCAACACAATGGGACAGTGGACCGATACGTCGCGGGTGGGTATTGGTCGTACTGTTTGTGGCAACTGAGGGGTGCATTATCCTCCACTGCCGCGTACTTGACAAGGAATTCCATCTCGAGCTTGACGACCAGTTCGACTTTTAGTATTGCACGGCAGAAAATCATTGAGCAGGATCGATCGCTTTGTAGCGGCGCTGACGTCCAGAAGATAGCGAACCTATTCTATCAAAGAGGAATTGACTACGATTCGCTCGGTAACGTCGGTATCTCTGGCCCTGATTGCCTGCAGCTGAAACAAAATGGAACCTGGTCTGCCTCCGTAGGTGGAGGTTCAACGAGTTTCAGTTACCAGTGGTATTACGAGGACGCGTATTCCGGAGGGTGGATTGGCCTGGGGACTTCTCAGACTCAAAGCCGTTCCATGGGCGGACATTCGTTCGATATGCGATGCGACATCACAGACAACGGTTTGGGACTGACCAAGTCATCAACATATCATGTTGAGTACGGATGCGAGCCGAAAATCGCCCCGCCGGTATTGGAGAAAACACCTCAGCCGATCGAGTACGCGTTGGAGGAAGCCTACCCGAATCCGTTCAACCCAAGCACAACACTTCGGTTTGCGCTTCCGGAGGCAGGATACGTGTCTGTCTACGTCTATGATGTGGTCGGGCGTGCAGTTACGACCCTGGTCAGCGGCAACTACGCAACAGGCAGGTATTCGATCAACTGGGACGCGTCCTCTGTTTCAAGCGGCACTTATTACGCCCGTCTGATTGTCTCGGACGAACTGGGCGGAGTTCGGTATAGCAAGGTTGTCAAGCTCCTGCTTCTGAAGTGAGTGCTGAAGGAACCTGACTTGTACTCGCCGGTTGAGTGGAGAACACTCTCCTCGAACCCCGAATGCGACAGAACTCTTCACGGTTGCTGCGAGGATTCGGCAGGGGGCTACAATCGGCCCCCTGTTATGTCGCTCTACGATGTAAGCTGAGAGCTGCCCACCAGCGGTGAGATCGTAGCCTCGGCAAACGCATCAAGAAATCCTATTGACCGGTGCAAGAGCTCAAGCTCGGCCGGTTGGGCTCTTGCACTATTATCGCAAATACGTCTCGATATTTTGGATTTCTTGCTGAAGCTCGCTATCGCTTGGGCGCAATAGCGTCAACCGACGCAGGGTGGCAAGCGCCGGCGCGCGGCGGTCTTTCCTCAGATACAGGTCGGCCAGCATCCGGAGCGCATCGGGGTCCTCCCCATACCCGAGCGCCTTGAGCGCCTGGTCGATCCCCATCTCGTAGAGTCCCATGGCGACGTACTGCCTGCCGATGGAAAGCTCGAGCGCGCCGGGGTGGGGGCTCCGGGGAAGCGAATCGATGCAGGCCACGACAGTGACCAGCGCGTGAGTGAGCGGATCGTCGGGACGTGCGGCCAGTGCCAGGCGAACCCCTTCGCGCGCGCCGGCAGTATCTCCCCCCGCCAGCGAAAAAATCGACCCGAATACATCCCCGGCAAAATACCCCGGCTCAAGGCGAAGGGCTTCGCGCAGCATCCGCGCTGCCTGTGAGCGGAACCCGAGGATCCAGTAGCTCATGGCCGCGTCCTGGAACACTCCCGCAGCTTCTTCAGCCGAGAGATGACCTTCAGCGCTCCGGAGGAGCGCAATAATATCCTCATGTGTCTGTGCCTGCCTCAGGTAAGCCGCCGACTGGGGGATCGTGCGGAACGCGGCAAACATCGTTTCGGCCGAATCGAGATCCAGCGCGAACTCCTGTGCCACCGCCGCATAGAAGAGCGCAGACGTTTCCACCCCCGGGACACTCTCCATCTGTGTGAACGTCGCGAGCGCCCGCCTCGGGTCTCCCGCAGCCAGCGCGTAGACGCCTCCCAGGAACCGCCCCTCCGTCGGACCAAATCCTCCCGGCGGAGGCGAGAGCGAAGGCTCTCCCGTCCGGTCTTTCTTCTCCACGCTGTAGACGCGGATGTCGCCGAACGTGAAGACGGGGACGAACCGGCTCCTCGGTGAAAGCGCCATCTGGAATGCGAAATCCGGGACCTGGTGCCCCGCGAGTTCGCACACCAGGTAGCGGACACCGTAGTCCCTGATTTTGTTGTCAAAATCCTCGATGGGCGTGAGGGGGTTCAGCACGAGGAGCGGCCTCTCGCCGAGCCAGAGTGCCGCGGCTTTCTTTTTTGAGCCGACGACGGTACCCGCCGGTGAGTGCGCGTCGATCCACTCGGCGGCGGGCCGCGCTATGAGCAGCAGCTCGCCGGGATAAGGATCGCGGGCCGCGGTACTCGTCACGTAGCCTGAAGGGTCGCGCCTGTATTCGATGTTCGTGGAGACGACATTTCTCTCCCATGCCAGGTTCGGCAGTGAGAGGACGGCGAGGAGGAGCACCGAGCAGGCGGTCCCCGAGTGCGGCCGCATGCGGTTGAGCGCCCTGGCGGCCGGCACGGCTGCCTCCGCCGCGCACCACGCGATCACGAGGAGTGCGGGGAACAGGAACCGGATGTCCGACACGGGATACAGCGCGATGATGGCGGCATACAGGGGCACGAGCGTGGCGAGGAACGCCGTGTGCGTCCCTTCGCGGAGTATCCTGGCCGCGCCCCACACGACAGCGATCGCCGTCAGCGCAGCCAGGGGCCAGACGAGCGCGCCCGTTGCCGATTCCATGGCGCCGAGGAGCGGGTCGGTGTTGTCGACGACGCTGAACGTCCAGTCAGCCCTGAACGGCGCGACGGCGAGCGTGGCCAGGGGGGGGCCGTAGAAGCGGAGAGCCCTCGAGATTCGCGCCGCGGCTTCGGCAAGCGGGGATGTCCCTGAGGCCGTATAGACATGCGACACGAACAGGGAGAGGTTCCTGAGTCCCGGGTTCTCCCACCTGGCCACGATGAGTTCGTTCCTGATGAACCAGAGGCCGTATGACCCTGCGACCACGCAGAAGAGGACGAACAGCGGGATGAACCGCTTCCGGACCAGGAGCGCGACGGCCGTCGCCGCGACGAGTGCGATGCCCACCTCGCGGAGGAAGAGCGCGCACGTCGCCGCCACGGCAAGTGGAAAGGGCAGGAGGAGCCCGATCTCATCCTCCCGCGTCACGCGCTCAAGCAGGAGCGCGACGAGAACCGAGCACGCGGCGAAAGGGATGTCGGAGAGCACCTGCGTTGCGAAGAGGACCAGGAGGGGATTCACGGCCAGGAAGAGCGTTGCCCCGAGCGCGGGCCATGCTCCCGTACGTCGCGCGAGCGCCGCCTGGAACGCAGCCAGCATCAATGTCCCTGTGAGCATCGTCAGGATCTTCGCCGCCCCCACGCCGAGCGGAAAGAAGAGCGCCAGCGGCGCGAGCATCAGGGGGTAGAAGGGGGCGTTGAAGACGTAACGGGATGGTTCCGGTCCAAGCGTGTCCGAGAAGCCCTGGAGCCTGGCGAGCGACCGCGCCCAGCTCAGGTAGTTCACGCTGTCCGGGCTGTACATCATTGTGTCGTTGAGGCAGAGGGCGCCGATCGCCAGGAACAGGACGCACGGGATGGCGGGGAGGAACCGGAGCGAGGGGGGTGTGGGATGCTCGGTCATGGCGTGGGCCTCAAAAAAAAATCCAGCCGCTCGTGCGACTGGATTTTTGACTGTCCGCCGGGGCGGTCAGATCAACACTTGCTCCAGCCGCAGTTGTAGCACACGACGCACCCGCTGACGTGCTCCACCGTGCTGCCGCACTCCGGGCAGGTGACCGACACGGCACCGTGTGCGGGGCGGGCGCCAGACTGCGGCGCCGCCGATGCGTGGCCGGCCGCCGCGCCTTCCGCCGGCGCAGCCGGGGCATGCCGGCCCTGGATGTGGTCCCTGTTCTCGATATAGTGCTCGAGCACCTTGCCGATGGCGTCCGGCGTGGAGAGAATCTGCCCGCCGTGACCATCCCACACCGGCGTGGGGCCGGAAATCCCCTTGAGCTGCTTGACGATCTCGCGCGGCTCGATGCCCGAGCGAAGGGCAAGCGAGATCAGCCTGCTGATCGCCTCCGACTGGGCGGCGGCGTTCCCCCCGGCTTTCCCGATCGTGGTGAACACCTCGCAGAGCCCGGATTCGTCTTCATTGATCGTGACGTAGAGATACCCCTCGCCCGTCTTCACACGCTCCGTGACCCCCACGGTCATCTGCGGCCGCTGGCGCGGCGTGCGGGCGTGCGCGTGCTTCTCATCCGTTTTCGCCGGCTTCGCACCTTCCTGTTTCCGCGCGTACTCCTCGGTCTGCAGGATTCCCTCGCGGCTCCCCTCCCGGTACACGGTGATTCCCTTCAGGCCGGATTTGTACGCGGTCATGTAGATGTCGGCGACCGTCTCCACGCTCACGTTCTCGGCCAGGTTGACCGTCGAGGAGATGCTCGAGTCGACGTACTTCTGGATCACGCCCTGCATCCTGACGCGGAAGTAGGGGTCGATCTGGTGCGCCGTGACGACGTACGGCGGGAGGTCCTCGTCGCTCCCGAAGAGCTTCTTGACGAGCGGGTGGTAGACCTTGTATTCCGAGTAGGTCTCTCCGTCGTGGTTCTTCACCTTCCGGCGGTAGCTCGTGCAGAAAATCGGCTCGATGCCCGAGCTGGTCTGCGCGACGATGGAGCCGGTCCCGACCGGCGGGACGGTGATGACCGTGCTGTTCCGGATGCCGTGCGTCCTGATGCTCTCCTGCAGCTCCTCGGGCAGCGCCTGCACGAACTTGCTCCGCGAGTACCCCTCCCACGAGAAGAGTGGAAACGGCCCCTTTTCCCGGGCAAGCTCCACGGAAGTTCTGTACGCCTCGTCCCTGATCGTGCGCATCATCCGCTCGGTCTCGTCGAGGGCCTCCTGGGTGTCGTAGCGGATCTTCATCATGACCAGCGCATCGGCCAGCCCGGTGATCCCGAGCCCGATCCGGCGGTCGGAGGCCACGGCCTTCTTGATCTTGTCAAGCGCGTGGTTCTCCATGTTGTAGTCAATGATGTTGTCCATGAAGCGGGTTGCGACCCGCGTCACCTCCGCCAGCTCCTTGTAGTTGAACTTGCCCCCGTCGTCGACGAACTTGCAGAGATTGATGTTCCCCAGGTTGCACGCCGTGTACGCCGCCAGAGGCTGCTCGCCGCACGGGTTGGTGCTGCTCAGCGGATTTGCGTACTCCACGTTGTGGTAGTCGCGCATCGTGTCCCAGAAGATGATCCCGGGCTCGGCGGATGCGTGCGCGTTCTTGATGATCTTGAACCAGAGCTCCTTGGCCTTCACCTTCCGGTACGCCGTGCCGTTCCAGCGAAGCTCGAACTCGGCGTCGTTCGTCACCGCGTCCATGAACTCGTGCGTGATGAGCACGCTGATGTTCGCGTGCTGCACCTTGATCCGCCGCGGGTCGTTCTTGATCGTGATGAACCGCTCGATATCCGGGTGATCGACGCGCATGGTGAGCATGAGCGCGCCGCGCCTGCCCGCCTGCGAGACCGTGTTGGTGCTTTCGCTGAAGAGGTTCATGAACGCCGTGGCGCCGGGCGAGTGGTCGATCGTGGCGTTGACCGGCGCCCCTTCCGGCCGGAGCGCGGAGAGATCCGTCCCCACGCCGCCGCCGGTGCGGTACACCATCGCCGACTCGGTGATGGCGCGGTAGATCCCCTCGAGGCTGTCCTCCTCGATCGGGATGACGTAGCAGTTGGAGAGCGTCGGGCGGCGCCGCGCGTCCTCGCGTCCCGCGCCGTGCATGACGCGTCCGCCGGGAACGAACCGGAAATCAAACAGCAGGTCCAGGAAGCGGTTGTACCAGTACTCCTTGTCCTTCTCCACGGAGGCGAGCGCCCGCGCGACGCGGTTCCACATGTGCATCGGGCCCTTCTCGCTGTGCGAAAGGTACTTCGAACGCAGCACGTCGGCCGCGAGGTCGTTGTCCCCGTAGTAGTCGCGACAGTCGAGGGCGAGGTCCATGATGGCCTCGCTCATCGTCCTGGCTCCTGCAGCGGAAGCAACGGCGTTCCTGGTGTCCACGGAGGAAGCGGGGGAATTCTCCTTGTGGGCCATAGTGCTAATCCTCGCGAGTAAAAGGCACAAAAAAATTCATCCCCCCCCGGTACGATCGTCGAGCCTATCGTGGGGCGACGGGATGGAGTTATGGAGTCCGACAGGTTTTTCGCGTGCTGCTCATCCGGGAGATCATCGTCACGTGCCGCGTCCGCATGATCTGGCGCCTTTGCTCGTTGTGCAGAAGACCACGACTATCACAGCAGGGAGGCAAGAGCAACGGCGGAAAATATAATACGTTGACCGGGTGAAGTCAAGTTAAGTTTTTCACGGGGCCCGATCTGTGCTCTGCGACAACAACTTAGCGTGCCGTGTAATTATCACAACGCCGGGCGATCTCCCGTGCGGGTGGAACGGCGTCATGCGAATTTCCCGGCCGGCCTTGATTTTCTGTCGCGGCCCCCGTATGTTTTTCAGCCTCCTTCTTCCGTTCCACCCTCTGGATAGTCCCGACATGTCCTGCGCAGTGGAGTTCAATACAGTCCCCCGCATGTTCGAGCGGCTCACGTCTCACTTTGCCACGGCGCGCAAGCCGGTGCTCATGGCCAAAAGCGACGGGGTCTATAAGGGCATTTCGTACAGCGAGTTACGGCACCAGGTCGAGTCATTTGCGCTCGGCCTGAGCGCCATGGGGCTTCGCCGCGGGGACCGTGTCTCGATCATCTCCGAGAACAGGCCCGAGTGGGTGATCGCCGACCAGGCGATCGCCGCCATGGGCGCGATCAGCGTCCCCGTCTATCCCACGATGACCGCCCGCCAGGTTGAATACATTTTTAACGACGCGTCGGTTCGCTTCGCCGTCGTCTCGAACCAGTTCCAGCTGAACAAAGTCGCCCGGATCGCGCACGCGGTCCCGACGCTCGAAAAGACAATCCTCATGGGCGACAGGGGGGCCGCCGAAACCCCGGCCGAAGGGTTTGCCGCCGTGCTGGAGGCAGGGGAGCGGTTCCGCCGTGAGAATCCCGACCATTTTGCGGCCTCCGTCGCCATGGTCAGGCCGGGCGACCTCCTTACTATCATATATACGTCCGGCACCACCGGGAATCCAAAGGGGGTGATGCTCACGCATCACAACCTGTGCACGAATATCAGGAGCGCAGCCGAGGTCATACCGTTCGGCGAACAGGACATCCTCCTGTCGTTCCTCCCCTTAAGCCACTCGTTCGAGCGGATGGCCGGCTACTACACGGGCATCTCCTGCGGGGCCACCGTGGCGTTTGCGGAAAGCGTCGACACGGTGCGCGACAACATGCTCGAAGTCAGGCCCACGATCGTGACCACCGTTCCAAGGCTGTTTGAGAGGATCCAGAGCCGCATCATCAAGCAGGTCGATGCCGGGTCTCCCCTGAAGCGGAAGCTCTTTTACTGGGCGCTGGAAGTCGGCCGCGCCCGGGCGAAAGCCAGGCAGGGGGGCGGGGTCCCGGCGGCGCTTGCAGCACGGTACGCCCTTGCCGATATGCTGGTATTCTCGAAGATCCGTGCGAAGACCGGCGGCCGCATGCGGTTCTTCGTCTCCGGCGGTGCGGCGCTCGGGCGGGAGTTCGGGGAGTTTTTCGAGGCCGTCGGCATCACGGTCATCGAGGGCTACGGGCTCACGGAAAGCGCGCCGGTCATCGCCGTCAACCGGCTTGACAACTACCGGTTCGGCAGCGTTGGCCACCCGATCCCGGGCGTCGATGTGCGCATCGCGCGCGACGGCGAGATCCTGGCACGCGGGCCCAACATCATGCGGGGCTACTGGAACAACACGGAAGCCACCCGCGAAGTCATCGATGACGAAGGGTGGCTCCACACGGGCGACATCGGCATGGTCGACGCGGAGGGGTTCATCCATATCACGGACAGGAAAAAGCACCTGTTCGTCAGCTCAGGGGGAAAGAACATCGCCCCGCAACCGATCGAGAACATGTTCCTGTCGAACAAGTATATCGAGCAGTTCATGCTGATCGGCGACCGGCGGATGTTCCTGACCGCGCTGATCGTTCCGGATTTCGACGCCCTGAAGGAATACGCGGACTCGCGCGGGATCAGCTACGCATCGAACAAGGACCTCGCGTCCCACCCTTCGATCAATGAGCTGATGCAGTCGAATATCCACACGATCCAGAAGGACCTTGCGAGCTACGAGCGGGTCCGCCGCTTCACGCTGCTTGACCGCCAGTTCAGCGTCGAAGAAGGCGAGCTGACGCCCACGCAGAAGGTCCGGCGCAAGGTGATCGAGGAACGCTACGCCGGGGTCATCGAGGGGATGTACGAGGGGATCAACTGACGCCCGCCTCTGGCTCTTGTCCCTGGCTCCCGGGTCCCGGCATTCGTTGACATTCTGCGCTATTTTGACTAGATTTCCCCGTCTGACGCAACTTTCCCCTGTCCCCCGTTGTTGGAAATGTGAACACATGGAGCAGTACGTTCCCATTGCGATCATGCTCGGCCTGGGTGTGCTTTCCGGGCTGGTATTCACCAGCGTCAATCGCCTGATCGGTCCGAAGCATCCCTCCGAGGAAAAACTCTCCACCTACGAAAGCGGCATGGAACCGGTGCGGAGCGCCCGGGAACGGTTCTCCGTAAAATTCTATCTCGTCGCGATGCTGTTTATCGTCTTCGACATCGAGACCGTCTTCATGTATCCCTGGGCCGTCCGGTTCCGCGCGCTGGGCATGTTCGGTTTCGTCGAGATGCTGGTGTTCATCGGGATCCTGCTCGTGGGGTTCGTTTACATTCTGAAGAAGGGAGCACTGAGGTGGCATTAGGGGGTGTGCAGAACGAAGGGTTCCTGACGGCGCGGCTTGACGACGTCATCAACTGGGCGCGGAAGAACTCCCTGTGGCCCATGCCCATGGGGATTTCCTGCTGCGCGATCGAGATGATGGCGACGGCGTCCCCCAGGTTCGATATCTCGCGGTTCGGTTCGGAGGTCATGCGGTTCACCCCGCGCCAGTGCGACGTGATGATCGTCGCGGGGACCGTGACGTACAAGATGGCGAAGGTCGTCCGGAAGATCTACGACCAGATGCCTGATCCCAAGTGGGTGATTTCCATGGGGGCCTGCGCCTCCTCCGGCGGGATGTTCCGTTCATACGCCGTGGTGCAGGGGATCGACCAGTTCATCCCCGTGGACGTGTATGTGGCGGGGTGTCCCCCCCGTCCCGAAGCGCTCCTGCTCGGCCTGATGGAGCTGCAGAAGAAGATCGCCGGGAGCGCCACGGTGGGTGAGTATCTCCGGGGCGGGGCGATCCACATCCCGGAGACCCCGGCTCCGCCAGCGACGGTGCCCGCATGAGCCGTGAAGACGTGGACCGGCTCCAGGCCCTCCTGCCTGGTTCCGTGCGCGCCGTGACGGAATTCCGCGGGGATACGACCGTGACGGTCCGCAGGGAAGACATCGTCCGCGTAGCGCAGACGCTCCGCGACGACCCGGGGCTCGCCTTCGACATGGTCATCGACGTCCTCGGCGTGGACATGTACCGCCCCGAGGAACGGTTCGAAGTGATCTACAATCTCTACTCGCTCAAGTACCGCCGGTACCTCCGTCTCAAAGTCCCCGTGGATGAGCAGGATCTGACCGTGCCCACGGTCACCGGTGTCTGGCCGGGCGCCAACTGGCACGAGCGGGAGACGTACGACATGTTCGGCATCATCTTCGCGGGGCACCCGGACCTCCGCCGGCTCTATCTCCCCGAAGAATTCGAGTATTACCCCCTCCGGAAGGACTTCCCGACGATGGGCATTCCCGATTCGCTTCCCCTCCCCCGGAGATAGGCGCATGCCCGTCCACACCGTCGAAGATTCGCGCAGGAGCCGCATACTGGCCGCGCTCGAGGACCAGGATACCACGGTCGTCATGGACGACCCTCTCGAGACGGAGATGATCCTCAACATGGGGCCGCAGCACCCGGCGACGCACGGCGTGCTCCGGCTCCTCGTGCGACTGGACGGGGAGACGGTCGTGGCAGTCGTGCCCGAGCTTGGCTACCTGCACAGGGGGTACGAGAAGATTGCCGAGGCCAGCTCGTACCACGAGTTTATTCCCCACACGGACAGGCTCGACTACCTCTCCCCGATATCCAACAACGTCGCCTATTGCCTGGCGGTCGAGAAGCTCGCGGGGATCGAAGTCCCCGACAGGGCGAAGTACATCCGCGTCATTGTCTGCGAGCTGGCCCGGATCGCGTCCCACCTGGTTGCGGCGGGGAGCATGGCGATGGACGTCGGGGCGCTGACTGTCCTCCTCTGGACGTTCCGCGAGCGGGAGAAGATCCTCGACATCTACGACGTCCTCTGCGGGGCCCGGTTCACGACCAACTACGCGCGCATCGGCGGGCTGCAGCAGGACTGGACCGACGCCTGCAGCGCGATGATGCGGCAGTTCCTGGGCGAGTTCGCCGCCGACCTCGGCGAGGTGGAAAAGCTCCTCGGGACGAACAGGATATTTGTCGACCGCTGCGAGAACGTCGGTATCCTCTCCCGGGAGGCCGCGATCGGCCTGGGAATTACGGGTCCCATTCTCCGCGCCACGGGCGTCCCGCGCGACCTGCGCCGCGATGCGCCCTACCTGGTGTACGACAGGCTCGATTTCAACGTCGTCACGCTCACGGAGAGCGACGCGCTGGCGCGGTTCTACGTCCGGATCGGCGAGATGAAGGAGAGCGCCTCCATCCTGCGCCAGGCGCTGGAGGGCATGCCCGCAGGGCCGTACCGCGCGGACGACCCGAAGGTGGTGGTCCCGCAGAAGGACCGCGTCTACACGAAGATGGAAGAGCTGATCCACGATTTCATGCTCATCAACATCGGGATCAACCCCCCGGTGGGGGAGGTGTACCACGGGATCGAGTCATCGAAGGGGGAGCTGGGGTTCTATATTGTCAGCGACGGCACGGGGAACCCGTGGCGGATGAAGATCCGCTCCCCCTCGGCCAACAACCTCTCCGCCCTCCCCCTGATGCTCAAGGGGTGCATGATCTCCGACATCGTCGCCATCATCGGGTCCATCGACCCCGTGATGGGCGAGGCAGACAAATAGCGAACGCAGATGTTCTCCGAATCGAGCCTGAAAAAAATCGAGGCGCTCAAAACCCGGTACCCCACGCCCCAGGCGGTGGTCCTTGCCGCGCTCTGGATGTGGCAGGAGGAACACGGGTGGGTCTCCCGTGAGGGGATGGGGGAGGTCGCGCGCGTGCTCGCGATTCCCGTCCACCACGTCTACGGCGTCGTCAGCTTCTACACGATGTTCAACCGGGCGCCCGTCGGGAGGCACAAGATCGAGGTATGCACGAACGTCTCGTGCATGCTCCGCAACAGCGACCGCATCCTCAGCCACATCCGGGAGCGGCTGGGCATCGGCGTCGGGGAGACGACAGCCGACGGCCGCTTCACGCTTGTGGAGGCCGAGTGCCTGGGCTCATGCGGCACCGCCCCGATGATGCAGGTGGGTGACGAGTACTATGAGAACCTGGACGAAGCCGGCGTTGACAGGATCCTCGCGGCGCTGAAATAACATGGACCCCCTCATCCTTCCCCCGGTACCCGGCCTCGCGGCCATCGACGTGTACGAAGCCCACGGGGGCTACCAGATGCTCCGCAAGGCGATCGGCATGAAGCCCGAAGAGGTGACCGACGAGGTGAAGAAATCGGGCCTCCGCGGGCGCGGCGGCGCGTGCTTCCCCACGGGGCTGAAGTGGACGTTCATGCCGAAGCAGACGACGAAGCCGAAATACCTCTGCGTGAACGGCGACGAGAGCGAGCCCGGGACGTTCAAGGACAGGCAGATCTTCGAGTTCAACCCCCACCTGCTGATCGAGGGATCCATCATCGCGGCCTACGCGATGGGCGTCGGGACGATCTACCTCTACGTCCGCGGCGAGTACAACCGGTGGATCGGCATGGTCCAGAAGGCGCTCGACGATGCGGCCTCCCGCGGCTACTGGGGAGAGAACGTGCTGGGCTCGGGCTTCAATGTGTCGTTCACGATCCACCGGGGCGCCGGGGCGTACATCTGCGGCGAGGAGTCCTCGCTGATGAATTCGATCGAGGGACAGCGGGGATACCCGCGCGTCAAGCCCCCCTTCCCGGCCCAGTTCGGCGTGTGGGGGTGTCCCACGACGATCAACAACGTGGAGACGATCGCCAACGTCCCGGTGATTCTCCGCCTCGGCTGGGAGGCGTACGGGAAGATCGGGCACCCGAAGCACCCCGGACCCATACTCGTCGGCGTGAGCGGGCACGTCAACACGCCCGGCGTCTTCGAGCTTCCGACGGGCGTGCTGCTGACCGACATCATCTACAAATACGCGGGGGGCGTCCCCGGAAACAAGAAGATCAAGGCCGTGATCCCGGGGGGATCATCCACGATGATCCTGCGGGGCGAGTCGATCGACGGGGTGACGATGGACGCCGAGGGTCTGAAGGCGGCCGGCTCCTCGGTCGGAACGGCGGGGATGATCGTCATGGACGAGGACACCGACCTCGTGCGCGTGCTGACGAGGATCGCGGGATTCTATCACCACGAGTCCTGCGGCCAGTGCACGCCCTGCAGGGAAGGGACCGGGTGGATGCACAAGATCCTCCGGCGCTTCGACGAGGGGGAGGCGACCATGGCCGACATGGACCTCCTTCTCGAAATCGCGAACAACATCGAGGGGAACACCATCTGCGCCCTCGGCGACGCGGCCGCGTGGCCCGTGCAGAGCATGATCAAGCGCTTCCCGGAAGAGTTCCGGAAAAAGGTGAAGACACAGGCCGCATAACCTGTCATTGACCCATCCTCTTCATAACATCACCATCGACATCGCGCGTCTCTCCGCTGCCACCGCCGACATCCCTCTGCCGGCCTACGCCACCGAGGACGCCGCGGGAATGGACATCTGCGCCGCCGTGGACGGGGAATTCGTCCTGAAGCCGGGTTCGACGTCGCTCGTCCCCACGGGCTTCGCCATCGCCCTCCCCGAGGGGTACGAGGCGCAGATCAGGCCCAGGAGCGGGCTCGCGATCAGGTACCAGATCGGCATCATGAATTCCCCGGGGACGATCGATCCCGATTACCGGGGAGAGGTCAAGATCCTCCTCACCAATTTCGGCACGTCCGATTTCGTGGTTCGCCGCGGAGAACGGATCGCGCAGATGGTCATTGCGCCCTTCGTCCGCGCGGAATGGAACGAGACCGGCGCACTCGACGACACGGAGCGCGGCTCCGGCGGCTTCGGCCATACAGGGAGATGACATGCCGCGTCGGGGTGGCCCACACCCGGCACAGACACGCGTCCCGGCGGTGCAGCGGGGAGATCCTCCCGCCGCACACGCGCACGCCCACGTCATCCTGCTTTCGGCGTCGCTGCTCCTCCTGGCTCTCCTCTGCTACGCGGTCTATCCCTCGCTCTCTCCGTTCGTCATACTGGCGGGACTCCTCCTGCTCCTCTACCCCGTCAGGAGGGAGCAGGTGCCGCGCCGGCTTCTCTGGCTCGGCGTCCTCCTCTTCGCGGTCTGGTTCCTGAGCGCCATCATCGGCGTCCTGGCGCCGTTCCTGATCGCGCTCTTCTTCGCCTACATCCTCAACCCGCTTGTCACGCTCCTTGAACGGCGGGGGACCCCCCGGTGGGTCTCCTCGCTGGCGATCCTCCTCCTGTTGTTCGGCGGCGCCGTTGCGGGCGGACTCTTCATCGTGCCCGCGCTCCTGGATCAGGCCAGGGCCCTCGTCGCAGGGGCGGGTGCACTCGCCGACGACGCAAGCCGCGCGATCGAGTCGGGCTCGCTGACGAGGTTCCTGGAGCGGTTCGGCGTGACGGGGGAGAAGGCCCGCGACGTTCTCGCGCAGAACCTCGCCCCCAAGCTGCAGGAGATGCTCACCCGACTGTTCGAAGGACTGTTCGACGTGGTGAGCAGCCTCAGCTCTCTCGCGCACCAGCTCCTGAACATCATTATCGTCCCCTTCGTCCTGTTCTACCTCCTGAAGGATTTCCCCGTCGTGCTCCACAGGACGACGATGCTCGTGCCCAGGAGATCCCGCGAGCGGTTCATCCAGCTCGGGGAACAGGCGGACGCGCTCATGGGGCGTTACTTCCGCGGGGCCATACTCGTCGCGGCTATCCAGGGGACGATCTCGGGGTTCGTGCTCTGGGCCGTCGGCGTCCAGTATCCCGTGGTCCTTGGCGTGATGACCGGAGTCCTGGATTTCATCCCCTACGTCGGCCTGGCCGTGAGCCTGGTCGTCGCCACGATCGTTGCGCTCCTTTCCGGCGGCGCGGTCGGGACAAAAGTCCTCTGCGTCGTCGTGATGTACCTCGGCCAGAAGCTCTTCGAGGCGACAGTGCTCGGTCCCAGGATCCTCGGGTCGCACGTGGGGCTCCATCCCGTCCTGCTCATACTCTGCCTCCTCGTCTTCGGGTATTTCCTCGGGTTCGTCGGCCTCCTGATCGCCGTTCCCGCCACCGCGCTCATGATCGCGGGGGTGAAAGAATGGGAAGCCGCGCGGAAACGGGGGACGGTCCCGGGGGAATAGCGCCGTGCCCGGGACGCTCTACCTCGTCGCGACGCCGATCGGGAATTTCGCCGACATGACGTTCCGCGCGCTCGACGTGCTGAAGGAAGCGGACCTCGTGGTGTGCGAGGAGCGCCCGGAGGGAGAGCGCCTCCTGAAGCACTTCAACCTTGAGCGGCCGCTGGAGACGCTGAACGAGCATAACGAGGCCGCGGCGACCCACACGATCCTCGGGCACCTGAAGGGAGGGAGGACCGTGGCGCTCGTCTCCGACTGCGGCACCCCCGTCTTTTCCGATCCGGGGCGCCTCCTGGTGGAACGCGCGGTCGAATCAGGCGTGCGCGTCGTCCCGGTGCCCGGTGCGTCGTCGCTCATGCCCGCCCTCACCGCTTCCGGGTTCGCAATCGACCAGTTCCTCTTCTACGGGTGGCTGTCGCCGAAAAAGGACCGCCGGCTCGCCGAGCTGCGGGAGCTGCAGCGCGACCGTCGCACGATCGTCCTGATGGACACCCCCTACCGGCTCGTCCCGCTCCTGAGGGACATCGCGGCTGTTTTCGGCGCCTCCCGGCGGATGGTCATTGCGTTCAATCTCACGCTCCCCGACGAGCAGATCCTGCGCGGCGTTCCCCCGGCGCTCCACGCGGCGTGCGCCGCGCGCGAGCTGAAGGGGGAGTACGTGATCGTGATTGAGGGGCGCGCCAGGGAACGGAAGGAATGACGCTCACGCCGCTGCTCGCGGCCCTCCTCTTTGCCGGGGGTGCGGCTGCGGGCTGGATCGACTCCATCGCCGGGGGGGGCGGGCTCATCACGATCCCCCTCCTCCTCTGGGTCGGTCTCCCCCCGCAGGTCGTCCTCGGCACCAACAAGTTCCAGTCGAGCTTCGGCAGCTTCACCGCCGCGCGCCACTACGCCCGGGAAGGGCTCGTCCCCCCGGGCGACGCGCTTCCCGGCGTGCTCTTCACGCTCGCCGGCGCTACGGCCGGCTGCATCACGGTGCAGGTCATTCCCGGCGACGTGATGAACGGTGTCATCCCCTTCCTCCTCCTGGGAATCGCGGTTTATCTGCTGTTCACCCCCTCGCTCGGCCACCGTGAATCGCACGCCCGCTTCTCCCGCATCCCCTTTTACGCGCTCTTTGGACTCCTCCTCGGCTTCTACGACGGGTTCTTCGGCCCGGGCGTCGGTTCGTTCTGGGCGATCGCGTTCGTCCTCGGTCTCGGCTTTGACCTCCGCAGGGCCACCGGCTACACAAAAGTGATGAATTTCACCAGCAACATCGTCTCCTGCGGCATATTCCTCGCCGGGGGCAATGTCCTCTTCGGCGCAGGCCTCCTCATGGGGTGCGGGGAGATCGCGGGGGCCGCCCTCGGTTCACGGATGGTCGTCAGGAGAGGTGTCAGGTTTATCCGTCCGATATTCGTGACTATGGTCATCGCCACGACACTGAAGCTCCTGTACGACAGGTTTTTCTGAGGTTCCGCACCTCAATGCGGGCCCGCGGAAGCGTTTCCTTGCGTTTCAGCGGGGCTTTCTCTATCTTTTTTTGGGAATTGGATCTGTTTTTCGGGCAACTCGGGAACGGTGATGACGATCCAGGACATACTCCCTCAGACGATCCGGGCGCGCGAACTGCTCGGCGACTTCTGGTTCAACTCGGAGCCTGTTCCGCTGGCCGCACACCGGGGACAGGTAGTGCTCCTCTATTTCTGGGACTACGCCGCGGCGTCATGCACCAGGTTCCTCCCCTACGTCGAGGAGTGGGAGCGGCGATACAGCCCTCTCGGGCTCGTCACGGTCGGGGTCCACACGCCCCGTTTCTCGTTCGGCCGTGACCCGGCCCATGTCCACCGCGGGATCTCCCGCCTCGGCGTGAAGTTTCCCGTGGTCATGGACAACGATGCCCTGATCGCGCTCCAGTACGACTCGCGTGCGCTTCCGGAGACCGTGCTTATCGACAAGGACGGGTTTATCAGGTACAGGAACCAGGGGGACGGCGGGGCCGCGGTAACCGAGCACGCCCTCCAGGCGCTCCTCTACAATGCCGGCGTGGGTGCCGACCTTCCGGCCGTGATGGAGCCTCTCAGGGAGGCTGACAGGCCCGGCGCGGTGCTCTACCGCGCGACCCCGGAGCTTTTCGCCGGCTACGTCAGAGGGGGCGTGGGGAACGTGGAAGGCTACGCCCCGGAATCGGTCGTCGCGTACGCCGATCCCGGGATCTACCTTGACGGCAGGATATATGCAGAGGGGCGCTGGAGGAGCGAAAGGGATTGCCTGCGCCTTGCCGAGGAGGGAGAGAAAGAGGGGCACGTGATCGCCTCATACCAGGGCCTCGATGTCCGGTGCGTCGTCGGGCCGGACCCGGGTGGGAAGGCGGAGGTGACCGTGCGCCAGGATAACGAGTTCCTCGCCGGAAACCGGGGCGACGATATACGGCTCGACAGGCGCGGGAGGAGCTTTGTCCTCGTCGACGAGCCACGTCTCTACAGCCTGGTGAAGAACCGGGAGTACGGCGAGCACGTCATCAGGCTGAGCGCCGGCGGCGCGGGGTTCGCAATATTCGGTCTCGCATTTTCTTCGGCGGTCATCCCGGAACTGGTTTCGAACAACTGACGCGCCACGATGGCGGAAGCGCCCCCGCTCGAAACGCGAGCCACACGGCTCTTCGGGATCCGGTATCCGATCGTACAGGCAGGAATGGTATGGGCGGCGGGCTCAAGGCTCGCCGCCGCTGTTTCGGAGGCAGGGGG
>Ga0335079_10003151_pt1 | contig 19056 bp, 12 predicted proteins | sample Lox_Sample_33_FD_206719 | JGI IMG/M metagenome (GOLD analysis project Ga0335079, IMG submission 206719) | Soil microbial communities from Loxahatchee National Wildlife Refuge, Florida, United States - Lox_Sample_3.3 | ecosystem: Environmental > Terrestrial > Soil > Wetlands | place: USA... | reverse complement strand
GAGGAATGCCCGCAGAGAGCGCAAGCTGCTCCAAGAGAAGTTTGGAGAGCGCTATGAGATATATCGTCGTGGTACATGGTTTTAAGGCGAGAGCGTTTGATGAGGTTAGGTCTTGGGTGATCATCCCAGGCCGTACGCCTGAAAGGAGGGCATTCAATGGCCCATGCCAAAGCCCAGAAAGTGGCCCATGCAGATCCGGTGAAAGTTGACCCGAAGCACTACACCGTCGAGGTGGAAAACGAAAAGGTGCGCGTGCTGCGCATCCGATATGGTCCGCATGAAAAATCGGTGATGCACAGCCACCCGGCGATCGTTGGAGTCTTTCTGACCGACGGTCATATGCGCTTCACGTACCCGGATGGCAAGGCCGAAGATATCACTGCGAAGAAGGGGCAGGTCGTGTTCTTTTCGGCTTTCGAACACGACCCAGAGAATCTCGGCGACAAACCGTTCGAGGTGATTGGTATTGAGCTGAAGGGCTAGTCACGGGACGTATTTACGGGCACCGGAAGCAATCCGGTGCCCGTTTTGTTTGTCCGGGTGTTGACGAAAACAGAATGATCGCGGAGCGGCAGGTCAGGGCAAGATCCAATGAAGAGCCACACCCCTGAGTGCGCCAAGATCGAACAATTCGCCGCAACGTTGACTCCCGCGAAAACCTACCACCTCTGCGTCCAGTTTCCCATGCCGGTCGACCCAATACACATGCCGTGCAGGGTGGCCTCGTAGCGCCGAGCGCAAAAATCCGGAGCAGCCGTTCTGCCATTTGGCCTACACGTCCTGAGTATGCGGCCCCGATAGTCCGACCCCACGACCGGCTTACACCATCTTGACCGACTGGGAGCGGCTGAGCCCGAGCCGCTATGATAATCTGGGTTGTTTTCATGATTGAGCTCATAGACATCTGGAAGCAATTCATGGGCAAGCGCGTCTTCACCGCTCTAACGGAGGTTCATCTCAAGATTGAACGCGGCGAGATGGTTTCGATCGTCGGACCCTCGGGCTCGGGAAAGAGCACGCTCCTTAACCTGATTGGCGGATTACATCGCCCGACCCGTGGGGAGCTGATCATCGACGGTCAATCGGTCACCTCGATTTCCGATAACGAGCTGACCCGGGTCCGCCGTGAGAAGATTGGATTCATCTTTCAGTTTTTCAACCTGATGCCCAGCCTGAGCAGTCTGGAAAACATTGCGCTGCCTCTTCACTTGCGCAGTTGGCCGAAACCGAAGGTCCAGGCACGAGCCAAGGAGTTGCTCGATCTGGTGCATCTGGGCGGCCACCTCGATTTTCTGCCCGATGAGCTCTCCGGCGGGCAGCGACAGCGGGTGGCCATCGCCCGTGCCCTTGCATTTGATCCGCCAATCCTTCTCGCGGATGAGCCGACTGGAAATCTGGACAGCGCAACAGGAGCGGAGATCTTGCAGTTAATACAGGACCTGCACGAACGGCTGGGGTCCACAATTCTGATTGTGACTCACGATCCGGGTGTAGCACGGAGCTGCCCCCGCATGATCACGCTGCGTGATGCACGAATCGTTCGGGATGAGCGTCTATGAGTCAAGATTATCCGATCTGTCGGCTCGTCGTTAGCATGGCATGCCGCAGGATGCCAGATCATGCATGAGCCGCAGAAACGCGGCCAAGTCAAGTCTGAGCCGAGACGAGGGAATGCTGGAGATCCTTTGAGGCCGACGGCAAGATGCGGGAGAAGCGCTGGGTGTACGAGTGAATCGGGTCACACGGCGGCAGCAAGGCTATGCTGCACTTCACATTGCTTCCGGGTGATTTCAAGTTGCAGAGCAAGGACAACGTCGGCGGCTGAGACGCAAGAGCCAGACGCTGCTGCATCACGACAAACTGAAATACCATTCGCCAATGCAGACCGAAGCCTTCACCGTGCAACGGTTGCGCATGGGCCAGTAATGCGCCGGGGGGCTGTTCTGCTACTGGTCGCCGCCGCCTGTTCCGCTCAGGACTTCACGCAGCGTGGCTTCGTCGAAAGCGCGACGTTTCTCTACCCCCGGGCGGCACGCAATGACGACGGGCATGCAGTCAGCACCATCCTGCTGCGGTATGAAGCGTTTTATAAGTTGAGCTCACATTGGCATTTTGCCGCCGGTATCGATGCCCGCACCGACACCCACCGCCAAGTAGAGCGAGCCCTCGGACTAAGCTGGTGGGATCGTGGTCTCCAACAGCCTGCGTTGGAAGTGAGGCGCGCGAGTGTGGCCTACAGCCAAGGCAAATTAAATTTCGAAGTTGGCAAGCAGTTTATCCGTTGGGGGAAGGCGGATATCCTGAATCCCACGGATCGCTTTGCCCCCCGAGACTACATGAATGTAACGGAACCGGACTTCCTCGGAGTGACGGCTGCCAGGTTGACTTATGGCGGCCAGTCCAATTCGCTCGATGTAGCTTTCACGCCACGCCTCACTCCCAGCCGGATACCGCTCATAAACCAACGCTGGATAGTGCTGCCCGAGGGGGTGCCGGTCGTGGATCTGGGGTCGGCCTATCCCGGGGGAACGCAGTACGGAGCCCGGTTCAACCACATCGGAAATTCGGCTGAGTATTCGCTTTCCTTCTTTGATGGCTACAATCACCTGCCGCTGATTGATGCCTCTGCCGAACCGTCGCTGCCTCCGCGCACCGGCATTTTGCGCTTTTACCCTCGAATCCGGACGTACGGCGCGGACCTGGCGGTACCCACGCGATGGCTCACTTTCAAGAGCGAAGCCGCGTTTTTTACGTCGCCAAACGTGCGCGCGGACGAGTACGTTCTGTACGTCATGCAACTGGAACGCCAGGCGGGCGAATGGTTCTTTGTGGGTGGTTACGCGGGGGAAGTGGTCACCGATCACCGGGCGGCTTTCGACTTCGATCCGGAACGCGGTCTGGCTCGGGCATTTCTCGGCCGAGCGGGATACAACATCGACGCTAACAGCAGTGTCGCGGTCAAAGTCGTGGTGCGTGAGAATGGCCGCGCTAGCTGGACCAGGCTCGAATACTCGCACTTGTTCGGCCAACACTGGCGAGCTACCGCGGGTTTCAATTGGCTGCGCGGGCAGCCCAACGACTTCCTTGGCCAGTACTACCGCAACTCATACTTCTCCATTGTGTTGCGCTACAGTTTCTGACAGATCCGTCACACCCTGATCACTTCAGGTTCACCTTTGGAAGGAATCTTTTTAGAAACGTGGATTGACGTTCCGCAGCACTTCACGCTCGCCGATCACGGGTGCGGGGGGAACGCTGGCTATAGCCAGCAGGAGCCAGGCCTTCATTGCTCCCGTCGGAGCGCTTGTACGGTAAAGTCGTCATCTTTCATCGGGACGTTATACTCAAGTTTCTCGATGCGAAGAATGGTGCGGCTGTTCCGGCGCACATCGGTCATTTCGAGCCGGCGGGGCGTCCAGATATTTTGCATATTTTGAAGGTCGCTTTCGTGCAGCCGACGTGCCAATTGGTCTTTGACGAAATTTTCGTACTGCACGGGAATGTAATTGTCCTTGCGGGTCCAGATCCGGGAGAAGGTATACTGCGAAGTCTTGATCTGTTTAGGCCGTGCCTCGATACGCCAGCAGAGAGCGCCGTCGATTGCGTCCTCGCCGGTGAGCTGATAGTCGTATTGATTAACGTCACGCTCCTCGAGATCCTCGAAACTAAAATCCGTGCCGAAGAAGCGTGTGGACCGGTCCTGCAGTGCTATTCGGCGGTCGCGGCTGATGGCTGGCGTCCACATCCACTGGTCCGAAGAGCGGTCGGAGTGATTCAGCACCAGCAGCGCCACTCCTTTCACTTCGGCTGGCGCAGTGAAACGAATGATGGCCTTGCTGTTCCCAAACGATCCAAGGCGCGTGTACTCCCATGATTTCTTCGAGACCTTGGCGTTGTTGCTGATCACCTCCAGGATGCCTTCGTAGCGCTCCGAACTGGCGTGGGTGCGCCGCTGGGATTCCTCCACGATCTGTCGTGCGTCGTCGGCAGCCGCGGCGCTCGATGCCACAAGCGCGCAAACGAATTGGCGCCTATTCATATTCCAGAGCCTCTACTAGAGAACCGCGTGCGGCCGCTTCGGCGGGGAGTATGGCGGCGGCAAATGCTGCCCCGAGAATGATCGGAACCAGTATGGCCGCCACATTCAGCGGAAACGAGTAATGCATGGGAAAACCGGCCATGTCGTGGCCGATGACACCCATTTCGTAGTACAGGTTAATAGCACCGATCGCGTTCCCCAAGAACAGTCCGATCACTCCAATGGCTGTAGCTTCCATCCAGACCGTCGCCCGGATTTGCCCGCGTAGTGCTCCGACCGCCCGCAAGACCCCCAATTCACGGCGGCGGTCGGAAATGGATACGGTCAAGGTATTCACGGTGCCCAGGACGGCGATCGTGACGGCCACAAATAGCTGCAAATAAGTCATGCCGAACCACTGGTTGGTGATGCCCCGGACGTAATCGCGGACATCCCGGTTCATCAGGACGAACAACCGGACCTGATGGCCCAAGCCTTCGTTGATCGTCTGGCGCACCTGGGCCGGCATAACCCCAGGCTTGGTATAGACGCGGAAAAGATCGACGGTATCGTCGTGGAACAGCCGGACGTAGGTCTTGCGGTCTATGAGAATAGTGCCGAGCTGGTCGGAGAAATCGCTGGGGATGCCCACTACCGGCAAGCGCAGTGGGCCGCTTGGAGTGTTCACCTCCAGGATCTGGCCGAGCCGGATGTTCCGGCGGCTGGCGAGAGTTTCCGATACCATAAGACCCTTCTCCTCGCCGACCAGCCGATCCATAGTCCTGGGGTCACCCGCTACGGCGGTGCGATGAATGCGTTTGGCAAGCTTCTCAAATTCCGTGGCAACCAGCATCACGGGAAGCCCATTAAACGGAATCCGAGGACTGCGGACCGCCTGGACCTCATCGACGCCTCGGATCTGTTCGAGTTCGCGCTGCAGGCTGGCGGAAAATCGGAAATCGTGGGCGACAAGGCTATCAGATGGCGCTACGAACAAATCCGGATTCAATGTTTCAAACGCCCATTGTTCAATGGTTTGGTAAGTGGAGCGGGCTACACCACCGGTCCCGATCACGAGGGCGAGCGAAAGCATCAGGGCGGCGACTGTTGCCGAGGTACGCTGTGGCGCCTGAATGAGGCTGTCGGCGGCGAGGGCGCCTTCGACCGGACGAATCGCCCTGAGGGGAAGCCGCAGGAGCCTGGATAGTTCCATTGAGAAGAAGGGCGTGAGCAGTAGTCCAGCCAGGATCATCGAGATATAGCCCACATAGAACAGCGGTCCATAGCGTGCTGGCGCGAGACAAAGGACGGCAGCGGCGAGGGCCACTAGAGCCGCGACACGCCGAACCCGGTTTTCACCGGCGGCGAGTACTTGGTAAGTCCCTTTTTGCAAGGCCCGGACTGGCTCTACACTAGCGGCGTTACGCGCCGGGATCCAGGCAGCTATCATGCTCGTGACCACGCCGATCACCAACACAATCAGCAGGAAACGAGGCTCAACCAAAATCGTTTGCGGGTTCTGCGCGATACCAAGGAATCCTTCTAGCAGCCGGCCCGTTAACCCCCCGACAACCCGTGCCAGGAGCAGGCCCACGCCGAGTCCTGCGACCGATCCAATCAGCCCCACGCAAACACTCTCACCCAGAAACAGATTGCGGATTTGTCCGCGCGTGGCGCCTAGGGCACGCAGGATGCCAATCTCGTTTCGCCTCTGTGTCACCGCAATGGCAAAGGAGTTATAGATGATGAACATGCCGATAAATAATGCGAACAGGCTGGAGATGTTCATCGACATGGAGTAAACGCTGATCAGCGATTCAAATTGCTCGCCGCGGCCGGAAGGGGGTTCCACGGCGAAACCGGGGCCGAGCGCGGCCCGTAGCGCAGTGGCGCCTTGCTCGATAGGCACACCGTCCTGAAGCCCCACGTCAATCCGGTCGAATCGGCGCCCTCGGCCGAAGGCCTGCTGGGCGGCGTAGATATCCATGATTCCCAGGTTGCCCCCGAACGCCGCTGCCATGCCGCCCGCCTTCAAGATTCCGCGGATGGTGAACGGCCTCGGGCCGCGGACCGTATCCAGCGTAATTTTTTGGCCGGTACGTAAACCGTTCCTGGCGGCGAAGTCTCGGGCGATGATAAGCGAGTCCGGTTGTGCCAGAAAGACCAACGGATCGTCGACGATATTCTCATCACCCATCTCAAATTCATAGTCACGCAAGCTGCGGTCACCCGTAAAATCTACTGCTAGAATCAAGAGCCTGCCTTCGCCGCGCAAGCGGGTGTTAACCGATGCTTCGATCACCGGCGCGGCCGCGCGTACTTCCGGGACCGCTTGCACACGCTCCAGCACCTCTTCGGGAAACCCCATATCGCCGAAAAGGACCTGCAGTTGAGCCTTGCCCGCGATGCGGTCTACCGTCTGATTAAACGAACTCAGGACCGACAGATTGGCTGTGCGCATGGCGACCAGCAACGCCACTCCAGTGATGATTCCCCCGGCAGTTAACAGGGAACGCAGCAGGTGCTTGCGAAAATACGGCCAGGAGATAAGGCGAAGCAGGATCATCGCCAGTCGCCACCGACGCCGGCGGCTAAGCGAGCGCGGCCCCGCAACGCGCGGTTGATTTCCAGCGCGATCGTCCGCACGCTAGGCGGCTTCATAAGGGTGGCGTGATCGGCTTCGATCACGGAGCAGAAGTCCGCGGGACCGTCCGCACGCCGCCAGACATCCAGGCCCGCACCTATACCGTGCGCAGCTAGCCAGACATAAAGCGGCGCGCGGACCGCCGGCAACTCCGGCGAGGAGCCGAACAGTAAGAGGTGAGACGCCAGACGCTGGAGCAACGTCCGCACCGTTTGAAGCGGGACGGTTCCCTCAAGCAAGTGATGGTCCGTGAGCCAAGTGAGCAGCAGATCGGGACCTCTCTCCTGCGATAGGATCAATTTGTGGCTGATTTGGTGTAGAGCGAGCCGCTCAGCATCGCGCAAGGGCTTTAGAAAGGCGGCATCAGCGGACACCTGCTCGTAAGAGGAAACGACGAGACGCGCAAAGTCCTCAAGGGCCCCGCAATCTGGCGGCCGCGTCCAATCGGGGCAATCGGCGATGCCAACCCACTGGACGGGCCGTCCCGCATTTTCCAGACGTTGTGCCACGCTGGCCGCGAGATAACCTCCCAGAGAGAATCCAAACAGGCAGTAGGGGCCGGCGGGCAGAGATTTTTCGATTTCTGCTGCATATGCAGTTGTCATGGCGTCCAGAGATGAGTATTCGCTGGCGCCACCCAGCATGCGCGATCGGACGCCGTAAACCGCAATATCTCTATCGAGAGCATCCGACAGTGCCTGGTAGGTGCTCAGGTCTCCACCAATCGGGTGCAGGCAGATAAGGGGCATCTGCCCTCCCTCCCGGAGCGCTTTCATCAATTCAAACGGCCCGTGGAGGTCCGATAAAGGGCCGCCATCCTCCTGCCTGGAATCACACCCGAGTTGGGCGACGATCTCACGCGCCAGCGAACTGACCGTAACGTCCCGTGAGGTCGACAGGGACGGCAGGGTGACGCTCAGGTCCCTTTCGATCACCGTCGCCAGTTCGATTCCCATCAGGGAGTCCAGACCGAGATCCACGATCGCGCGGTTGGGGTCCACCTTCGCCGCGGTGGCGCCGAGAATGCTCGCGAGTTGCAGTTGGAGATACTCTCGGAGCAACTCTTCACGCTGGCCCGCCGGAGCGGTAGCGAGTTCGTCGCGGATTGCCCGCGAATCGCCGAGGCGCGTGCCGTCGTTCGCAACGCTGGCTAGTGATGACATAAGCCCGGTGTGGTGCCCGGCCTGGAATAACGAATCGCCGACAGCTTTCCAATCGAAATCTCCCACCACGAAGTCACGGGACGGAAGTCTCAGAAGACGTTCCAGAATGTCCAGATACTCGGCGGCAGTGGAAGCCAGGAAGCCGCGGCGCGCGCCTGCCTGGATGAGTTCCGAGCGCTGCGCCGCCATGCCGACATCGCTGACAAATCCCCACGCAACCGCGGCGGCTGGCAGACCGATTTTCCGGCGGTAGCGCGCGAGTGCCTCGACCATGGCGTTGGCCGCTGCGTAGTTCGCCTGTCCGGGATTGCCGACCGCCGTGCTGATGGAACTGAACAGCACGAAGTGATCGATTTCAAGCGTGCGCGTTTCCTCGTGTAGGTTCCAGGCGCCAAGTGCTTTCGCCTCCAAGACACGGCGCAGGCGATCTGCATCCAAGTGGGGCACGGGCGCATCGTCAATGACAACCGCTGCATGAAAAACACCACGGATCGGCGGCTTTGTGGTGCGAAGCTGCTCTATCGTGCTCGCTACCTGCTTGCGATCGGCAACATCACAACAGAGGGCGAGCGGCTCTCCGCCAAGAGCGCGGAGTTCCGCCACGGCCGCGTGCGCCTCGCGTGCTTCCGCCGAACGGCGGCTGAGCAGCACCACGTGCTTGCCGCCGCGCCGCACAATCCACCGGGCGGTTTCCAGACCGAATCCGCCGAGGCCGCCGGACACGACGTAAGTGGCCGCATGGCTGAACGATACGCGCGGCGCCTCGCGGCTGGTCACATGTAAGGCCGGGTCGCACAGATCGATCACCAGCTTACCGATGTGCTTTCCCTGGCTCATAGCGCGAAATGCCTCGGAGATCTCAGAGGCTTGGCACACGCGGTGCTGAATAGGGTGGATCGATCCAGAGCTCCATTTGGAACCGATCTCATCGAGCAGCCGCGTTGCGAGTTCAGCCCTGTCCTGGAGTAACGCGCCTAGATCGATGACGTGGAACGAGACGTTCTGTCGCAACGGCCATAGGCCGATGCGCGAGTTCGCGAAAAGGTCACGTTTGCCGAGCTCGAGAAAGCGGCCGTAAGGAGCGAGACAACCGATGCTTTCGGACAGGGCTTCACCCGCTAGCGAATTGAGCACTACGTCGACGCCGCGTCCGCCGGTATGCGCCGCGATCTGGCGCCCGAAATCCAGCGAGCGGGAGTCCATGACGAGTTCGCAGCCGAGATCGCGTAACATGGCACGTTTCTCTTCTGCGCCCGCGGTAGCAAACACGCGCGCTCCCGCCAGTTGGGACAACTGAACGGCTGCAGACCCAACGCCGCCGGCGGCCGCGTGGATCAGGACCGACTCTGCCCGGCTTAGATGGCCGATGGTATATAGCGCGTACCATGCCGTGAGAAACGCAATCGGCACGGTCACCGCCTCGCTGTTTTCCCAGCCAGCCGGAACAGGCAAAGCAAAGGCCGCTCGAGTAATAACGTGGGAACGGAAGCAGCCGCGCGCACAGGCGACGACGCGATCGCCGGCTCGAAACGCGGTTACGCCGGGTCCGATGGCGCTGATCACGCCGGCGCATTCGTCTCCCAGTGCGAGCTCTTCCGCGCTGCTGGCCGGATAGAGTGCCATGCACTTGAGGACATCACGAAAATTCAGGCCGGCGTGCGTCACCGCGATCTCGATTTCTCCTGCCTCCGGCTGCCGGCGATCCGCGCTAAACCACCGAAGGGTATCCACGGAACCGCTGCTATCCGACTCCAAACGGAAAGCAGTCGCATTGGAGCGGGGGATCTGGTGCAAGTCAACTGACGGCTCCTCCTGGATCCGAGGGACGAACCGCTGCCCGTTTCGCCATGCCGCTTCGAGTTCCTGGTCTTCGCAGAGAAGTTCGGCTGCCAAACCGTCGAAGTCGGCGCCCGTGCACTCGTCCGGCAACTCGATCAGTTTGATGCACCAACCTCGCAACTCGCTGGCCGCTACACGGCCCAGGCCAACCAGGCCCGCGGAATTCGGGCGGCTGTTCCGTACGAAGGCCAGTTTTCCAGGCGCGATGCGGCGTTGCCCCGACAATGCCTGCAGCAAGAAAAGTGGCGAATGCACGGAAAGCACGGTGTCGCCATCGAACTGTTCTGCGGCCGCTTGGGGTCCGGAAACATCGAGACTCCAGAGGTGCAGAATATTGACTGCATTGAGATGCGGCGGCAGCTCTTTCAAGAGCCGGGCAAAGTGCGAGGGATCGCCTGGATCGACGATAAAACTGCGATCCGCGTCGGTTTCGAATCGAGAGCCTGGTGAGACCGTAATTATCTGTGCGCCGCTGCTGGCCAGCCGGCCCGCCAGCTCAGCCGCCACGCCCCACGCATCGACAAACAGAACCCAGGCGCCGCCAAGACCTGCCACCTCCGGCACCGCTGCCGGTTTCCACTCCGTGGAATATACGCGCGGACCCTTTTTTCGCAAGCTTTCCGCCACTCCCCCCGAGGCGCGCAGCACAGAAAACCCAAGCACTTCGGCGAGAAGGTTCCCTTCGCGATCGTAGATCCGAATATCGCCCGCGCCCGCCCATTCGTTCGCGTGTTGGAGCGTGAAGTGGCACCACACTTCACTGCGCGCAGGCTGCCATACGTGGATGCGGTCCACTCGCACGGGCAGCTTCAGGCTGTTACGAGCTTCTTTAGGCGCCGGCACGCTTGAGAGCTGAAAACACGCATCAAGCACCGTCGGGTGCAACCAGTAGCCTGTAAGACTGGCGGTGAGCGTAGAATCGATTTCGATTCGGGCCAGCGCTTCGTCGTGGTTGTTCCTCCAAAGTTCACGAGCCGTTTGAAAAACGGGTCCATGCTCCAGTCCGAAGTGGCGGAACTCCGCATACAGCTCCTCCGAGGTCACAGGCACATTGCATCGCGCGCGCAGCGCAGCAAGTTCAATGGGCTCGGGTCGGGGCGGGTTGGCGGTGGACCAATCTGCCGCAGCGTTGCGAACCCAGGCCCCATCGCCCACCCCACTCGGCCGGCTGTAAATGCTGACGCTATGGTCTCCCTGGGAGAGAGCCACCTGAAGAGAAGCAGAGGACCCGCCCGAGAGGAACAATGCCCGCTGGAACTGTATGTTTTCGAGACAAAGCGCTGGTATCGTTCGTCCGCGTTCTAAATCGCGGGCATCAGCGAGCGCGGCGAGCATGAGTTCAATGAATGCGGCTCCGGGAACCACTTCCGAGCCTTTCACGCGGTGTTCCGCGAGCCATGGAAATGCCTTGGTATCGAGAGTCTGCTCCCAGACCGGCGCACTGGAAGTGCGGCGAAATCCCAACAGGGGGTGATATCTTGGCGCTAAGCGAACGGCAGCGATTTCCGGGTTTTCACTCCAGTAGCGCTGACGGCGCCAGGGATGAGGCGGTAAGTCCACCGGTTCGGAAGACCCGGGGAGCACGGCATTCCAGTCAATCGGCGCACCGCGCGTGAAAAGATTGCCGAGCGCGGTCAAGATAGTAGCTGCATCCGGTGCGTCACGCTTCAGCGAGGGCCACACCTCGGCGGGCGCCCCAAGAGCCCGCGCCATTTCCTTCACGGCGGAGGTCATCACGGGATGTGGTCCGATCTCAAGAAAAATCGCGTGCCCCTGCTGCAATACGGCTTCGACAGCAGGCCCGAAAAGCACAGGCTGGCGCACGTTCCGCCACCAATAATCATCGTTGAGGGTTTCGGCGCGGACCTCACAGCCGGTGACGGTGGAAATAAAGCGCAGCAGCGGCCGCGCTAAAGAAAGGCCTTTCAGGGCTGCGCGCAGCGGCGCTTCGGCGGAATCCATAGCCTGGCTGTGAAACGCGTGGCTGACGCGCAACAGCTGGTTCCAGATACGGTCGCGTTCCAAGTCGGCAGCCAGGGATCCAATGGCGCGCGGCTCGCCGGAGAACGTGACTTGCTTGGGAGCATTGATGGCGGCAAGGCTGACATCGGATCCGAAGCGGGCCAGCCGCTCTCGCGCCTCGTCAGCCGTAAGTGCGGCTGCGAGCATCTTGCCGCCACCCGGCGCATCCTGCATGGCACGGCTGCGGGATGCGACGACGCGGCAGGCATCCTCCAGCGTCAGGGCGCCGCTGGCCCACGCCGCAGCCACTTCGCCCACGCTGTGCCCGATGACTGTGCCCGGCTTGACTCCCCACGATTGCCACAGAGCCGTCAAACCCGCTTGTACCGTAAACAACGCTGGCTGCGCCAAGCGCGTTTGGTCGATATCCCTGGAGTGGGCAGCGCGCCGGATCTTGGCGAGTACAGACCAGCCCAGGTGCGGCGCCAGTATGGCATCACACCGTCGGACCATATCACGAAAGACCGGCTCACATTCCATCAGCGCAACAGCCATCCCCGGATATTGCGGCCCTTGCCCGCAGAAAACGAACACGAGCTGCGTGTTGCCAGCCTTGACAACCCCCGCGCTCAGTCCTGGGGCAGGCTGACCTTCCACGAAGGCTTGCAGCCGGAGGCGTAATTCCTCTCCCGTTGCCCCGACGACGCAAACCCGGTGTGCGTAGTGTGTGCGCCGCACTGCCGCGGTCCGGCAGAAGCCGGAGAGTTGTGCTGCTGTCTCGGGCAAAGCATCGCGGAAGGCTTGGGTCATTTCTGCCAGCGCGGAGTCGCTGCGCGCGGTGATGGGCAAAACGAACGGCCTGCTTGCAGGCGCCTGGTGGGTAAACAGGGGGCGTCTGGGCACGGGTAAGAACTCATTCGCAGCTAGCACCGCGTGCGCATTAGTGCCGCCAAATCCGAAGGAGTTCACACCCGCGACCGGAGCACCGTGCAACGGCCACGGCTCGGTGTCGGTCGGAACGCGTAGTTTCAGGCCTTCGAACGGAATGCGGGGGTTGGGCTGGCGGAAGTGAAGATTGCGATAAATCGTCCGGCGCTTTAGCGATAATGTCGTCTTTAGCAGGGCCGCGATGCCCGAGGCAGCCTCTAGGTGACCAATGTTGGTTTTGATCGACCCGATCACCAAGGGGTGGCCGTTCCTGCCGGGCCCAAACACTTCCCCCAGCGCGTGAGCCTCCACCCGGTCGCCGATCGCCGTGCCCGTTCCGTGCGCTTCAACATAAGAGACGAGGGCCGGATCTAGTCTGATCGCGCCGTACACCTGACGCAATAATTCGATCTGGGATTCGCGGTTCGGCATGGCCAGCCCGGCAGTGCGCCCGTCCTGGTTGATGCCCGAGCCAAGGATGAGGGCGTGCACGCGATCGCCGCGAGCTCGTGCATGTTGCGCCGTGCGCAGCACCACTGCGGCTGCACCTTCTGCGGGCACGAAGCCGTCAGCAGATGCATCGAAGGCCTTAGAGCGGCCATCTGGCGCGAGCATGGATGCAGCGCAGAAACTAATGAACACATCCGGCAGAAGCAGCACGTTAACGCCACCCACGATGGCGGTGTCGCACTCACCGGATTGGAGGCTTTTCACCGCGCGATCGAGCGCCACGAGAGAAGAGGAACACGCCGTATCGACGATGAAGCTTGGGCCGTGAACATCGAGGCAATAAGACAACCGGTTTGCAGCGATGCCCAGCGATGTCCCCAGGGCGGTGAAGGACTGCAGCGATCTTTTCGACCAAGGAGCCGACTGGAGCTGCGCGTAATCAAAAGTGGAGATGCCCACGAAAACGCCAGTCCGGCCGCCCGCAATTTCGCTCTGGGGAATCGAAGCGTCCTGAAGCGCGTCCCAGGTCACTTCGAGCAAGAGCCGCTGCTGCGGGTCCATCACGGCGGCTTCGCGCGGAGAAATACCGAAAGCTTCGGGCTCGAACTGATCAATGTTGGCCAGGAAACCTCCCCACCGGGAGTATGTTTTGCCTGGTACGCCGGCTGTTTCCGAAGCGAAAGCTGGCATGCTCCAGCGGTCCAGCGGAATCTCCTCGATCGCGTCGACACCGGCCCGCAGTAGACGATCCAGGCTGTCCAAATCCGTTATGCCGCCCGGAAGACGGCACCCGGCGCCGATAATCGCGATCGCATCCCCCCAGCGCACCCGCGTGGCCATAGCTAAACAGGATAACTTAACGCACGCAGCTCTGTTGCCCGCTAAGGTACAATGCGTGAGCTTACGGCATGTGCGGAATAGCCGGTATCGTCCATCTCCGAAGCCAATGCGCCGTTTGCCGGCATGCGCTTGCCCGAATGGCCCGCACGCTGGTGCATCGCGGACCCGATGAAGAGGGCTTTTTCTTACATGGCGGCGCTGGCCTTGCCGCTCGCCGGCTGGCCATCGTGGGGCTGGCGGACGGGCAACAACCGGTCTACAACGAGACGCGCTCAATCGTTGCGGTGTTCAACGGCGAGTTGTTCGATTTTCCCGAGATGAGACACGCGCTGGCGCAAAAGGGCCACGTACTGCGCAGCCATACAGATTCGGAGCTAGTGGTTCATCTCTGGGAACAGTACGGCGAGGAAATGTTCCCTCACCTGCGGGGCCAGTTCGCCTTTGCCCTGCTGGACCTCCCACAGAAACGGATGATCCTTGCACGCGACCGCGTTGGCATCTGTCCGCTTTACTGGTCCCGGCAGGGGGACCGGCTCGTCTTCGGGTCCGAGATCAAGGCACTGCTCGCATCAGGACTCGTTCAGGGCCACGCGGATCCGAACGGCCTGGACAACATTTTCACTTTTTTTTGCATGCCGGGGCGGCGTACCGCATTTCAGGGAGTGCAAGCCGTCCGGCCCGGCCATTACCTGCGCATCGATTTGGGTGACGAGACAACAGCGCCGACGTTCATCGAGAAAACATATTGGGATTTCGAATTCCCCGATCGAGGTTACGAGGACCCAGGATCCGATCCAGGCAAACTTACTGCGGCTTTCGACGAACTGCTCGGGGACGCGGTTCGGCGGAGGCTACGCGCCGACGTTCCCGTCGCGGCATATCTGAGCGGCGGTGTGGACTCCAGCCTTGTACTGGCGCACTGCCGTCGGCTTACGAGCGGCGGTATGAGCACATTTACTGCGCGCGTAGGGGACCGGGAATTGGATGAGTCGGCAGCAGCCCTGCGCACCGCCCGGGAATTTGGATGCGACCCCCACATTGTCGAATGTGACCGGAGTACGCTCGAGCAGCTGTTCCCCAAAACCGTGACGGCCGCCGACTGCCCCGTGGTCGATCCGAACGCCGGATCACTGCATGCACTTTCTGCCGCTGTGCATGAGGCCGGATATAAGGTGGTCCTCACTGGCGAAGGCGCGGACGAGGCGCTCGCAGGTTACGTCTGGTTCAAGGCCCACCGAGTTATTCACACGCCGTGGTGGGGCGGTACACGGCCATTAGTGTCTGCCATTCGAAAACTATACGAGCGCCGCTATCCAAAAGCGCCCCCGGGAGAATTCGCGCGTATTAATGTCCTTCTGGGTGGGCTACATGCACAAACTCTGGTTTATCACCTGACTAGCATCCCGAAGTGGCTGCTCCTGCGCGACGATTTCCTGCAGGAAACGCTTCGCGAGACCGCATACGATCAACTGGAATTCGACGCTGGCCGTATTCAGCGCTGGGATGCGTTGAACCAGTCGCTGTACATGACCTATAAGACGCACCTACCGGGGCTCCTGCTGAACCATCGCGGCGACCGCGCCTCGATGGCGAACAGCGTAGAAGCCAGGTACCCGTTCCTGGATGAAGCGCTCCTGGAGTTCTGCGCGCGTATCCATCCCCGCTGGAAATTGCGTGGCATCTCCGGCGACAAACACCTCCTCCGTTTGGCTGCGATGCGATACCTGCCGCAGCGTCTTGCGAGCCGTCCGAAGGCCATGTTTCGCGCACCGTTCGCGAGTACGCTGCTAAACGACAGGCCGTCGTACGTCCGCCAGTTGCTCAGCCCCGAGTCGCTCCACAAAACCGATTACTTCTCGCCTGCCGCAGTCATGGAGTTGGACGGCCGTATACGCGCTGGGAAAAACCGGGGGCCATTCCGCGTTTTTCAGGAGATGTCGCTGTGCGCTGTCATCGGCACTCAGCTCTGGCATCACCTGTTTCTCGGCGGCGGACTATGTGAGCTGCCGCAATGGCAGCCGCCGCTCGTGGCCGATGCTTGATCAGGAATCCGTCACTGCGGCTACTAATGCCCGGCTTCTAGCGTCGCTGAAACGCTTGCTTGAGCGCGCAAGGTAGGCTCGGCTGGAGTGTGTGTCGATAAGGAGAATCGACCGGAAGTTGGCGCATCAACCGCGCGTGCGCTTCTGCCATGGCATGGTACGGCAGCCCAGGCATGAGATGATGCAATGCATGATAGCGCATCCCGAGAGGGGCCCACACCTCCGGCAGAAGGACACCTTCTGCGAACGTATTGGAATCGAGAACTTGGCTGACGTAGTTCGACGGCGTTCCGTTACTGCTGTAAGAGTGAGCCGCCAGCGCCCTTACCTGATTCAGAGCCATCCAGAACAGGAAGATGAAATATGCCTTCAGGGCAGTGGATAAAGGCACGGCACCTGACCACAACGACACAGCGATACACCAAGCCCACATGCAGGCAGCTACCTCCTGGACCCATCGTCCTACGGAGCGAACAGAGCGGTCGTATTGCCGCCGGTAGCGGGGGTTCATCATGTAAAGCGATGACGCACGTCGCCAAACGGCCTCATCACATTTGCGCACGGTGAGAATCAGGGGCGTGAGCAGCAGAAACCGCAGCAATCCGAGAACGGGGTAGACGGAAGAGAGCAGCAGAAAGGCGGTTGCCCGCATCGGCCCGGCGTCGACGAGATACTCGGCGTCCGAGCCTGTGCCATAGGATTGGTTTGAATGGTGGGATTTATGGTCGCCGTACAGAAATGAGGGCATCAGCAGGGGAACGCCGCAGAGTAGGTTCCATACGAACTCGAAGGCGCGGGGGCCGCCCGGTCTACCATGCGCGATCTCGTGCGTGAACACCACTGCACGATAGAACGCGAGCGCGCAGACGACAAAAGCTAGCGTTTGACGAATGCTCCAGTTCGCTGCTCTGATGTAGACTGCGAATGCACCGTACGCGACAGCGGCCGTGAACAACAGATCGGTCCAAAAAATCAGCGGCCGGGATGTCAGCAGGTTGTGCGCAATTTCATGCACCTGTCTGACGAAGAGGGCGGAGTCCTGGCTGGCCACAATCGTGAAAGGCTGCGATTTCTGCGCACAATCCTCGGCCGCTTCCATTTGGCGCACCAAACAGGCTCCACTATTGTAGCTTGAACCGACAAGGACGCTCGCGGGGCCACCCGACATGCCGGAACCGATCGGGCATCGGACAGCGTTGTGCGGCGTTACGGACTGTTTTCGTGACCGGCGTTTCCCGTACGAACTAATTCTGTTTGAGCGTGCGGCATAGAAAGACTTTAATGCTCCAGTGTCTGAGGAAACCGTAGCGAGAGGACGGCCAATCACGATGCGACATACCTCCCCAACCTTCAGGAGTGGTGGGCAGCGTGCTCGATCGGAGTCGTGGCGAAAATGCTATCCTGACGGACCTCTAGCCGGCTCTTCTCAGCCTGGGTAATCAGCTGGAGCAGGTTCCCAAGGGTCCCACCTTCAAGCAGGAAATCTACGGTTGATATCGTGCCTCCGTTGGGCGTATGGTCAGATTATTCATGCGGCGTAGCTGTAGTATTTGAGCACGCCGCCGAGCCGCGCTCGACAATGGACCCGGCGTTTGGGCCGGTGTTGGCCGACTGCGTGGTGTGGGAACAGCAGGACGTTGCCCTTCCCTTGGTGGTTTCTCTCGCTGTGAAAATGATCAATGAATTCGGTCAGGGCGCGCCGCAATGAAACTTCGCCGAACAGGATCAGCTTCGATAAGCATTCCTCTTTTACCGACCGCACCCATCTTTCGGCGTAGGCATTCAAGTTGGGACTGCGCGCCGGCAGTTGAATCGGTTTCATGCCGCCCGCTGTCAGTGTTGCTCGGAACAGCGAGCAGAACTTCGCGTCGCGATCATGCAAGGCGTACCGTCGCTGATCCAGGAATCCCCAGGTCTCGCCAGTGGCGTTGCGCGCCATTTGCTGCATCCATGCCTGGTCAGGATGCCGCGTCATCCCCGCCAAGCAGATGCGGCGGCTCTCCAGATGAATTACACAGGGGGCAGCGTTTCCACACTGGGAAGCGACGTGCCGGCCCGCCTCTCAAACCGGTTCGCCATCTGGCCCAGCGCTTTCAAGACATCCTCTTTCTTACTGCTCGATGCCTCCTCTTGGTCGAGAGTTTCTCCAGTCCGGCAATCCCTGGCGCGCAATTCGCTCGTATGCACCGCCTCACCTGAAATCCCGGATCAGCTCTTAGCCGATCCATTGCGGTTGCGCCAAGTGCTCTTGAACCTGATGGGTAATGCGATCAAGTTTACCGAAGCAGGTTCCGTATCCTTGGAAGTTGGTATGGACTCGCACGACCAGGACACAATGTGCCTACGGTTTGCAGTACGCGATACTGGTCCCGGAATCCCTAAAGACAAGCAAGAACTGATCTTCAATCCGTTTTCCCAGGCGGACGGGTCTACTACGCGTAAGTACGGTGGCACAGGCTTAGGCTTGACGATTTCATCGCGTCTGGTAGAAATGATGGGCGGAAGAATTTGGGTTGAGAGTGAGGTAGGTCATGGAGCTACGTTCTGCTTCACGGCGCGACTGGGAAAAGTGTGCTCGATTCCGGCTTCGTCATCACAGTCGAAGCCTGACATGGCGATTACCCCAGAACTGGAAGACGAGGCGAGAATGCGGCTGGGTTCGCTCAAGATTCTCATCGCGGAAGACAACTTAACAAATCTGAAATTAATAAGCCGCATGCTGGAGCGATGGGGTCACACCCTGACTCTCGCCACGGACGGAAGCGAAGCGCTGGATCTGTTTGATAAGCATACCTTTGACGTGGTGCTCTTGGATCTCCAGATGCCACTCGTGGATGGCTTCGAGGTAGCAACAGCTATTCGCGAGAGGGACAAGCGAACCGGCAGACATACTCCGATTGTTGCGATCACGGCTCATGCGCTTGCTAGAGCGCGGGAAAAATGCCTGGCCACAGGGATGGATAATTTTCTCACGAAGCCGATTGAGCCGCGAAAACTCTTAGACGCCCTAGCCCTGCTGAGAATCCCACAGCACGTGTAGGCGGGGTTCATTATAAAGAATCGGAAGTGTTTCTTCAATGCCCTAACTCGTCGAGCTGAGATCTAAGCAAAAGGAGCGTACTTCGACCATGCACAGTTACACAATCGCCTTTCAACTCAATGCAACAAGAG
>Ga0335079_10003150_pt1 | contig 19068 bp, 17 predicted proteins | sample Lox_Sample_33_FD_206719 | JGI IMG/M metagenome (GOLD analysis project Ga0335079, IMG submission 206719) | Soil microbial communities from Loxahatchee National Wildlife Refuge, Florida, United States - Lox_Sample_3.3 | ecosystem: Environmental > Terrestrial > Soil > Wetlands | place: USA... | reverse complement strand
TCGTCATCGTGGTCAAGCAGTGGCCGACGATCGCCGGCATGACAACCACCAGTAGCGGCTTCTTTGCTCTCGTCGCCGAGCTCCTGCGCGGCGTCACCTCGTGGCAGGCGCCGTCCTTGAGCTGTGGCCTTTCGGCGCTCGCCGGGCTCTTGCTGCTCGACCGAGTGCCGCGTGTGCCCGGCGCGCTGGTGGTGATCATCGGTGGGATCCTGGCGGCTCCCTGGCTCGGCAGCCACGGTGTGGCGCTCACCGGTCCCATCGACCTGCCGGCGCTGCCCCACTTCGCGCTGCCCGACGGCACGCGCTGGGTGCCGCTGGTGGAATTCTCTCTGGCACTCATGTTCGTCCTGTACGCCGAGTCTTACAGCTCGATCCGCACCTGTGCGCTCAGGCACGATGATGCGGTGCAGCCAAACCGCGATCTGATCGCGCTCGGCGTCGCCAATGTGGTCGCCGGGCTCCTGCAGGGCACCCCGGTCGGCGCCGGCTACTCGGGTACCTCGGCCAACGAGGCCGCGGGGGCGCAGTCGCGTTTCGCCGGTCTCATTGCGGCGGGGGCGGCGCTGCTGCTGGTGGCGGCATTCCTGCCCTGGATCGAGCGCATCCCGGAGCCGGTGCTGGCGGCGATCGTAATCCACGCCGTGAGCAAGTCATTGCGGATCGGGGTGTTCGCCAACTACTTCCGCTGGCAGCGCGACTGGCAGGTGGCGCTCGCCGCCGTGCTCGCGGTGATGGTGTTCGGGGTGCTGAATGGCCTCCTGGCGGCGATCGCCTTCAGTATTGCCTGGCTGCTGAAATCATTGGCGAGCCCGCGCATCACGGTGCTCGGGCGGGCCGGCGGGCATGACTACGTGGATATCGCGCGCTTCCCGCAGGCAGTGACGGTGCCGGGACTGCTGGTGCTGCGGCCGGAGGAGCCGATGTTCTTCGGCAACGCCGAGCCGCTGCTGCTGCGCGCCCGCGAGCTGGTGCTCGCTGCGCCCGGCACGCGGCGCGTGGTGCTGAGCTTCGAGGAGAGCCCGGATCTCGACGGTACCGCGCTCGAGACACTCGCGGAGTTCTGCACCTGGCTGGCGGCGCGCGGCATCGAGCTGCGGGTCGCGCGGCTGCGCCTCAGGGTGCGCGAGGCACTGCTGCGCGCGCAGCTGCCGCAGCTGTCCGCCTCGGAGCTCGACTACTCCAGCGTGGATGACGCGGTGAAAGGCGAGTGCGTGAGTCCCGCGCCGCCCTTGCCATCGACCTGACAGGCACGAGACAAACAATCGTGCGGTGGCGAGGCGCTGTCAGGGTCCGCTGACGCCCCGGTACGGCGATTCGTGCTACTCTCGCGCAGCGCCGCGGCTCGCCGCGGCTGGCACTGGCTGCACGAGGAGCAACAATGAAGAAGTATTCCGTCTTCCTGCTGGCCGCGGTCGCGGCCGTGCTCTTGTTGGGTTGCAACACACAGAAAGGACCGGCCGAACAGGCCGTGGCGGGCGCGCAGGCCGCGCTCGATGCCGTGCGCGACGATGCACAGAAGTACGCGCCCGAGCAGCTCGGCGGCGTCGAGGCGAAGCTCTCCGACATGAAGGGCAGCTTCGAGAAGGGCGATTATGCGGGCGTGCTGGCCGCGGCGCCCGGGGTGACCGCCGCAATCAACGGCCTGAAGGATGCCGCGGCCGCCAAGAAGAACGAGGCGGTAGCTGCGCTCGCCAAGGCGAAGGATGACTGGGGCGCAGCGAGCACCGCGGTACCGAAGATGCTCGACGACCTCGCCAAGCGCGTCGAGACGCTGTCGAAGTCGAAGAAGCTGCCGAAGGGCGTCACCAAGCAGGCCGTGGCCGCCGCCAAGACCGGGCTCGACTCGCTCAAGTCGACCTGGGCGGATGCCAGCAATGCCGCTTCTTCCGGCGATTTCACCACCGCCATGGCCAAGGCGGATGCCGTGAAAGCGAAGGCCGCGGAGATGATGAAGTCGCTGGGGATGTGATTCCCGGCGAGCCGACGCGGCTTGCGATCGACACCCTGAGCCGCCGGCCGTCTCACACGAGACGGCCGGCGAGATCGTAGGCGGAGGAGCCCACGATCTCGACGTCGGTAAAGTCTCCCACTCTCGTCCTGCCGGCGTCCGCGATCCTCACGACGCCGTCGATCTCGGGCGCGTCGGCTTCGCTGCGCGCCAGCGCGCCTCCCTCCGCCACCGAGTCGATGAGCACGCGCATGCGGCGACCGATGCGCCGCGCGAGGCGCCGCGCGCTGATCGCGGCGGCGAGCTCCATGAAGCGCTGGTAGCGCTCCTCCTGCACCGCGACGGGCACGTGGCCCGCGAGCGCATTGGCGGCCGCGCCCTCGACCGGCGAGTACTTGAAGCAGCCGACGCGATCGAGCTGGGCCGCCTCGAGCCAGGCGAGCAGCTCCTCGAACTCCGCCTCGGTCTCGCCCGGGAAGCCCACGATGAAGGTGCTGCGCAGCGTCAGGTCCGGACACTGCGCGCGCCATTGAGCGATGCGCGCCAGCGTATTCTCCGCGTGCGCCGGCCGGCGCATGCGCTTCAGCACCGCGGGACTGCCGTGCTGGAACGGAATGTCGAGATAGGGCAGCACACGCCGCTCGGCCATGAGCGCGATGACCTGATCGACGTGCGGGTAGGGATATACATAGTGCAGCCGCACCCACACGCCGAGCGTCCCGAGCGCGCGGGCGAGGTCGATGAAGCGCGTCTGCCAGTCCTCGCCGCGCCACTCGCCAGGGGCATAGCGCAGGTCGGCGCCGTAGGCACTCGTATCCTGGGAGATCACCAGGAGCTCCTTCACCCCGGCCGCAACCAGCCGCTCGGCCTCGCGCAGCACCTCCCCGATCGGGCGGCTCGCGAGCCGGCCGCGCATGGCGGGAATCACGCAGAAGCTGCAGCGGTTGTTGCAGCCCTCGGAGATCTTGAGATAGGCGTAGTGGCGCGGCGTCAGGCGCACGCCCTGCGGCGGCACCAGGTCGAGGAACGGATCGTGCGCCGGGGGCAGATGGGCGTGCACCGCGCTCACCACCTCCTCGTAGCGCTGCGGACCGGTGACTTTCAGCACCCGCGGGTGGCGCGCCAGGATGCGCTCGGGCCTGGCGCCGAGGCAGCCGGTGACGATCACGCGGCCGTTGTGCTCGAGCGCCTCGCCGATCGCCTCGAGCGACTCATCGACCGCGGCGTCGATGAAGCCGCAGGTGTTGACCAGCACCAGGTCGGCCGACTCGTAGGTCGGCGAGACCTCGTAGCCCTCGGAGCGCAGTTGGGTGAGGATGCGCTCGGAGTCCACCAGCGCCTTCGGGCATCCGAGGCTCACGAAGCCGACGCGCGGGGCGCGCCTGCCGCGCCGCACGCCGGCGCGCGCTTTGGTAGCGGCGGAAGTCACGGAGCTCGCCTAATGAGGCGGCTGCGGGCTCTCGTCACTGGTTGGATGCGCCCAGGCGGCCCACGGAGTACCCGGCCGGTGGTGCATGCGCAGCAGCGCGCAGAACAGCAGCAGCACGATCAGCGGCATGAGCAGCCACGGCCAGATCGCCGGCCGGCGATCGCGCCCCATGTCCGCTCGCGCGTCAGCGGCCATAGAGGCCCATGAGCTCGGCATGGCCGAGCGAGGCGGCGTTCACGTTGAAGCCGATGAGCGCCGCGGTCGCATCCGCGGGCACTTCGAGCTTCTCGACCTTGAGCGCGTAGATCCGCAGATAGTAGCGGTGGGGCTTGCCGGGCGGCGGGCACGGACCGCCGTATCCGGCCGTGCCGAAGTCGGTGCGGCCCTGCACCGCGCCCGCCGGCAGCTGACCTCTCTTCGGGTCGCCGGCCCCGGCCGGGAGCGAGGTGGTGCTCGCGGGTATGTTGTAGACGACCCAGTGCCACCAGCCACTGCCGGTCGGCGCATCAGGGTCGTGCATGAGGAGCGCGAAGCTCTTCGTACCGGCCGGTGCGTTGCTCCACGAGAGTGCCGGCGAGACGTTTCCGCCGCTGCAGCCGAAGCCGTTGAAGACCTGGGCGGCGGCGATGGTCTTGCCCGGGGCGATGTCAGGGCTCGACAGGGTGAATTTGCGCCCGCCGCCTGCTGCAGGAGTCTGCGCGGCGGCCATGGCCGCCACCGCAAGCAGCCCTGCGCCTGCCATCCAAGCCGTATTCATGGTCCGCACCTCCCGGGCACCGGGCGCCCGAGCGGCGGAGTGTGCAGCGCGGCGCCGCGCCTGGCAAATCAGCCGACCACCCAGACCCCGCCGTGCACGCGCCAGCCACCATTCACGTGGACCCAGGTGCGCGGCACCCAGTGATAGCCGGGGCGCGGCGCCATCCAGTGGCCCGGGCGCCAGGCGTAGCGCCCGCCTTCCCAGAACCACCCGCCGCCAACCCAGAAGTATCCGGGCGCGGGGGCTACGCCGATCACCGCCTCGTATTGGGGCGGCGGCGGCGCCGCGGCCACGACCTCGCCCGAATAGTAACCAGGCGCCGGAGCCACGACGCAGGCTGACAGCGCCGCAGTCAGCAACGCTGCGGCGAGCGCAAGTCGTGCCGGATTGAGTCTCATCGCGATGCCTCCTCTTGTCCGCCGGCGCTCGGCCGGACCATATTAGGAACAACGCGCGCCCGCTCCCTGGAGCATACAAGCCCATGTCCAACGACCCCGGCGAGCTCGCCGGCTACGACCTGTTCAGCAGCCATTCGGCGCTCGCCGAGGCGCTTGCGCGCGAGGGCGACCCAGCCGATGGCGCGGCGCTGGCAGCGCTCGGCGCGCGGCTCGGCAGCGCCGAGATGTTCGCGCTCGGCGAGGCCGCCAACCGCAACCCGCCGGAGCTGCGGGTGTTCGATCGCTTCGGCGCGCGTCGCGACGAGGTGGAGTTTCACCCCGCGTGGCACGAGCTGATGCGACGCCTCGTGGCCGAGGGTCTGCACACCGGTCCCTGGGCCCAGCCGCGTGCCGGTGCGCACGTGGCGCGCGCCGCCGGCTACCTCATGTGGGCCGAGATCGAGAACGGCACCCAGTGTCCCGCGACCATGAGCTACGGGGCGGTGCCGGCGCTCGCCGGGCATGGGCCGCAGTTCGAGCCGTGGGTGCAGGCGCTCCTGTCGCGCGAATACGATCCGCGTTTCCTCCCGGCCACCGCTAAGCGCGGCGTGCTGATGGGTATGGGCATGACGGAGAAGCAGGGCGGGTCGGATGTGCGCAGCAACACGACGCGCGCCGTGCCGGTCGCAGCCGCGGGGCCCGGGCGTGAGTACCGCCTCACGGGCCACAAGTGGTTTCTCTCCGCGCCCATGTGCGATGCCTTCCTGGTGCTGGCGCAGGCGCAGGCGGGCCTGTCGTGCTTCCTCGTGCCGCGCTTGCTGCCCGATGGCGGCATCAACGCGCTGCAGCTGCAGCGCCTCAAGGACAAGCTCGGCAACCGCTCGAACGCCTCGAGCGAGGTCGAATTCGCCGCGGCCCTCGGCTGGCTCGTCGGCGAGGAGGGGCGCGGCGTCCCCGCCATCCTCGAGATGGGCGTCTATACCCGGCTCGACAACGCCATCGCCTCCGCGGGCCTCATGCATCAGTGCGTCGCGCAGGCGATCCACCACGCGCGCGGCCGGCGTGCCTTCGGCCGGCTGCTGAGCGAGCAGCCGCTGATGCGCAACGTGCTGGCGGACCTCGCGCTCGAGTGCGAGGCGGCGGTGATGCTGGTGATGCGCCTCGCGCGTGCCTACGACGCACGCGCCGACGAGAATGCGGCTCGGCTGCGCCGCCTCCTCACCCCGGTGGCGAAATACTGGCTCTGCAAGCGCGCCCCGGCGGTGTGCGCCGAGGCGATGGAAGTCCTGGGCGGCAACGGCTACGTGGAGGAGGGGCCGATCGCCCGCCGCCTGCGCGAGTCGCCGCTCAACTCCATCTGGGAAGGCTCGGGCAACATCATGTGCCTCGATGTGCTGCGCGCGCTCACGCGCGAGCCGCACGTGACCGAGACGCTGGATGAGCTGCTCGCGCCGGCCCGTGGCCGGGACGTGCGCTACGACCGCTTCGTCGATGCGCTGCGCCGCGACCTCCTGGATGCTGCCGACGGGGAGCTGCGCGCCCGCGACCTCACCCAGCGTCTGGCGCTCGCCGTGCAGGCGGCGCTGTTTCTCGCCCACGGCCCGAGCGCCTCATGCGAGGCATTCCTCGCCTCGCGCCTGGCCGCGGGCCCCCCGGCCGCCTTCGGAACGCTGCCGCGCAGCATGGACATGCAGGCGCTCATCCTGCGCGCTTTCAGCTGAATGGCCCCCATGCCCTTCGACCGCGAGTACTACCAGCGCTACTACTACGATCCGCGCACCGCGGTCGCGAGCCGCGCCGAGATGCGTGCGCGCGCGCGCCTGATCGCGGCCTTCGTCGAGCATCTCGGGCTCCCGGTACGGCGTATCCTCGAGGCCGGCTGCGGTACGGGGCTCCTGCAGCGTGAGCTCAAGCGACTCCTGCCGCGCGCCCATTACACCGCGCTCGAATCGAGCGAGTACCTGTGCCGTCGCTACGGCTGGCAGCACGGGCGCATCGAGGAGTTCCGCGCCCGTGCGCCCTACGACCTCGTCGTCTGCTACGACGTGCTGCAGTATCTCGAGCGCGCCGCGGCCGAGCGGGCCCTGCGGAACTTCGCGCGCCTCACCCGGGGCGCGCTCTACTTCAGCGCGCTGACGCGCGGCGATCTCGAGCGCAACTGCGACCCGAAGCGCACCGACGCCAACGTGCATCTGCGGAGCGCCGACTGGTACCGCGCCCGGCTGCGGCGGCACTTTCGCGCCGCGGGTCTCGGCTTCTGGGTGCGGCGCGGCGCGCCGCTCACGCTGTGGGAGCTCGAGTCGCAGTGAAGCGGCTCGCGCCTCAGGCGCCGCTGCTCTCAGGCGCGGCGGAGGTGCTGCGCCGGGCGCGTCCGCGGAACAACGGATACAGCGGCAGTCCGATCAGGATCAGAACCAGCGCGGTGATCGATTCGCGCGGCGCGGTGAGGAAGCCGCTGATCACGATCCATATCATGACCAGAGCAAAGACCACGGGCACCGCGGGGTAGCCGGGGACGCGGAACGGCCGCGGGGCATCCGGAAGCTTGCGGCGCAGCACCAGCACCGCGAGCGATACCGGGATCCAGAAGAGCGCGTAGGACATCACCGCCATGTTGGTGAGCTGATCGAAGGTTCCGGAGGCTGCGAGCAGCGCTCCCCAGACCCCGAGCAGCACCAGCGAGGTGATGGGCACGCGGCTCGCCGGGTGGAGGCGGCCGAAGGCGCTGAAGAACAGTCCGTCGCGTGCCGCCGCGTAGGGAACGCGCGCGGCGCCCAGGATCATCCCGTTGAGCGAGCCGATGGTCGAGATGAGGAAAATCAGGGCCGCGATCGGCGCGGCCCGGCCGCCGAGGAAAGTCTGCACCGCGCGCGCCGCCACCGAGGGGGCATCCGGGTAGGCGGTCGAGTTGGCGCTCGTCACCTGCCAGAAGGGCAGCGCATAGAGATAGGCGGTGTTGATGGCGAGGTAGAGGGCGAGCACGAGCAGCGTCCCGCCGACGAACGCGCGCGGCACGTTGCGCTGCGGGTGGTGCACCTCGCCCGCCGCCATGGCCATGTACTGCCAGCCGCTGTAGGCCCAGAGCGCTGCGAACATCGCGCCGCCAAAGCCCGCGAGTCCCCCGTTGGCGGCGCCCGGCTCGGCGTGCAGGTTGCCAAAGTCGTGCACGTCGCCGAAGGCGAAAACGCCCAGCGCGACCGCGAGTACCGAGGCCACCTTGACGGCCGTGAGCGCCGTCTGCACCCGGCCGCCCAGCATGACACCCAGGCAATTGATCGCCGTGAACACGGCGATGACGCCTACCGCGATCAACTGCCGCAGCCCGAACTCGAGCACATGCGTCGTGCCGCCGAGGTGCCAGGCGAGTTGGTACCCGTGCGCGTCGAAGCGGTGGATGTCGGACAGGAAGATCGCGACCGCCGCGCCGTAGGCGGCGACCGCCGCGCCCCCGAGCACGAAGGCGTTGCAGGCAAAGAGGAATCCGGGCAGCTCGCCGTATGCGGTGCGCAGGTACACGTACTCGCCGCCGGCGTGCGGCAGCAGTGCGCCGAGCTCGGCGAAGCACAGCGCCCCGAGCATCGCGACCAGCCCCGCGGCCACCCACGCACCCAGCACGAGTCCCGGCGTGCCCACCGCCTGCGCCATGCTGGCCGCCTTGAGGAAGACGCCGGTGCCGATGATGACGCCGACTACCAGCGAGGTCGCGTGCGTCAGGCCTAAGTCGCGGCGGGGCTCGAGGGCGGGTTGCGGCACGCGCGTATCGTACAATCGCCGCTGACCGGAGGCGGAGGAAAACCATGACGGGCGAGTTCGCAGGCATGGCGCGCTTTCGCGGCGCCGTCGCTTGTGCCCGCGCGCCCGACGGGCCGATCGGGCTCACGCTGACGGGGCGCAGCGCCGGGCCGTCGGGGGAGGAGCTGCGCGTCGCCTTCGCGGGAAGCGCGCCCGCCGACCTTCCGGAGCGGCTCGAAGACGCGCTGGTCGAGCGCGGCGCGGCCGGCGAGTACCGCATCGCGAGCGCCACGCGCTCCTGGCACATCACGGCGCGCTCGGTGGAGGTGCATCGCGAGGTGGCGCAGCGTTTCTATGCGGCGATCCCGCCGCGCCCCGCGCCGTGGAGTCGCCGCGTGCTCTACCGGGCGATGCTCACGCTCGCCCGCAGCCGGGTCGCGATCGCCGTGCTGCGGGCACTGCGCTCCTAGTGGCTTTCTAAGGGCTCGGCGAGCTCAGCCCGAACTCTTCTTCCGGCTGCGCCAGCGGCCGGCGCGCGCCGATGAGAGCGGCGTAGGTATCGATCTGCTGGCGGAAGGTGCGGTCCCAGGTGAAGTGCCGCAGGACGCGTGCGCGCCCGGCGGCGCCCAGCGCGGTGAGATCCCGCTCATAGAGCGCGGCGATGGCGCTCGCCATGCCGGCGGCGCTGTCAGGCTCGGCCAGCACTCCGACGCTGTCGTCGACCAGCTCGGGGAAGGCCCCGGCGCGTGCCACCACCACCGGCCGGCCGCAGGCCATGGCCTCGAGCAACACCAGCCCGAAGGTCTCCTTGGTCCCGGCATGCACCAGCGCATCCGCCGAGGCGATCCAGGAGGCGAGCTCCAGGCTGTCGCGCCGGTAGGGCACCATCGTCACGTTGGCTGCAGGGCGCGCCCGACGATGGCCGCCGATGAGCAGCAGGTGATAGGGCGCGCCGAGCCCCGCGAACGCCTGCAGCAGCACCGGCAGATTCTTCTCCTCGGCGAAGCGTCCGGCGAACACCATGAGGCGCGCATCGGCCGCGAGCCCGAGCCGCTTGCGCAGGTCGAGCGTGCGGCGACGCGGGTGGAACACCTCGGCATCGACGCCGAGCGGCTGGTGCACGGCGTGCTCGACGCCGAGCGCGCCCAGGTACTCGCACATGACCCGGCTCGGTGCCAACACGATGTCGAAGCGCGCATAGAGGCTGCGCAGATAACGGCGCACCGGCCGCTCGACCGGACGGAAACGGCGGCCGATGATCTGCGGCACGTTGGAGTGATAGAAGCCGACCACCGGGATGCCGCGGCGCCGCCCCACGGCGGCCGCGCACCAGCCGGGGTGGAAGGCATCGCCGGCTTCGATCAGTGTCGGCTCGAGGCGATCGAGCACGCGCGTCCACCGGCGCATGTTGAGCGGCAGGCGGTAATTGAAGGTGCCGGGCACCTTGAAGCCGGACAGGGTGCAGACTCCGCCGCGCTCGAAGCGGTTCTTGCGGCCCGGCACCACGATGGTGTGCTGCCAGTGAGTATGTTCCCTCAGCCAGGAGTGCTTGGCGTTGAGGTAGCGTCGGACGCCGCCGCTGGTGGGCGAGTAGAAGAGGGTCGTATCGACCAGATGCAGGGGTTTCATCCGTTACACGCGGCCCTTGCGTCGCACAACCCCCGCATTGCACCTGTATGACGAAAGGGTGTCAAGCCGTACCGGACGCATCCGACCCGCCGCCGCACGGTTCCTTACACGAGTGTCAGGCCGGTTTGATGTTGGCGTCGCCTGGTTCCACTATTGCGCGGTTGCAACCCGCGGCGGCGCCGCCGCTGATCGGAATTCAGTGATGAGCCAACTTCTGCGTCGTCTGGTCGTCCTGCAGCCCGGCGAGGCGCCCGCGCTGCTCGCCTCGTTCGCGACGCTGCTGTGCACCTTCACGAGCTACGCCATGCTGCGTCCGGTGCGCGATGCGCTCGGGATCACCTCCGGACTCGAGACCATTCCGTACCTCTTCTGGGGCGTGTTCGCCGCCATGCTGCTGCTGCAGCCGGTCTATGGCTGGCTGACCTCGCGCTTTCCGCGCTCGCTGTTCCTGCCCTGGGTGTACATGTTCTTCGCCGCCAACCTGGTCATGTTCTGGCTGTGGTTTCGCGTGGCTGAGGACCATACCTGGATCGCGCGCAGCTATTACGTGTGGGTGAGCGTGTTCAATCTATTCGTGCTGGCCGCCTTCTGGGGCCTGATGGCTGACGTGTTCACGCGCGAACAGGCCGGGCGTCTGTTCGGCTTCATCTGGGCCGGCGCCAGCTCGGGCGGCGTGCTCGGCCCGTTCATCGACAAGAAGCTCGCCGTGCCGGTCGGCGCCATCAACCTGCTGCTGATATCGGCAGGCCTGCTGCTGCTCGCACTCGTCTTCATGCGGCAGGTCATCCGCTGGCAGCGCGCCGCGGCCGCGCGGCCGCCGGGGGCTGCCGCCGCGGTGCCCGACGCTCGTGCCACGGCGGACGGGCAGCGCGGGATAGGCGGCGGCGTGCTGGCGGCTTTTTCGCAGGTGTTCCGCTCGCCGTATCTGCTCGGCATCGCGGCGTTCGTGCTGCTCATGACCTGGGTCAACACCTTCTTCTACCTCGAGCAGCAGGCGTTCGTCGCCAAGGTGTTCACCAGCGCCGATCAACGCACGCGCTTCTTTGCCAGTATCGATCTGTACGTGCAGATGGCATCGCTCGCCATGCAGTTCCTGCTGTTCAGCCGCTTGTACCGCTGGTTCGGCATGCGCGCGCTGCTGGCGAGCGTGCCGCTGATGATGACAGCCGGCTACGCGCTCTATGCCCTGGTGCCCGCATTCATGGTGCTCGTGATCGTTTATGCGGTGCGCCGCGTCGCCGATTACGCCATCACGCGCCCGTGCCGCGACTCGCTGTTCACGGTCGTGTCGCGCGAGGAGAAGTACCAGGCCAAGAGCCTCATCGACACCTTCGCGTATCGCGGCGGGGATGCGACCAGCGGCACGCTGCACAAGCTGCTGGTCGAGGGCCTGGGTGCCGGTCACTCCGCCGTGGGCTGGATCGGCGCTTTGATCTCGGCGGTGTGGACGGTGCTGGCGCTCGGTCTGGGCCGGGGTTTCCAGCAGCGCGGAGCCTCGCCGGCCGAAGCAGCCGCGCAGCTGCGCGGGGTCGCCGAGCGGGTCTAGGCCGCGCTCGACTGCGGCTCGGCCGGCGCAGCGGCGAGCAGCTCATCCGCCGCGGCGATGATCTCCTCCGCCTTGGCGAAGCGCTCGGTACGCGGCTTGGCCACGAGGCGCGCGAGCAGCGGCTGCAGCCGCTCGAATGCCGGCGGCAGGTGCGGCGGCGGGCTGTTGACGTGCTGCTGCAGCACATCGAGAGCGCTACCGCCGGTATAGGGCTTCTGCCCCGTGAGCATCTCGTGGAGGATGATGCCGAGCGAATAGAAATCCGAGCGCCCGTCGAGCTGCTCACCGAGCGCCTGCTCCGGGCTCATGTAGTAAGGAGAGCCGCGCAGCACCCCGGTCTGGCCGGTCTGCAGGTTCGTCGTGCTGCCGTCGATCTGGCGCGCGAGGCCGAAGTCGATGAGCGCGACGGCATCGTTCTCGCGCAGCATGACGTTCGGCGGCTTCAGGTCGCGGTGCACCAGGCCCGCCTGATGCACGATCTGCAGCGCTTCGGCGATGTGCCGCAGGTACTGCAGCGCCTCGCGCTCCGAGACGCCGCGCTGAATGCGCGCCTTAAGATCACCGCGCGGCAGGTACTCCATCGCCAGGTACTCGAAGCCCGCATGCACTCCGTAGTCGTAGATCTCCACCACCAGCGGGCTCTTGATGGCCTGCACGGCGGTGTACTCGCGCTCGAGGAACTGCCGCCCGGCCGCCTCGTCGCGCAAGGTCTTGGAGACCTTGAGGGCGACGTTGTGGCCGCGCGCCGCGCTGGTGGCGAGATAGACGGCGGCCTTCTCCGACTCCCCGACCTTGACGCGCAGCGTATAGCCGGGAATGAAATCCTCGCTCGGCGGGTTGGTGAGCAGCGCGACGACGCCCGGTGGCTGCAGCGCCTCGGTTGCCGACGTCGGCGCGCCGTCCGGCGCCGGCGCTGCCGCATCCGCCGGCACCACGCCCGCCACGGTGTCGCCGACGCGCCCGGGGGGTCGGTTGTCGGCGTCGCCCTTGGCGGCATGCGCCGCCCGATCGTGCTCGATGTGCGCGAGGCTCGCGAGGCGGCGCGCCACGCGCCGCTCGACCCGGCGCAGCGCCACGCGCACCGCGGTGCTCAGCCGCTCCGGCGTCAGCAGCTTCTTCGGCAGGTAGTCGAGCGCGCCGAGCTGCAGGGCGCGCACCGCGGTGAGCTCATTGCCGTCCTCGGCGATCGCGATCACGGCGGGGGCTGCCGGTTGATCGCGCAGCCGGCGCAGCAGTGACAGTCCCGGGGAGTTCGGATCCTCGGGGCTCGCGCCGAAGCGGCAGCCGAGCAGCAGCAGGTCGCAGTCGCGGCCGGAGAACGTGGTGCACCAGCGCTCGAATTCCGCCAGGTTGAGCAGGCTGACGCTCGCGCGCGGACAGAGCACGTCGAGATGGTGACGCAGCCATTCCGCGTAGCGGACGTCGTCTTCGACGACCAGCATGCGTGCGGGCGGCGTGGGGCGGGCGCTCATTTGCGAACGATGACGCAGCGCGGCGCCCCTGTCGCCCCGGAGCGCTGGATTCTGTGAAGCTCATTCTGTGAACTGGTTCAAGGTGTGAAACCGTTCCGGCCGGAGCCGGAACGAACGGCGGCGCTCGTCATTCCCGCGTCAGGAGGAACTGCGATCCCTGGTAGGAGAGCACCGCCCCGTCGGGAGTGATGTGCTCGACGCGCACGCCCTCGAGCGACTCGCCCTCGCGGAGCTTGTGCATGTTGATGAGCACCCAGCGCTCCTGGGCGTGCTCGGCGTAGGCATGCAGATCGAGGCGCAGCTGCGGCAGCTGGTTGCCCGGCGTGGCGGCGAGCTGCTGGTAGAGCGGCACGCCGGCATCCGTGCCGCGCTTGACCTTGCCGAGACTTCCGGAGGGGGGCGGCTCGGCCGCCGGGGCGTAATCGTCGGGATTCGATTGCGGCGCGGGAGCGCCCGTGCTGGCCGGCGCCTCGGTGGGTGCGGCGCTGACGGTGTGCGCTGGCGGGCTCGCCGGGGCCGCTGCCGGGCTCGCCGTGGCCGCTGCCGGGGGGGAAGCCGTGAGCGTCGACACCGCGGGCGCCGGCGCCATCGGCGCCGCCGGAAGCGCTGCTGCCACCCCGGCACGCGCAGGCACCGCCGTGGCCGCGGCGGCTTCGGACCGAGCCGGGTGCCGCAGCAGCAGCCACCCCACCACCGCGAGATTTGCCACGAACAGCACCGCAACCGCCACCGCCCACGCGGGCAGGGCGCGGCGCGGCGGCGCGACTTTCACCTCGAAGAGCGCCGGTCCCCCCTGACGCTGGCGGTCGGTCTCGGATTTCTTCAACGCGTCGAGGATGAAGGACATCGGTTACCCGCCGTGAGTATCGCCCGCCGACAGCAGCGGTACGCCGGGGCCCGCCACCGCGCCGGCGAGCGCGATCTGGGTCTCCCGACCTGCGATTCCGTCGACCGACAGCTGATGCTGGCGCTGGAAGTCGCGCACCAGGCCGGTGAGCTCGGCGTCGAACACGTCGCTCACCGGCGCGCTCGACTCGACGTGCGCCAGATGCTCGAGGCTCTGGCGCAGCCAGCGCACCTCCGCGCCCCGCATCCCGGCCGACAGCGACTTGACGGGCGAGCTCGCCGGCCGCCACAGCATGACGAAGTCACCCAGCCAGAAGTGCGACAGCTCGCCGAGGCCCACCGCCTGCGGGCCGCCGAGATCGAGCCGCGCGTGCTCGTCGTCCAGCCCGGTGATCACCACCTGATGGCTCCCACCGCCCGCATCGCTCAGCATGAGGATTGCCGGATGGTTGTAGAGGCGCAGCTGGCCGAAGGAGCCGCGCTCGGCGAGACACTCGAGGTGCGCGCGCGTCGCCTGGGTGCAGGGATCGGTGCCGCCCGCCTGATAGCTGGCGCCCCACAGCCCGAACAGCTTGCCGAAGGCGCTGTCGGTGTCGGTCTCGGCCGCGTGTGCGCTGAGCAGCTGCGCAAGCGTCGGCACGGCAGGTGTCGCCGCGGTGCCCGCGGCCGGCGCGGCCGCGGCGGTGGCCAGCGCCGCGGTGCTCTGTTTGACGGCAGCCGCAGCGCCCGCGGGCGCGCCCGCGCTCCACGGACCGAACAGCCACAGTGTCGCCGTGAGCGCCGCCAGGACCGCGGCGGTGGCGGCCGCCGCCGCCCAGGGGAGCCAGTAGGCGGCGAAGCCGCGCCCGAACACCTCGGCGGCAGCGCGGTGCACCAGTGCCCCGGTGACGCGGTGGTGGTCGAGCGAGTAGGCGCCGAGGAGCGCGCGGTCGCAGATGACGTTGATGACCCGCGGCACGCCGCGCGACAGGCGGTAGACCGCGCCGATCGCCCAGGAGCTCAGGATGTCGGTGGTCGCGCCCGCGACGCGCAGGCGATGACGCACGTAGGCGGTCGTCTCCTCGCGCGACAGGGGGTCGAGGTGATAGCGGCCGGTGATGCGCTGCGCGAGCTGGCGCAGCTCGTTGCGCGCGAGCAGCTCGCGCAGCTCCGGCTGTCCGATGAGGATGATCTGCAGGAGCTTCTGCGTGTTGGTCTCGAGGTTGGTGAGCAGCCGCACCTGCTCGAGCACCTCGGGTGAGAGATTCTGTGCTTCGTCCACCACCAGCACGACGCGCCTGCCGGCGGCGTGCGCCTCGAGCAGATGGGCCGAGAGGATGTCGACCAGGTCCTTGAGGCTCCCCCGCGAGGCCGCGGGCACCTCGATCCCGAGCTCCTCGCAGATGGTCAGCAGGAACTCCGCTGCGGTCATCCTGGGGTTCAGGATGAGGGCGATCTCGGCGTCCTTCGGCGCCTGCGCCAGGAGCGAGCGCACGATGGTGGTCTTGCCGGTGCCCACTTCGCCGGTGAGCTGCACGAAGCCGCCCGCCTCGTTGATGCCGTACATCAGGTGCGCCAGGGCCTCCGCGTGGCGCTCGCTCAGGTAGAGGTAGCGGGGATCGGGGGTGATCGCGAAGGGCTTCTCGTTGAGGCCGAAGAACTTGAGATACATGAGCGCATGCTACTCGATGGTGTTTCCCCGGCGCAGCGCCCGCGCCCCGAAGCGCGCCCGCGCCTCATCGAGCGCCGCATCCACACGCCCCGCGCGGCGCAGGTCCTCGAACAGCCCGAGCTGGGATGCGGGCTTGAGCTGCGTAAGGACCACCCCCAGCAGGCGAAGTTTCGCGTCCGGGTGAGCCTTCAGCCAGCGCTCGAGCAGCTCGGCCGCCACCCCGGAGATGACGCGGCCGGCGCTGGTGGCCGGCGCGATGGCCCGCTGCCGTGTGAAGGTCGAGAAGTCGTGACGGCGGATCTTCACTCCCACGCAGGCGGCAACCAGCTCGCGGCCGCGCAGCCGCTCGCAGGCGAGGTCGGCGAGGCGCGCGAGCTGTATCTGCAGGGCACGCGGGTCGCCGATGTCCTCGGCGAAGGTGTCCTCGGCGGACAGCGACTTCTCTTCGGCGTCCGGCACCACCGGCCGCTCATCGACTCCCGCGGCACGCTCGCGCACCCAGGCGCTGTAGCGCCCGAAGAGCGGCCACAGCACGGCGTCCGGCGCGCCGCGCAGCTCCCCGAGCGTGCCGATCCCGGCCGCTTCGACCCGCTCGCCGGTCTTGCGCCCGAGGCCCGGAAGCCGGCGCACCGAGAGTGGATCGAGGACCGCGCGCACCCGTGCAGGATCCACGACCGTGAGCCCGTCGGGCTTGGCGAGCTCGGAGGCGATCTTCGCCACCAGCTTGTTCGGTGCGACGCCCACGGAGGCGGTGAGCCCGGTGCGCTCGCGGATCGTTGCCTTGATGCGGCGCGCGATCTCGACCGCACCCCCCATGAGCTCCTGGCTGGCGGTGACGTCGAGGAACGCCTCATCGAGCGACAGGCCCTCGACGAGCGGCGTGACTTCGCGGAACACGCCGAACACCGTGCGCGAGACCTCCTGGTAGCGCGCCATGCGCGGGCGTACGCAGATCGCCTGCGGGCAGAGCCGCAGCGCCGTGCTCATCGGCATCGCCGAGCGCACGCCGTAGGGGCGCGCCTCGTAGCTCGCGGCGGTGACGACGCCCCGGCCGGAGGTCCAGCCGACGATGACCGGCTGCCCGGCGAGCTGCGGGTTGTCGTGCTGCTCGACGGACGCGTAGAAGGCGTCCATGTCGACGTGCAGCACCGCGCGGCTCACGTGTTGGCTCCGCCTGCCGTGCTGCGCCCGCCGCTCACTTCTCGACGGTGATCGTGATCTTCTTCGAGATCACCGGCGGGTCGTGCGGCACGTGGTTCAGGTCGCCGAGCAGCAGCTGCAGGGTGTGCTTGCCGGGCGTGAGGGTCAGCGAGGTCTCGGTCTGGCCCTTGCCGAAGTGCTTGATGTTGTCGGTCGCCGGCAGCGGCGCGCCCATGTTGGCGGGCGCGTCGGTGTCGATCAGCAGGTGATGGTGACCGGTGTTGTCGAACTTCACGCCCGCGGGCGCGATGCCCATCTTGTCCTTCAGGCCGAACTGCACCAGCACCGGGCTCTTCACCCTGGCACCGTTCTTCGGGCTGATGATGTAGACCTCGGCGCCGGGCGGGGAGGGCGTGCGCTCCTGCGCAAGTGCGAGCGGTGCGGCGAGCGCGGCGGCGAGGACCAGTGCGGAAAGCGACCAGGTACGCATGACGACTCCTTCCTGCTCATTCCAAGGTGAGTGCGCTGTAGGCGAAGTTGAGCGTGAACATCACGACTCCGAACACGAAATAGAAGAACGACAGTGCCGCGAGCTTGGCGACGGTCAGCCAGCGCCCCTGCCCGTACACGGTGCGCATGGCGCGGTACAGGTACCAGACGATGTACAGAAACAGCGCCAGCCCCACCCAGTTGGCGACGGCCGGCGCCAGCGCGCCGAGCAGCCAGGCGAGCGGCACGACGAGGAACACGAATGCGTGGTTGTGCACCAGCAGCAGCAGGTGCTCGACGTAGTAATGCCGCGGCCGCCAGTACATGAGCATCATGAGTCCTGCGATCAGCGGCAGGAACAGGAACATGGCGCGCGGCAGATTGTGGCGGAACGACTCCATGAGCGAGCGGGCATCGTCGGCGCGGATCTTGAGACAGGCCCGCTGCGCCGCGGGTACGAGCTGCGCGTGCCAGGGTCCGTTGTAGTAGATCATGGCGCACTCGCGCGCCGCCCGCTGCTCTTTGGTCTCATCCGGGCGCGCGGGCGTGGTCGCGAGGCTCGCCGCATCCTTGACCGGCAGCGTGCGCACGGCCTTCACCGCGCCGTCGTCGGAGGTGGCTATCTGCACGACCTCCGCCTGCCGGTGCGTCGCGGCGGCCAGGAAGAACACCACCGAGAGCACGAGATACAGCCGCACCGGCGGCAGATAACGGGCGCGCCGCCCGGCGAGGAACTCGCGGGTGAGGTAGCCGGGCTTGAAGAGCAGCGCCCCGAGCGTGCGCCACAGGCGCGAGTCCGCGTGCGTCACGTCCTCCATCGCCACCGTGAGGAAGTGCCCCAACGAGTGCACCGGCGGCTCGAGCCGCTGCCCGCAGCTGCCGCAGTACTTCCCCGGAACGCTCGCGCCGCAGTTGTCGCAGCGCGGGACTGCCGCCGCCGGCGCGGCCGCCGCAGGCGCCGCGTTGTCCGGGCTGGCGGCCGGGGCGGCGCGGGCCGCATCCGCGGGCGCGACGGCGGCCGCCCCCGTGCTCATGCGACGTGGGGCCGCGACTGGCCGGCGAGGCTCGCCTCGAGAGGCTGCGCCCGGATGCCGAGCTCCTCGGAGGCGAAGTCATCGACGTTGATGAGATCCATCGTCTTGCGATCGTACTCGCGCAGCGCCGCCGCCTCGGTCTCGGAGACGATGCCGGCGGCGTGCGCCTGCTGGATCTGGCCGGGCAGATCGAGCGCGGTGACCTTGCCGGTCTTGACGCCCTCGACGCGGATGCGCTTCAGGAGCGGCTCGAGCTGCCCGGCGAGCAGCATCGCCTCCTGCAGGAGACCGAGCGGATTGCGCGGCTCGAGCGTCCAGTAGATGCCGTGGCAGAGCCAGTCGCGCGTCTCGGTCGGCGCGGTCACGAGCCCGGCCACGCGGTGCGCCAGGCGGTCGCCGGGCGCTGAATAGATGAGGCCGCGCGGGAAGATCAGGCCGCGCATCAGGGCGCCGAGCGCGCGATTGGGGAAATTGCGCAGGAAGCCGTGCAGCTGCTCCTGCGCGTGGTAGAGGAGATTCCGGCAGGCCCATTCGACCACCGGCAGATCCTCGGCGCGCCGCCCCTGGTTCTCGTGATGCTTGAGGACCATCGAGGCGAGATACATCGAGGAGAGCACGTCGCCGAGCCGCGCCGACAGGCCCTCCTTCTTCTTGAGATAGCCGCCGAGGGTGAGCATCGCCACATCGACCGCGAAGGCGAACGAGGCACTGAAGCGCACGATGTGCTGGTAGTAGCGCGCCGTCTCGCCGGCGACCGGCGCGCGGGTGAAGCGCGCGTGCGTCAGCGCCATGATGAAGGAGCGCACGGCATTCGAGAGGGTGAAGCCGATGTGGCCGAAGAGCGCGCGGTCGAAGGCGTCGACGCCGGCGGCGCGGTCGGGATTGCGCGCCGCGTTCATCTCGCGCAGCACGAACGGATGGCAGCGGATGGCGCCCTGACCGAAGATGATCAGGTTGCGGGTGAGGAGGTTGGCGCCCTCGACGGTGATCGCCACCGGCGTGATCTGGTAGCTGCGCC
>Ga0335079_10003149_pt1 | contig 19070 bp, 18 predicted proteins | sample Lox_Sample_33_FD_206719 | JGI IMG/M metagenome (GOLD analysis project Ga0335079, IMG submission 206719) | Soil microbial communities from Loxahatchee National Wildlife Refuge, Florida, United States - Lox_Sample_3.3 | ecosystem: Environmental > Terrestrial > Soil > Wetlands | place: USA... | reverse complement strand
AACGTGCGCGAGTTGAAGGGCACAATCTCGCTTGACGATATCCTGGCGGCTTACCGCGTCAGCAAAGGCAGCCCGGAGGATTGAGCGCGCCCAGTACAATAAGATCAGTGCTCGTTTCCATCGCCTCCGCAGAACCGCCGGTGCGTCCGAAATGGCTGCGCGCTCCGGCGCCCGTTGGGACGAACTATCACGAATTGAAAGAACTGATCGGCCGGCTTCGCCTGCACACGGTTTGCGAAAGCGCCGCCTGCCCCAACGTGGGCGAGTGCTGGAATCAGCGGACGGCTACGTTCATGATCCTGGGTAACGTGTGCACGCGCCGCTGCGGGTTTTGCGCGGTGAGCAAGGGCGCGCCGCTGCCGGTGGATTACGACGAGCCGCAGCGAGTGGCCGAAGCGGTAGCCGCGATGGGCCTGCGCTTTGCCGTGATCACCAGCGTCAACCGCGACGACCGCAAGGATGGCGGAGCCGAGCTATTTGCGCTGACCATCCGCGCCATTCGCGAGCGCGTACGCGGTTGCGGCGTGGAAGTGCTGATCCCCGATTTTCAAGGGAGCGCCAGCGCCGTGGCGACAGTCATGGAAGCCGCTCCGGACGTGCTCAACCACAACACCGAGACCGTTCCGCGCCTGTATCGCCAGGTGCGCTTGGGCGCGCGCTACGAACGCTCGCTGGAGGTTCTCGCCCTGGCCAAGCGCCTTGCTCCGCAATGCCCCACCAAGTCGGGGCTCATGCTGGGCCTCGGCGAAACCACCGGCGAGGTACTCCAGGTGATGCGCGATCTGCGCGCGCACCACGTCGACATCCTCACGCTGGGGCAGTATCTGCGCCCTTCGCCCAAACACCTGCCCATTGTCCGCTATCTGCCGCCGGAGGAATTCGCAGAGCTCCGCCGCGCGGGGTACGAGATGGGCTTTGCGCATGTGGAGTCCGGGCCGCTGGTCCGCAGTTCCTACCACGCTTCGAACGCCGTAAAGTGAAGGGCGCGCTCGAAGCATCGCCCGTTCGAAACCGGCTGCTGTTAATCGGCGCGGCGCTCCTGTTTTCCACCGGCGGCGCAGCCATCAAGGCCGCTACGCTTACCGGATGGCAGGTGGCCAGTTTCCGGTCGGGCGTGGCTGCCCTCGTCTTGCTGATCGTCCTGCCCGAAGCGCGGCGCGGCTGGTCGTGGCGGCTGATACCCGTGAGCGCGGCGTACGCTGCTACCTTGGTTCTCTTTGTGCTGGCCACGCGGCTCACCACTGCCGCCAACGCCATCTTTCTGCAATCCACGGCGCCCTTGTACCTACTGTTGCTGGGTCCCTGGCTGTTGCACGAGCCGGTGCGGCGCAGCGATCTTATATATGTCCTGGCCGTGGCCGGCGGGATGGTTCTCCTGTTTCGCGGCACGGAACAAGTCCTGGCCACCGCGCCCGACCCGCATCGAGGGAACCTGCTGGGCCTCGCCAGTGGGCTGACTTGGGCGTTCACCGTCGCCGGCCTCCGCTGGCTGGGACGCGGTGGCGAAGGCAATGCCGCGTTGGCGCCGGTGGCTGCCGGAAACTTGGTGGCATTCTTCGTCGCATTGCCCATGGCGCTACCGGTCACACGCGTCTCCGGAGCCGATGTGGCGGTGATCCTCTACCTCGGTATCATTCAGATCGGCCTGGCCTATGTTTTCGTGACGCGCGCCATCCGGCACGTGCCGGCTTTCGAGGCGACGACTGTCCTTCTTCTGGAGCCAGTGATGAATCCGATTTGGGCTTGGATGGTGCAAGCCGAGCGCCCCGGAGCCTGGGCGCTGGCGGGCGGCGGCGTGATTCTATCCGCCACCTTGGTCAACACCTGGCGGCAGGCTCGTGGATTGCGCGGGAGAGACTATGCCCCAGTGGGACGCTGACATTTATCTCCGGTTCGCGAATGAGCGCACGCAGCCGGTGCGCGATTTGATTCACCGCATCCAGTTGGAGAATCCGCGCCGCATTGTCGACCTGGGCTGCGGCCCCGGCAACAGCACGGCCGAGTTGCGCGAGCGCTGGCCTTCAAGCACGATCGTGGGCTTGGACAGCTCCCGCGAAATGATCGATAAAGCCCGCGCGGCATATCCGGATGGCGCCTGGGAAGTCGGCGATGCCGCGGCATGGGAAGCGCCGGAGCCTTTCGATCTGGTTTTCTCCAATGCCATGCTGCAGTGGGTGCCCAATCACGCGCAGTTGTGCCGGCATCTGTTCCGCCAGGTGGCTCCAGGTGGTGCGCTGGCCGCTCAGGCTCCCGCGCACTACGATTCGCCACTGCACCGGGAGATCCTCGACATCTCGCGCGACCCCGCCTGGAACGACCGCATGGCCGGCGCGCGCGAAGCCATGACCAAAGAATCTCCCGCCTTCTACTACGACCAACTCCAGGCGGATGCCTCGCACGTCGATGTGTGGGAAACCATCTACCATCACGTCCTGTCCGGGCCGGAAGCGGTATTGGAGTGGTTTCGTGGTACCGGGCTACGGCCGTTTCTCGAAGTACTGGTTTCCACAAACGAGCGCCAGCGCTTCGAAAGCCTGTTGTTAGAGCGATATACGGTTGCCTACCCGCGCCGCGCCAATGGCCGGATTCTCTTCCCGTTCCGGCGATTGTTCTTTGTAGCGTACCGTTAACCTTTCGTTAATTCTGGATCGCTGTGCCGCGTGTTAAAAAGGAAGCGGGCGGTCCTGCTGCCCGGCAGCCCATCCGCCGATATATTGCTCATGAACCTAGCTGGTCTGCTGGCGTCGTTCAGTCTCCTTGCGGCGCCTGCGAATATCGTCACCTTCGACCGCTATCCTATAGGAAGGATGCCCCCGGGCTGGACCGCTGCCATGACCAACCAAGGCGCGCCGCCTCAGTGGGAGATCCTCAAGGATCCCTCGGCGCCCACTCAGCCGTACGTATTTGCCCAGGTTTCCACCGACCCTCGGCAAGACCGGTCACCGTTGGCGATCCTCGACGCTCTATCGCTCCGCGATGTGGATATTAGCGTGCGGTTCAAGGCCGTCTCGGGCCGTGAAGATCAAGGTGGCGGCCTGGTTTTCCGGTACCGCGATGAGCGGAACTACTACTTAGTCCGTGCCGATTCGCTGCACGACGATGTGGTCTTATACAAGATCGAAAACGGGCGGTGCAGTCCGATCGTTCCCCGCGGGCTGCCGGCTACCCAAATCGGCGTGAAGCGCCAATTCCCGCCGAACACGTGGCACATTTTGAAAGTTTCGGTCCGCGGCAACCGCTTCCAGGTGTATGTGAACCATCGGCGCATCCTGCAAGCCGAAGATTCGACGTACCGCGGCCCCGGAAAAGTCGGCCTGGAAACCAAAGCTGACTCCGTCACTTACTTCGACGATTTCCGCGTGTACCCGAAGTAGTGCTGTTGCCGAGCCCCTGCCAAGGGAGCAGTCCGGCGTTCACTGGATAAACCGGATGGTCGCCACCATTTGTTCGAACGTCTTCTGAACCTGCCAGAAATTCTGTTCCGGCGAAGTGAACAGCACCCAAAAGAGTCCCTGAGGCCTGGTGACCGTCACCAGCAGGTCCGTTTCCCGCGCCCCCGAGGGAGACGCTCCGTGCAGTCCGGTGATCAAGGCATCCGAATCGTTCACGCGGACGCTTTGCTGCTGCTGGGTGGATTGCCACTGAAGGTTCGGATCGCGCTCGTGCAAATAGGCGATGAGTTTGAGCGTGGCGGTGCCGATGCTCATGTCGGGCCCGGGATCGTAGTAGTCGAAAATCGCGCCGCTGCTCACCAGCACCTTGCCGCCCGCGGTTTTCACCAGACCATCCGGAGGAGCGATCGTGATCAGCGACGCCGCCTCTCCATACACCGACCAGTTGGCCGGAAAATTCACCGAGTACCGGCTCGCCTTCATCGTGCGCCAGAACTGCGGCGCAGGAGCCGGAACCGGCCCACTCGAGATCCCGGGACGGATTCCTGCCACCGCAGCGCCCGGCGTTGGCGGGCGAATGTAGCCAACCTCGGCCTTCGCCTTCTGGAATTGACCGGTGTCGAACCCATATTCGCGTTGCGGAAGCCCGCGGATTTCCGCCTCGATGGACTTCTCCCGATTCCCTGGACTCGGATGGTCGGAAAAGAATTGCGAGCCCTGGCTGGTGACGGTATTCAGCGTTTCGAAAAACCGCGCCATTTCAATGGGGTTATAGCCGGACTCGGCCATCAAGTGCGACCCCAACAAATCGGCTTCGGTCTCGGCTTCGCGCGAGAAATGCAAAATGAACGAGTTCGCGCCCAACCCCAAACCCAAGTTGGCCAGCTGCCCCGCCGCCGAACCGTTGCGCGTAATCGCTCCCGCCAATTCTGTCAATAAATTGACGGATTTTGCTTTGGACGCCTCGTGCGTGCCGTGCCGCAGAATTACGTGCGACATTTCGTGCGCCATCACCCCCGCCAACTGAGCTTCGTTTTCAGTCGCCCTCAGCAAGCCGGTGAAGATGAACATGGGCCCGCCCGGCAGCGCGAACGCATTCACCTGCTGCACATTTAACACAGTGAACGTAAATCGGAATCCGCTTTGTTGAGCCTCCGGATTGGCAGCCAGGCGGTCACCGATCCGGCGAACATAGTCTTCCAAAAACGGATCGTGCACCTCCACGTACTTCAATCGGACCTGCGCCGCCGATTGCAGTCCAATCTGAATATCCTGTTGCTTGGAAAACAGATTCCAGCCCGGCTTGATGGGATCGCCAGGATTGCGAGCCAACGCCGCAGCCGAAAAAAGCAACGTGCCAGCGAGCACCAGGGTGGGACGCCTGAAGAACATGCGCATCTATCAGTTTAACAACAGCAATGCTTATACTCCGATTTAGACACGTTATAATTGGGCCATGTTGACGCCCACCGAAAAGATATGGCACAACGGTCGCTTCATCCGCTGGGAGGATGCGACCATCCACGTTCTCTCTCACGTCGTGAGCTACGGCAGTTCGGTTTTTGAAGGAATCCGCTGCTACGCTACCCCCTCAGGTCCCGCTGTATTTCGCCTGCGCGAGCACATCCGCAGGATGCTCGATTCCGCCAAGATTTACCGCATGGACAACCTGGGCTATTCGGCCGACCAGTTGGCCGAGGCCATGCTGGAACTGGTGCGCGTCAACAAGATGGACTCCTGCTACATCCGCCCGATCGTGCTTCGCGGCTACGGGGAAATGGGCGTCAATCCCTTGGGCAACCCCATTGACGTTTACGTCGCCTGTTGGAACTGGGGTAAATATCTGGGCGACGAAGCGCTCGCCGCGGGCGTGGACGTGTGCATTTCCAGTTGGAACCGCATCGCGCCCAACACGCTGCCGGCGCTCGCCAAAGCCGGCGCCAATTATATGAACTCGCAGCTGATGAAGATGGAGGCGCTGGCCAACGGATATAGCGAAGGCATTGCACTGGATGCGGCCGGCTACGTGAGCGAGGGCTCCGGCGAGAACATCTTTGTGGTACGCGACGGCAAAATTCACACCCCGCCGCTGGGCGCCTCGGTTCTGCCGGGCATCACGCGCGATACCGTCATCACGATCGCGCACGAATTGGGAATTCCCCTGATCGAAACCATCATCCCGCGCGAGATGCTCTACATCGCCGACGAAGTCTTCTTCTCGGGCACCGCGGCGGAGATCACGCCGATCCGCAGCGTCGATCGCATCCCTGTTGGCAAAGGGCACCGCCCCATTGCCGAGAAACTACAGCGGGAGTTCTTCGCCATCGTGAACGGGACAAAGCCGGACAAGCATGGATGGCTGACACCGGTACATGCCGGACAGCCCGCAGGAGTGAAATAGGAGAACGCCCGATTCAGGCGACTGCGCACCGGGATGACCACCTCCCCCGAGATTTGCCAACCAAGCTGCGCAGCCGCCTAATGGACTCTCCTTTTGTAGCGCGCGCGTTCCTTGAAAGCCAGTAACTTTTCAAAAACCCGTGGCATTTTCAACAAATTTCTGAAGTAGCGCTTGCTTGCACTTACGCGTTGCGAATTGTGGCAAACGTGTGAATAAAACGATGACGGCCCATTGTGTGTTCGTGGGGCGGACCGTCGTCTTTCGCGGTCTGCCAGGGCCGTAGTACAGGCTTCCAACGTTCGCGGTCTTGTGCATCGCCCCGGCCCGCCCTTGCGCTAGAATCGCCCTGATGAAAGCGACACGGGGCGTATACTTCCACCGCGAAGACTACGCCTCATTTTGGGTTCGCGTGCTCGTCGACGTAATCGACCTTGTGTGTTCGCGGTCTTATGTGTAGTGCTGGCGATCCCGGTAATAATGATTTTCGAGACGGCTAGATCGGCGCTCAATATCAGTCTCCTGCTTTGCGTTGTAGCCGCCCTTTTGTACTTCGTGGTTCTAAAACGATCGAGGTTCCGAACGCTGGGATATCGAGTAGGAGGCGTCAAAATCATTGGTCTCGACGGCCGTGTGCCAGGTTATCCGTCCCTGGTTTTGCGGTTGTTGTTTGGCATGTTGGGGCCGCTAAACTGGCTCGTGGATTTAGCCTGGTTGTCGAACGACACCCACCGGCAGGCCCTGCGCGACAAGCTCGCAAGCACGTATGTAGTGAAGAGGAATGCCCAGGCTGCCGGAGAGGGAAAGATTGTTTTTCGATACTACGAGATCTTCTCCTACAACTGCTTGTTCCGAGAAGTCGAAGTCGACCCCCACCCGACGACTCAGAACCACCAAAATCGGTAGCGCGCGAAGACCCGAACCCGTTCCCCGCACTTCTTCACCAAAAACCCAAGCCCTTTCAACAACACCCGGGTCCATCCGCGTATCTAGCCTCCCCGCCACTGCTACCGTGGACACGAGGAAATTCCATGGCTACCCTGCGTCAGATCGAGGCCAACCGCCTCAACGCTCAAAAATCCACCGGCCCGCGCACGCCCGAAGGCAAGGCCGTCTCCGCGCAGAACGCGCTCAAGTCCGGCCTCGACGCCGAGTCTCAGTTCGTCGTCGGCGAGGACCGCAACGAGTTCGCCGAGCTCCAGCACGAATACTTTGCCCGCTTCCAGCCCATCACGCCGGAGGAGCGCTTCCAGGTCGATACGCTCCTTCGCAACGAATGGATCCTGCGCCGGCTCTTCCGCGCCGAAGCCCACCTCTGGGAATACCACACCCTGCGCGCCAGTCGCTCCGAAGGCGTGCCGCTTGGCGAAGCACTCGTAGCCGGTAACGAAGTATTCCGCCGCCTGCAGCGCCGCATCACTCTGGCCGAGCGTTCTTACAAAGAAGCATTCGCGGAATTAGAGCGCCTCCAGCGCGCCCGCCGTTCCCTCGCCGCCCTCCAGGCCGATGGGGAGCCAGACGGCGCCACCCCTCCGCACACGCCGCCTCCAGACGATCTCGCCGAATTGGGTTCGTTTCTCAATCTTTCCGGCGAATCGCGCCCTGCGGCTACAGACGATCGTCCGGTTCCGCCTTCGCACCGCATCCGGCATCGGGCCGGCCCCATATCAGACCACTACCAGCCGCAGGCCGGGAGCGATTCGTCTGAGATCAACGATGTCCGCGGTCGCAGTTCGTGCCAATAACAGGCCGACAGCCGTCGCATCCGGTCCGTTCAGGGCCATCAGGTCCGTGCCTGGCTGTCGAATGAGCTGCGAAAGCCGCGCCTGCCTGGCCGGGTTGCGAATCGCCTGTGCCAGAGCCGTCGCCGGTATCGTGATTCGCAATGCCGCGCTCTGCGGCGCGTGCCACGAGTGCAATCACGCGGCGATCATTCCGGTCCAAGGCGATCAGCCCACCAGCATCGAGAGTGATGCCACTCACGCCGCCTTACCTTTCTTCCCCCCGCTCTTCTGTGCTCGGGGAGAAAGAACCGAGTTGGCCCATACGCGTTCTTTCCGGGTCAAGGGCCCACCCGTTTGCTCCAGCGCATCTGCCAACATCTCTCGCCACCCCGCCGCATCGTGAAGCGCCACGCCCACGGCATGCTGCACGAAGGCGGAAACGTTCGCCGCCTGTCCGGATGTTACCAACGAGCGAATCTCTTTGACTTGATCGTCTGGCAGCGTGACAGTGATCTTGGCAGTCGCCATACCGAATGCCATACCACGCGCCGATTCGCGATTCAGGCGGATGCACAGGCGATAGCTGCCGGATCGCCCTGCCACTACAGAGGTTCGTCCGGGTCCGCCTTTGCACCGGCCTGACCAGGTTCGGAATTCAAGAATGCTAGGACTGTGGCGTGGTCCGCTACCGGACGAGTGCCTCGGCCCCCGCGCTGCCTGGCAGCCAGGACTCTGCAAGCGGTCTTTGCAAACGGAGGCCGGGCGTCTGGGCCCCTAATCGGAAGTCGCACGGCGTAAATCAGGCATAGACTATAAACAGAGGTGTAATTCCTCTTATGATCAGGTCGGAGGTTCTTCTCGAATATTAGAAACCGGTGAGGGGCCAACGGGCAGCAAGGAGGTAGTATGCCAATCACCAAGGCCATCAACTGGATCTTCCTCTTGGCCTTTACACAGGCGGCTCTCAACGCCGCCGATGCGGCCTCGACGAGCATTACGCGGGGCGACTCCGCAATCAGGGTGACGCCGAAGTGGACGGTCGTTATGGTACTGTCCGACGCCTCGATCCTCCCTGGGGATCCTCGAGCAACCGGCGGACAGCCCGCAAACGACAGGGCAATCCAGTCTTCGGCGATTGTTCGCGAAGAAGTGGTCGCCGAACTTGCTACGGATGTTCCCATGGCCGACTGGCAGCTCATAGCCAGCTCGGACGGAGAGCGGATCGCATGGCGCGAAAAACGTGCCGGAAAGTGGATCGTCCTGCTCAACGGCAAACCACAAGGCGGTGAGTACGACGAGGTAAAGTGGCTCGCCTTTAGTCCGGATGACAACCGATTCGCTTGGTTCGCTCGAACGGGCAAGTCGTGGACCGCGGTTGTTGACGGAAGACAGCAGGGAGGCCCGTTCCGTGAAGTCGCACCCATCCGCTTCAGCAGCGATAGCGCGCGGTTTGCGTTCCACGCGAGAGACAATGATGGTGAGCGGTTCGTTGTCGATGGGAAACCGCAGACGGTGTACCAGGAAATGAAGCGCGGCACCTTCTCCCCCGATGGCCGCCATTTCGCCTATACCGCGCGGAAAGGCAAGCAATGGGTTGTGGTGGTCGACGGAACGGAAGTCGCCGCATACGATAACGCAGGTGTACCGCGATTTCGGGAGACTGGCTCCTCACCGGTGTATACGGCGCAACGCAACAAGACTTGGATGCTGGTCGACGGCGGGAAGGAAGCGCGGGCAAGTGAACTCAAAAACGGCTTCTATGAGCTCCTCGGGTTCACGCCACAAGCCGAAGAACCGGTGCTGAAAATTATCGACGGTGACAATGGAAAGCTCGTGGTGGGCAGCCGCGAAGGCCCGCTCGAGAGCGTGCTGCAGGTTCCGATTCTATTCAGTGATGCGGGGGATCACTTCGTGTACGCCACCGCGCGGGTCAAGAACCCGGCGGCCAGCGCGGAGCGGGCATTCGGACAAGTAGTTCTGGATGGTCGGGGTGGCCGCGAATACGAAGCAGCGCCGGTGGAATCAGCGGGCAAAGCCTGGCTGCGCGCTGTAGGCGGCAGCGTTTTGCAACTTCAGCGCGGCAACGTCGAGGAGTTTATTGCCGAACGCCACGGCGTGTCGTCTCCCGCAGTGAATTGGGACGGCCCGCATGTCGCGTATACGGCGCGGCGCGGGAAGAAGGATTTCGTGGTCGTGCTGGATGGTGAGGAAGGTCCTCGGATGGACGCCATTGCCTGTGGGCCTGGATTCAGCCCTGATGGAAAGCTGTACTACGCGGGCGTGGACGGCGGAAACCTGGTGCTCATAGTGAACGGCCAAAAGATCTCCGAGACAGCACTCCCCGAGTCTGAGTGGACCTGCTCTGGCTTTTCGTTTGCAAAGAATGGGCATTTTCTGTACGCGCTGGCGCTGAAGGATAGCCTGCGGCTCTTTGTGGATGGAGTGGAACAGAAGAGACCACCCGTCGCAGTGCTGTCGGGGCCAACGATCCGGCCCGACTGCGAGCAGTTCCACTATGCATTTATCGTGAACGCGGACTTGAAGAAGCCGGAATATCGAGTCCTGTTGGATGGTCAGGACGGGAAGATATACAACGACGTCTGGCCCGATACGGTGCGCTGGACGGCGCAGGGCGCGCTGACTTATATCGCCCGAAACGGGCAGAAGTTGCTGCGAGTGACCCAGTCTCTACCCTGAGTGGCGACGCCAGTCCGCAGTTGAGCTAGCGCCTATAGCGTCCGGCCGCAGCGGACTACCGGAACAGCGCCTCCGCCCCCCGCTGAATGGCCGCCGCACCCGCCACGCCCGTCAGTGCCGAGACAAACGCCGGCGCCGCGCCACGCCGCTTCCATTCCTCATGCACCGCGTGGAACCCCAAGTAGAATACCCAACCCGCCGTGAGCCCAAGTGGATACAGGATCCAATCCGTTCCCAGGCGCGGCGCCATGATCAGACCCGCGCCGCCGCCCACGAGGGTGCAGCCTTCCGCCAGAACACACCAGGCAAGTGCCGCGATGCGCGAACTTACCGCCGCGCGCAGGATGCCGCCGAGCGCAATTCCTTCCGGCACCTTGTGCAGGGCGATGGCTAAGGGCACCGCGACCCGCAACCCCAGCGGGGCGGCCCACTGCGCGGTCGAAATGCTCCAGCCATCCAGGAAACTATGCAGCACGGCCGCCACCACCAGCGGCCCCAAAAAGCCGTGCAGCTCATTGGCGCAATGGCTGTGATCGTGGTCGTGCGCGCACGTAGGACACACCGGGTATGCATAGCGGTTGATCGTGATCAGCAGTCCGTATCCAATGCCAAACAGGAGCAGACTGACCGCCCAGCCCTTCTCAATTGCGAGTTCCGGCAACAGTCCGAAAAGAGCGACGCCCAGCAACACTCCCGCGCTGAAAGCCACCACCAACCGCGACCGCCGCTCAGCACCCGTCAGCCACACGCCGAGCAACCCGGACGCAACTCCCACAACGGTGGCCAACGCCGGTGCGATCAGTCCGTGGCTTTGCGTCATCCCCAGCAAGCCTATACTGTAGCAGACGGGCTCAAATCGGCCGTCGGGACGCCCGGCCTTCATTTGACAATACTTGGCAGCGGTTTCTATGATGTATATCTCAATCGGTAATCCGTTCGGCGCCGGTTCTGAGGCGTCGCAATGAAGCCCAAATGGCAAGTACCACGTCTCTTTGGTTTGGGACAAAACTCATATGATTAAAGTCGAAGGTCTGACCAAGCGATACGCACGCACGCTCGCGGTGGATCACATCTCCTTCGAGGTGGAAAAGGGCCAAATCGTTGGTTTTCTCGGCCCCAACGGCGCCGGGAAGACCACGACCATGCGCGTTCTGACGTGCTTTCTTCCACCTTCCGAAGGCAAAGCCACCGTAGCCGGTTTTGACGTGCTCGAAAATCCCATGGAGGTCAAGAAGCGCATCGGCTACCTGCCGGAGACGCCGCCTCTCTACCCCGAAATGGAAGTCATCGAGTACCTCACGTTTGTTGGTAAGTTAAAGCACATTTCTTCCAGCGACCTACGCCGGCGCGTCGACGAGGTCATGGAGCGCTGCGCGGTGGCCGACGTCCGCGACAAACTGATCGGCAAGCTTTCCAAAGGCTACCGGCAGCGCGTCGGGCTGGCCCAGGCGATCATCCACAACCCCGACGTGCTCATCCTCGATGAGCCTACTTCCGGCCTCGACCCGAAGCAGATCATCGAAACCCGCGGGTTGATCCAATCGCTAGCGGGCGATCACACCATCATCTTGAGCACGCACATCCTCAGCGAAGTGGAGCAATCGTGCGAGCGGGTGATCATCATCAGCCAGGGAAAGCTGGTTGCCATCGACTCGGTGGCGAATCTGACCAACCGGCTGCGCGGCGCCGAAGCCGTAGTAGTCGAACTCGAGGCTGCCGGTGGGCGGCCGAATCCCAGCGAGGTGCAGCAGCGCCTGGAACAGGTGTCGGGGGTCAGCCGCGTGGTCATGAAAGATTCGCGCAATGGGCGGCTGGCGTTTGAGGTGGAAAGCCTGCCCGATCGTCAGATCCGCGGCGACCTGGCCCGCACCGTGGTCAACGCCGGCTGGAATCTGAATGAAATGCGCTCCATCGGGCTGAGCCTCGAGGATATCTTCCTGCAGCTCACCACGTCCGAGGAGAAAGAAGTGGAAAAAGTAGGAGTCACTACATGAGCAGCGTCCTGCTGATTTGCCAGAAAGAGCTCAAAAGTTATTTCGCCTCGCCCATCGCCTATCTCCTGATGGCGTTCTTCGGGTTGATCTTCGGGTTTGGCTTGTACACCGCTACGCGCGACGTGTTGCGGTTTAGCTTCCAGATGCAGATGCAAGGTCAGTCGGCGCCGATGAACCTCAACCAGCAGGTCATCACGCCGCTATTAGGATTCGGCAGCACGATTTCGCTATTTCTGATCCCCATGATCACTATGCGGCTGTTCGCCGAAGAGAAGCGCTCCGGCACGATCGAGCTGCTGCTCACCTCGCCGGTGACGGACCTGCAGATCATTCTAGGCAAGTGGCTCGGCGCCATGCTGCTCTATGTCTGCATCCTGTTAATGTCGGTGCTGAACATTGCCCTGCTGTTTGCCTGGGGCAAACCCGACATTCGTCCCGTACTGGTGGCTTACCTGGGGTTGCTGCTCCAGGGAGGGTGCCTGCTGGCGATCGGGGCGTTCATCTCGACCACCACGCGCAACCAGATCATCGCCGGCGGCGTCACCTTTTTTGTATGCCTCATGCTGTGGCTGTTGAACTGGTTCACTTCGTTTGACAGCGGCCCGGCCGCTTCGGTTATCAATTACCTCTCGATCGTTACTCACTTCGACAATTTCTCCAAAGGCGTGATCGAGACAAAAGACGTGATTTTCTATCTCTCCATGATTTTCTTTGGCCTGTTCATTACGTCGCGCGCGATGGAATCGCTGCGCTGGAGGTCGTGAGATGGCGAAGAATTGGATGAGCACCCGCCAGACCAAATTCGCGGCGTACGTCACCGTCTACATCCTGATGATCCTCGCCGTGCTGGCGGCCGTGAATTTCCTCGGGAATCGCTACGACAAATCATATGACGCCACTTCCAACAAGCAGTTCAGCCTCTCTGACCAGACGCAAAAGCTGGTGAAGGGTCTGAATCGCGACGTCAAGATTATCTACTTCGACCGGCAGGACCAGTTCGCGCAGGCGCGCGATCTGCTGCAGCGCTACTCCAACCTTTCCAGCAAGGTGCATGTCGATTACATCGACCCGGTGAAAAAGCCGCAACAGGCCCGCGCGGCCGGTTTCACGCGCGATTCGAACATCATTGTGGATAGCGGCCTGCGCCGCGAGCCGGCCAAGAGCCTTACGGAAGAAGAGGTAACCGGCGCGCTGATCCGGTCGCTCAAGACCGGTTCGCGCAACGTCTGTTTCTTGTCCGCGGGCGGCGAGCATTCGATCGACGATCAGCAGCCTGGCGGCTTTTCCGTGTTGAAGACCGTGCTCGAGCGCGACAACTACAAGACTCGCACCATCACCGCGCAGGGAGAGGCGGCGCCGCCCGACAAAGATAAGGCCGCCGTCACGGTGGGCCAGAAGCCGGCGGCGGCCAACTTCGAGGTTCCGAAGGACTGCAACGTGCTCGTGGTCGGCGGGCCGCAACTGGCTTACGCGCCGCCCGTGGTGGAGGGCATCAAGTCCTACGTCGAAGGCGGCGGCAAAGCTCTTTTCATGCTCGACGATCCGGTCAAAATCGGCCGCGACCAATCCGCCGTGGACAGCCCCGAACTGCTCAAGCTCCTGGAAGGTTGGGGCATCACGGCGAACAAAGACCTGGTGCTCGACCTCAGCGGCATCGGACGGATCTTTGGCTTGGGCCCCGAGATTCCGATGATTACCCAGTATGAATCGCATACCATCACGCGGCCGCTCGAGCGCATCCCCACGGCCTTTCCGCTGGCGCGCTCCCTGGATGTCAAATCGGGCGGAAACAACGTGGTGGAGAAGCTCTTCGGCACGACCGAGGACAGCGTTGCCGTGACTGAGGTCGCCCCGAACGGAGCCATCGATGTCAAGAAAGGTAAGAAGGGCCCCTTCACGCTCGCGGCTTCCGCAACCATCACGGCGGGCAGCAACAAGAGCCGCATCATTGTGGTAGGCACGTCGCAATGGGCGCTCAACAACCTGACCGGCTCCAACTCGCTCGGCAACCGCGATCTGTTTTCCAACATGGTCAACTGGCTCTCCTCTGACGAGGATCTGATCTCGATTCGCCCGAAAGAACAAACCAATCAAGCGCTGAATATGAACGCCCAGCGCCAGGTTTCGATGTTCTGGCTGAGCGTGGTGTTCTTCCCACTGGCGGTGGTTGCCATGGGCCTGGGAACCTGGTGGAAGCGGAGATAAGACAATGAAGCCGAATGGGCTGCTCATTGCCGTCGCGCTACTGGCGATTCTGGGCGGCTTGACATGGTGGTCGAACAAGAAGCAGGCCGCCGCGAGCAAGACCAGCGACACCACCACGAAGATCCTCGATATTCCCGGAAATCTGATCCAGGATATCGTTCTAAAGAAGACCGCCCAGACGATCGAATTGCACCGCGAGGGCGTGAACACCTGGAAGATGACGCAACCTTCGCCCCTGCCTGCCGATACCGATGCCGCCTCGGGCATCGTGACGACTCTCGGTACGTTGAACGCCGATTCCGTGGTCGATGCCAAGGCTACCGACCTTACTCCTTACGGCCTGCAAAATCCATCGCTCGACGTGCAGATCACCGAGAGTAACGGCAAACACGACGGCCTTATGATCGGCGATGAGACTCCCACCGGGTCCGGCAGCTATGCGAAGCTGGCCAACGACCCGCGCGTCTTCACCATCGCCAGCTACGCCAAGACCAATATCGATAAGTCGCCGAACGATCTGCGCGACAAACGGGTGCTCACCTTCGACTCAGATAAACTGACGCGCGTCGAGTTGCAGGGCAAAGGCGAACCGATCGAATTCGGCAAGAACAATCAGGGTGACTGGCAGATTCTGAAGCCCCGTCCGCTGCGGGCCGATGGATCGCAAGTCGATACCTTCATTAACGCGCTGAAAGACGCGCGCATGGATATGGCCGAAGATTCCCAAAAAGCCGCCGCCGCCTTCGCAGCGGCGCCCAAGGTAGGAACCGCTTCCGTGACCGATGCGAACGGGAATCAGAGCATCGAGGTTCACAAGGATAAAGACAACAACTATTACGTCAAGAGCACGGCGGTCGCCGGCATCTACAAAGTGACGGGGGACTTGGGAAAGAGCTTCGACAAGGGAGTAAACGATTTCCGCAGCAAGAAGCTCTTCGAATTCGGTTTCAGCGACCCCTCCTTGCTGGAGGTGCAAGGCGTCACCTACAGCAAGGCCGGAAACGATTGGACCGCCGGACCTAAGAAGATGGATAACGCCAGCGTCCAGACTCTGATCGATAAGCTCCGGGATTTAACCGCAACCACCTTTGAGGCGGAGCCGGGCGAAGAGAAAGTGTTCGAAGCCACCGTGATCTCGAACCAGGGGAAGCGCACGGAAAAAGTCACCATCACCAAAGAGGGCAGCAAATATTTCGCGAAGCGTCAGGACGATCCCAGCATCTATGGGCTAGAGGCCCAGGCTGTGGATGATTTGAAAAAGGCGGCGTCCGACGTGAAGGAGGCCGCACCCCCGCCGGCCGCCAAGAAGAAATAGGCTCCTGTGAATGGCCTTCTCACCGACTTATACGAGCTGACCATGGCCGCCGGCTACTTCGAAGCCGGCAAAGCCAGTGAGAAGGCTACCTTCGAACTCAGTGTCCGGCGGCTGCCCGTCTGCCGGAATTTCGTGATCGCGGCCGGCCTGCCTGAGGTCGTCGACTATCTTCTGAACCTGAGCTTTACGCCTGAGGAGGTCGACTATCTTCGGGGCCTTCCGCAGTTCCGCAATGCCTCCGCCAAATTCTTCGATTACCTGCGGAACTTCCGGTTCACCGGCGACCTGTTTTCCGTTCCGGAAGGTACGCCCCTGTTCGCCGGCGAACCGGTGCTCACGGTGCGCGCTCCGCTCATCGAGGCGCAGATCCCGGAAACGTATCTGCTTTCGGCCATCACCTTCCCCAGCCTGGTTGCTACCAAGGCGGCGCGGTGCGTGGAAGTGAGCGGCGGCCGTGAAATTGTGGAGTTCGGCACGCGCCGGGCGCACACGCCGGAAGCCGGCGTTTTGGGCGCTCGCGCCTCCTACATAGGTGGGTGCTCCGGCACGAGCAATACGCTGGCGGGCTTCCGCTATGGCATTCCCGTGATGGGAACCGCGGCGCATTCGTGGGTCATGTCGTTTCCCAGCGAGTCGGAAGCGTTCCGACAGTTGCAGCGGCTGCTCGGGGAACATACGATTCAACTCATCGATACCTACGACACCCTGGAAGGCGCGCGCCAGGCGGCCAAGCTCGGGAAACCGATTTGGGGAGTGCGGCTCGATAGCGGCGATCTGTCGTCTCTCTCGCGCGAGGTACGCGCCGTCCTGGATGAGGCGGGCCTTGCCGACGCCAAGATCATGGCCAGCGGCGACCTGGACGAGTATCGCATCCGCGAACTGGTCCGAGGCGGCGCGGCGATCGACGCGTTCGGCGTGGGTACGCAATTGGCCACGTCGGGCGATGCTCCCGCCATGGGCGCGATCTACAAAATGGTCGAGTTGGATATCGGAGGCATCCACCGGTTCACCTCGAAATTGAGCGACGCCAAGGTGACCTTTCCGGGCGCCAAGCAGGTCTTCCGCGACGTGGCGCGCGACGTGATTGCGCGGTCGGGCGAGTGCGGCAATGGGGAAGCGCTGCTGCGCCCGGTGATCCTCGGCGGGCGGCTCATCGAGCCGCTGCCGAGCCTGGAGCAGGCCCGCTGCCGGGCCGCGCGGGCCATCGCCAATCTCTCGCCCGCGCTGCGGGAACTCGAAGTCACCGAGCCGTGGCCGGTGATTTACAGCCGGGAGCTGCGCGCGCTGATCGATCAGACGCGGCGGAATTTGGCGCCGTGAACGCGGCTCGCAGACGACACTGTGGCGCAGACCGTCGCTTTCCAGCGGTCTGCGAAGCCGGCAGACGACACAAAGCGATCCCGAAACGGGCCGTGACCGGCGTCTGCCCTACCGCGCTTCAATGAAAACCGTTTTCGTCGATGTCGATACCCAGCTCGATTTCCTCTATCCTGCCGGCGCGTTGTACGTGCCTGGCGCCGAGCGTATCGTACCGGCGATCCACAGCCTTCACCGCCACGCGGCCGTCGCAAGCATCCCGGTGCTTTCCACCATGGACGCGCATACCGAGGACGACCCGGAGTTCCAGTCTTGGCCGCCCCATTGCATCGCCGGGACGGTAGCCCAACACAAGGCCGCTGCCACGCTGCTGGAGAATCGTGTCATCATCCCAAACCGCGATGGCCCTTTTTCCATCGAAGGCGCGCAGCAGATCCTGCTCGAAAAACAGACGCTCGATGCCTTCGCCACGCGGACCATGCGCCGCGTCATCGAAGCCCTCAACGCCGATCGGTTCATCGTTTACGGCGTAGTGACCGAGATTTGCGTGCTGTGGGCTGCGCGCGGGCTTCTGGCTGCGAACAAGCAAGTAGCCCTGGTATCGGATGCGGTTCGCGAACTGAAGGCCGATGAGGCCGCGCGGGCGTTCGCGGAGATCCGTTCGCTAGGCGGGTCGGTAACTACTCTCAGCGAGGTTCTCGGCGGTTAGTGGCTCGGGCTTGCGCGGACGCCGGAAAGCGATCACGGTCAGAAGCAGCGAGCCGCCCAGCAGCGATCCATCCCGCAGCAGCGTCCACGGAGAGATCGCCTCGCCGGGACCGAAACAGCCGCAGTCGATCGCCTCGCCGCGCGCGTAGGCCCGCACCATCATCGCAAAGAATAGGGCCAGCAGCGCGGAGACCGACACCGTAGACACGCGCTTCCAGCGGCCCGCGATCAGCAGCAATCCCGCCGCCAGCTCCACCCAGGGCAACGTGCGCGCCACCACCGTGACCGCCCATTCGGGCAGTAGGTGATACGCGTCAATCGAAATCGCGAACAGCATCCACGGCTCGCGCAGCTTGATCCAGGCTGCGTACACAAACACTCCGCCGATGCCCACGCGAAGCAGAAACAGAACGATTTTCAGAATCTTACTTGGCGAGGTCATTCAAGAGCGACCTCAGAAAGGTATAGTTGGGCGGGCCGGCAATCGGGTACTTCTTCTGCCCGCGAATGATGATCATGGTGGGGGTCTCATTGACGCGTTCCAGCATGCCCTCCTGCACGTCCTGATCGACCTCGCTGATCACGCTCGGATCCTTCACCAATGCCTGAACCTTCTTCTGCTCGGCCGGTGTCAGGGCAGAGGCGATGGAATCGAAGATCTTTCCGCTCGCTTCCCAGGTATTCTGGTTTTGAAACAGGGCATCGCCCACCTGCTCGTACTTACCCACGCGCGCCGCCGCTACGGCATACGTCGCCGCCTCTTTGGCATGCGAATGCTGATTCAGCGGGAATTCTTTATACACCAGGTACGCTCGTCCCGGGAACACAAATTCGCGCATCAGGGGCGGAAGAATTTGCATGTGGAACGCCCGGCAAGCGGGGCATTGGTAATCGCTAAAGAGCTCAAGGGTGATCGGCGCAGCGGGATTCCCAAAGGTCTTCGCCGTATCGACTCGAGACGGGGCGGCCAAGGTGAAGGCCAGCAAGAGAAGCAGAATCGCAGACAGCCTCATATGCCACTATTTTACGTAGTTTGGGAGGATTGTGGCGGCTACTACCATATGGCCAGCCCTTGAGATTAACCCAAACGGTGAGTGTATAAGCCTCCACGTTGGCGGACCAGGTGCATTTCCGAACGGCGGAGGCATCAAACATGAATTCGGACCAAATGCAGGGTCAGTGGAAACAATTGAAGGGCAAAGTGAAAGAGAAATGGGGAAAACTGACCGATAGCGACCTGGATGTGATCGCCGGTAAACGTGACCAGTTCGTAGGGAAGCTGCAGGAACGGTACGGATACACTCGCGAACAGGCCGAGCG
>Ga0335079_10003148_pt1 | contig 19074 bp, 14 predicted proteins | sample Lox_Sample_33_FD_206719 | JGI IMG/M metagenome (GOLD analysis project Ga0335079, IMG submission 206719) | Soil microbial communities from Loxahatchee National Wildlife Refuge, Florida, United States - Lox_Sample_3.3 | ecosystem: Environmental > Terrestrial > Soil > Wetlands | place: USA... | reverse complement strand
ATGGCTAGTACCTCGCTGTATCACGGTTTGCATCGCGAGGACGACACTTGATAAAAGGGTTTGTATGACAAGAAAAATTTTTCAGGCCATTGAAAAGATTATGCCGTACGCGCCACCCATTGGAATCCTGGGCGCATCCTTTCTGAACCTGACCGCCTTCGAACGGCAATATTTGATATTGATTTTGCTTATCTGGGTCAACGTTTTTATCCTGTTCAAGGCGTCGGTTGGATGAATAGGAGCATAACTTTTCCATTTTGCAAGGAATGGGGCCGCTAAGTGCTTACTTTCAATTTTTCTTGACGCTTTCTTGACACATTATGCGCGTTTCTTGCGCTGAAATTGATACGCCCACCTGTAGAATGGTGGGCGTCTTGACATTTTCTTAACCATGCAAACCAATCCCTTGATCTCTGATTTCCCGTTGCGCGTTCTCGTTGTTGATGACGAGCGCCCCATCCGGCGTTTTTTAAGTGCTTCCTTCGGCGATCGCTTCATCATGTCCGAGGCCGAGAATGGCCAGGAAGCTTTGCGCATCGCGGCCGTTGATCGTCCCGATCTGATTATTCTCGACCTGGGTTTGCCTGACATGGATGGCACGGATGTTACCCGCCGCTTGCGTGAGTGGACGAATGTCCCCGTTATCATCATTTCCGTCCGCGACCGCGACGAGGACAAAATCGCAGCGCTGGACGCCGGGGCGGACGACTATCTGACGAAGCCATTTAGCGCCGGAGAGTTGCTGGCGCGCATCCGCGTTGCGCTGCGTCGTTCGATCCAACCGCAAAATCAGTCGGTCTATCTGAGCGGCGATCTTACAGTGGACTTGTTGAAGCGCGAAGTTCGAGTCAAGGATTTAAATGTGATGCTGACGCCCACGGAATATGACATCCTGCGCGCACTGGTGAATCATGCTGGGAGAGTTTTGACTCACAAACAGTTGATCCAGGAAGTGTGGGGCGGCAACTACGAGGCAGATGCCCATTTGCTGCGTGTCAATATCAGCAACCTGCGCAGAAAGATCGAGATGGACCCGTTACATCCATGTCACATTATCACCGAATCGGGAGTGGGTTACCGGCTCAAGAACATCGAAGAGAATAAGGAATGAACTTCAAACGCACATCCGATCCTTGGTTGTGCAATAGGTAAAACAAATGCTTTTCTCCATCGGAATATTGATCGTCATTGTTTTTGTAGCATTCAAAATCGCCCCCATTGAAAAGGCGGAACACGCCCACGTACATGGCGCGGGTCAGGTGGGGCTGCTGGCTGCTCTGGCATTGTTCGGCGTGGATTACTTTACTTCCTATTACTATGCCACGGGCGAACTGATGAGTGCATTGCATCCTTATGGGTTGCAAAAAGATGCCTGGATCGCGGTGATTGCTATTGCAATTTTCAACGCGATCTTCGGAATGCTATACATCTATTCATTGAGCGTGTTCAATGAAGGCGGCGGCTCCTATACTGCATCCATGCGTTATCTGGCACCTGGGCTGAGCCTGGTCGTCGCTGTGATGCTGATTCAGGATTATGTCTTTACCATTGTCGTCTCCTCCCTCTCCGGTGTGGACCAGCTGCTTTCCATTATCAATGCCTTTGATGCATGGTGGGGTTGGCATTTTCTGCTTGGTGCAGGGCTGGCGGCTGTGACCTGGTATTTGACCATTCGCGGCCGCGGTGAATCAGCGCGGATTGTATTTATTGGAATTGGTATCTTTGTAATGCTTACGATCATCATGGCCGCCGGATTGGTTTTTGCCAGGGCCGCACAAGTTCCACCCGTTGTTTCTTCTGAATCGGTTCAGCCTGTGGCCTCCATCTGGGAAGCGGTTTACCATATGCTGACGGCCTCCATGAAGGGGCTGGTGGCATTGACCGGCCTCGAAGCCATGTCGAACGGCATACAATTTGTCATCAACGATGATGCCGGAATCATCAAATGGGGAAGGCAGCATCTGCCAAAACTCTCCGGGCTTTGGGATTTTTACGCTGGCAAGCCTGGAATTGGCCGCATGGTGCAGACCTCCTTCCTATTCTATGGGGGTCTTACCACGGCTTTTCTGGCTTACTTTTCCTATCACTTCAATGTCTTCGATGGGACCCTTGGACGATCATTGGTCGGCAATCTCGCTTTTATTGGATTCAGCCAGGTTCCTGGCGGAGCCGTTTTGTATTGGGTGTATCAAATCCTGGCTGTGGCATTGCTGGCCGCGGCTTCCATGACCGCTTTCCAGGATTTGCAGGCAACCGCATGGCGCGATGTGGCGATCGGTGAGATTCCCGAGATCGTGGTGTATCGTAATCCGCAGGGTACATTTACGCGCTCGGTAACAGCCAGCTTTATCATCGCGGTCGTGATCCAGTTTCTCGTTAAAGGAAGTACCAGCGCCGCTGTCCCTTATTATGGCGTGGGTGTCTTCATGCCGATCATGGTGATGGGTTTTGCCATCCGCCAGCATATTCTTCAAAATTACACCGGCAGGAAACGCAAGTGGGGTGCGTTGGGCGCGGGCGCGGCGGGCGTTCTTTCCGGCCTCGTATTTATCGGTCAGATTGCAGGCAAATGGACCGAAGGCGGTTGGCTTGTACTGATTTCGTTCAGTGTGCTCGTGCTGACCGCTAATTTACTGCTTATTTCGCCGATTGGTTTCCGGCATCCGAAACAAATCCATCGTATCGTCCGCGACAAGGCGCGCGTTCAGGGCGCCATGGCGTCCATCGTGGAATGGCAATCGCTGCGGATGCAGGAATATCGTCATGGCGTCTTGACGAACATAGCCGGCTTTTTCGAAATTTTTGGCATTCATCGGCCCATCCATCTGGACACTCCCATTCCAGCCGGGGATTACGATCATGCTTTGCATGAAGATCATCCAGATGCGCCTTCCTTGTTGGAGCAGTACCTGGATCAACCAGCGCCAAAACTTGGCGGCGCGCCCAAACAGACGAAGCCTAGTGGGCAGGAAATCACGTAGGAATAAAGGCTATGTAAAGATGGTGCATAGCCTTTATTATTAACGAAATCGTTCAACGAACAAATGGAATTAGAATACAATAGGATTGTATTATGGAACATCGTCCCGATCCTGATGAATTGCTTGAGCAGATACAGGCGGAAGAAATATCCGCGAAGCGAGGGCGGCTTAAGATTTTCCTCGGCTATGCTGCCGGGGTCGGCAAAACCTATGCGATGCTCGAAGCCGCTCGTCAGAGAAAAACAGAGGGGATAGATGTCGTAGTCGGATATCTCGAAACCCATAAGCGGGTCGAGACCGAACGAATCGCGCAAGGACTGGAAACAATACCGCGCAAATCCATCGAATATCATGGCGTTGCGCTCACTGAAATGGATGTGGATGCCATACTGGTCCGTCATCCCGCGCTGGTATTGGTGGATGAACTGGCCCATAGCAATGCCCCCGGCTCACGCCATCCCAAACGCTATCTGGATGTGGAGGAATTGCTGGAAGCGGGGATCGATGTGTACACCACGCTCAACATCCAACATCTTGAAAGCCTGAACGATGTAGTTGCGCAGATTACCGGTGTGCAGGTGCGGGAAACCCTTCCAGATCGCGTCATCGATGAAGCGAATGAACTTGAATTGGTCGATCTGCCTCCCGAAGAATTGCTCATCCGCCTGCGCGAGGGCAAAGTCTATGTTCCCGATCAAGCATTGCGCGCCATCCAGGATTTCTTTCGCAAAGGGAATCTGACCGCTTTACGCGAAATGACCATGCGCCGCGCCGCGGAACGCGTCGATGACCAGATGCGGTCCTATATGCAGACGCAGGCGATTGCTGGGCCATGGGCGGCCGCTGAGCGTGTGCTCGTTTGCATCAGTCCCAACCCATTGAGCGAGCGCTTGATCCGATCTGCGCGCCGTCTGGCAGACGAACTCAACGCCGAATGGATGGCGGTTTATGTTCAAACGCCTCACGATAGCACCCTGCCGCAACAGAAGCGCGAGATGGCGACGCGCTCGTTGCGCCTGGCTGAGGAACTCGGGGCGCGTACGGCTATGCTCCCATCCAATGGTTCGGCAATTGCCCTGGCAAATACGGTTATAAATTTTGCCCACAAGAATAATGTGACGAAAATTGTGGCGGGCAAACCCATGCGTCCGCGCTGGATGGAATTTCTGCGCGGCTCCTTCGTTGATGAATTGATCCATAAAAGCGGGGACATCGATATTTACGTGGTCCCCACTCTGGAACCGGCGCGTGTACCTCCTGAAGAAAACCCGCTTCGCCCACACAGCCACGTACCAGCTTATTTGTTAAGTCTGATCCTGGTGATTGCGGCAACCGGAGTAGGTTATTTATTTGGAAATAACATTTCACCGACCAATCTGGTAATGATTTATCTACTGGCTGTAGTAATTGCCGCGGTCTATCTCGGACGCGGTCCATCTATTTTGGCATCTATTGCAAGCGTACTGGCATTTGACTTTTTCTTTGTGCCGCCTCGATATACGTTTGCGATTAGGGATACAGAATATCTGCTCACTTTCACCGGATTACTTCTGGTCGGTACGATCATCAGTTATCTGACGGTACAGGTTCGGGAACAGGCTGAAGCGGCACAGGCCCGGGAAGTGCAGTCCACGGCCCTGTATGAACTTGGCCGTGATCTGACCGCCATCGTTGGGCTGGATGCCATCGCCCAAACTGTGATCAGGCATATCAGCCAAACGCTTGATCGGGACGCGGCCATTTTTCTTCCCGCAAAGGATGGTCCGTTGATTGTGCACGCCTCCAGCCCGACCCTTCTGATTGCAGACAATGAGCTTGCGGTAGCTGACTGGACTTTCGAGCATGGCAAAGTTGCCGGACGCGGCAGTGACACATTGCCCGACGCATCCATGCGCTACCAGCCGCTCCAAACCACGCGCGGCATCGTAGGCGTATTAGGCATTAAGCCATCTGATTCCTCGCACTTTCTGACGCCCGATCAGCGCAGAACGTTGGATGCATTTGCAAACCAGGCTGCCATCGCGATTGAGCGCGCGCGCTTGGTCGATCAGGCGCGTCAGGCGGAAATACTGGAGATCACCGATAAATTGCAATCGGCTTTATTGAATTCGATTTCACATGACCTGCGCACCCCGCTGGTTTCGATCACAGGCGTATTGAGCAGTTTGGAGGAAGACTCGCTCCAGCTTAATGAGGCAACGCGCCATAGTTTGATCAGTACTGCCCGCAGCGAGGCAGATCGTCTCAATCGCCTGGTCGGCAATCTGCTGGATATGACTCGGCTGGAAGCCGGAGCTGTACGGGTTCAGGCTGAGCCGTGCGACGTACAGGATGTAATCGGTTCGGCCTTGGAGCAATTGGAATCGCGCAAAGAAGGTCATCCGATCACCGTAAACATCCCGCCCGATCTGCCTTTCATATCGATGGACTTTGTTTTAATCTCGCGCGTGCTGGTGAACGTGATCGATAATGCCCTGAAATATTCTCCGCCCGGCTCGCCGATTGAAATCGAGGCCCATCCCGCCAGCGGCTATCTCGAAATCGAAGTGGCGGACCGAGGCAGCGGCATTCCCAGGGAGGATCTTTCACGCATCTTCGATAAGTTCTACCGGGTGCAAAGACCCGATAATATCACGGGCACCGGGCTGGGACTTTCCATCAGCAAGGGAATCGTCGAGGCTCATGGCGGATTTATCGCCGCGGAAAACCGGCCCGGCGGCGGAACGACCCTTACCATCGCCTTGCCGATTAAATAGCCGATGAGTGATACGGACTTGAATATCCTGGTCGTGGACGATGAACCTGCCATCCGGCGGTTTTTGCGCGCTTCGCTCGGCTCATACGGATATTCCATCACGGAATCCGGCTCGGGTGAGGATGCGCTGAGGACCGTTGCCACGAGCCACCAGGATATTGTGATTCTCGACCTGGGTCTGCCGGATATCGATGGCGTGGAAGTCACGCGCCGATTGCGAGAATGGACGACCCTTCCAATCATCATCCTATCCGTACGCGAACATGAGAAAGATAAGATCGCGGCGCTGGACGCGGGTGCCGATGATTATTTGACCAAGCCCTTCAGCATCGGCGAACTCATGGCGCGCATGCGCGTGGTGTTGCGCAGGACGGCGCAGGACGCCAGCGAGCCGGTCTTTGAATCGAATGGCCTCATGGTGGACTTTGCCAGCCGCGAAGTCAGGCTCAACGACCAGCCGGTCACCCTCACCCCCACCGAATACGACCTATTGAGAACACTCGTAAAACATGCCGGCAAGGTGCTGACCCATCATCAACTCCTACGCTTGGTTTGGGGAAACGCCTACGAAAATGAGATGCATATCCTGCGGGTCAACATCAGCAACCTGCGCCGCAAGATCGAAGCCGATCCATCCCGGCCGCGTTATCTGTTGACCGAGCCGGGTGTGGGTTATCGCATTAAACTTTGAGGCGTAAGATGCCTGCCCAAAATAGGAAGGCAGATAAGGGTATCGGTTGGCTATTGCCTTACAGGCCACTACCTTGTACTCGGATTGCTTCTTCAAGCCCACAGCGATAGGAAATTCATGATAAGGGGCTTATGGCAGTAAGAGCAAAGCGACTGACAATCTGAAAACTCCTCGTCTGTTTTAATTGATTTTTCACACACCACCTTTAAGGTTATTGCTGCAAGGATTATTCCAAGCGACTTAGATCGTAATGAGATGAATGGCGGTCGCATCGATGGATGCGATGACGGACGCGCCGGGGGATAATTCCAGGTCGAGGTACAACTGTTTGGTGGTGTAGGCCACTAAGGGAAAGCCGGCGTCGAGCGTGATCTTGAAGAACGGTCCAAATGTGGAAACTGAAACGACGCGCACTGCGAATTGGTTGTTCGTCCCTGAGTCAGATGACGTCCTGTGTGCGAGTGCGACATCTTCCGGACGGATGCACGCCAGCACTGACATCGCGCCACGCACGCCGCGGTCGGCAACACGCAACGTTTTATTGCCGACCGACACGCTCACAATGCCATCGGAAGCGGCGACGATCTGTCCGGGGAGCAGTGTCTCGACCCCGACGAAATTTGCCACGAACTCATTTGCAGGTGCGTTGAAAACTTCCGCCGGCGTGCCAGTCTGCTGTAACTGGCCATCGCGCAATACCGCGATGCGGTCGGCCAGCATCAGTGCTTCTGCCTGATCGTGCGTCACAAAAATCGCTGGGATGCCAAGCTGGTGCAGGAGCGTTTTCAGTTCCCCGCGCAATGTGTCGCGCGTACGTGCATCGAGCGCTGAGAATGGCTCATCAAATAAAAAAAGCATAGGGTCCATGGCCAGAGCACGGGCAAGCGCTACGCGCTGTTTCTCGCCTCCGCTCAGATTCACCGGCTTGCGGTCGGTGAGATGTTCCAATCCAAACCGCGCGAGCAGCTGGCCCACGCGCACCGGATCGGCTCGTTGCGGGAACTGGATATTCTGTGCAACGGTGAGATGCGGAAAAAGGGCATAATCCTGGAACATAAAACCGATGCGACGCGCTTCCGGCGGCATGGTCGTCACATCACGGTCCCCAATTTCGATCCGTCCCCGGTCCGGATGATAGAAACCGGCAAGAGTCTCCAGCAAGACGGATTTGCCTGCGCCGCTGGGACCCAGGATGACGAACGTCTCACCCAGGTCAAATGTTAAAGAAATGTCGCGTAACGCAAACGCGCCCAAATTCAGAGAAACATTTTTGACTGCGATGCCGTTCATTGCCGCCCCCCCGGTATAACGCGTCCATAGGCGAGGTGACGAAAGAGAATGAAGAGCGAGAGCGCCACGAGCAGATAAAGAGCCGCCATCGCGGAAGAATCCCCCAGCCCAAATTGTAGGAAGAGATCGTAGATTTTGACCGGTGCGGTCATCGGATAATACGTAAGGATGATGACTGCGCCGAATTCGCTGATCGAGCGCGCATAGGTCAGCGTCAGGCCGGTGAGGATTCCGCGGCGCGCAAGCGGAAGCGTGATCCGGCGAAAGACCGACCACGGGTTGGCGCCGAGCGTACGCGCCACTTTCTCAAGTCTTGGGTCAATCGATTCGAAGCCGACCCGCGCGGCGTTGACCGTGTACGGAGCGCTGACAAACAACATCGCGACGATTACGCCACCGATCGTGCCCCAAAACTGAAAACCGGTCAACGCGTTGATGGAGGCTCCAACGATGCCCGTCCGCCCAAAGACGAACAGCAGCGCGATCCCGGCAACGGTATGCGGCACGGCGAGCGGCAGGTCGACAATCACTTCGACCAGCGCCTTGCCAGGAAATGTGGTGCGTGCAAGGAGGTAAGCCAGTGGCACGCCGAACAGTCCCGCGAAAATGGCCGTGACGAACGCGGCCACTAGACTCAACCAAATGGCATCGCGCACTTCTTCCATAGCCGCAATGTGTACCAGACTCGCCGGTGTTTGAGTGGCGTAGAGCTGCAGGAGCGGCAGGAGGATGAAAGCCAGTAATAATCCGCCGATCAGCCAGAAGGTCAGGAGTAAACCACGTGAGAGTGTAAGAGTTTTAGTTCTCATATCAGGTCAGCCATCGCGGCAAATATTGCGAACTCATAACGGTCATTGTAATGCAGGAAATACAGAAAAGCCGCCTCCGGCTTGCAGGGGGGAGATGGCTTTTCTGATGCAGTAACTTGCGGTAATGTATAAAACTGTTTTCTACTGGCCAGGCCAGGGCGTGACAAGCGATTGCAGATCCGCCGGGACTTTGCTAAGGTCGTTCGCATACGCAGGTCCAAGCGTCCCAAAGCCGTTGCTCTTCATTGCACCCTGCCCATCGGGGCCGAGCAGAAATTGCAGATATTTGGCCGCCCAATCGGGTTGTGCGGCGTTGTTCGGGAGCGTCACGGCGTAGACAATGGGCGAGCCAGTCAGCGTGCCGTTCGCCGTCTGCACGGAGGCCTGTGCATACGAAGACGAATATTTCGCGTCGCTCAGATTGATCTGTGGCGGAAGGTCCAAGTACTGGAAACCGTTCTGGCGCGCATCCGAAAGATAAATAGCAAGATAGTCAATCTGACCTGTTTGAAGTGCGGCGATGAGTTCCGTCTCCGTGTCGCGCATGTTCGTCTTGGGAGCGTTCGCAAGAATCGCTTGTTCCAGGCCGGGCTGGTTGTAGTATTTCTCCGCGAGGGCGAGCATCTGCACGGTCTGATAACCGGATGGATCGGTGTCCGGGTTCGAGCGACCGATTTGCACGCCGGGACGCGCCAGCACCTGGTACCAGTTCTGCGGCGTGATCTCGCTGGCAAACTTGCTCTTATCGGTATAAACAAAAGTGATGGCGTTCGTTGCAAAGCCTGCGTACCAGTCCGTATAGACGGTCGCCCCGTTCGCACCGAAAAGGTATTTCGGGATCACGTTGTAGTCCGCCACCGCGACCACATCGGCGATCTGGTGAAGGTCGGTCACCTTTTTAACCATCGAGACGCTGCCGCCGAACTGCGCCTGAATGGTGACATTGGGATATTGCTTCATGAAGGCATCATCAATTTGTTTGAACGGTCCGGCTAGCGTACCAGCTCCGAAAATGGTCAACGTGATTGGAGAGGCCGTTGATGTTGGTGAAGTAGTTGGAGCTTCGGTGGCCGCCGGTGCAGAGGTCGGGGGAGCCGCAGTCGGCGTCGCGGCCGGGGCGCAGGCGGAGAACAACATGACCAGCGCAATCAACAAACCCAATAACAAGCTAAAACGTTTCATCTTTCACTCCTAAAGCAGAATTTGCTCACCGCTGTGGGTTGAGTTGTAGCCCGTCAGCGAATTGAGTTCGTTGCGAAATGCCGCCGTCTGCAAATAATCCAGCAGAGGCGAAATGAATTCTTCGTTCTCACGCGGCAGGACGAGGTCGTAGCGTTCTTCGAACAAAGGGATGAAATCGAGATGATGTTGATGGGCGGCGGCTTGCAAACCCAGGGCGACATCGGCCTGACCCGTTTCGATCATCGATGCCGACTCGCCGTGCGTTTTTGCGATTCGGTCATAACCGCTGATCTGTTGTGGCACTAGCTTCAAGTGTTTGAGTTCTGCATCGAGCCACAGACGTGTGCCGGATCCGGGATTCCGATTGACGAAGCGCACGCCTTGGCCGGCTATATCCTGGAGCCTCCTGATGGACTTTGGATTACCCGGATGCACCAGCAGTCCCTGTGTGCGATACGCGAGGGTAATCATCTCCACGGCGCGGTCGGGAAAGAGATGGCGAACGGTGGAGCAGTTGTACTCGCCGTCTTCATCGAGGATGTGCGAGCCGGAAAACTGACACAATCCCTGGCGCAGATATACCAGACCATCCAGCGAGCCGATGGGGAAATTCAACAAGTGAAAATGTTTGCCGAGATGATGCGCCATGGATTCCAATGCGAGATCGTTGCTGCCGGAGAAGATCAGCGCAGGTTTCTTTGTTTTCGGCACGACCAGTTGTTGAAGCAAAAAAGCGCCGGCTTTGGCTTGGTAATATTTTTCGGTGACTTTACCTGTTTTGCGGACTTCGACCATTTCGACCAGGTCGGCTGCCTGGAGGGCGAGCATGTGATGCCTGACCCAGGCCGGGGAATGCTTGAGAGTTTGAGCGAGTTGAGTGAGGGTGGCCGGGGAAGTCATCAATAAGCGCAGGATCGCTGCTCGACGCGCATCGGCCAGCAACTTGATCTGACTAAAAGCGTGTAAGGTCTCGATACCCTGCATAGCCTTAAGGTTTTCCTTAACTATGGAAATTATAGCATACTGAATTTGGTCTTTCCTGACTGGACGCGATCCGTGACTTTACAATCTCGTTTACGAGGACTCTTTATTGCGGATAGAACTCAGTGCAGAATAGGGCAGATGAACTTCACCCACACGGCTTTGACATCCACCAACGCGCGAGCCTTTGCCCCCTCCGTCCCATGTAGCGGGACGAAGGGGGCTTTCCCTCTCCAAATTGTGTTTTTCCCATTTGGGGAGGGTGACCCGCTTGCACTGTGTTCTTTCGGTGAAAGGTCAGGTAGGGCTAGCTGAGGCGGCTTCTTGCCGCCATCAGTTGCTTTGGCATAGCCTGTGGCTTCCCTGAATTGCTCTTGGTGTGCAATCTGCACATCCGTGAATTGCCGGTTTGGGTCCGCCGGCGCTTTGGCGCTCACAATCGTGCGTCCAGCCTTATCCTGCCGCACCACCAACTCGCCGCCCAGTTGGCCGCTTAATCCGTGGATTACGATATTTTGACGAACCTTTGCCATTTTACATTCTCCTTATTCAAAGTTTGATTGGGATGGGTATAACGTGCCTATAACATGCCTATAGCGTGCCTATATCCTGGCCATATCCTCCTTCCTGCGCCTTCGGCGCATAACAACGGATCATCCACCTTGCAAAGCCTATTGGATTGTCGTTCCTTGAAAAAACTGGTTCGGTTGGAACCCCTCGGCCTTATCCCCGAAGGTTGGTTAAAGTGTATGGAATTTTCATCCGGTGTCAATGAGGGAAATCCCCAAATGCAGGAACCGCACCACAGGATTGCCGGCTCCCGGTTAATGGCGACTTTCGATTCTTTAGGGGAAACTAAGACTTTGAATTTTTAGCTTGACTTTCGCGGGATTATTCGTTATATTGGTAACGCGAGTTAATAACACGAGTTAATTGAATATAAATCTTATATCTTCAGGCAACCACTAGCAGAAAATGCCCAAGAAACGAGTAACTAGCCAGGATGTTGCAAACCTTGCCGGTGTTTCTCGTACCACCGTGTCTTTTGTGCTTAATGAGGTAAAAGGTTTCAACATCTCAGCCGAAACACGCCAAAAAGTTCTCGACGCTGCCGAGCGTCTGGGGTACATTCCGGACGCCACCGCGCAGGCTCTTGCCAGTCGCAGGACAAAAGCTCTTGGCCTCGTGATGACGCGCAGTCCACACCATATCGCAACCGATGCTTTCTTGCCCAGGATTATTGCGGGTTTAATCGAAGTGGTCAAAGACTACAAATTACGCCTGCTGATCGAATACGTGGAGGAAGAACACCAGGATCGCGCCTATCTGGAACTGGCCCACGCCAAACGGATCGACGGCATGATCCTGCTGACGCCTCAAATCGAAGATGCCGGCCTGAGACGGCTGGAGCAAGTCGATATACCGACTGTCATTATGGGGGAACTCTCTGGCACCAATCTCCATTCTGTAGATATTGACAACCGGCTCGCCGCCCAAAAGGGTATCCAGCACCTGTTAAGTCTTGGCCATCAGCAGATTGCATGCATAACCAATGCACCTCCATCTTATAGTGCTGCCGAAGATCGGGTGCAGGGCTATAAAGATGCTCTCGAGCAAGCCGGAATTGCACCGGATGATAAGCTCATCCGCTATGCCGACTTTGACCCCAAAAGCGGATATGAACAAATGAAGCTGTTGCTGGCAGGCAGGCAGAAATTTACCGCAGTCTTCGTTGCGAGCGATAACGTTGCCATGGGCGCCTGCGCGGCTTTGCAGGAGGCAGGAATCAGGATACCGGAAGATATATCCATGATTGGCTTTGATGATATTCCCTGGGCAGAGTATTTTGATCCTCCACTGACCACGATCAGGCTGAACGCCCAGGAATTGGCCCGAAGAGCCTGTTTTGTTCTCATAGACTTGCTCCACGGAAAAGATGTTGAGCCAAGGAGGCAAATCCTGGAGACTGAGCTCGTTATTCGTAAATCATGCTCAAGCCCAAAGTCTTCTGCAGAAGGAGGTGATCTATTGCCATAAAAATCGAATGAGACTGTAACGTCAACCTAAACTCTACATTCAGTTCTTGTAAGGAGAAAAGGAGAAAAATGAACAAAAAATCGATCCTATGGTCGTTGGTGAGTGTATTAATCCTGGCGTCTCTTGCGCTGACCGCATGCGGGAGCGCAGCAACACCAGCGCCCACTGCGATGCCTGCGGCTACCGCAATGCCTGCAGCTACTTCCATGCCCGCGGCTACCGCAATGCCCGCAGCTACTACAGCTCCAACCCAAGCACCAGCCGCCAGTATTGATTGCAAAGGCGCAAAGTCCGGTGATACCTTGAGTGTTGTATATCAATGGTCCGGCAATGAGGAACAAGACTTTAACACAATCGTCAAACCGCTGGTGGATGCCTGCGGTATTAAGATTAATGCTCAGTCCACTCGCGATGCCGCGGTTCTGGATACCATGGTGAAGAGCACGCCGCCCGATGTTCTATTCTGGCCGGACCTTAGCCCCATAAAGCTCTATTCCGATAAGCTGATGCCGTTGGACACTGATGGCGCGGACGTCAGCAACTATGCCTCGGACTGGATTAACTTGGGTACGTCCAATGGCAAGCTATTTGCCCTACCTGCCAAATCTGATATGAAAACCCTCATCTGGTACGACCCTGCACAATTCCAGGCGCTTGGATATACCGTCCCCACCACTTTCGCCGACCTGCAGACCTTGGTAGACAAGATGGCTGCTGATGGCAATGTACCATGGGCAATGGGTCTCGAAAGCGGCTCCGCCACCGGCTGGACCGGAGCGGACTTCATCGAGGATATTCTGCTAGCTACGCAAGGAACCGACTATGTCAACGGCATCATCTCCGGTAAGGTGCCTTATAACGATCCCGGCGTGATGGCGGCCTACCAGATCTACCAGAAATGGGCGAGCGATCCAAAGTACACAGTTGGTGGATCGAGCGGCACGGTCAGCACGAATTTCAATGACGCGATTCTGCAGGTCTTTTCAAGTCCGCCCAAAGCGATGATGGTTGACAAGGCGACCTTCGCTGCGAGTACAATCACCCAACAATATACGAGTCTGAAGTTAAGTACCGACTATGATGCATTTGCGTTCCCCGGCGCACAGGGCGTACAAGTGAGTGCAGATTTTATGTATGCCTTCAGTAGCTCACCGGCTGCCCAGGCTTTGATTGCTTATTGGACCAGCGATTTAGGCGGTCAGAACTTTGCCGCGACCAATTGGGGCCTCTCGGCCAATAAAGCGGGAGCTGGCAAATACACCGATCCACTGATGACTACCTTGGGCAATATCTTTGCGAACGCGAAGGGCTACGCTTTTTCTACGGGTGATGCTATCGGCGATCCATATAGCACTGCACAGTGGAAAGCTGTTGTCAATGTTGCACAGGGTCAAGACATCAAAACCAACTTGGATACTGTTGCAGCTGCGCAAACCCAGTCAATAAAATAAAAGAACCAATAATAAGTAAAATCTAACCAGTCGCTGGGGCATATACAGAATATGCCCCAGCACGCCCCGCATTGAATGGAGGAGCTATGGTTCCAAAAATCATGAAGCAAGGCCGCTTAGCGCCATGGCTATATTTGTTGCCATCACTCATTCTTATGACAGTTTTTATCGTTTACCCGACGATTGCCACATTTCGATTGAGCTTGCTGGACGCGCACAGCATAAAATCAGCGGCTACCACCTGTGCACCTGGCCAGCCTTGCTGGGGAATCTTTGAGAACTATCGCTATGCCCTCACTAACCCAGAAATGTTGGCTGCCCTGCGCAATAATGCGCTGTGGATTCTGCTGATGGTGCCCGGAACAATCGTCGGCGCTTTGTTCTTTGCGCTGCTGGCCGATCATGTTCCTTATGAGAACCTAGCAAAATCCATCATCTTCATGCCCATGGCTATTTCTTTCGTAGGAGCAAGCGTTATTTGGCGTTTCGTTTACGATTATCAGAGCAGTGGTGCTCAAATTGGCATCCTGAACGGGATCATTACAGCCTTTGGCGGGCAGCCGGTTGCCTGGTTGAGTACACCGATCATCAACAACTTTTGTCTGATGTTGGTCGGAGTCTGGTTGTGGGCCGGCTTTTGCATGACGATATTGTCCGCGGCAATTAAAGGCGTCTCTGCCGAAATCCTGGAGGCAGCCCGCGTGGACGGCGCAAACGAATTCCAAGTTTTTGGCAATATCTTGTTGCCCTCCATCATGCCAACAATTGTCGTTGTCACAACCACAATGACTATTATTATTCTGAAGGTTTTCGATGTGGTTTATGTGATGACTGGCGGTTTCTTCGATACAGAAGTTATCGCCAACCGTATGTTCGAGTTGGTCGTAACAAATGCGGGACAGTCCACCGCCATCGCCGTTGTTTTGATCATCCTGACTATCCCGATCATGATCTTCAATGTACAACGATTTCGCAAAGAGGAGGCAGCGCGATGAATCCGCTTGGTCGACTCAATAAATTTCTCAGCAAATTGCCCGTTCATTTTGCCGTAATCCTAATGTGCTTGTTATGGATCATCCCGACGCTGGGCTTATTTGTTACTTCTTTTCGCTCGCGCCAAGCTGTACAAACCGCCGGCTGGTGGACAGTCTTCCTACCTAAACCTCAGGCAGTTGGTCAACCTGAATACACTCAATATTGCTCCTCTTGTCATGGGGCGAATGGTAAAGCCATTCCCTCCGCCGACTTATCGAATCCGAATGTGGTGAATCAATATCAAAGCGCGGCTAGCCTCTTGCTCATGTTGCGCAAACCGGTCAACGGACAGCCTCATCTGCTCAATCCAACCCTTCCATCGACCCCTAAAGACGCGCTTAATACGTTGACTCCGGTGCTCACTTATCTTCAGACTCTTTCGGGCCAAAAGCAGCCCTCGAGTCAATTTACGCTCAATAACTATGTGGATGCCATAGTCGGTTATAAAGGCACCGCGGATTATCTATCAGACTGTCAAAACAAAGTGCCCAGCACTCTGGCCGTCATGAGTTGCAACACAAGTGACATTCTCAACTCAGCAGGAATCGGTATTGCTTTTGTCAACACGCTGATTGTAGTCATACCCGCCACGATCCTGCCAATTATTCTTGCTGCGCTAGCTGCTTACGCCTTCGCCTGGTTGGATTTCAAAGGTCGACAGTGGTTATTCGCCTTGTTGATCGGCTTTCAGATTGTGCCACTCCAGATGGCACTGGTTCCGATTGCTCAGCTTTATGTTCAACTTGGTATGCAGAGCACCTTTTTAGGTATTTGGCTGTTCCATACCGGCTTTGGATTACCTTATGCCATTTACCTGATGCGGAACTTTATCGGCTCATTGCCGCGCGAGATTTTTGAATCCGCATATCTGGATGGCGCCAGCCATTGGACTGCATTTCGAAGGCTTGCGCTCCCCCTAGCAATGCCGGCAATCGCTTCGCTAGGTATCTACCAGTTCCTCTGGGTCTGGAATGATTTTCTAGTTGCCAAGATTTTTCTCACGACCCATCCTGTGCTGACAGTACAAATTCAGAACTTGATCGATCCACTTGGACGGAATTGGAACATCTTGACTGGAGCGGCCTTCCTCTCTTTTATCATCCCTATGATCGTTTTCATCGCTTTCCAGCGATACTTCGTGCGAGGGCTTTTGGCAGGCTCAGTCAAAGGCTAAAAAAGAAAAGTGGACTAGGCAATCCAGTCTACTTTACATCGGGCCAATTATCCAAATTGGTCCGATGAGTTAATCTCAAAATCATTGAAAATAAAAGATATGGATCACAATCTTTGGTATAAAAACGCGGTCTTTTATGAGATCTCAGTTAGCGCCTTCAAGGACAGCAGCGGCGATGGACGCGGAGATTTGCAGGGACTCTCCGAAAAGCTTGACTACTTGAAGAATCTCGGTGTGGATTGTATCTGGTTGATGCCCATCTATCCTTCGCCTCTGAAAGATGACGGGTACGATATCGCGGATTATTACAATGTTGCCAAAGTCTTCGGCGACCTGGATGATTTCAAGGCTTTGGTAAAGAGTGCTCATATACTTGGTATACGCATCATCATGGATCTAGTAATGAATCACACCTCCGATGAGCATCCCTGGTTCCAAGCCGCTCGCGCCGACCGCAATTCTCCTTATCATGATTACTACGTTTGGAGTGATACCAAAGAAAAATTCAAGGATGCCCGCATTATTTTTATAGATGCCGAGCCTTCGAATTGGACATGGGATGAACGAGCCGGACAATATTACTGGCATCGGTTTTATGCGAGCCAGCCTGATTTGAACTTTGATAATCCAAAAGTTCAGGAGGAAATGTTCAACATCGCTCGCTTCTGGCTTGATATTGGGATTGATGGCTTCCGCGCTGATGCGGTTCCATATTTATTCGAGCGCGACGGAACGAATTGCGAGAATCTTCCCGAAACGCATGCTTATCTTAAGAAATTGCGTGCTCTCATGAATGAACACTATCCAGACCGCATTTTATTGTGTGAAGCGAATCAATGGCCGGAAGATGTAAGCCCTTACTTTGGCGAAGGCGACGAATTCCACATGGCCTTTCATTTTCCGATCATGCCGCGCATCTTCATGGCGCTCAAAAAGGGTCAGGTGGACGATATGCTTGATATCTTGCAACGTACTCCCTCCATCCCCGAAAATTGTCAGTGGTGCACCTTCCTCCGTAATCACGACGAGTTGACGCTCGAAATGGTTACGCCGGAAGAGCGCCAATGGATGTGGGAACGGTACGCACCGGAGCCGCGCATGCATCTCAATCAGGGTATCCGTCGACGATTGGCTCCTCTCCTGGACAACGATCGCCGCAAGATTGAATTAGCCAATTCACTTCTTTTCACATTACCTGGTTCGCCGATCATTTATTATGGTGATGAAATCGGCATGGGCGATAATATCTGGCTCGATGATCGCAACGGAGTCCGAACTCCGATGCAATGGGATGATAGTCCGAATGCGGGCTTTACAAAAGTACAACCTTTTGCGCCTTTCCTAAAGGGAGATTACAGCCCCAGATTTATCAATGTAGCATCACAAATACTACAACCCGATTCACTATTTCACGCGATCCGCCGCATGGTCGCTGTTCGCAAGGAACATTATGCCTTTGGTTTCGGCAGTTTTCAATGGGTCGATTCGGGTACTAATGCTATTGCAAGTTATATGCGTACCTACAAAGGAGAAACGATGTTGATTCTTAATAATCTTAGCGGGAAAAAACAGGCTACAAAACTTCAGCCAAATCAAGCAATTGACGCGTTCACCCATGAAACCGTTTTGCTTGATTCGCTGACTCTCCAACCCTATCAGTATATCTGGCTTATCTTGTAATACCTATCGCATCAAAAGACACCTTAGCATTCTGCTATAGGGACACATCAATTTCTCCCGCGCGAAACGTCTCGCCCTTTTGTCGGTACCCGGCCTTGCCTCGGGCCGAATCATCGGTTGGATTTGGTGTTAGGAAGTTCCTATGATCAACTCTCCTTATCAAACTTTAACATCAAAAGTATTGACACATTTCATAACTATAGTAGAATACCGCCTAATATGTTTAGAGATAAAGCAAGTATCTTGATGGAGGCTCGGTCTAAGCGCATGCCCAACTTTGCAACCTCGGTTGTCGGGTTTGGGTTTGTTTTGATTAAACAGAAAATAGATTAGTAAAAGTATTGCCTCTTTCTTCCTATCTATCTGCATACCGCCAAAACGCTCCCCGACAAGAGGAGCGTTTTTTTCATTTTAATTCGGATTGGAGATTGGATCATGGAAATTCTGGATACAACTTTACGGGAAGGCGAACAGACTCCTTATGTCAACTTCACGATTGAAGAAAAGGTTGAGATTGCGCGTCTGCTCGATCAAATCGGCGTGGACATGATCGAGGCGGGCGATCCTTCCGTGTCGCCGAATGTGTCGAAGGCAATCGAGCGCATCGCCTCTCTCGGACTTCAAGCGGAGATCATTGCCCATTCCATTGCATCCCGCTCAGGCATTGACCACGCCAAAGCTTGTGGTGCGCATCGCGTTGCAATTTTTTATGCCACATCGCAAATACATTTGGACGTGAAACTACACAAGACGCCTGATGAAGCTGTGGCAATTATCTGTGAGCATGTCGCCTATGCTCGCAGTCTGAATCTGAAAGTGCGTTATACCCCTGAAGATGCGACTCGTACCGATTTTGATTTTCTCGTGCGCGTGTGCAATGCCGCCATCGAAGCCGGAGCGGACCGTATCAGTTTTGCAGATACATTGGGCATCATGCAGCCGCATGTTTTTTATGAACGTGTTTGCGATCTGCGCGAACGTCTGCTTCCCTGCAAAATAGATTTGCAT
>Ga0335079_10003147_pt1 | contig 19078 bp, 15 predicted proteins | sample Lox_Sample_33_FD_206719 | JGI IMG/M metagenome (GOLD analysis project Ga0335079, IMG submission 206719) | Soil microbial communities from Loxahatchee National Wildlife Refuge, Florida, United States - Lox_Sample_3.3 | ecosystem: Environmental > Terrestrial > Soil > Wetlands | place: USA... | reverse complement strand
CCGAAGCGACGATGACGCGGGACCAGCCCGAACATTTGACCAGTCCCGGAGCCGCCGTCGGCACCGTCGCTTATATGTCTCCCGAGCAGATTCGCGGCAAAGACGTGGACGCCCGCACCGACCTGTTTTCCTTCGGCGTGGTCCTCTACGAGATGGCTACCGGGACGCTGCCCTTCCGCGGCGACACTTCCGGAACCACGTTCGATGCGATCCTGAACCGGCCACCCACACCTGCGGTTCGTTTGAATCCCGATGTTTCCGACGGCCTGGAGCGCATCATCAATAAGGCGCTGGAAAAAGACCGCGACATCCGCTACCAGCACGCGTCGGAGCTGCGCGCAGACCTGAAGAGGCTGCGGCGCGACACGCAATCGGGCAGTCAGGTCACCCTTGCGGCTGAAGTACCAACGCAAACCCGCCGCTCGCCACTCCTATGGGTCACTCTGGCGGTCGTCGTGATAGCAATCGCAGTCGGGGCCATTTTCTTCTTAGGGCGTTCCACCCAGCCTGTAGCCCAGAACTCCTCGCAGTGGACGCAGCTCACGAACTTTACAGATTCCGTCTCAGAGCCGGTTTTATCTCCCGATGGCCGCATGCTGGCGTTTCTACGCGGTTCAGAGGGCTTCGGTGCCGGGCAACTCTACGTTAAGCTCCTCCCGAACGGCGATCCGGTGCAACTTACGCACGATGAAACTACCAAGTGGGGCACTGCGTTTTCGCCCGACGGTTCGCGTATTGCCTACGGAACAAGCGGCAAGGATTGGCAGACCTGGGTTGTGCCCGTTCTTGGCGGCCAACCTCAGCTTCTGCTCTCCAACGCCAGCGGACTCAGTTGGATTGATTCCCAGCACGTAATGTTCAGCGAGATCAAGAGTGGCTGGCACTTTGCTGTGGTCACGGCAACTGAGAGCCGGTCCGGACTACGCGACGTGTACGTCCCGCCGCGCGAAACCGGTATGGCTCACTATTCTCACCTCTCCCCCGATGGCAACTGGGTCCTGGTCATCGAGATGGACAACGACCACTGGCTGCCATGTCGTCTGGTGCCATTTGCTGGGGGCGCTGGGAAGTCGATTGGACCGCAGAACGGAGGCTGTGTCGCCGCAGCTTGGTCACCCGATGGCAAGTGGATGTACTTCACCTCCGACGCCGGAGGTCACGGCTCCCACATCTGGCGACAAGCCTTTCCCGACGGTGTGCCCCAGCAGATTACGACCGGCCCCACCGAAGAAGATGGGGTCGCGATGGCGCCCGATGGACGCTCGTTCATTTCGTCTGTGGGCAGCGACGAACGTACTGCCTGGGTCCACGACCGGCAGGGTGACCGGCAGATTTCTTCGGAGGGCTATGCCTATTATTTTGACGTGTCGTCGGATGGCAACAATCTGTTTTACCTGTCGGCGAGGAGTTCCTCCGATAGCGAGCGTGGAGGCGAACTCTTCGCTTCCGATCTTCACTCCGGCCAGGTTTCGAAAGTTTTACCCGGGATAGCAATTCTCAGTTTTGGCCTGTCGCCGGATGTCAAGCGCGTGGTCTACGATTCGCGTGACGAGAACGGGAAACACACACTCTGGTTGGCCTCGCTTGACCATCGCTTTGCACCCCGCCAGATCGGTTCCGGACCCGGGGAGAGTTCGCCGCTGTATGCCCCTTCCGGAAGGCTTTACTTCCAGGCCTCCGAGGGCGATGTCGATTATCTGTACCGCATGAACGACGATGGTACCCAAAGGGAGAGGGTTTTACCCGACCCCATCATCTACCTCCGAGCCGTTTCTCCTGACGAGCGCTTCGTCGCAGTTCGCCGTGCCACTAAGGAAGAAGACAGTCCCACTGCGATCGAGATACTTCCTCTTGCCGGCGGATCTGCCGTTCGTATCTGCGCTGGCTGGTGTGGCGTCGACTGGACCCGGGATGGTAGGAACCTCTATTTCTCACGGCCTACCATGAAGGGCAGTTCGCAATGGCGCACCTATGTCATCCCTCTGAATCATGGCAAACTTCCAGCCTTTCCTGCCAAGGGAGTACAGTCCGATAAGGACCTGCCGAATCTCAACGCGCTCCAGTTTGTGGACGAATCCATCTATCCCGGCCCCAATTCATCCATATACAGCTTCGGTAAACGCAACTCCCACTGGAATCTCTACCGCATACCTGTGCCCTGAGGCGAGGCATTTCATAGCGGTATGGTTTACCGACGATAAACAAATACAAGAAATGGCGGCATGAGGCTACACGACCTCTCTGATCTTCTCAGGCCCGGGGCTTACATGGGGCACCACTCTCCCGCAGCATGCCCCTTCCGGAATCGGCGCTCCGTGCGGGCAAGTCCGCGGATGTCCCAGGAAACTGCAAATTTTATCGGTCGCCTCGGGCGACAGGATGTGTTCAAACTTGCAGGCCTGCTGCTCGATTTCCGTCTCGCTGTCCATGGCCAGGCTGTCGGTAAACAGGCGCTCGGCTAGGCGGTGGCGGCGAATAATATCGGCTGCGCGCTGCTGGCCTCTGGGGGTCAGCTCTACACTCATGCTGCCGTCCCCCAGCGAGACGCCATCCGGTTTCAGCGCGTCGTGGCATGGATTCACAAAGGGCTTGTGATCGTGGGCTAGCGGCGGATGCGGCGACGTCTGCACCAGGCCTAGCTCAGTCATCTTCTCGACTGCGATGCTGACCGGGAGCGCCCCGTGCACCTCCATGCGGCCAACTTCCGCGATCTCGCCTTGCTCCCCAAGCACCCACAGTTCTTCCAGAACCTCATCGAACTGCTCCTCGTCGGCCATGGAGAACACCACCTGGGCGCTGATCTTTCCATGGTGCAGCTCGACGCGGCGGTCCGCCAGGCGTGCGACCACCGGATCGTGTGTGACCATCACAATGGTCCGCCCCTGCTGGTGCAGGTCACGCAACAGGCGCAGCACAATCTCCTCATTTAAGGCGTCGAGGTTGCCCGTAGGCTCGTCAGCCAGCACGATCTTAGGATCGTTAATCAAGGCTCGTGCAATGCACACTCGCTGCTGTTCGCCGCCGGAAAGCTGCGAAGGAAGATGCTGCGCCCTGTCCTTCAGTCCCACGCGCTGCAGCGCTTCGAGCGCCTCCTGTTCATCGGTCATGCTGTGGAAGTATTGCGCCAGCATTACGTTTTCGATCGCCGTCAGATAGGGAATCAAATGAAACTGCTGAAATACAAAGCCGATTTTTTCTGCCCGCACCCGGTTCAATTCTGCGGCTGAAAGATTGGCCACATTCTCGCCCTCGAGCCAGATTTCCCCCGCGGTCGGTCGGTCGAGGCACCCGATCAGATTTACCAGTGTGGACTTGCCCGAACCTGACGGTCCCATGATGGCAATCCACTCTCCCGGTTCGACGCTCAACGAGAAATCGTCAAGCGCGTGAATGGCGTTGGCGCCGTCACCCGCGCCAGGGCTCGCCGAATAGACGCGGCTGACATGATTCAATCGGATCACTTCATTCCCCCCTCAGGATCGTAGCAGGTTGCACCCGCCGCAGCAGAAACACTGGCAAAAGGGCCGAGATCAGCGCGATGGCGATGCTCCCGGCCAGCACTTCAGGTAACACGGCGAAGCGCGGGGCCACGGGAGCATGAAAGTTCACCCGCCCGATCCAGACCGCGATTCCGGCCCCAATCCCAAAACCAAAGATGGCGCCGGCCGCTCCGAGCGCCGCCGCCTCAGTCACAAAGAATCCGCCAATCAGCCGCTCGGACGCTCCCAGCGCCTTCATGATGGCGAAGTCGCGTCGGCGGTCGAATACCCAGCCGATCAGCGTTGAGAGCACGCACATGGCTGCCGTCAAAATAATTAGAACTGCACAGACCAGCAGCGTGGCCCGGGTTTTCCCCAGCACACGCGCTTCACCCTCCATGATCTGGCGAACCGGGCGCACCTCGCCCTCCGGCAGCTGCAGCGCGAGGTTCTTGATGGTTCCGCCGACTTCTTCGGCGGATCCGGACGCCGCGATCTCGACCGTGGACGGTTGCGCGCCCGTCCAGTCTTCAAATTGTTGCAGCGAAAGATAAATGCGGCTGTCTTCGGAGGAACCGGTTCGCACCGTCCCCGCTGGATGCAGGCGGACCGTCCTCCCCTGGAAACTCAAGTCGAAGTCCTGACCTTGTGGAGCTACTAGCGCCGCGGCTCGCACGCCGACCAAAGCATCCTGTGCCCCGCTCGGCCAGGCACTGACCGACCACCAGCGGTTCAGTTTGCGCACCTGCTCCAGATCAGTCCCGGAAACCACTACGGACTGTCCATCCGTAGTTCGAGCCACCACATATGCGAAGGGCACTGCCATGCCGCGGTCGCCCAGCGCGGATTCGATCTTTCGCAACGCATCCCCGGGAAGAGACTTGCCCTCCTTGGCCATCACCACTACGTTGGCGCCGTAGTTGCGAAACTCGGTATGCAACTTGGCTTGCACATCCACGAATAGATTCAGCATGGCAGTGGCTGCCGCGGCCGCCACCACCATCGCCGCCAAGGCTGCTGCTGCCCTGCCCCGGCGCAGCAGTGCCGCCCGCACCAGCATGCGCAGGAACATCGACCGGCGCGGGGCGCGGGCCCGTCGAGTGAGCCTTTCCGATGTGACCCTCGACCTCATGCTTCACCTCGCAGTGCCAGCACGGGGTCGAACTTCATCGCCCGCCGGATGGCCAATGCGCTGCCTGCAAACGTCACCAGTACCGCGATCGCAAGGAGTATGGGGAACAGAACCAGGTCGATGGTGATCTGCGAATCAAAGATCGATCTTCCGATCACGCGCGCCAGCATGGCCCCACCCGCAAAGCCCACGCTTCCTCCCAGCACCGCCAGCAGCAAGGCTTCCGCGAAGAACACCGCCGCCACGGAAACGCTGCTTGCGCCCAAAGCTTTCATCAATCCGACCTCGCCTGTCCGTTCGAAGATGGCGGTCGCCATGGCCGCTGACACTGCCAACGCTGCAGCCATCAGCGCCGCCAAAGTAATCAGCAGCATCAACCCTTTGATCCGCGAGAGCACGGTACCCTCATTCTGGGCCACTTGGCGAATCTGCTCGGCATGCGAATGCGGAATTACCTCCTGCAACTGGTACGCAATGGACTGCACGTAGGGCGAACAGTACCAGCGATCAAACTCCGCTCCCGCCAACGTTTTCGGGTCACGCCTTCCGAAAGCATCCTCCGGCTTGGTCAGTGCGCTCACGTACAAACGCCGCACTACGCCGGATCTTCCTAGAACGCCTTGCGCCACCGCCAGCGGAGCGATTATCTGATCGTCTTCCACCCCACCCGTCGAGAGCACGCCAGCCACGCGATGCGGGTGACCGGCGACTTCGATTTCGTCTCCTGGCTTGCGCCCCAGAGCCGCGGCCAGCTTTTCTCCTACCAGCACATCCTGCGAATCGTCCTCCGGCCACATGCCGCTTACCTTCCACCAGGGATAAATGGCCCGCACGCCCGTCTGGAACTGTTCCTTTCCGAAAACTAGCTGCTTAGAGAAATATGTGCCCACGAGGCTGACGTTCCTCGTACCGCCGAGTGTTACTCCCACCGGCAGGACGGGAGCAAATCCTACGATGTTGTTATGCCAGAACATGCCGCGAATCTTGGGTAGGTCGGATTCGTTGAGATAGGCGCCGTCGCTCGGAGGCTTCAGGTCCACACCCGCAATCTGCAAATCGAGAGTGTCTTCCTGTGGCGTGACAATCAGGTTGGCTCCCAGCGAGCGCAATTCGCGGCTGACCTTATCACCAATGTCGGTAGCCACGGCAATCATGGCCGTCGCCACGCCCACGCCCAGGGTAATGGCGATGCCCGCCAGTAGCTTGCGCCGCTTCTGTCGCCGAAACGATTCGTAGACCAGACGCAGGAACATGGATCACTGCTGGAACATCTGGCTGTGCGCCGCGATGTCCGCCTCCCGGATGATGACTGAGTCGGCCGTGATCTGTGCCTGCAAGGGAATGGGATTGCACCCGCCTGGCGTCCCGACCGATTGTGGGAGGATCGGTCCGGCGCAGTTCTTGCAGATCACGCTGTTCTGCCGTTTGTAGAATCCCACCGCGCCGCAGATTTCGCAGGCGTCCAGAACGGTTGCGATTTTCCCGTCCGGTTTCTGATACAGCCAGAAGCGCACTTCCACCCCATTTTCTTTGGCCTGATAACGGTGCAACTCTCCGTCATAAACCTGTTGCAGCGGGATCGCAACCTGCCCGTTTACGAACGTGACCTCGGTCGAAGGCGAAAGCGCGCTGACACTCTTGGCATAGATGAACTCGGCGGTAACCAGCACGATAAAGACAAACGAGCTGGCATATACCGAAACCATCCACAGTTGCTCCCGCCGGGCGCTCCATATCGCTTTGCGGCGCGCCGCGGGAGAGTCGGGCACCGCCACGGGCTCGCGCCGCTTGACCTCGAAGAGCACCATCAGCGCTGCCAGGGCGACGATGGTCACGAAAAAGAAAAAATCATTACGCACGATCGGGCCGATAATCCCCATCTCTCGCCGGGAGGAGGGAAGTATGCCGTTCTCAGAAAGCTCGTGCAATCCGGCAATGGTCAACTGCGCCGCCACGAAGAAGAGAATCACCGTGGTGATCTTGAAGAACTTCTGTAGATTGATGCGGACACTGCCTTTCACAAACATCACGCCAAACAATACTGCGGCCACGACGCCGAGCAGGGTCCCCAAGAAACTCAGCAGCTCGGTCGAGTTCAACGACACCGCCGACAGAATCAATACGGTTTCCACACCTTCACGCAACACCATCAGAAATACAAAGAGAAAGAGCCCAAACCACGCGTTCTTTCCCGCCAGCAGGCCGACCTTGCCCTCGATTTGCCCTTTGAGCTTGCGGCCGGTCTTCATCATGAAGACGATCATGGTGACCACAAAGAAAGCAGCCGCCAGCATGATCCAGCCTTCGAAAACATCCTGATTCCACTGCATCCGAGAGAGCAGGACGGCCACGCCAATGCTGCCGAGAAAGGCCGATACCAGGGCGGCAAATACCGGCTTTTTCAGCTCCGGGCGGCCGATCTTGGCTAGGTAGGCCAGCGTAATCCCTACAATCAGAGCGGCTTCCACACCCTCACGCAAAGTGACAATAAACGCTTGCAACATGGAGACGGACCTTTAATTAATATTGAAAATGAATTTCAATTTCACTTTGTATAGGATAGTCTTTCGCCGACAAGAGCGTCAACGCTGACGGTCACACCGATCGGTGATTTACATCACGCGATGAGATACCACGGCTAAGTTCGTGCTTTGCTAGAGCCGTTTCAACATCGCCTTCGCCTCTTCCAGTCGCGGGAAGCGTTTCTCCTCCGCCTGAAACTCTCCCGAGTGCACGCACCGTCGGCTCCCCCGCAACTTCACCGGATGTTTCAAGTGCAGCATCTCGTGGTACACGATGTACTCCACCGCATAGCGCGGCACTCGAAAATCATCGAAAACTCGGCTCACCACAATAGCGTTATGCGCTGGATCGTAGTGACCCAGACGATTGCGCGCGTGGACTCGGCTCCAGGTCATGCGCGGCCTCGCCAGCAGGCCATGAAAGAACCTGACGTTCAACTCGTCAAAGATCGTGTCCAGGTCGTAGGCGCAGCCTTGAGCGCTATCAATGCGCTTGCGGCCTCTGATCTGCCGCAGCAGCGCTGCCTTATCCCTCATGCTGCGGCTGGAGATATAACGACGGAAACGGGCCGCATGCTCTTGTTCGATCGGTTTGCGGTAGATCTTGGCCAGCAGGATGTGAGCAATCGCGTGCAGGACGTTTTCCGGCGCTCCTTCCAGCACGTCCGAAAGACGCACGAATAATTTCCCCTCACGCATGCGGATATTGTTGTTGATATTGGTAAAGGGAAAGAACTCCACCGCCAGGTCCGGCATCGGCGCCCGCGGCCGCAGCGCCCGGTAGTTCTCTTCGAAAATAACCACAAGCTTAGGGTTCACGTTCAACCAGATTAGCAGGCTTTCAAAACGATAGGGATTGTCATCCTGAGCAAGCGTTCTCTGCGGTTACGACTCTCACTTCCTCCGATGTTTTGCCGCTTCCTCTTGTTCCACCAGCGCCTGCCGATGGTCCTGCAGACCGTTGCTTAGCGTCTCCAACGCGTTGTCCAGAAGGAATCGGTATTGCTCGGCCTCTTTGGGCCCGGCATTCCCAGTACCCTTCAAGGCCAGCAGCTTGGCCTGAAACTCGTTGTCCGCTTCAATTACCACCTTCAGCGTCCTGCGCATGTCCTCTTTTCGGTCGATAAAGTTATCAACGTTTTCATTCAATTCGTCGTAGATATCCACAAACCCCTGCAGGCGGTCATGGGTTTGCTGGCCCCGGTCCGTGACTTTGGGGTCGCGTCGCATCTGTTCGAGTGACACCAGCCGGGTACGGGCAAAATGGATGTACAGCCGCAGCCGCGCATACGGATCCATGGCAGCATCGCGCAGTTGATCGATTTCCTCGGGAGTGAGCGGTTCACGCCGGCGCAGTTGCGCTCCTGCCGTTCCCAGCCAGCAACACAGCACCACCAATGCGATTGTGACACGCCCAGTTCTCATTTTCCCTTGCCGAACATCTTGGATAGCAGGTCGGTACGGAGGGCCTCCAGACGGTCCGAGGCTGCCTGCACCGGCGCTTGCTCATCGAAGCCCAGCGTTCGCTTGATGTCGCGCAGCTTGGCCGCCATCTTGCGCAGCGAGATCTCCGTGTTCTTGAGCTTGTTGGGAGCCAGGATCGCGGCATCGTGCGCTTTTTCGGAATAGGTCACCACATCCTTCACCGCCGCGACGGCCTCCTCGTCCTTGCCGGTCGCAAAGAGTTCGTCTACTGCCTTGAGTTGGCGTTCCGCAATCTCGATATACAGGCCGGGGCGGTCCTCCGGACGGGCCGCGTCTGCCCGTGCAGCAAGCTGTTGCACGGTCTCCTTGGCGGCCATGCAGTTAGGCACGGCCAACAGCACGAGCACGGCGATTGTCAGCAAATGACGCATAACATCACTTCTTGGGCTCAATGGCAATCAAGCGGTGACGGGCCTGCCACTCCTGGTCGGGATACTGCCCATTCGCCACTTCCAGAAACTTGTGGTAATTCTCCGCCGCCGGTTTATAGGCGCGCAAGTGGTCATACGCGCTCGCCCGCAGAAAATAACTGATGGGAATCTCAGGAAGAAACTTGGCCCGCGCGTCCGCGGCTTTGATGGCTAATTGGTAATCCTTGTTTTCAACTGCGGCCACGGACAAATCCCCGTAAGCTTCGCCCAAATCCGGTTTCAGCTTGACTGCGGCCAGGCATTCCTGTTCCGCCTCAGGAAACTTCCTTTGCTTGAGCAGCGCTACTCCCAGGAGGTGATGCAAGTCAGCCTGGTCATCCGGCTTTCCACTGAGCAGGGAACGATAGACCGATTCAGCCTGATCGTATTTCTTTGCGCTCATATAAAGATCGGCTAATTCGCGCTGAATCTTCAGATTTCCAGGATCCAGCTTGCTTGCCGCCTGCGCACTGGCGACCGCTTCATCGTTCTTTCCCATCAGGACAAGCACACGGCTCAGTTGCAGGCGCGCCTGCATGTCATCCGGGTGCAACGCAACGATCTTCTCTAAGACATGCTGCGCGTCCAGAAAACGATTGCCTCGGGCATAGATATTCGCCAAGCCGGTGAGCGCCTCGCTCGAAGCTGGGTCAATGGCCAAGACCTGCTTGTATTCCTGTTCGGCATCGGCAAAGCGATTGGCTTTCTCCAGCAGCGCTCCAGCGGCCAGGTGCGGTTCCGGATCCTTCGGGGCCAGTGCGGCCGCGCGCCGGTAAGCTTCAATCGCCTCATCTGGCTTGCTCGCTTCGAGCACATCGGCAAGCGACAGCCACGCCCGCGCGCGCCCTTCGTCCACCTTGGCGGTAGGTTTGAGAGTCGTTGCCGCGCGCAGGAACTGCTCGGCATCGGGTTGACCCGCCTTTGCCAGGCTGATGCCAAGATTGAGATTCGATTCGAAAACGTCCGGCTTAGCGGCAACCGACTTGCGGTACGCAGCAATCGATTCCGCGGGGTTCCCCTGTGCGTTATAAACAAAACCCAGGTCGTACCACGCCTGATAATTCTTAGGATCAGCTGCCACCACCTTCTGCAGCAACGGTTCGGCTGCGGCGTAGTCCTTCTTCTCGATGTCACTCTCAGCCTGGATCAATTCTGGAGGAAACGACGGATCGGGTTCCGCAATCTTGTGATGGCGCACCGTCTGACCGGCAGGGTCTATGTAGCCCACCCCCAGCGTGGCCAGCAGCAGCACTGTCCGCATTCGCCTATTTGTTCGCATTCCCGGACGATCCATTTCCATTCAGAACTTTGGCGAGAAATTGTCCCGTGTGCGACTGCGGCAATCGAGCGATTGTCTCTGGAGTTCCTGAGCCCACCACGTATCCGCCGCGCTCACCGCCTTCCGGGCCCAGGTCGATCACCCAGTCCGCGGTCTTAATCACTTCCAGATTGTGCTCGATGACCAGAATCGATCCCCCTGCCTCCATTAGACGGCGGAAAGCAGCCAGTAGTTTGCTGATGTCATCGAAATGCAGCCCAGTGGTGGGCTCGTCAAAGATGTAGAGGATTCGCCGCTTGACGTCTGCCCTTGCCGTAGGTTGCAGGTGCGCCGCCAGCTTCATGCGCTGCGCCTCGCCTCCAGACAGAGTCGTTGCCGACTGCCCCAGCCGCAAGTATCCCAGCCCAACCTCTTCCAGCACCCGCAGTTTGTGCACCACCTTGGGAGCATTCGCGAAGAAGTGTAGCCCTTCCTGCACCGTCAGCTTCAAGACTTCGTGGATGTTCTTGCCGCGATAACGTACCTCGAGCACCTGCGGCTTGTAGCGCATCCCTTTGCACTCTTCGCAAATCAGTTCCACATCCGCAAGAAACTGCATTTCGACGGTCACCGTGCCATCGCCCTGGCAGGTCTCGCAACGTCCGCCGGGAATGTTGAAAGAAAAATGTCCTGACGAAAATCCTCGCTTGCGCGATTCGGGAAGGGAAGCAAACAGATCACGGATGCCGTCAAATGCCTTGATGTAGGTCACCGGATTCGAGCGCGGCGTGCGACCGATAGGCGACTGATCCACCAGCACAACTTCATCGATGTATTCAGCTCCTTCCACACGGTCCCAGGCGGTGGCCGCCGGGCCAGTACCGTTGTTCGTCAGCGTGGCTTGCGATACAGCGCGCGACAACACATCGTGCAGCAGCGTGGATTTCCCGGAACCCGAGACACCGGTAATCGCCACCAGCATTCTCAACGGCACTACCAGGTCAACGTTCTTCAAGTTGTGTGCGCGCGCGCCAAAAATCTTGATCTGCTGGCTCCCCGGCTTGCGGCGCGTGCCCGGGATCTGGATGCGGAGCTCATTCGCCAGATAGCGGCCCGTGAGTGACGCTGGTGAGGCTTTGATCTGTTCGTAACTTCCGGTGGCGATCACTTGGCCGCCATTTTCCCCGGCTCCCGGCCCCAGATCGAGAATGGCATCGGAAGCCCTCATCACCTCGGGATCGTGCTCCACCACGAGAATCGTGTTCCCCAGATCGCGCAAACCGTGCAAGATTTTGATCAGCCGCTGCGTGTCGCGACTATGCAGCCCAATCGACGGCTCGTCCAGCACGTACAGTGTTCCCACCAGCCGCGACCCGAGCGATGTCGCAAGCTGAATGCGCTGCGCCTCGCCGCCCGACAAAGTCGAGGACAGCCGGTCCAGCGTGAGATACTCCAGCCCCACTTCATTCAGGAATGTTAGCCGCTCCCTGATTTCCTGCAGCAGCCGGTCGGCAACTCCTGCTTCCTGCTCGGTCAACTGCACCGTGCCAAAGAACTGCAAGGCCTCTTCCACCGTCATGCGGCAAACATCGCAAATATTCTTGCCGCTGATCTTCACCTGTTGCGCTTCCATCCGAAGCCGGGCCCCGTTGCAGGAGGAACAGAGCGAGTACCCGCGATACCGGCTCAGGAACACGCGCACGTGCAATTTATATTTCTTGCGCTCCAGATAGTTGAAAAAGCCACGCACTCCCGGGAACCGTCCTTCGCCTTCAATCACCCGGCGCTTCTGCTCGGGTTCCAGCTCCGCCCAGGGAACATCCAGCGGAATTTCCATCTGACGCGCGAAGCGTTTCAGATCAGTGCCCAGGGTGCGGTATTTGGGCTTGGTCCAAGGCTCAATGGCGCCTTCGTTGAGGGTTTTCGATTTGTGCGGAATCACCAGGTCGAGGTCGAAATCAATCGTGTTCCCAAAGCCCTGGCAGCGCGGGCAAGCGCCGTAAGGATTGTTGAATGAGAACAGACGCGGCTCTGGTTCTTCGTACCGCAGATGGCATCGCTTGCATTCGAAACGCTGCGAAAAGCGTAGAGGCGGCGCGGCTTGCTCCTCGCGGGGGGAGGTCTCGAAGATAACTTCACCCGACTCGCGGTAGCTCATCTCGACCGCATCAACAATGCGCACCCGCGCCTCCGGCGAAACCACCAGACGGTCGACCAGCAGGAAGACCGGCTCACCGAAATCCACGTCAAGCAGCGATTCCGGAGTCGAGAACTCGAAGATCTGGCCTTTCTGATAAAGTCGGTTGAAGCCTCGCGTCCGAAGATCGAGCAACCGCGTTTTCAACGGATCCGAAATCCCCGCGCTGGCCACCGGGCGCTTGCTGCGCTTGGCTCCCGTCTTTGGCTGCTTGCCCGTTGCCGGGACCGCCGCCGGTATTTGTAGCGGAAACAGCACATGCAGTCGTGTTCCGTTCACCAGCCCCAGAACTGCATTTGCAACTTCGTCGACTGTGTCTTTCTTGACTTGCTGGCCGCACTGCGCGCAATAAGTGCGTCCCACCCGGGCGAACAGCAGCCGCAGATAGTCGTAGATTTCGGTGGCGGTGCCCACGGTCGAGCGCGGATTGCGGGTGCTGCTCTTCTGCCGGATCGCAACCGCCGGGGCAATACCTTCGATCAACTCGGCATCCGGCTTCTCGATCCGTTCCAGAAACTGGCGCGCGTATGCCGACAGCGATTCCACGTAACGGCGCTGACCTTCGGCATAGATGGTGTCGAACGCCAACGACGATTTCCCCGATCCCGACACACCGGTGACTACGGTCAGGGAATTGTGCGGGATATCAACGTCAATATCCTTGAGGTTGTGGACTCGCGCCCCGCGAACAACGATGGTTTCCGTCGACATCGGTCAAGAGATCCTTGCCACTTTCCGGTCTCAGTCTCCAGTGATTTCCACGGGGCCGGGGACACAGACTGCCCGGAAAGGGGTAGGGAATCTTTCTATTATAAATCACCTGCGACTGTCATGAACTGCCTGCGCCTGCGGGAAAACCTGGGCAGCCTGGCCGAACCACATGATTTCGCTAGATCGCTCCGGCTGACCGGCGGTTTTCTCGCACAGCGGCCAGGGGTGACTCGCGAGGAACCCACTATCTCGACATTCTGCCACCGCACTGCTAGCAAAAACGGTAGTATCGTAGTTGCAAACTGGGCTCATGCACCTATCCTTGACCAACGCACTCCTAAGAACTACCTCCTCTCTTGGTTCCGCATACAGTGCGTTCACTTTGCTGTTCCTCTTCCAGTTTTCAGAACTTTCCGATATCTATGCGCAGAAAAAGGCCAGTGCTTACAACGTCCTCTGGGTGCTGGTATTTGGCTTTGCCACCCTCAATATTCTGGGTTTGGTCTTGCGCCGCTTCGAGCCGCGGCGCAGTGGCCTCAACTTTGGCGAAATCCTGGCCATTACTGTGGTTTTCTTGTCCCTTTTCCTGTTAGGGCTTGAGATGCTCAATCTGTTCCACATTTTCCCCCTTAAGTTGGAACCTCGCTGAACCTGACTTTTGCGATATCATTCTTTACATGGCCCGGTCTTCCCCAGCTTTCGAAGTTGCCTGTCCGTGTTGCAGTGCGGTATTGAAAGTTGACCCCGAGACACATGCAGTGATCGCCCACACTGCCGCCGTCAAACCCAAGATGTTCAACGACATCGAGGAAGCCGCCCGCGCCATGAAACAGCAGGACAGCCGACGTGACTCCATCTTTCGCCAATCCGTCGAGAACCAAAAACACGCTTCGGACCTGCTGGAAAAGAAATTTCAAGAGGCAGTCAAGAAGGCGAAAGAGTCACCCGACACCGGCAAGCCCATCCGCGACTTCGATCTCGACTGACTATCATCGGCAGTTGATGGCGGAAGGGGAGAGTTTTCCAACGGCTGTGCATTTCTTGACCGTCCGAAGCCCACAGCTCGGAGTACAATCAGCCGCAAATGCACGGCCATCCCATCCTTCTCGGGCATCGCGGCACTCGCTCGTCCAGCACTGCGGCGGAGAACACGCTCGCCGCTTTCGACCTGGCGCTGCGGCTCGGTTGCGATGGCTTCGAGCTGGACGTGCGCCGCACCGCCTGCGGACACGCCGTCATTTGCCACGACGAACAGGTACAGGGCATCGCCGTCGCCGCGGCCGCATGTGGCCAACTGCAGTCCCTACCCCGTTTGGCCGACGTTTTAAACCTTTATGCGAACCGCGCTTTCCTGGACATCGAACTAAAAGTGCCGGGACTGGAATCGGACGTACTGGTGGCATTGCGCGAGCACCCACCAGAACGCGGCTATGTAGTGTCCTCTTTCCTGCCGGAAGTCCTGGTTGAGCTGAGACTGCGCAGCGCAGCAATCTGTCTGGGTTTTATTTGCGATCAAAAACAGAGCCTGGATCGTTGGCGGGAATTGCCAGTGGAGTACGTTGTCCCCAAGCACTCCCTGATCACATCTAAACTCGTGCAAGCCATCCACGGCGCCGGTAGAACCATGCTTACCTGGACGGTCAATGACAAGAAAGCCATGCAACGGCTGGCGAGCTGGGGAGTGGACGGCATCATCTCGGATGATCCCCAACTGCTGGTCGAGACTCTCCAGGTTGAGCCCCGAAACCCCAACTCTTAACTGGAGCAGGGTCCTGGCCCTGCACTAACAGGTTTCAAATGGGATCCCACCGGTTTCCGCAAGAAAACTTCGCGCTCCGCTTCGAATTGTTCCCAGGCGGACGCGGTTTGAGGTTCATCCCACCCCGCGGCGGCAGACACGCGCTTGCTCGCTTCCCGGCTGCACTCCGGCGACCAGCAGGCTCCCAAGGCCACCGGCACCCGCCGCAGAAACACATCTCCCAAAGTGACGGCATATTCGCTGGTCATAGCGTGGATCGCTTCAGCAACGATGTGGCTGGTATGTGGACACAAAGATGCCCGCAACTCCGGCCGGTTTCGCGCTGCACTCGCGATCGCTACCGATTGTTCTCCATACCACTCCACCAGCGTGCGGGCCGACTCGGCGCTGATGTTGCCGGCCGCTGAGACTTCCGCGATCTTCCGTTCCAGTAACTCCTCCACGCTACTCCCATCTGCCAAAACAATTTGTAGCGGTGCAGCCGGCGCTTTCCGCTTCGCGACAGAAATGTTGGCCGCGCACTCCCGCGCCAGGCTCGCCGCCGTCGTCAGTTTTCCGCCGATAACCGAAATCATCCCCGCCGCTCCGTCCGCAGAATGATCGTGAAGATCGTGGCGCCGGCTCAGCCCCGAGAGATCCGCTCCCGGCGAGTAGGGAAGTGGGCGGACTCCGGCAAACGCGCAGCGCACATCGCCTGCCGACAACCGCGCCCGGGGATACAGCCTCTGCACCGAATGCAGCAGGTATTCGATCTCCTCAGCCGAGGGCTGCACCTTGCCCGGATCACTCCTGTCCCCGACCTCGGTCGTCCCGACTAAAATCTGCTCGTTCCAGGGAATGACAAAGAACGGCCGCCCGTCTACCGCTTCGGTGTAAACCGCCGCTTCCGGCGCAGCCGCAAACTTCGGCAGTACAATGTGGGACCCACGCACGCCGCCGATCATCGGATGTCCGGTCTGAATGCCGGATCGCTGACAGATATGATCAGCCCACGGCCCGGTGGCATTGATAATCCGTGTAGCTCCAATCGATTCTTCCGTTCTGCGCAAATGATCGCGCAACCGCAGGCCCTTGACCTTTCCACCCCCAACCTCGACCGTAAGCACTTGTGTGTGGTTGCGCACCACGCAGCCCGCTTGTGCGGCCTCCGTCAGCCACTCCGCCACCAGGCGTTCGGGAAATTCACACTGCGCATCTTCAAAACTGAAGATGGAGAAATGCCTTCCGCCATCCAGCATTTGCTGCAGGCGATGCAGTTCAGTTTGGCCGCTGCTCACCCCCGGCCCGCTCATCCGGCGGTACAGCCATAATCCTGCGCGCACTGTCAGCGCACTGCGACGGCTCCTCTCCGACAGCACCAACAAGAACTCCAGGGGACGCACCAGGAGTGGGTATTGCCGCAGCAAATATTTCCGTGCTCGCAGCGACTCCCTCACCTGCGCCAGGTCGCCGTGCTCCAAATAACGCAGCCCGCCATGAATGATTCGCGTGGATCGACTGGTCGTCCCCGAAGCAAAATCGTGTTGTTCCACCAGGAGGGTACGGTGCCCGGCGCGGGCGCATTCGCGGGCGATGGCGACTCCGTTGATTCCCCCGCCAATTACGGCAACATCAAAGTGCTCACCGTGGAGTGGAGGCCGCGGATGCATTGCCGGGTTCGGGTGCGTAGCCATTGAAGCAAGCGAAGTGTCCCCACCAGTGTCGCCTAAGGCCGCCCCGGCGAAAAGGTGACATAAGTTTTGCGGGCGAGTGCCGGTTCCAGTCTTTTGATGTCGGCTCGGCGTCGCGCAACCGCGCCAGAATTACGCCCAAGGCCCGCGAGCGGCTGAGGAAGTGCAGTTTTGGCTGGAGGAGCGTCTGGCTGCTTTCAGCGTAAGCTCTACAACGGCTCCACGTCGTATCCTTCCAGGTCGATGGACAGTGACCGCTGAATGGGCTCAATAAAGATCACCAGACGGCGTTTTCCCCGGCGGGCCACCAGAATTCCCTCCACGCCTTCAATCGACCCGCCCCGCACTCGCACTTTTTGCCCCACCCGCAGCGAGGCGGAATTTTTGAACGGAACCTTGTGACTGAGCAGCATTTTCACATCATCGATTTGCTTATCCGGAATCGGGGTGCCCCGGCCCTGTGTCCCCACAAAATCCACCACCCCATGCGTACGCAATACCCGCACTCGCTGATCAGGGGAATAGACCAGCCGAACAAACGCGTAGCCGGGAAACAGCGGCAGCTCCACCTGCCGCGGCCCGTTCGCCCAGCGATGCACACTGCTGACCAGAGGGAGAAAATTCTCCACCCCCAGGCCGTCGAGTTGCTTTGCCACCACTTTCTCATGCCGGGAGCGAGTACGAATTGCATACCAGCGGGTCCCGTTGGAGGCAAAAACACCCGCCTCAAGCGAAGGCTTGTGAGCCGTTGGAAGATCGTTCGCCATGCGTAAATAGAATCCCACAGCCGCGCTGGGACTACAAGGCACGCCCGGCGCTGGCCGGCTGGCCTGCACTGCTGCACCAGCCCAGTAAACGGGAAGACAGATGCAACCACCTTGAATTGTTCGGCTGCTTTGGAGATATACTGCGGCGAGGCTGAGAATTAACTATGCCCTCTGCAGTCTATCGGTCCGGACGCCGCTCCCAGCGCGGCCAAACCATTCTTCTGGTCGCTGTTTCCATGGTGTCTTTGCTGGCTATGGCGGCGTTGGCCATTGATGTCGTCACCCTGTACGTGGCTCGCACCGAAGTCCAGCGCGCTGCCGATGCCGCTGCGCTGGCCGGCGCCAAAGCCCTCGCCGATTCCGGTGTGACCACTCTTCCGCCGGGCGACACCACTGATCTCCCGGATGCCATCATCCTGGCGGAATCGATGGCCACGTCTGCGATCAACGCCGTCGTCAGCGCGCCTCCTCCCATCAATAATCAAGTGGCTGGCTCTCCGCCCACAGAAGTGGGCAGTCCCACCTTTAACTTCACGGCGAACAACAATCCGACGGTCACGGTGGTCCTTCAGCAGACCAACCTACCGACGTTCTTCGCACGTATCTGGGGCCAAAGTGCATCCACCACTAGCGCCTCCGCCACCGCCGAGGCCTACAATCCGTCCAACTCCGTCGGAGGCAGTTTCACGCCCATCACTCCCCGCTGCGTAAAGCCGTGGCTGGTGGCTAATATTGACCCCACAAGCCCGACGCCACCGCCACCGCGGCCCCCCTTGATCGATGAGACCAGCGGAGCTGTAGTTGCCAACTTGGCAACGCTCACCGCTACCCCCTTCTATCTGGGTCCAGACTGCAAGCGCTTCCCCTCTCAGTGCGCACTTAACAACACTCCTTTGACGGTTCTCTCAGGCGAGACAGGCCTGCAGTACCTGCCCGCGTTGGTGACACCAAGCGCTGCCGATACCTGCCCTACGTGCGCCGGCGGCACTAATTTTGAGGAGGGTACCGCCTGCTGCAATGCAGCTACCTACACCTGTGGTGGCAATACGACGAATGCCGTTTGGGATTCCACCGCTAATCCGCTGAAGGGCGGGAGTGCGAGTCCGGCCGCTTTGGCAACCGAGTGCCTGATTCATGCCTCGACCACAGGACCGGCGGTGGGCCAGGATGTGCTCGACTATCCATTTGGCTGGCCCGGAGGGCCACCCCGCATCACCGCTGGCACCGCGAACCCGATGAACACCCAAGTTGTGACCACCAGCAGTTCAATCGTGACCATTCCCATTCTTGCCAACGCGATGTTTCCCAGTAGCACCGGGCCGGTCACCGTAGTCGGATTTCTCCAAGCTTTCGTAAATGAAGTCTCACCCAACCCAGGCCACGTGGGCGAAATCCAAATCACAGTAATGAATATTGTCGGTTGCAGCAACCAGGAGACGGGGGGCGCCCCAGGCAATGGCAACCCGGCTGTTGTCGGCGGCAATGGCGCTTCTGTCCTCCCAGTCCGTTTGATCACGCCACCGTAACCACGCCCCTCTTAGCCAAAGAAAAAAGGCCAGCCTCGTTAGAGGCTGGCCGAGTTACGGGCTGAGGCGGTTACTGTTGTGTAAGCGTGCCATCCAGAGGCGTGACCGCGCCGCCCAGAAAAGCATTGGAGTTCGAGTAAAGGTAGAAGTAGTAGTTCTGAG
>Ga0335079_10003144_pt1 | contig 19084 bp, 13 predicted proteins | sample Lox_Sample_33_FD_206719 | JGI IMG/M metagenome (GOLD analysis project Ga0335079, IMG submission 206719) | Soil microbial communities from Loxahatchee National Wildlife Refuge, Florida, United States - Lox_Sample_3.3 | ecosystem: Environmental > Terrestrial > Soil > Wetlands | place: USA... | reverse complement strand
CCGCCGACCGCTGCTGGTCGATTGCGCGTTCGATCTTGCGCTCACGCCGGACGTGCTCGTCTGGCCCATTGATTCGAGCAACGCCGGGGCCGCGCGGCGATTTACCGTGACCGTTACCAATCGAACCCGCGGAGCCGCTACGGCCCGGGTCACGGCCACCGCACCGCGCGGCTGGCCGGAGCCCTCGGGTGGAGCGCGCGTGCTCACGTTTACGCGTGAGGACGAGTCGCAGAGCTTCGAGTTCCGGCTCACGCCCCCCGGTGGCGCCGCAACGGGATCAGCCGACGTGGAGGCGGCGGTGACGGCGGTGGATGCCGGCGGCCGCCGCTGCTCGGACGGACTGGAAGTCATCGAGTATCCGCACATTCGGCGTCGCTCGATTGTCCACTCGGCGACCAGCCGCATTCGCCTCGCGCGGATCACACTGCCGCGGCTCGCGCGGGTGGGCTACGTCCGCGGGGCGGCCGACCGCGTGCCCGAGGCGCTCGCGAGCGCGGGCGTGCCGATCGTGCTCATCGACGCCGAGGCCCTGGCTCGCGGGGATCTCTCGCGATACGACGCGATCGTGATCGGGAGCCGCGCGTACGGCACGGAGCCGGCGCTGGTCGCGAACAACGGCCGGATTCTCGATTATGCCCGGCGCGGCGGGCTCGTGATCGTCCAGTATCAGGAGAATCCATTCGCGCAGGGCGGGTACGCGCCGTATCCGCTCACGATGACGCGTCCCGCGGACCGGGTTACGGATGAAGCCGCGCCGGTCACGTTCTTCGATCCGACCGCGCGCGTGCTCCACGTGCCCAATGCCCTCGGCGCCGGCGATTGGCGCGGCTGGGTTCAGGATCGCGGCCTGTATTTCGCCCACAGCTGGGACAAGGCATACGCGACGGTGCTCGCCATGCACGATCCCGGCGAGCCGCCGTTGCCCGGGGGTTTGCTGATCGCGAAGGTGGGAAAGGGAACGTGGGTGTACACGGGGCTCGCGTTCTTCAGACAACTGCCCGCCGGTGTCCCGGGCGCGTTTCGGTTGTTTGCGAACCTGCTGGCGCTGAACCAGTGAAGGGATTGTTCGCCGGCGCGACGCTGACACTATGGCTTGCGTCAGCGTGCACAGCGGACCATCGCACGCCCCTCGTCATCTATTCTCCGCACGGCCGCGATCTGCTCTCCTTGTTTCAGCAGCAGTTCGAGCGCTTGCATCCCGATGTGTCGGTGCACTGGCTCGACATGGGGTCGCAGGACGTGTACGATCGGCTGCGGTCGGAGCGGGCGAATCCGCAGGCCGATGTCTGGTTCGGCGGCCCCGCCACGATCTTCGCCCGCGGGGTGCGCGACTCGCTGCTCGATCCGTTTCGGCCGAGCTGGGCGGCGGATATCGCGGAGCAGGGCCGGGGCCCGGGCGATCGTTACTTCGCCGCGTATCTCACGCCCGCGGTGCTGGTGTACGCCGCGCAGGCGCTCACGCCGGCCGCCGCGCCGCAGGATTGGGACGATCTGCTCGCCGCCCGGTGGACGGGGCGCGTGCTCGTCCGGGATCCGCTCGCGAGTGGGACGATGCGCGCGGTCTGGGGAATGATCATCGAACGCGGCCTGGCGGCGACGGGCGATACCGCCGCGGGATTCGCCTGGCTGCGGCGTCTCGATGGGCAGACGAAAGAGTACGTCCTGAACGGGACGCTGCTCGACCAGAAGCTCGTGCGCCAGGAGGGGCTCGTGTCGATCTGGGACCTGCCCGATATCCTGCTGTCGCAACGCGACGGCTTACCGCTCGGCTACACGTTCCCCACCAGTGGAACGCCGGTCATCGAGGACGCGATCGGCGTGGTGCGCGGCGCGCAGCATCGCGCGGCGGCCAGGGCGTTCGTCGAATGGGTGGGGAGCCGCGAGGCGGAGCTGCTCGCCGCTCGACGCGTCTATCGCCTGCCCGCCCGCCTCGATCTTCCCCTGGATTCGCTGCCGCCCTGGGCGCAGGAGGTGCACCAACACCTGCGAGCCGCTCGAGTCGATTGGGATTTGCTCGCGGCGCATGAGGATGACTGGATGCGCGTCTGGGATGAAACTGTCCGCGGCAAGGGGAGAACGACGAAGCGCGGTAGTCCCACTCCGTGAACGGGTTCTTACGGACCGAAGTGCTCAGCAAGCGATTTGGCGACACGATCGCGCTCGAGCGCTTGAGCTTCGCGGTCGAGCAGGGCGAGATCCTGGCGCTGCTTGGTCCGAGCGGGAGCGGCAAGACGACCACGCTCAGGCTGCTGGCGGGGTTCGAGGCGCCCGACGCGGGCCGCGTCTGGCTCGATGGCGAGGATATCACGAGCCTTCCCCCCGCACGCCGGCGCTCGGGAATGGTGTTCCAGCACTACGCGTTGTTCCCGCACCTCGATGTCGGGGACAACGTGGCATTCGGCTTGGGGAAAAGGGGAAAGGGGGAAGGGGGAAGCGTGTCGCAGCGGGTGCGGGGAGCACTCGAGCTCGTGCAGCTGGCGGGGTTCGAGCGACGCAAGGTGCAGCAGCTTTCGGGCGGACAGCAGCAGCGGGTCGCGCTGGCGCGTGCGCTCGCGCCCGAGCCGCGCGTGCTGCTGCTCGACGAGCCGCTCTCGAACCTCGATCCCACGCTCCGGGAGCGGACCCGGCGTGAGCTGCGCCAGCTGATCAAGCGCGTGGGCATCACCAGCGTCTTCGTGACGCACGAACAGGAAGAGGCGTTCGATCTGGGGGATCGCGTAGCGGTGTTGCGGGACGGGCGGCTCGAGCAGCTCGGGACGCCGGATGAGCTGTACGAGCGTCCGCGCACGCTGTTCGTCGCCACGTTCGTGGGGCGGGCGAACGTGCTACGGGATGAGGTGGCGCAGGCATTCGGGGGGAAGCCTGGGGAAGTGGTCGTCGTGCGGCCCGAACGGCTGCAGTTCTCCGCCCAGGGACTCGCGGGCGTCGTGCGCGAGCGCCGCTACACCGGCGCGTCGGCGTTCTACTCCGTCGAGGCTCGTGACGCGACGCTGCGCCTCGAGGTACAAGCGCGTCCCGACGCGGCCGCGATCGGCGACACCGTGCATCTCGAGGCAACGGGCGTACTCGCGTTTCCCGATGAACGTGGAGTCGCGACACCGTGAAGCGGCGGGCGGATGTCGTCGGCTGGGTGGTGGTGGCCCTGCTTGCGTGGATGGTGGCGTATCCGATCCTGATCGTGGGTCGCGAGGCCGCGCGCGAATCGGCAATCATCGCCTTCGCGCGCCGGCCGGCGGAATGGCAGGTTCTGTGGGCCAGCATTTGGATTTCGCTCGCCAGCGTCGCGCTGGCGGCCGCCATCGGCATTCCACTCGCCTTCCTGTTCACTCGCGTGGAATTTCCGGGATCACGCCTCCTCGGCGCGCTCATTGCGCTTCCCGCCGTGCTGCCACCGCTCGTCGGCGTGATCGCGTTTCTGTTTCTGTATGGAGAATCGGGGTTCGTGGCGCGAGGCGTACAGGCGCTCCTGCGACTCGACCACTCCCCGTGGCACCTGCAAGGCGCGGGCGCGATTCTCCTGGTTCACGCCTACTCGATGTACGTGTATTTCTATCTGCTCACCCGAGCCGGACTCGCGCGCATCGACGGCTCGATGATCGAGGCTGCCCAGGCTCTGGGCGCGTCGCGCTGGCGGACGCTCCGGCGCGTGACGCTGCCATTGCTGCGTCCAGCGCTGGCGGGTGCGGCTCTGCTCACGTTCATGACGGCGTTGGGATCGTTTTCCGCGCCGTACGTGTTCGGCGGCGGCTTCCGGGTGATGCCGACCCAGATCGTCGCGTCGAAGCTGAATGGCGACCTGCCACGGGCGATGGTCGAGACCGTCGCGCTCGCGCTCGTCGCGCTCGTTGCGCTGAGTTTGCTGCAACGCACCGAGGGTCAGGCGACACTGGTGGCGCTCGGAAAGGGCACGGCGCCGGCGCCTCGCGTGCTCGTGGGCGGTCGCGGGCTCGTGACGACCGCCGCGTGGGCGCTCGCCGTTGTGCTTTTGCTGCCGCACTTCACCTTGCTGCTGATTTCCCTCGTGCCCTATGCCACCTGGACCACCGAAACGCTGCCGCCGGTGCTGAACCTCGATAATTATCGACGGCTGTTTGCCGAGTCCGACCGGCTCGAGCCGCTCGTGAATTCCTTGTGGATGGCTCTCGTGGCAACGGCCGCGTCGCTCGTGATCGCGTTGGCGGCGGCGTGGCTCACCGTTCGCCGGCGGGTGCGTCCGCGACGGATCATCGAGAGTCTCATGGTGCTTCCCTGGGCGTTGCCCGGGACGGTGTTCGCACTGGCGCTCGCGACGGCGTTTTCCGTGCAGCGCCCGCTCGGATTGCGCTGGGTGCTGGTGGGAACGTCGGCGATCCTGCCGCTTGCCTACCTGGTGCGAAGCCTGCCGCTCGCGGGACGCGCCGTCCTCGCGGGCTATCGGCAGCTCGATCCCGCGCTCGAGGAGGCCGCCGCCATCCTCGGTGCCGGTCGCTGGCGCACGCTGTGGCGCGTGACGGTGCCACTGCTTCGGCCGTCACTCGCCGCCGGCGCGAGCCTCGCATTCGTGACCGCACTGGGGGATTTCGTGACCTCGATCGTGCTGTACACGTACAACACGCGGCCCATCTCGATCGAGATCCTCTCGAGCCTGCGGCTGAACGAGCTCGGTATCGCCGCCGCGTTCGGCGTGCTGCTCATGACGGTGAGTGCCGTCGCACTGCTGCTCGGTTCACGCACCGAGGCCTGGTCGTGAACACACGCGCGGGATTCCTCCCATCCGATCTGCAGAAGCTGACCGTGCTCATTGCCGTCTGCTTTGTGGACATGATCGGCCTGCTCATGATCGCGCCGCTGCTCACGTTCTACGCGCTGCGGCTCGGCGGACAGGCGAGCACGGTGGGCCCGCTCTTCAGCTCGTTCGCCGTCGCGCAGCTGCTCGCGTCGCCGATCTGGGGGCGAGTTTCCGACCGGTACGGCCGCCGGCCCGTGCTGATCATCGGCCTGCTCGCCTCGGCGATCGCATATCTGATTTTCGGGTTTGCCAATTCGCTCTGGCTGCTGTTCGTGTGCCGCATCGTCCAGGGGTTCGGCGGCGGCACGACTGGCGTGGCGCAGGCCTACGTGGCGGACGCGATGGAGCCGTCGCGCCGCGCCAAGGCGCTGGGCTGGCTTTCCGCCGCCACGAGTCTGGGCGTGAGCATTGGAGCGGTGCTCGGCTCGCTCACGCACCGCTTGTGGGGGCCCCGGGGGCCGGGGATTTCGGCGGCGGTGCTCGTGCTCGTGAATATGCTGATCGCGTGGAAGTGGCTTCCCGAATCGCGCGTCTTGACGCGGCCCCCCGAGGAAACGCGCCACACGGTCGATCCGGATGCGCCATCGGGCTGGCGCCGAGCCGTCAACAATATCGCCCGACCCGTGTGGAACGTGGTGCGTCATCCCGGTCGCCCGGTTTCCGAAGTGATCTGGGTCTATGCGATCGGGATGCTCGCGCTCAACTCGCTGATCGCCGTCCTGTCGCTCTACCTGCAGCAGCGATTCGGCATGAACGAGAACAACGTGGGCCCGATCTATTTCGTGTTCAGCGGAGTCGGCGTCGTCATGCGCACCTATCCCGTGGGATGGATCAATGAGCGGCTGGGTGAGGTTCGGACCATGCGGCTCGGCGCGATTCTGCTCGGGACCGGGTTGCTCCTCATGCCGCTGCCGCGCACGGAGTGGGCATTCATCTGCTGTCTGATTCTGAGCCCGATCGGGACCGCGCTGCTGTTTCCCGCGAGCACCGCGCTCGTGAGTCATCGGACCAATCGCAACGAATACGGTGTGCAAATGGGCGCCCAGCAGACGCTGCGCGGGATCATGTCGATCGTCGGGCCCATCGGCGCCACACTCGCGTTTCAGTACCTCGGGCCGGGCGTGCCCTTCCTGATTGCCGCGGGGATCGTGGCGCTCGCGGCGCTGCTCGCGTTTCGCGTCAAGGACACGGCGGCGCACGAACCGGCGCCGATCGCCGCCTGATCGATGCGATTGCTCCTGTGTGCCGTACCCCTGCTCACCGGGTGGCACGCGCCGGCGCGACCGCGGCTCGTGGTGGTCGTCACCGTGGATCAGCTGCGGCCGGATTACCTCGACCGATATCGCCCCCAGCTGATTGGCGGCCTGGGACTGCTGCTCGGCCAGGGAGCCGTGTTTTCGAACGCGTTCCAGGATCATGCGGTGTCCGAAACGGCGCCGGGGCATGCGTCCATTCTCTCGGGGCGCTGGCCCGAGCACACGGGGATCATGCTCAACAGTCGGGGTGTGCAGGATTCGAGCGCCCCATTGCTCGACGCGTCGGGGCCGCCCGCATCTCCGGCTCGATTTCGGGGCACGACGTTGTTCGACTGGCTTCAGACCGCGGAGCCGGGGGCTCGCGCGCTTTCCGTATCGCGCAAGGATCGCGCGGCGATTCTGACGCTCGGGCGCGCGAAGCAGCAGGTCTACTGGTATCAAGCCGGCGTGTTCACGACCAGTCGCTACTACGCGGATTCGCTTCCCGCGTGGGTCACGGCGTTCAATGCGCGGCGCGTTCCCGCGCAGTTCGCGGGGCATACATGGGCGACCTACCTCGACGCGTCTGCCTATCCTGAGCCGGACAGCGTGCCCTACGAGCATGGCGGTCGGGACTTCCTGTTTCCGCACCGGCTTCCCACGGATAGCGCTCAAGCGGCGCTGGCGCTCGTCGAGTTTCCCACGATGGATTCGCTCACGCTCGCCTTCGCGCTCGAGGGCGTGCGCGCCCTGGGACTGGGCGGTGGGGGGCGTACGGACCTGCTCGCCGTCGGGCTATCCACTACGGATGCGATCGGCCACTTGTATGGTCCCGAGTCACGGGAAATTCACGATCAAGTGGTGCGGCTCGATCGCTATCTCGGCAACTTCTTTGGCCAGCTCATGGTTCGCTACGGGCCCGCGAACGTGTTGATCGTGTTGACGGCGGACCACGGCGTGACCCCGTTCCCCGAGTGGTCGCGCGCGCACGGGCACCCCGGGGCGCTCCCGGTCAGCGTCGATACGATCATTGGCGCGGTGAATCGCGCGCTCCCGCCTCGAGCCGACAGCGCGCCCTGGCTGACGTTCGACACGGGGTTGCTGCTGCTGCGTGAGCGGGCACAGCTTGCGGCCGGCGCGGTGGACGTGGACAGCGTGCTGCGCGATCTTGCCGATCGGGTACGGCGCGTTCCAGGTGTCGCGCGGGTCGATCGGCCGGACGTGCTCGCGCATGCCGACACGGTCAGCGATCCCATCGCGCGGCGCTGGATTCATGAAATCGTTCCCGATGCGGGCGTCGAATTGACGGTGACGCTGGCCCCGTATTCGGTCTGGTCTTCGGGAACGCCGGTCGCCGAGCACGGCCAGCCGAGCGATCTCGACACCCACGTCCCGCTGTTGTTTTGGGGGCGGGGCGTTCGGCGGGGCACATTTGCGGATCGCGTCGGCGCCGTGGACATCGCGCCCACGCTGGCGGCACTGCTCGACGTGAGCGTGCCCGAGCCCGTGGATGGTCGAGTACTCACGGAAATCATTGCGCACTGAGGCTTCGGGGAGAGCGAGATGGACGTCAAACTCACGGCCGAGCAGCACCGGCGTATCGAGGAGATCCAGGGCTATCTCAACGTCGTCAGTCATCTCAAGCGGCTCGTCGCCGAGCTCGAGTCGAATCGCGCGGCCTCGAGCCGGGTGATTCAGAACATCTCCGAAACCCTGGCGCGCGAGCTCGCGCAGCTGCGGCAGCGGGCGCTCACGTCGAACGTCGGTACGGTCGCCGATCAGGCGGGCGCAATGTCCGTCATGGCCGGGCGCGGCGGCGGCTTGAACATGAAGATTCGCGGCCTGGGCGATGGCCTGAGTAGCTTGACCATGCAGCTCGAGCAGGCACTCAAGCAGGCGGCGACCCCGGAGTCCAAGCGGCAGGCGTGAGCACTCCCGCGGTCGTGTGTCGCGGGCTCCGGAAGCGGTACGACGACGTCGTGGCGGTGGCCGGGCTCGACCTCGAGGTGGCGAACGGGGAGTGCTTCGGGTTGCTTGGGCCGAATGGCGCCGGCAAAACCACCACCATCGAGATGCTCGAAGGACTCACGCCGCCGGACGGCGGCGAGCTCGTTGTCCTGGGGCGCCGTTGGGATGACCGCCGCGCGAGGCGCGCCTTGCAGGAGCGGCTCGGCATCCAGCTGCAGGACACTCAGCTCTCAGAGAAACTCACCGTCGCCGAGACCCTGCGGTTGTTTCGGAGTTTCTACCGCCGCTCGCATACGGTGGAGGAGACGTTGCGGCGCGTGGCGCTCGAAGACAAAGCCCACGCGTGGGTTGGCAAGCTCTCCGGAGGGCAGAAGCAACGACTCTCGGTTGCGTGCGCGCTGATCGGACGACCCGAGCTGTTGTTTCTCGACGAGCCCACCACCGGGCTCGACCCGCAATCCCGCCGCCAGCTGTGGGACATCGTCGCCGATTTCCGGCACGCCGGCGGCACCGTGGTGCTCACGACGCATTACATGGAAGAGGCCGAGCGGTTGTGCGAACGGGTGGCGATCATGGATCGCGGACGCGTGATCGCGCTGGGGTCGCCGCGCGAGCTGATCGCCTCGCTCGGGGCGGAGCACGTGGTGGAGTTCGCCCTGGCCGACCACGCGCGCGTGCCCGAAGGCGAGTTCGCCGCGCTTCCGGGCGTGCGCGCGGTGCGTCCGATGGGTGACCGGATCGCGCTCACCGTCGAGCGCGTCCACGAAGCCGTGCCGGCGCTGCTCGCGCTCATGGCAAAGAGCAATGCCGAGCTCTCGGATCTCGAAACGCACCACGCGACGCTCGAAGATGTGTTCGTCGCGCTCACCGGACGGCAGCTGCGCGATGCGTGATCATCCATTGGTCCAGCTGACGCTCACGCGCCTGCGGGAATTCTATCGCGAGCCCGAAGCCGTTTTCTGGGTGTTCGGCTTTCCCATCGTGCTTGCCTTCGGTCTGGGGATCGCGTTCCGTAATCGTGGTCCGAGCGAGCTTCCCGTGGCGGTGCAACGCGGTGCCGGTGACACGGCGCTGGCGACAATCATCAAGCGGTCACCGCAGCTCGGCGTGCAGCTGCTCGATTCCAACGATGCGCGCGCCGCGCTGCGCGCCGGCCGCGTGGCCCTTGTGGTTACGCCAGCCGATCCGCTGGTCTATCGCTACGATTCCACCCGCACCGAGAGCAGGCTGGCTCGCCTCGAGGCCGACGCCGTGATTCAGGCCGCCCGGGGCAGGGTGGACGCCGCGAGAGTGCGCGATGAGCATTCCGCGGAGCCGGGCGCGCGGTATATCGACTTTCTCATTCCCGGGCTCCTCGGCATGAATCTCATGGGGAGCGGGATTTGGGGCGTGGGGTTTGCGATCGTGCAGGCGCGCTCGAAGCGCTTGTTGAAGCGCTTCATGGCCACGCCAATGCGGAAGACCCACTATCTCCTGGGATTCATTTTTTCCAGGCTTGCGTTTCTGGTGCTCGAAATCGCCGCCCTCCTGGGCTTCGGGTGGTTCATGTTTCACGTGGGCGTCCGCGGCTCGCTCGTGGCGCTCGCCCTCTTGACCGTGCTGGGCAGCCTCACGTTCGCCGGGCTCGGCCTCCTGGTCGCGAGCCGCGCCCGCACGGTGGAAGGCGTATCCGGATTGATGAACCTGGTGATGCTGCCCATGTGGATCGCGTCGGGTACGTTCTTCGCGTACACGCGGTTTCCGGCCGCCCTGCAGCCATTCGTCCGCATTCTCCCTCTCACCGCCTTGAACGACGCCCTGCGGGGAGTCATGATCGACGGGCGATCGCTCGCGGGACTCGGGGTACCGGTGTCGATACTCGGGGTCTGGGGAGTCGCGAGCTTTGGTGCCGCGCTGCTTTTATTCCGGTGGCGCTGACGCCAAACCAGAGGCAGATTCATTGCCCGTGGCGAACTATCACACCCTTCCCGACCGCCGCAAAGGCCGAGAGCGGCGGCGTCTCTACGACCGGCGGTCAGGAGTCGAGCGCCGTTCATTTGAAGAGCGGCGCATCGCCGCAGTTCCCGTCGCGATCGAGCGCCGTTCAGGAGTCGAGCGTCGGCGGGGGATCGAGCGCCGCCGGCGAGCCCGGCGCGGCATGGCGCTCCGCCGGATACTCCCTGATCGCCGTCGCCAGGGAGGGCCGTTTCCAGAAGTGTAGACGCGACCACGCTCAGGTCTCGTGGCTTACGCCCGCCGCAACCCGTCGGATCAGATTCTCGAGCACGAAAAAGTCGAACGGCTTGGAAACGGTTGGCACAGCGCTCGTGTCGAGCAGCTGAGCAGTGTCTTCGGCGAACGTATCGCCCGTACTGAAAATCAAGCGCTGCACGAGCTTGGGCTGCTCGTTGCGGAGATGGGCGATGAACTCGCGGCCGTTCATTCCCGGCATACGCACGTCCGATATGATCACGTCGAATTTCTCTTGCTGTAGGGCACGCAGCGCTGCCCGGCCATCTGCCACGGCTCTGACCTCGATGCCGCCCTGGGCCAGGAACCGGAGCAGTGCATCTCCCAGCGCCGCCTCGTCGTCGAGCAGCAGGACGCGCAGCGGTGACTGGGCCGGTCCTTCCCTCACGGCCTCCTCCAGCGTCGGACGTGCTTCGGCTCGCGGGTCGCGCGGCAGGGATACCCGGAAGGTCGCTCCCCGGCCCGGCTCCGAATCGAGCAAGATACGGCCGCCGTGCTCCTGCACGATTCCATAGCAGATCGAGAGTCCCAGTCCGGTGCCGACGCCCTCCGGCTTGGTGGTGAAGAAGGGGTCGAACACGCGCCCGCGGACTTCCGGGGCTACGCCCGGGCCGTTGTCGGAGATTTCGAACCGCACTTCCTGGTCGCTAGAGGTCGAGCGGATCGTGATCTGCCGGGGCGTCTCGATGGTCACGAGCGCCTGCTCGGCGTTGATCATGAGGTTTAACAGCATCTGCTGCACTTCAGACGCGTTGGCCCAGATCTTCGGGTCACTCTGATCGAGCTCGAGTCCCACGGTGATGTTCAGAGTCGAGAGGTGGTACGACCGGAGCGCGAACGTGCGGCGCAAGATGTCGTTCAGATCGACGAGCGTGCGTTCCTTCCCGCCGGCGCGCGCAAACGCGAGCAGGTTTTGCGTGATCCGCCCGATGCGCGTGGCCTCGTCGTAAATCATCTGCGTCATGTCACGCTGGTCGGGCTTCAATTCCTCGAGCAGCAGCGTTTGCGCGAACCCCGAGATGATGGCGGCCGGGTTATTGATCTCGTGTGCGACGCCACTCACGAGTTGCCCCATGGCGGCGAGCTTCTCAGCTTGCTGCAGCTGCGATTCCGTGCGCTTCAGGTCCGTGATATCGCGTACCGATGCGAGCACGTGCGCAACGCGCCAGCCCTCGCGGATCGGCGCATACAGCATGGCGTACACGCCGCGGGTGGCATCCGCGCGAGGGAAATAGATCTCGAAGCGGCGCACTTCACCCCGCACGGCGGTCTCGAGGTGATGTCGCAAGGTGTGTCGGACGTCGGCATCGAGCAGATCGAAGATCGATGGCTGCTGGGCGCCCTGCGTGGCGGCGACCGAAGCCATCATGCTCCTGCCCGCGGCATTCATATCCGCGACCCGGCCGTCGGGCTCGAGCACGAACATGGCTTCGGGCACGGCTTCCATGACGAGCCTCAGGTTTCTCTCCGCCGTCGCGGTGGCCGCGAGGGAGTCCATCAGGGACCGCGTTTGCGCGGCCACCTCCCGTTCGAGCAGCTCCGCATAGCGCCGGTCGGTGCGCAGCGCGTAGATGAACCGCACGCCGATGATCGCCACACCGGCGATCACCCACGGGGTCGTCGCCGCGCTCTGCTCGGCATGCATCGCGTTCGAAACCGCGAGCGCCGCGATGCCCGCGACGGCCACGAGCACCGCGATCACCCGAGCGGCTTCCCCCGGCATCCCGGCAATCGCGCCGCCGCCGGCGGGCTTTCCGCCGCGCGTGAACGCCCCGGCGCCAGCGATCATCAGGAGCCCCGCGTCCCACCCCAGGTCCCAGAGATCGCCCGCCGGCAGCGCGCCGGCCGTGCCGGATCGCACGTGGACCACCCCGCTCGACGCGATCAGCACGACGGCGATCGCCACGAGACCGGCGATCCCCGCCGGGAACGTGCGTTGCTGGACCATGCCGCGCGCGATTGCCCACACCAGTGCAATACCGAGAACGGCGGTGAGCACGCTCGTTGCGAGGGCGATGGTCGTGGTGGTGTGCTGGAACAGCGGGACGAGCACCAGGACGTAGCCCACGGCCACGGCCGTAAACGTGACCAGTCCGGCATCGAGGCCGACATCCGGCTCGCGCCGCCGTGTCGAAGGCGGAATGAGCCCATGCAACGCGAACGCAAACGCCACGAAGAGCACCGGCGTCGCGACATCGCTGATCAGGGGATACGGCAGTGGTAGCCCGGTGCCAGCGCGGAACGCGACCACGTCGAGTATCACTTGCGCGGCGAACAGCGCGCCGCATCCGGCGGCGAGCCAGGACCAGGCGGGTCGCTCGGGCAGAGCTGCCTCACGGCGGCAGAGCAGGGCGCCGACCACGGCCCAGACAGCCGACCAGGTCGCGAGGACCAGTGCTCGGCCGACCCGTTCTCCCGCCGTTGCCGCCGGGAAGAGATACGCGACCACGATCAGCGCGAACGAGGCCAGCGTGATCAGCGCGACGGGGCGCGACACCGAGGCCCGCTCCGGCGCGAGGGGAGCCGCGGGTGTGGCGGGTCGCGGAGTCGGCGGAGGCACCACTCTCGTCGTCGAGGTCATGGAGACGGCAGGATCTTACGTGACACGATCTGATGTGGTCGTTATGGTACTGGGTTCACGGGGGTGAGGGCAGTCCCGAACGGAGGTCGTGTGGCAAGGTGCACTCGTGGCCCGCGGTTGCCAAGAGTCCGGCCCGGTGCGATGGCATGACCGGCCTGATGTTTCACCTCATCCCGCACACGCATTGGGATCGCGAATGGTACCTGCCGCACGCCGCGTTTCAGGCGCGACTGGTGCCGGTGCTCGATGACCTGCTGTCCCGCCTCGCGCGTGATCCGGCCTACCGCTCGTTTCTGCTCGATGGACAGACGGTCCTGATCGAAGACTATCTGCAGGTTCGTCCCGAGCGGGGCGCCGAGATCCGTGCCCTGGGACGCGACGGACGCCTCGCGCTCGGCCCGTGGTACGTGCTCGCGGACGAATTGATTCCGTCGGGCGAAGCGCTGGTCCGCAATCTGCTGCTGGGGGCCGCGGACGTGGCGCGGTACGCCGACGGTCACCGGCTCGACGTGCTGTATTCGCCCGACGCTTTCGGTCATCCCGCGAGATGGCCGCTCCTCGCACGCGAGTTCGGGATCAAGTATGGCGTGCTGTGGCGCGGACTCTCCGGCCCCGGAGATCTGTATCGCTGGGACAATGTGCTCGTGTGGCATTTGCCGCCGTCGGGATACGAGATCGGCGCGGCGCTCCCGGCGGAACGGGAGCGACTGCGCCACGCGTGGGAGCCGGTGCGCGAGCAGCTGGCACGACGGGCACGGGGAACGAGCGTCGCGCTGTTCGTGGGCGCCGATCATCACGCGGCGCATCCAGACGTAGGGGCCCTGCGCGACCTGCTGGCGGAGCTCGATCCCGCAAACGGGTTTCGCGTGTCGCGACTGGAGGAGTTTTTCCAGGCCCTCGAGCCATCGGCGTCACGCGCCCCGGCGCTCTCGGGCGAGCTGCGCGCCCCCGCCGGCGCCGGCGGCACGTGGGGCTTGCAGGGCGTCCACGGCACGCGCGCTCCGCTGAAGCGCGCCAACTCGGAGCTCGAGTTATGGCTGGAACGCTTTGCCGAGCCGCTCGCGGCGCTGGCACGACGCGGTGGAGGCCGCGACCGCCAGCCGCTGCTTGATTTCGCCTGGCGCGCGCTGGTGCGCTGTCAGTTCCATGATACGCTGGCCGGCACGGTGAGCGACGTGGTTGCGGATGCCGTGCGCGCCCGGCACCAGGAGATTGCGGCCCTGGCGCGCGAGATCGTTCGCGGAGCCGTGCACGATCTGGTCGGTCATGATCCCGACGCCGCGCGGGAGCGGGGCGGCGGCGGCACCCCCACGCTCGTCGTCTGGAACCCGGCGGCCCGCCCGCGCGGCGGAGTGGTGGTCGCGGACCTCACGTTTTTTCTGCGCGACATTTTCGTGGGACCGCCTGCGTCCGGCCGCCTGCCGCGGGAGCGGGATGACTATCGACCCTTTGCCCTGGGCGGAGCGAATGGTTCGAGTGTGCCCGTCCAGATTCTCTCGCGTGCCGAAGCATTCGAGCGCATTGAAGCGGAGCGCCACTATCCCGATCAGGACGCGGTGACGCGCGTGCGAGTCGCCTTTCGCCTGTCGTCGTTGCCCGTCCCGGGGCTCGGGTTCAACGTGTTGACACTGCGCGAGCCTACCCCGGCTGATCGCGGGGCCGACGACGTGGTGCGGGTGGGGGCCCGCACACTTGCGAACAATCGGTTGTCCGTTCAGCTGGCCGGCAACGGCAGCCTGATCATTCGCGATTTCCAAACGGGCGAACGGTTCGAAGGCCTGCTCCGGCTGGAATCGGAGCCCGATGCCGGCGACGCCTACACCTTTTCGCCTGGCGCTCGCACGCAGCATGAGCGCAGCGCACCACGGGTCACCGTTCGCAAGATTGCCGCAGGACCGCTCGTTGGCGCGCTCGAGGCGCGGTTCACCGTCCCCGCGGGGATGTCACCGAGCGGCAGTGGCGGAGGTGCGGTGGGCGTACGGCTTCTCGTGTGTGTACACGCCGAGAGTCCGCTGGTCCGGTGCACGCTCGACGTCGATAATCGCGGGCTGTACCATCGGTTCCGGGCTCGCTTCCGCACCGGTCTCGCCGGCGTGCCGATCACGGTGGGTGGTCCCTTCGGCACCGTCACCCGGGACAATGGCGAAACGCACGAGCGGTCGAATCACGGGTTGTTCGAGGCTTCCCCGCGGACGGCCCCGGCGCACCGATTCGCGGCCGCGGCTCGTGGGGCGCGCGGGCTCGCGCTGTTCGCGCCCGGCTTCTTCGAGTACGAATGGACCGCACATGGCGATCTCCTGTTCACCATACTGCGCGCGATTGGCCAGCTCTCGCGAGATGATCTTCCCGCTCGACCCGGGCACGCCGCGTGGCCCACCGAGATTCCCGGGGCGCAGTGCCTCGGCCCGACTCGCGTCGAGCTGGCGCTGGCATGTGTCACGAGCGCCGGCGTGGCACGCGGTGATGCGCTGCCCGCGTTGTGGGAAGACGGATTCGTGCCGCTCCGGGGCTACTGGCTGCGCGACGCCGGCGAGCTTTCGCACCACAGCCCGAACGTCATGCTCGAAGGAGCGGGGCTCGTGGTTTCGGCCGTCAAGCCCGCGCACGCGGGGTCGCCGATGGTGCTGCGCTGCTACAACGCGACGGACCAGAAGGTGGCCGGCGCGTGGCGGTTCGGCGGCGGCATGCGCAGCGTGCATCGAGTCCGGGCCGACGAGCGCGAGTCTGCTCCGCTCGCACTCGAGAGCCGGGGCCATGTGGTTCGGTTCGCCGCCGAGCCGCATGAAGTCGTCTCGTTGCTCGTGACGTGACGCCATGAGCGTGGAGATCGTCCAGCATCACCTGACGGTACCGCGAACCGCGCGCTACTTCACGTGCGGGCCCACCGCGGGAGCGGTACGCGAGCTGTGGTTTCTGCTTCACGGATACGGGCAGCTCGCGGACCAGTTTCTGCTCGACTGTGAGGCGCTCGCGGCGCCCGATCGACTGCTGATCGCCTGCGAGGGCCAGTCCCGATTCTATCTCGACTCGCGGGACGGCGCTCCCGCGCGGCGCGTGGGGGCGAGCTGGATGACGCGCGAGGATCGCCTCACCGAAATCGATGACTATGTCGGTGCGTTGGACTTGATCTATACCGACGCGGTCGCGCAGATCACCGTTCCCGTGACACAGATAAATGTCCTCGCCTTCTCGCAGGGAACAGCCACCGCCTGCCGCTGGCTCGCGCGCGGAAGCGCGCGGGTGGGCCGACTGGTGCTCTGGGCGGGAGAAATCCCCCCGGACCTGGACCTGGCCCAGGCGCGCGCGCGGTTCGCGGCGATGGACCTGCTGCTCGTGGCGGGGACGCGGGACCAGTTCATCACGTCCAAGATTCTCGAGCGCGAGACGGCTCGCCTGACCGCGGCGAAGATCGAATACAAGCTGCTGCAGTTCGCGGGCGCCCACGTGATCGACGGGGAGCTATTGCGCAAGATCAGTGATCCTTGTTGAGCGCATCTCCGAGTAGTGTGCATGCCACCACGACGAGCACGAGCGCGATGCCCGGCATCGTCGCCACCCACCATGCATTGACCAGCGTATCGCGTCCGGATGCGATCATGTTGCCCCAGGACGGCGCCGGTGGTTGCACGCCGACGCCGAGAAACGAGAGGCCGGCTTCGAGCGTGATCGCGTTCCCGACGCCGAGTGTGGCCGCCACGATCACCGGGGTCAGGGCGTTCGGGAGAATGTGCCGCCACAGAATCCGCGCAGGTCGAGCGCCCGACGCCACGGCGCCCTCGACAAAGGCGCGCGCCGCGAGGCCGCGCACCTCACCATGCACGAGGCGGGCGATCGTCATCCATCCGGTCACGCCAAGCACGATCACCACGAGCGCCGCGCTGGGCCGCCACATTGCCGCGAGCAGAAGGAGCAGGACCACGCGCGGCACCGCGAGCGCGAAATCGGTGACGCCGAGGAGCACGAGCGACAGCGCGCCGGTGGCATAACCGGCCGTGGCGCCCACGAGGACGCCGATGAGCGTCGAGAGCAGCACGGCGAGCGCGGAGACTGAGAGCGAAATCCGCGCGCCATAGACCAGGCGCGTCCACAGGTCGCGTCCGAATCGATCGGTCCCGAGCAGGTGAAATGCCCCACTCGGGTCGGTGGAGAGCGGCGGCAGGAACCGCGTCGCCACGATATCGCCTTGCGCGGCGGGGCGTCCGTTGGTCACGAAGGGCGCGCTGACGGCGAAGGCGACGGCGAGGAGCAATACGGTCGCGCCAAACGCGCCGCGGCGGTTCCGCACCACCGATCGGCCGCTCACGCGCGACCGGCGCGGTGCCGGATCCGCGGGTCAACCGCGCTCGCGATCACGTCCGCGAGCACGTTGCCAATCACGACCAGCACCGCGCTTACCATGGTCGCGCCCATGACCACGGGATAATCCCGCGCCTGCACGGCCTCCACGAGCACGCGCCCGACACCGGGCCACGCGAACACCGCCTCGACGAACACCGCGCCGGAAAACAACGTGGGCACGGACAGCCCGAGCAGCGTGAGAATGGGGATGAGGGCATTGCGCAGCACGTGGTGGCGCAGGATCCGGCTCTCCCGCAATCCCTTGGCGCGGGCCGTGGTCACGAACGGCAGGCGCGCGACGTCGAACATCGTGCCGCGAACGAACCGAGCCGCTCCGCCGGCCCCGATGAGCGTGAGCGTGGCCAGCGGCAGTATGGCGTGTCGGATCGTGTCGAGCACGCGTCCGAGCGGCCTGAGCAAATCGGCATCGAGTCCCGCCGCCCCGAACGCCGGGAGCAGACGTGCCTCGTACGTGAATACGGCGACGAGCATGAGCGCGAGCCAGTATCCCGGGACCGCGAACAGCGTCACGCTCGTGACCGACAGGATCGTATCGAGCCGCGATCCCGCACGTGCCGTCTGCACGCTGCCCACGAGCAGGCCCAGACCATAGCTCAGGATGAGCGACACGAGGACGAGGCCAAACGTCGCCGGCCAGGCGTCGGCGAGCATGTCGCGCACCCGCCTGCCGGTAGCAATGCTCTCCCCCCAATCGCCTCGGGCCATGCTGCCGAGCCACCGGGCGTACTGCGTGGGAACGGGATCATCGAATCCCATGGCGTGATGCAGCGCGGCCACCTGAGCCGGCGTAGCGGTGGGTCCGAGCAGCCGCAGTGCCGGATCGCCCGGGGCGAGGCGCAGCAGGAGAAACGTGAGGGTCGTGACGCCCAACACGACGAGGCAGCCAGCCATGCCGCGGCGGATTAGAATGCCGAACATGCGGGCGAATCTCGCGTGCGGTTGGTGGCGCCGCTAGAATCCACCGCGTGCGACGAGTCGTACTGAGCGGACTCCTGGCGTTGATGGGTGGGGCAGGAGGGGCAGCCTGCACGAACGCACCGCGGCATGGCCGATCGGTCGTGTTCGCGTCGGGCGCGGATCTCCAGAGCGTGAACCCGCTCGTGACCGTGCACCCATTCGCGCGCCAGATCGAGCGCTACGTGCTGCTCACCACGCTGGCGCGCTACGATTCCAGTCTCACTCCGCGACCCTATCTCGCGTCTTCCTGGGAGTGGTCGGCGGATCGCCGCCGGCTCGCGCTGCATTTGTACTCGGGGCTGCGCTGGCACGATGGTGTCCACACCACAGCTCGAGACGTCGCCTGGACGATCAACACCGCACGGGACCCGCGCACCGGGTATCCGCGCCAGGGCGAGCTCGCGGCGATCACGCGCCTCGACGTTTCCGACGATTCGACGGTCGTCATCGCGTTCGCCGATTCTCAGACGCGCTTTCCCGACGTGTTCACCGACCTGGCGATCGCGCCGGCCCATCTGCTCGACACGGTTCCACCGGAGCGGATGCGTCGCGCCGCCTGGAACCAGGCGCCCGTGGGCAACGGGCCGTTCCGGTTCGTGCTGCATGAGCCTAACCGCCGCTGGGTGTTCGCGCCGAACCTGGAGTTTCCACGAGCGCTGGGTGGCCCGCCGGCGCTCGACCGCTTCGTGGTGGTGGTGGTCGACGAGCCGCAGACGAAGCTCGCCGCGCTGGTCGATGGCGAGCTGGATATCGCGGGGATTCAGCCGGCCGATGCGAAATTCGCGGCCAGGGACGCGAGCCTTCGCGTCCTCGAGTATCCGATGTTGTTGCCGTATGTCATCGTCTTCAACGCGCGCAGGGCGCCGTTCAACGACCTGGCCGTGCGGCGGGCGATTTCGGAATCGATCGATCGTCAACAGATCGTCGCTGGCTATCTTTATGGCTTCGGCCGCCCGGCGAGCGGCCCAACAGTGCCCGGTGAGCGAG
>Ga0335079_10003142_pt1 | contig 19087 bp, 19 predicted proteins | sample Lox_Sample_33_FD_206719 | JGI IMG/M metagenome (GOLD analysis project Ga0335079, IMG submission 206719) | Soil microbial communities from Loxahatchee National Wildlife Refuge, Florida, United States - Lox_Sample_3.3 | ecosystem: Environmental > Terrestrial > Soil > Wetlands | place: USA... | reverse complement strand
CAGGGCATCGCTGCGCCGGATGTATCTGCGCATGCTCGGCGTCAGCGCACTGGCCGCCCTGGCCGGATTCGCGGGCTTGGTGGCACTAGCCCGCCCGCTGCTGGCTGTGTGGCTCGGGGCGCCGATGGCGGCGTCCGTCGCGCCTCTGGTTCCGGTTTTTGCCCTGGCTTATTTCTTTCTGGCCTTATCGCCCGCACCTTTTCATCTGGTCAACGGACTGGGCCGTCCCGGCCTGAATACGCTCTTCTACGTCGCCAACGCGCTCGTGAACGTGGCGCTCATCGGGGCGTTCGCCCTGCGCGGGCTCACGCTGATGAAGTTCGCGTGGGCGTTCGCCGCTGCGAACGTCGCCACCAGCCTCTGCTACCAGCTCACCGTTGAGACTCTCATCTGGAAGCGGGAGACGCGGGTCGCGGAGGCCGGCCTTTCGGAGGCGGCCGCATGAGTGCGCCGTTGGTCAGCATCATGGTTCCGGTCTACAACCGGCGCGCGCTGCTTGCCGACTGTCTCAAATCCGCCCTTGCGCAGACCTGCCGCGATCTCGAAGTCGTTGTCGTCGACAATGCCTCGACTGATGGCACCTGGGAGCTGTGCCAGGAATTTGCGCGTGCCGATTCGCGTGTGCGCCTCTTTCGCAATACGGAGAACATCGGCCCCGTGCGCAACTGGCAGCGCTGCTTCCGCGAAGCCCAAGGCCGCTACGGCAAGCTCTTGTTCTCCGACGATGTGCTGTCATCCTTCTATCTGGAAAGAACGCTGCCGTTGATGTGCGATCCGCACGTGGCATTCGTGTTCACCAGCGCCTTGATTGGGCCGGAGCCGCGGACCAGCCAGCTGGCATACCGTTTCGACGCGCACACCGGCAGGTTCCCGCGCCATCAATACATCCGCCGTGCGCTGATCGGTGGAAGCGTTCCGGTATCTCCCGGCGCGGCGCTGTTTCGCGTGAGCGATCTGCGCGGCAGCCTGCGCCTCAGCATCCCGTCGCCAACCATCGCTGATTTTGAGCAGCACGGAGCAGGCATCGACCTGTTGCTTTACCTCATGACGGCCGCGCGCTACGAGGAGATCGGCTATGTGGCCGAGCCGCTGGTGTTCTTCCGTGCTCACCAGGGGTCCATTACGCACTCGGGCGACTTGCGGCTCGCCGACGCCTACCACCAGGCGCGCATCTGGTTTGCCGCGCACACACAAGGACGCTGGACGCTCGCCTCCACCCTGGCGGCAGCGTGGCTGAGCACGATGAGGCGTCGCCGCCGGCCGGTCAGCCTGGCCTACGTCACGGAGCGCTTTCTGCCGCCTGCCCTGGAAAGTTGGAACGCATGAAGATAGGCATCGTCACCATTTCTTACAACCAGGTGAGATACCTGGCGCGGGCCATCGAGTCGGTAAACCTGTCCGACCCCGAGCGACTGGAGTACGTCATCGTTGATCCCGGCTCGACCGACGGTTCCCGAAGAGTCATCGAGCGCTACCGGCGGCGGTTCAACCGCGTGATCTTCGAGCCGGACCAGGGCCCACCCGACGGCTTGAACAAAGGCTTTGCGGCCACCACCGCGGACATCCTGGGCTATCTCAATTCCGACGACTGCTTTACGCCGGGGGCGCTGGACCACGTGCTGCGCTACTTTGAGAAACACCCCGAGGCGGACGTTCTCTGCGGCGCCATCCGCATCATCGATGAGCAGGGCCGCCCGAGCATGCGCCGCCGGACCCCGGACCGCATCGACCTGCGCCGTTACGCCTATGAAAGCTGCTACTTCTGGCAGCAAGCCACCTTCTTTCGCCGCGAGGCATTTTTTCGAACCGGCGGATTCAACCTCGCAAGCCAGACAGCCTGGGACGGCGAGCTTGTGGTGGATATGGCGCTGGCAGGCTGCCGCTTCGCCTACACCAACAAACTCCTGGGCGATTTCCGCATCTATGGCGATTCCATCACCGGCTCCGGCCGTCTGCGCGAGGCCCTGGACTGCGATCGCATCCACTTGCGCGAGAAGATCATTGCCGCGGGCGTACCACCGGCGTCCGATATGGAAGTGCGCGTGATGAGGACTCTATACAAGTTCAACCTGCGGCGGCACTGGTCGTACCTCTTTGCCGGCGAAGAGCTGGAGACAAACCGATGATCCAAGCCGCGACCCGCGATGAGATCCTGGGTGGCGTCGCCCGATACCATGCGGCGGCGTTTCCCGACCGGGCTTTCGTTCCCGGAGAAAGCCCCGTGCCGTGCGCCGGCCGCGCCTTCGATGCCGATGAGTTGGTGCACCTGGTGGATGCCGCACTGGATTTCTGGCTGACGAGCGGGCGTTACGCCGCGCGCTTCGAGCACGAGTTCGCGCGCTTTGTGGGTGTGCGCCACGCTGTGCTGTGCAACTCCGGGTCGTCGGCAAACCTGCTGGCGGTCGCGGCCCTGACTTCGCCAAAGCTGGGTGCACGCCGCCTGCAGCCTGGCGATGAAGTCGTAACGGTGGCCGCCGCTTTTCCCACAACGGTGTTTCCGCTCGTGCAGTACGGCTTAGTGCCGGTCTTCGTGGATGTAGACCTGGGCGCCTATAACGCCATTCCGGATCGCATCGCCGAGGCCGTCACGCCATGCACGCGCGCCATCATGCTGGCGCACACGCTCGGCAACCCATTCGATCTCGACCGTGTCATGGAGATCGCGCGCCATCATGACTTGTGGCTCATTGAAGACAATTGCGACGCGCTGGGCTCCACCTGGCATGGCCGCCGCACCGGCACCTTCGGCGATCTGGCCACGGTGAGTTTTTATCCGGCCCACCACATCACCATGGGCGAAGGCGGCTGCGTGCTTACCGATCAGCCGCTGTTGAAAACGATCGTCGAGTCCTTTCGCGACTGGGGCCGCGATTGCTGGTGCAATACCGGCGCCGACAACACCTGCGGCAAGCGCTTCGCCCGGCAGATGGGCGATCTGCCGCCCGGTTACGATCACAAATACGTTTACAGCCACGCCGGTTACAACCTCAAGCTGACCGACATGCAGGCAGCCGTGGGCGTGGCGCAATTGCGCAAGCTGCCGGCTTTCATCGAGGCCCGCAAACGCAACTGGAGCCGGCTGCGCGAATCCCTGAGCGAGTTGGACGAGTTCCTGATTCTGCCGCGCGCCTCGGCGTGCGCTGACCCGAGCTGGTTCGGCTTCGCGGTCACGCTGCGTGAGGACGCACCCTTCAGCCGCAATGCGCTCGTCGAATTCCTGGAAAGCCGCCGCATCGCGACGCGCATGCTGTTCGCGGGCGATCTCACGCGGCAGCCGGCGTTTCAGGGAGTGAACTATCGAATCTCAGGCGACCTCGCGAACACCGATGCCGTTATGCGCCGGACATTCTGGGTGGGCGTCTATCCCGGATTGACGGAGCCCATGATGGATTGGATCGCCGAGTCGTTTCATCAGTTTGCGCGGCAGCCCGACTTCATGTCCGCTATGGCGGTGCGATAGATGGCGGCTCACGCAGCGCCGGCATTGTCGCTGCCTCGCTCAGTTTCAAAGGCGCGCGGGCGACAATATCTGACCTATTCGATTGCGGCGGGCATCATCGGCCTGTGCACGCCGCTCCAATTGGAATGGAGCGGAATCCTCTATGCCAGCGAAGCTCTGCTGGCCCTGGTGGCTGTCTGGGCGCTCTTCACCCGCCTGATGGACGCATCGTTCTGGCGTCCGCCATTCAACCGGCTGATGCTCTTTCTTGGCGTGACCATCCTCGCCTACGTGATCACCGACTTGGTGCTGGAAACCGAATCGCAGAACCTGGTACGCGGATGGGCACGGCCGATCTTCGTTGGGACCAACCTTACTGGCCTTTATTTCCTCTGCCGCCGCAACCCTTTCAACATTATGATCTATGCAATCGCTGCGGCATCCGCTTCAATCGCCTTTCTGGCGGTCAACGGGAGGCTGCTCGAAGACTGGAAGTTTGGCGCCTCGGCGCCGGTGACCATCCTGATTGCCTGCCTGGTCCCGGTGCTGATCCCGCGCGGCGTCTTGCTGGGCTCGCTCGCGCTCACGACGGTCGGTTTGTTGCATCTGATGCTGGACTCGCGCGAGATCGGCGGAAACTGTCTGCTCGCCGGCGCCCTGCTTGCTGCGCGCTGCCTCTCGCTACTGCACTGGAAGTCGATTTCCTGGGCTGTGCTGGGCGCACTCACAGCCGTCGGCATGGGGCTTTTTCTGTGGGCCTACGTTTTGACGGACGAGGAGTATTCCCAGCGCCGCCATTTTTCCAACGCCTGGCGAACCGCCTCCCTGGTTACCGCCGCGGGCGCGATCGCCAATTCGCCGTGGCTGGGCAACGGCTCTCAAACCAATAATTTCGCGCTCCAATCCCGTTACGATTCCATCTTTGCCGACCGCACCGGCATCCGCTACCGAGGGCAGCAAACCGACACCTCAACATTTTCGCCGCATTCTCAGATCCTCCAAGCCTGGTTCGAAGCCGGCCTGTTCGGCACCGCGTTCTTTGTCTATCTGGGTGGGGCAGTGGCTGCCGCCTTGCACTTTTGCATTCTGCGCCGGCGGCTCGACGCGTTTTCGGTTCTGTTTGCCTTCTCGCTGATGCGGGCCATCTGGCATCTGCTGTTCAGCCCATTCGCCGGCCTGGCGCGCCTCGATGTGGCGCTGGCGGGCGCTATCGTTTGCGTGATCGGCATCGAGCAGCGTGCCTTCGCGCGGGGGCTATGAAGACCTGGCTCAAGCGCATTCTCGGCAAACTGGGCCTTGCGCCGGCTGCCTTCCGGATGCGGGAGCGATGGCGCAGCCTGAAGCGCGGCGAGCGGGCGGCGCAATCCGCAGATGGCCTTCCCGTCCCGCCCGCGAAGTTAATCGTGCTCGTCACCGGCTCGGCGGACGCGAAATGGTATACCGAGGGCGGAAAGCTGAGCGCGGAAAGCATCTGCCGCACCCTGAGCGATGCCGGCGTCTCCATCGCCCGCCTCCAGACCATTATCGACTTCGGCTGCGGCTGCGGGCGCGTCATCCGCTACTGGCGTCCGTTGACCGCCGCCACGCTGCATGGCGCGGACCAGAATCCGGATCTTGTCGCGTGGTGCCGCCAGAATCTTCCATTTGCCGAATTTCAGTCGAATACCCTAGAGCCGCGGCTGGATTATGCCGATCAACAGTTTGAGTTCGCATATGCGCTCTCCGTTTTTACGCATATGCCCGAAGACTTACAGCAGCCGTGGATGACCGAGCTTTGGAGAATCCTGCGGCCGGGCGGATATCTCCTCATAACGACTCAAGGCGACGAGTACCTCCAGAAATTGACCGAGACCGAACGCGCCAGTTATGGCGCTGGCCGGATCGTAGTGCGCTACGGTCAGGCGGCAGGCAGCAATCTTTGCAGCGTGTATCACCCGGAAACGTATGTGCGCCAGCGCTTGCAGGGAAGGTTCTCGATGGTCCTCTCACGGCCCAGAGGAGCGGCGGGGAATGGCAACCAGGACATCTACCTGTTGCGCAAACCCCAATGAGGATCTTGCAGTGCGTAGGCGACATCGACCCCGCTCTGGGCGGGAGCGTGGAAGCCGCGCGCCAGCTCTCCCATGCACTCGGCCGCCTGGGGCATCGCCCCGAGCTGGTCACGTTACGCCCGCCGCGCCAGGAGTGGACGGCCGCATGGCTCGGCGCCGTGCATTGCGCCGGCCCGGCCACCACACGCTACCTCTATAGCCCACGCCTTACGGACTGGATGGTGCGCCATGCTTGCGAATACCACGCCATCGTGGTCCACGGCCTCTGGCGCTATATGAGCGTCGGTGCCTGGCGCGGCTTGCGCGGCCGCGGCGTACCCTACTTCGTCTTCGCGCACGGCATGCTGGATCCCTATTTCAAACATGCCTATCCGTGGAAGCATGTGCAAAAGAAAATCTGCTGGCTGGCGGCGGAATCGCGCGTTGTCCGCGATGCCCGGGGCGTTCTCTTTACATGCGAAGAGGAGCGTCTGCGAGCCCGTGCGACCTTCCGTCCCTACCAGTGCCGCGAGCGCGTAGTAGGCCTGGGCATCGCACCGCCAATGGGTCACGGCACAGCCCAGAAGGAAGCATTTCTGGATGCGCACCCGCAACTCCGTGGGACGCGAATGGTTCTCTTTCTGGGCCGGATCCACCCCAAGAAAGGTTGCGACCTGTTGATTGAGGCGTTCGCCCGCGTGGCCTCCCGCGATTCATCGCTGCGGCTCGTCATCGCCGGCCCCGATGAATGTGGCTGGCAGGCTGATCTGTCGCATCTCGGCGCGCAAATGGGCATTAGCCCGCGCGTCACCTTCGCGGGCCCGTTGTACGGCGAACTCAAGTGGGGCGCCTTACGCAGCGCCGAGGTTCTGGCTCTTCCCTCGCACACGGAAAACTTCGGCATCACGGTAGTCGAAGCGCTGGCGTGCGGAGTCCCCGTCCTGATCTCCAATGAAGTAAATATCTGGCGCGAGGTCCATGCGGATGGAGCCGGTCTGGTCGCGAACGCCGACGTCTTCGGCACGACCGACCTGCTCGATCGCTGGCTCAACCTTCCGCCCGCGGCGCGCCACCAGATGCGCGAAAGCGCGCTTTGTTCGTTTGCCAAACGCTTTGAGCTGGAGCATTTCGCCAGTAATTTTGCGGCATGTCTGGAGGCGGCATGACAACGCCCGACGTTTCCATTGTTGTCGTGAGTCACAATCACCGGGCCGTGATCGAAAAGTGTCTCGAGTCGCTGTACGCTTTGCCTGATCTAGCAGCCTTCCAAGTGACGCTGGTCGACAACACCGGCGCCGATGGCACCGCTGAATGGACACGCCAGCATTACCCGGATGTGACCGTCCGGCAAAACGCCGTTTGCCGCGGGTTCGCCGCCAACGCCAACGCCGGCATCCGCCAGTCTCACCGAAGCCGTTACGTACTCCTGCTGAATCCCGACATAATTTGCATTCCGGGACTGCTGGACCAGCTGGTCGCCTTCCTCGACGCGCGTCCGGAAGCCGCGATCGCCGCGCCGCAGCTGTTTTATCCGGACGGCGCCCTTCAACCCAACGTCCGGCGCTTCCCAACCTTCTCCGCGCTGGCTCTGCGCGCCCTCCGCGTGGACGCTCTTTGGAAAAGCCCTGCCGTGCGCCGCTATCTGATGCACGGCGAGCGCCCGGTCTCCACCGAAGTCGAATGGGTGACCGGCGCAGTCCTCATGGTGCGCCGTACTGCCATCGAGGATGTCGGGTTGCTCGACGAGAGCTACTTTCTGTACTGGGAAGATCTGGATTGGTGCTACCGCATGCGCCAGGCCGGATGGTCTGTTCATCGAGTCCCGGAAGCTCGCGCCGTCCATATCCAGGCTCGCGAGGGTGTGCGCCGGCCGTTCAGCCGCGCTGGCCGCTCACAGTTGGCAGGCGCGTTCCGGTTCTTCCACAAGTTCGGATGGAACGCGGGCAAGGTGGCATAGATGGGCGCACAGCTTGCATTCCCCGAACCCTCGCTTGGCCCGGCCTCAGTTCTGCACCCCGTCGTCGGGATGCGCGCCCGGCCTTGGGCAACGTCGCTGGCGCTCTTCGCCGCGGATGTGCTCGCCATCTTCTCGGCGCGCGCGATAGCCGTTGCGCTATGGAACTGGTTTCACCCGTCCATCGGACTCGCGAATTTCCTGGGCTTCTGGGAGTCTTTCGGCCTCTTTGCGGCCACCTACGCCGCGCTTGGCCTGTATACCAGCGGGGCGTTCGGCGCGGTGGAAGAGCTGCGGCGTGCCGTCGCGGGCGCGACCTTCGTTTGTCTGGTGCTCACGGCTTCGCTGTTCTTTCTACAGCACACCGGCGCGTACTCACGAGGCCTTCTGATTCTCTCCGGATGCTTTACCGCTGCTGCGGTGCCGCTAGCTCGTTCGCTCGTGCGGCACCTGTTCGCCCGGCAGGATTGGTGGGGTGTTCCGGTGATCGTGCTCGGGGCAGGGGATGGAGCCGAAGCGTTGATCGAACGCCTGCGCCGTCACCCCGAAATGGGCCTGCGCCCTGTCGCCTGCCTGGACGATGAACAAAGCGCTCTCGGACAATGCGCCGGAGTTCCCGTGGCCGGCCCTCTCTCCATGGCCCACGCGCTTGCCAGCGCGCTCCGCATTCACCACGCTCTGGTGGCGATGCCTGAGGTCGCCCGCGAAGACTTGCTGTGGATGCTCGACGATTGGGGTACCGTATTTCGGCACGTAATCCTGATCCCCGATCTGTTCGGTGTCGCCAGTTTGTGGGTTTCCGCGCGCGATTTGGGCGGAATTCTGGGGCTCGAGCTCCGCCAGAACCTGCTGGTTCCCCTGAACCGCTGGACTAAACGTGCTCTGGATATTGCAGGCGCCCTGCTTCTGGGAGCCATCGCTCTGCCGCTCATCGCCGCAGCCGCCCTCTGGATCAAGCTCACCAGCCGCGGACCGCTCATCTACCGCCAGGAACGCGAGGGCGAAGGCGGCCGCGGCCTTTGGATGCCCAAGCTGCGCACCATGCACACGGATGCCGAAGCCCTGCTGATGCGAGTGCTCTCGTCGTCCCCACAGACCCGCGCCGAATGGTCGCGCCGCTTCAAACTCAAGAAAGACCCGCGCGTTCTACCCGGGGTTGGCCCGTTCCTGCGCCGTACCAGCCTCGATGAATTGCCCCAACTATGGAGCGTTCTGAAAGGAGAGATGAGTCTGGTGGGGCCGCGGCCGTTCCCGCTGTATCATCTCGAGGGCTTCGGGCCGCGTTTCCGCGCTCTGCGAAATCGCGTGAAGCCGGGCCTGACCGGTCTCTGGCAGGTTTCCGACCGCTCCGATGGCGACCTCGCAGTGCAGGAAGCTCTCGACACCTACTACATTCGCAATTGGTCGCTCTGGCTGGACATCTACATTCTGGCGCGCACCATCCGCGCCGTATTGTTCCCCAGAGGCGCTTATTAATGGAAAGGAGCCCGCGCGCCCAACAGGGCTTCGCGGGCTTGGACGCCGCGTCCTCCGGACCACGGCGAACTTCACAGATTTGAGGTTTGGTGGCGCTGTTCCTCCGCGCTCTCAAAACCCCATAGTTAGCAGACTCTGCCACCTCCGCATCGCCCGAGCGTTTTAGTTTTTCGGCGCCTCTGCATCTCAGCGGTGAAAGGTAGCCAGAAGATCGATCACCTCCGACCCAGGTGTCTATTTAGGCCCCTTAGCCGCATTGTGCTTCTTGTTGTAAATCCGCGCGCTCTCCCGGTTCTGCTGCCGGTTGATCTGCGCCTTCTGTTTATTGGTCAGATTCCCGCCATTGGCCATGCGATCATTGCGAACCTCGCGATTGATCCTGGATTCCTGCCCTTCCAGCTTCGCCGTTTCCCCCGCCGTCAACTGACCTGACTTGATGCCCTGCGCAATGCGGGCCTGCTGGTTCTCCCGCCGCGCACCGACTTCGTTGCTGCCGTAGTGCTGCGTGGCCGCATTGTGCTTGTCGTCGTAGATCCGGTTGCTCAGCCGGTTCTGCTGGCGGTTGATCCGGGCTTTCTCGTTATCGGTCAAGTTGCCACCGTTCGCCGCACGATCGTTGCGGATCTCCTGGTTCAGCCCGGCTTCCTTATGCTCCAGGTTCGCAGTCTCACCCGCCGTTAATTGCCCGTTTTCCACACCGTTGGCGATGCGGTCCTGTTGATTTTCCCGGCGGTCCTTGACCTCCTGCGCACAGATGCCGCTCACCACAACCGCCGCCATCAGGGCGCTCAGTGCCAGTCTTGTCATTGTTTTCCTCCTCCGTACAATCAAAACCACATGCAGCGAAGGAGTTTCGGTGGGTACGGTTAAAATCCGTTCAGGTTGGGGGAATGGGCCGAGGACAGCGTTACCTAGGGTGCGGTCTTGCGAGGCCGTGCCTCGCCCTACCTTGACTGTAGTGGCCGGGCACGCCCCGCCTATCACTTATGCCGCCGGTTTCACCCCCGCCAGCAGCGCCAGCTCCAGCCATTTCCAGTGGCAGTCCACCTCCGTGAACCCGATCTGGTGCAGCCAGTTGAGTTGCGTATCGAGATCCAGCAGCTTGTTGGACGGGTCCTCGTCCTCCGGTCGCACGCCGAGCTCAGCAAGAAACCTTCGATGCAGCGTTTCGGTGGGCGACGACACATGTTCCAGATTACAAAACACGCCGCCCGGCGTCAGTCGCTCGAAAATCTCAACGTATAGCGATCGCTTCCGTTCATGTCGCACATGGTGGATCGCAAAGCTGGAGACAACCGCATCAAACACGCCCAGCGAGGGCAGTGGCTCGTCCAAATCATGCTCCACGATTTGAACCTCTGGGTCACCGCCGAACCGGTAGCGTAACTGCTCGAGCATCGTCGGCGAAAAATCCACCGCGACCGCTTCCGCCTCCGGCCGCGCCAGCTTCACGAGAGACAGCAGTCGCCCGCCACCGCTGCCCAAATCGAGCACCCGCCCGACCGGCCGTGGCAGACAGTTCAACAACACCGCCTCACCCTCGGTGCGATGCGGAATGCTGTCCGCGCACTTCAGGTAATCGAGCGCGTGTTCCGGTGTATCCCAGAGGTTGGTCTCTGAAGCCGCCACCGCCGAACTAGACGCCCCAGCAGTAGTCTTCCACGGCGCGTTCGACTGAGTCATCCTGCTCAGTGAGCCGCATCAACTCCAGCCGGATCGCATCAATCAGCGCCGACCAGCTCGCCTCGATCACGTTGTCCGACACCCCTACGGTCGACCAGCTCTTCCGATGGTCCGACCACTCCACCAGCACGCGCACCCGCGCCGCCGTGCCTTTCCGCGGTTCGAGCACGCGCACCTTGTAGTCCGTCAGCCGAACTTCGGAAATCCGTGGATAGAGGGACGACAGGCACTTGCGAATGCAAAGATCCAGCGCGTTCATGGGCCCGTGCCCGCTCGCTGTCGCCGAATGCACGCCATCCTGCGCGCGGATGTTCACTGTAGCCGTGGATCGCGAGCCCACCGCGCCCGATGATTTCGTGGCGACTTCGTAATTTTCCACATCGAAGAAGTGCAGGCCCGGATGTAGTGCTTCGCGCACCAGCAATTCAAAAGTGCCTTCCGCGGCTTCGAGCTCGTACCCCATGTATTCCATTTCTTTGATGCGCTCCAGCAACTCGCGCCGTGCATCTTCGGTCAGACGATCCGCCAGGCCATGCTGCTTGAGCTTGTAGAGCACGTTGCTTCGGCCCGAGAGATCGCTCACCAGCACGCGCTGCCGGTTGCCGACCAATTCCGGTTGCACATGTTCGTAAGTCGCGGAGTCCTTCAGGACTGCGCTCACATGCACGCCGCCCTTATGCGCAAACGCGCTGTGACCCACGAAAGCCTGATCGCCCCGCAACGGCAGGTTCGCCAGCTCCGCAATGAAGCGCGCTACCGTCGCCAGGCTGGTCAGCCGCTCCGGACCGATAGTCGTGTGCCCCAGTTTCAATTCCAGGTTCGCTATGATCGAACAGAGATTGGCGTTGCCGCAGCGCTCTCCATATCCGTTCATGCAGCCCTGCACGTGCGTGCATCCTTGTTCGATCGCCGCGAGCGCGTTGGCCACGGCAACTTCGGAATCATTGTGCGTGTGAATGCCGATCACGCCATCGAAGCGTTTGCGCACGTCCGCTACGATCTCCGCCAGTCGGCTGGTCAGCGTCCCACCATTGGTATCGCACAGCACCAGCGCGTCGGCGCCGGACTTTTGCGCGGCTTCCAACGTCCGCAGCGCAAACGCGGCATTGGCCTGGTACCCGTCAAAGAAATGCTCGGCGTCGTACACGACCTCTTTGCCGTGCTCCTTTAAATACCGAACCGTGTCGGAGATCAGCTTGAGGTTTTCTTCTTCCGTGATGCCAAGAGCGCGCTGCGTGTGCAGTTCCCAGCTCTTGCCGAAAATCGAAACCACCGGCGTAGCCGCGGCAATGAGCGCCGCCACATTCCGGTCGTGCTCTACAGGATTCTTGGCGAAACGCGTCGAGCCGAACGCCGAGAGCTTCGCATGTTGCAGCTTCAGCTCCTTGGCACGTTCGAAGAAGTCCTTGTCTTTCGGATTCGAACCGGGCCACCCGCCCTCGATGTAGTCGATTCCAAGTTCATCCAGCTTTTGCGCGATGACCAGTTTGTCATCTACCGAAAAGGACACTGACTCGCCTTGCGTGCCGTCGCGCAACGTGGTGTCGAACGTGAAGATCCTCATTTCTGCGCTGCCAGCGCCGGCTGCTCTTCCGGTACGCCCGCCTCCTTCTTCTTTTTGAGGAACGTCATCATCTCGCGCAACTCGCGGCCCACTTCTTCCACCTTCTGATGGCGCGCCCCTTCCCGCATAGCAAGGAAGTTCTTACGGCCGCTCTTGTTCTCTGCGATCCATTGCCGTGCGAACTCGCCCGACTGCACTTCGCTCAGGATCTTCTTCATCTCGGCACGGGTCTGGTCATTCACAATGCGCGGCCCGCGTGTGTAGTCGCCATACTCGGCAGTATCCGAAACCGAGTACCGCATATAACTCAGGCCGCCTTCCTGGATCAAATCGACGATCAACTTGAGCTCGTGCAGGCATTCGAAGTAAGCGATCTCCGGCGCGTAACCGGCTTCCACCAGAGTCTCGAACCCCGCCTTGATCAATGCGCTCGTACCCCCACAAAGCACGGCCTGCTCGCCGAACAGGTCGCTCTCGGTTTCTTCGCGGAATGTCGTCTCGATCACGCCCGCCTTCAGGCACCCCAGCGCCAGCGCATACGCCAGCGCATTTTCGAGCGCCCTGCCTGAAGGATTCTGATGCACCGCCACGAGCGCCGGAACGCCCACGCCCTCCGTGAACAGTTCGCGCACTCGGTGCCCCGGCGCTTTCGGCGCGATCATGGACACATCAACATCGGCCGGCGGAATCACCTGCTTGAAGTGAATGCAAAAACCGTGAGCGAACATCAGGGTCTTGCCCGCGGTCATATGCGGCGCGATCTCATTAGTGTACAGATCCGCCTGCAGATGATCGGAAACCAGGATCATCACCACCTGCGCCGCCTTGGCAGCGTCCGCCACCGTCATCACCTTCAGCCCCGCGGCTTCCGCCTTGTTCCAGGACTTGCTCCCGCGATATAGGCCAACCACCACATCCACGCCCGAATCGCGCAGGTTGAGCGCATGCGCGTGTCCCTGGCTGCCGTAGCCGACAATGGCCACCGTCTTGCCCTTCAGATTCGCGAGATTTCCGTCTTTTTCGTAATAGCGCTTCGCCATTCAGTTCTCCTCGATTACTTCCACCGCGGCCTGCTCTTCTCGCCTGCCGCGCCCCGCCGGCACCGGCGGCTGCAAGCGCAGCTTTTTGGCTTCGAGCGACATCGCCAGCGCGCCAGAGCGGATCACTTCAATATCCCCGTAGCTGCGCATCACTTGAATAAATTCGTCCAGCTTCTCCGGATCGTCCGTCGCTTCGAGCGCAAATCCCTCGGTCGACGAATCGATCACGCGCGCGCCGAAGATCTCGGCTTCCTTCAGAATCGCCGTGCGCTGTTCGAGCGTCGCCCGCACGCGAACCAGTACCAGGTCCCGCACCACCGCTCGCGAGTCGGTCAAGTCCACCGCCTGCAGCACGTTCACGAGCTTGTTCATCTGCTTGATCACCTGGGCGCGCAGCACCGGGTCCACATCCACTACGATGGTCATCCGCGAAAGCTCCGGGTCAAGCGTCCGCGCCACCGTCAACGTTTCAATGTTGTATCCGCGCGCGGTCAGCACGCCGGTCACGCGCATCAACGCCCCCGGTTTGTTCTCCAATAAGAGCGAAATCACTTGCAGCATAAAATCCCTTCAGCTTGTGAGTGCCACCGGCTCCGGCGGTCCCATCACCATTTCGTTAACCGCGGCGCCTGCCGGAATCATCGGATACACATTCTCGTAAGGCGACACTTTCACGTTCAGCAGATACGGGCCCGGCTCGCGAACTGCGGCTTCGAGCGCCGGCGCCAGCTCATGCGGCTTTTCGATGGTGCGCCCCTTGAACCCGTAAGCTCCCGCGAGCTTTTCGGCGTCGGGGAAGCAGTCCAGCTCCACCGCGCTCAGGCGGTTGTTGTAGAACAGCTCCTGCCACTGCCGCACCATCCCCAGGTAGCCGTTGTTCATCACCACGATTTTCACCGGCAGCCCATAGCTTGCCAGCGTGGACAACTCCGGGATGGACATCTGGAAACCGCCATCGCCCAAGATCGCAAACACGAGCTTGTCGGGCCGCGCGAACTGCGCGCCGATCGCCGAGGGCAGCCCGAATCCCATCGACCCCAATCCCCCCGAGTTGATCCACAGCCGCGGCTCGTTGAAGCGCACCAGTTGAGCCGCCCACATCTGATGCTGGCCCACGTCAGAGCAAACGATCGCGCGTCCGCCCGACAGCCGGTCGATCTCCGCCATCAGGTGCTGCGGCTTGATTTCGGTATCCGAATAGGACGGCGCCAGCGGATGCTCCTGCTTCCACGCCCGCACCTGCGCCCACCAGGCCTTGCGATCGGCCCCATGCTTGGCTTTCCGCTCCGGCGTCGCTTCCACCAGGATCTTGTTCAGGCGTTCGAGCACCCGCTTCACATCGCCCACGATGGGCAGATCCGGCACCCGATTCTTGCCGATCTCCGCCGGATCGATGTCCACGTGGATCACTTTTGCGTGTGGTGCGAACGCCGAAAGTCGTCCGGTCACCCGATCGTCGAAACGCACGCCCAATGCGATCATCACGTCGCAATTCGACATCCCCATGTTGGCCGCATAGCTGCCGTGCATCCCGGGCATACTCACGAAATTTGGATGCTCGGCCGGGAGGCCGCCTAGGCCCATCAGCGTGCAGACCACCGGCAGATCCACGATCTCCGCCAGCTCGCGCAGCTCCGCCGAGGCACCGGCGGCGACAATGCCACCGCCCGCATACACCCACGGCCGTTCGGCATCCCAAATCATTTGCGCCGCGCGCTTCACCTGTCCTGTGTGCCCCTCGGTGAACACTTTGTAACCCGGAAGGTGAATGTTGGTGACCGGCGCATAATGCCCCTGCGCCTGAAAAACGTCCTTCGGCACATCCACCAGCACCGGTCCCGGCCGCCCGCTCGAAGCGATGTAGAACGCTTCATGCACGATCTGCGGCAGGTCGGCCAGGTTCTTCACCATGAAATTGTGCTTGGTGCACGAGCGCGTGATGCCGAACGTATCGGCTTCCTGAAACGCGTCGCTCCCGATCAGCTTGGTCGGCACTTGCCCCGTAAGCGCCACGATCGGGATAGAGTCCATCATCGAGTCCACCAGACCCGTGATCAGGTTGGTGGCGCCAGGCCCCGAGGTCGCGCAGCAAACGCCCACTTTTCCCGTAGCCCGCGCATAGCCTTCCGCCGCGAAGCAGGCGTTTTCTTCGTGGCGCACCAGCACGTGGCGGATATGGTGATCGTACATGGCGTCGTAAAACGGCAGCGTGACGCCCCCCGGATAGCCGAAGAAGCAATCCACTCCTTCGCGGACCAGACATTCCAGCAGCATCTTGGCGCCGCTCATCAAATTCGACATATTCCTCTATGCCTCAATAAAAGTGCCTGCATAACAAAAAAGGCCATCAGCCGGTTTCTTGCTCCCCGCTGATGGCCTCGGTTAACTTCGCCGAGCGGCCTCAAGCGGGGCCGGATACGATGACCAGAATAATAATGCTGACGATGAGAGATTCGGGACGAACGAGCCGAGTTGTGGAGCCTTCCAACATTACTGAAGTCGAGTGTACCCCGGCGAGGATTGTAAATGCAAGAGGATAGAATTATAAATTATTCTTATGCCTCGATTTAGCTCGGGCGCTCCCGCCTAGCGCCGCAGCCGCGCCCAGAAAGCGCCTAGACAGAACCCCAGCATCAGCACCCCAGCCAACTTCTTCCGGTCGTTCAGCGCGATGAATCTGGTTCCTGCATCCGTCACCTCCACTACGCCGATCGGCACTGCATAAACGCCGCCGCCGCCGCCCTCACCCTCGCCGTGCGGAGAGTCTCCTTCTTGGTGCTTGCGGCCCCTTCCGCCGCCGAAACCATAAGCGATGCGGGCCACCGGGATGATGGTCTTGTCATTTGCGGAAATCGCCTCACCGTAAACCGCCCTGACAGTTGCGCTCCGCGTCAGCGGCTCGAACATGGATTCCAATTTGGGCGACATTGTAACCCTCCATCTCTCATGATGACTCACATGCCGTCCCGGTGCACCGTCTCCACAGAGAAAGCCGGCACGCACACCGCGATATATTCCGCTCCCTCCGCGTCCGGGGTGCTGTATCGCACCCATTCGCCTCTCGCCGCGAGCACCGCTTGTCCGGCATGCACGTCCATCATTCCGCTCCGATGCTCCACGCGCAATACCCCTCTCAGCACCACGGTGTACTCGTCAAACTCGGGTGTTTGCCCCGGTTCCTGCCAACCCGCCGGACTCCGCATATGCGCCACGCTCACGCCCTCACTTTTTGAGTTGACACGGCCGATATACTCATCAATAAGCTTGGGCTTATTGCCGGCCGCTTCGATTCGCGTAGGACGGGAAATCAGGGTGGGCATGGGCTCGGCGATAATGATACCAGCCCTCGAAACCACTTGATCGAGGGCCATGCCGTCGCTATACTGGCATTTTCGCTGAGATTATGATGACAGCGAGAGACGATTTCGATCCCTTAGCTCCGCAACGGGAGGCGGCGTTCTTCTACGGCCTGTTCCTGCGCGGCCACTCCGTGGAAACCCTGCGCCAGGACATTGACGTTCCCCCCGCTATGCTGGACAAATGGTTGAAGGCCAGGGACTTCGAGCAATCCTTTCGCGAGTCCTTGCAGCGCGTTTATAGCTACCGCAAACAAGTCCTCGCGATCTTCGACGGCCTCGTCTGGAACGAGCAGAAACGCCCCCGCCTCCAGTAATCCTGCTCGATCTCTCTGGCGTTCTAGCGTCTCTGCGTCTCTGCGGTGAATCCGTCTTCCGTTGTTCGCCGCTTTCTCACCGCCGCCGCAAACGCCTGGAAAAGTTTCAACTGCGTTTCGTCGCCGGGAACCTGATCCTCCGGGTGCCACTGCACCGCCACGGCGAATTCCTTATCTGGCAACTCGACCCCTTCCACAATTCCATCCTTAACCGACGTCGCGGATATCCGCAGCCCGGTTCCGACTTTGTCGATCGCCTGATGATGCCTCGAGTTCACCGGATGAGACCCCGCGCCGATAATCGCCGCCAGCTTGGTATCTGCCGCCACCTGGACCTCGTGCATCGGTTTCGCCGGATCCGTCCGCGGCCGTTCCGGCGGCCGGTGCGGATCGCCCTGGAGATGCTGCACGAGTGTCCCGCCCCTGTACACGTTGAGCAATTGCAGGCCCCGGCAAATCCCGAGCACCGGCAAATCCCGGTCCAGCGCTTCTCCCAGCAGACCCATCTCCATGCGGTCGCGCGCCGGGTCCGGCTTTTGCGTCTGCGGCGCCCGCTCCTGCCCGTATTGCTTCGGATCGACGTCACATCCGCCGGTGAGCAGCAGGCCATCCAATCCCACCAGTGACCGCGTGTCCTCCGCCGAAACCAGAACCGGTTCCAGGCCCGCCAGTCGCATCGCCGCCGTGTACGGCTCCACCCTTTTTCGATCGTCAAACGTCACCACGACCTTGTTGGACACTTTTGCTATTCTGGGTGCACCGGGTGAAAATCGCAAGCGGTCCGCGTTTTGCTACGGTGACAGCAGGCGGCCTCTTTACGATCTGCCAGCCATGAAAATCTCCAGCGTCCGCTCGTTTCTGCTCTCCTATCCTTTCAAGAAGCCGTTGAAGCTCTCCTTCTACGGCGGTGAGCGCACCATCCTCAAGCGCGACGCCATGCTGATCCGCATCGATACCGACAACGGCCTCACCGGCTATGCCCCTGGTCCCGGCAGCGAACGCGCGCACGCCGCCATTCAGAACACCATTGCGCCTTTCCTGTTCGGGCGCAAGCTCGCGGATCCCGACGCCCTGCGCGTTCAGTTCTTCGATGGCCCCGGCCAGAACCCGGAGGTTGCCAAAGTCTACTGTGCGGTCGAAATCGCTCTTTACGATCTGGTGGCGAAATCCCTCGGCGCTCCGCTTTCCGAAACCATCGGCGGCCGCGTGCGCGACCGCATCCGCCTCTACGGCAGCGCCGGCATGTACATGCCGCCGGAACGCTACGCCGAAGAAGCCGTCGCCATCGCCGACCCCGGTTTCCGCGCCTATAAGATGCGCCCCGGCCGCGGCCCCGCCGACGATCTGGAAACCGTTTGCCTGATGCGAAAAGCCGTCGGACCCGACTTCGACCTCATGGTCGACGCCCACACCTGGTGGCGCATGGGCGACCGCAGCTACGACTTCTCCACCGTCGCGGAGCTGGCCAAAGAGATGGCTTCGCAGCGCGTGGCGTGGCTCGAAGAGCCGCTGCCTCCCGACGATCACCAAGCCTACCGCCGCCTCAAACAAGAAGACCTGCTGCCCATCGCCAGCGGCGAGCACGAACCCAACGAGCTCCGTTACCTCGACCTCGTCCTCACCGGCTGCGTCGATTACGTGCAAATGGACGTCTGCTGCCAGGGCGGTTACGCCATGGCGCGTCGCCTGTTCAGCGAAATCGCACACGAGGGCCTGAAGTTCGCCTTTCATAGCTGGGGCACTGCCCTCGAAGTGCTCGCCGCCGCGCATCTGGGCATCTGCTGGCCCGAGATGGTGGTCGAATGGCTCGAGTATCCTTGTTATTCCAGCGAAATCCGCCAGGGCATGTATCCGTTTCCGCTCGCCGAGGAGATTTTCACGGAACCTCTGGAAATCGATCACGGCGATCTCATCGTGCCCCGCAAGCCAGGCCTCGGGGTCGAGGTCAACGAATCCATCATCGATCGTTACCCCTGGATTCCCGGCCCCTGGTCATATTTCCGCATCGATTCTCCCCCCCAAACGCTCGCCGTTACCTCCGATCACAGCATCAAGTGGGAAGGTAAAGCGGCCGGATGAAGGCCCGGGAATATCGCTACTACGACCTCCTGGTCCACATTTTCGTTGTCCTTCTTCTGATTTCGAACCTCGTTGGTCAGAAAATCACCAAGATCGGGCCGGTGCACGTCGGCGGCGCGCAACTCCTGTTTCCGCTCACCTACATCTTC
>Ga0335079_10003139_pt1 | contig 19089 bp, 14 predicted proteins | sample Lox_Sample_33_FD_206719 | JGI IMG/M metagenome (GOLD analysis project Ga0335079, IMG submission 206719) | Soil microbial communities from Loxahatchee National Wildlife Refuge, Florida, United States - Lox_Sample_3.3 | ecosystem: Environmental > Terrestrial > Soil > Wetlands | place: USA... | reverse complement strand
GGTCCCCAGCCCGGGAGCGTCGAAAGCCCCGAACAGCGCCTCGAGATTGCCCTTGAGGTCGAAAATATCGAGATCCTTCGCACTGTCGTGGACGCTGGCGGCTCGGCGATGCCCGCTCGCACCCAACGTCAGCACTCGCCGCTCCTCGGGCAATCCCTTGGTACCTTGGGGAAGCGCGGCGTAAGTCTTCCCCATCTCGAATAATCGCAGTTCACTCTGGCCGCGGTCGAGGTTCCAGCGCAAGGCATGGATCATGCTCGGCACCGACGTGGTGCGCATCGCGGACGCGTCCTCGCTGAGGGGATTCAAAATCCGTACCGGCGCACGACTGGTGAACCGCGCGTCCTCTCCCGGATCCACCATGGCGCTGCTGATGATCTCGCGGTAGCCAAGCCCCACCAGAGTGCTCGATACCGTTTGCTCCTTTTCGCGCCTCGCGTCTCGCTCCGGCCGAGGCGGCGCCGGCCGCACGCGCGACTGCAAGCGGTCGTAGCCATACTGGCGAGCGACTTCTTCCACCAGATCCACTTCGCGGCCAATATCGAGGCGCCACGAAGGCGGGCGCACCCACCACTGACCTGGGGCCTGCTCCACCACTTCAAAACCCAGGGCGCGCAGGATACGCTCAACTTCCAGACCGGCGATGTCGAAACCGAGAATACGCGCAATTTCGCTTGCCCGCAGAGCCAACTCCGGCCGCTGGCGGCGCTGCGGGAAGACGTCGATGATGCCGGCGAGAATCTCGCCCCCGGCCAGCTCGGCGATCAGCGCCGCCGCGCGATCGAGTGCCTTCGGCGCCATTTCGATATCGGCGCCGCGCTCGAACCGGTGCGACGCCTCCGTGTGCATCCCCAGCGCCTTCGAGGTACGGCGGACCGAGAGCGGATCGAACCACGCACTCTCCAGCAGCACGGTCCGCGTGGACGCGGCGATCTCCGACTCCTCGCCTCCCATCACGCCAGCAATCGCTACCGCTCGCTCGGCGTCAGCGATGACCAGATTGTCCTGAGTCAGGGTGCGACCGACTCCGTCCAGCGTATTCAGAAACTCCCCATTCTTGGCACGACGAACAATGATCTTTCTCTGCCGCACTCGCGCCAAGTCGAAAGCGTGCAGCGGATGACCGAGCTCCATCAGCACGTAGTTGGTGACGTCGGCCACATTGTTGATCGAGCGCTGGCCTACTGCTTCGAGGCGCTTCACCAGCCACGCCGGCGACGGCTTCACCTGCACGTTGCGGACGACGCGCCCGCAATAACGCGCGCAGAGGTCGGGCGCGGCAATTTCAATAGTGGCTTCGCTGGCTGCCGAGGTTCCCGATTCCTTCAAGTCCGAGACGATCTCGCTTAGCGGCTTGAGTGCTTTGCCGTACAACGCCGCGAGCTCGCGAGCTGTCCCATAGTGGCTGAGGCAGTCGGGGCGATTGGTAGTGACCTCGATTTCAAAGACGAGATCGCCCTCAACCGAGGCGTACGACTCCACGCCCAGGCCGACACCGACCAGCGCCGCCTTGATGGCGGCAGGGTCGGCGGGTACGTCAACGAATTCCTTCAGCCAGTTGAGCGAGATCTTCATTGAAGAAGTTCAAGAGTTGAAGGTCGAAGGTTGAAGAGTGAAGACCGAAATTCAGATCGTCCCTCGGCGCCTGGATCCCAGCCAGCTTCCTTACCTTTCGACCTTCAACCTTCGGCTGTTCGACTCTCTTTCAAAACTGTTCCAAAAACCGCAGATCACCCTGGAAGAAGAGCTGAATATCGGTGATGTCGTACTTCACCATAGCGAAGCGATCGATGCCGAGGCCGAAAGCCCAACCGGAGTAGCGGTCCGGATCGATCCCCCCGAACCGCAGCACTTGGGGATGAACCATGCCGCAGCCCAGCAGCTCAATCCACCCGCTCTCCTTGCATCTTCTGCAGCCGCTTCCGTCGCAGAAGGGACAACTGACAGAAACCTCACCGCTCGGCTCGGTGAAAGGAAAGAAGCTCGGGTTGAATCGCGTGCGAACCTTTTCGCTGGCGAAGAACTTCTTGGCGAAGAAGTCGAGCGTGCCCTTGAGATCGGCAAAGGTGATGTCGGTATCGACGGCCAATCCCTCGATCTGATGGAACATGGGCGAGTGCGTGGCGTCGGGATTGTCGCGGCGGTAGCACTTGCCGGGCGCGATGATGTAGAGCGGCGCACCGTGCTTCTCCATGGCGCGCATCTGCACCGGCGACGTGTGCGTGCGCAACACCGTATCGGCATCGATGTAAAGCGAGTCCCAGTCGTCGCGCGAGGGATGCGACTCCGGGATGTTGAGCGCGTCGAAATTGTAATAGACGGACTCGACCTCGGGTCCCGTCTCGATGGAGAAGCCGAAGTCGAGGAAAATGTCCTCGATCTCGCGCTGCACGCGCGTGATGGGATGGACCGAGCCGACGGACCGTCGATAGCCAGGAAGGGTCAGGTCGGGCGCGAGGGTCGGCGCAGCGACGGTTACATTTGTCGAGTGCCTTGCGTCCCGCTGGACGGGCAACACCTTCAGGAGTTCCTCGGTTTCAAGCCAGGCCGCCGCATGACGAAGCTGGTTGAACTCGCGGCCGACAACAGGCTTCAGGGCTTTTGGGCTCGAGCGGAGCCAATGCTCATCCATCAAAGTCAGCAAGCCGCCTTTGCGTGCGAGCCAGCGGTCGCGAAGTGCTTTCACCAGCTTTTGGCGATCAGCTTCTGTGGCAGCGCCGCTCGTGACTAATGCCTGTCGCTCGGCTCCCATCGCCGCCCGGACCTCGGCGGATAGCACCTGGACGCCGGCCTCGTCAACGATGCCGAGCTCTTCGAGGGTCTTACCGACTTTTTCTTCCAGGGTCATAAATTCTGGAGTGCGGCAGCTCGGTGCCGCTTTGCCTTGCGGCGAGCTTGCTCGCCGCCCTCAACGCTCACGGCAAGCGAGGCCACACACGCCCATTCAACCTAGACCTCAAAAGCAGAGTTGCTGCCGTTTTTGCCTTGCGGCGAGCTCGCTCACTCCGACAGAAAAAGCCAAACGGGGCCAGCAAGCTGCCGCACTCCAGAGCCCGTCGCGCTTCCGATTACGCCTGCGCTGCCGGAGTTGCCTTCGCCAGCTCGGCTTGATGCGCGTCGACCGCCACCTTCACCTTGGCGGCAAGCTCGGCGAAGGCCGCGGCGTCGCGCGCCGCCATATCGGACATCACCTTGCGGTCGAGCTCGATGCCGAGCTTCTTCAGGCCCCAGATAAACTGGCTGTAGGTGAGGCCGTTGAGGCGTGCGCCGGCGCTGATGCGGATGATCCACAGGCGGCGGAAATCGCGCTTCTTGCGCTGGCGGCCCCGATAGGCGAACCGCCCGGCACGGTCGGCCGCTTCTTTCATCGCCCGATACAGCTTGCCTTTGGTGAGGAAATTACCCTTGGTGAGCTTGGCGAGCTTCTTCCGTTTGGCGCGGCGCACAGTGCCGCGCTTGACTCGAGGCATGGGGTTTTGCTCCTTTTCTAGAGATTCTGTAGGGCGATGAAGGCACCCAGCCGCTGGCCTTCCCGCACCTGAGGGTACAGGTTAGAGGGGACAGGGTACAGTAACGTAGAGCTGATGGGGTATGGACTACTTTCTTCTACCCTGTTCCCTGTCCCCTATTCCCTTCCGTAGGGCAGCATACCGCGAACGTGCGCGGCATCGCCTGGGGTCACGACGACAGCCTTAGCGAGGCGACGCTTGCGCTTCCTGGCCTTGGAGGTCAGGATGTGACGCGCGAACGCGTGCCGTCGCAGGACCTTGCCGCCGGCGGTCAGCTTGAAACGCTTGGCGGCGCCGCGATGAGTTTTGAGTTTCAACTTTACCTTAGCTTTCACCAGAATCTTACCCTCCAGCGGGTTCTCCAGGCGCGATCACCTTGGCCCCCGTCGAATGCGATGCCGTAGCCGCCTGGCTGGCGGATGGCTTCGGTGCCGGCGCAGCAGATCTCGTCACCAGCCCGTGTGTTGTAGCGGCAGCCGAACCTGTGGCGGGCTTGGCTCCCGGCGCGGCAGCGGTCCCGCTGGCCGCCGTTTGCGGCTTGGCTGCCGGCTTCGGAGCTTTGCCGCTTGGTTTCTTGGCAGCGATAATTACGGTGAGGTTCGGCCCTTCCTGCCGGGGCCGCGCCTCCACCTGTCCCACTTCGCCCACCTCGTTCACCAGGCGCTCGAGCATCTGCCAGCCCAGGTTTCGGTGCGCCATCTCGCGACCGCGAAACATGATGGTCGCCTTAACCTTGCTGCCTTCCTTCAAGAACTCGATGATGTGATCGCGCTTGAAAGCGAAGTCATGCTCCGAAGTCCGAGGCCGGAGCTTGACCTCTTTCAGCTCGATCGATTTCTGATGCTTGCGCGCCTCGTGCTGCCGCTTGCTCAGCTGGTAGAGGTACTTGCCATAATTCATCACCCGGCAAACCGGCGGGTTTGCCGTGGGCGAAACCTCCACCAGATCCACGCCCCGCTCGCGTGCAATCTTGAGGGCCTCGTACGGAGGCATGATGCCCAGTTGGCCCCCCTCTTCGTCCACCACCCGGATCTCCCGGGCGCGAATCCTCTCATTCACGCGAACATATCGATCAGCGATAGGCTACCTCCTTAAGTTACGGGTATAGGGCACAGAGAACAGGATACATAGGGTACAGGGAACGGGGGACAGGAAAAACCTCCATGAGACTCTCTTGCGGTTCCCTGTGACCTGTACCCTATTCCCTGCATTCTTGCCTGTTTCCTGTAACCAATTCCCTGTTCCTCAATTTACCATTTTATGGCGCGCGTGTCGATAAGCTCGCGTGCCCAGCGGACAAACTCAGCCAGCGGGCGCGCCCCGGCGTCGCCCGAATCGCGGCGGCGCAGCGCCACATTTCGGGCCTCAGCCTCGCGGTCGCCGACCACTAGCATGAAAGGTACTTTTTGAAGCTGGGCGTCGCGCACCCGCGCGTTCAGCTTCTCATTCCGATCGTCGAGCCGCACGCGAATTTTCGCCGCCCGCAGCTCCGCCTCCACCTCGCGCGCATAAGCATGATGCTTCTCGCTGATGGGCAGCACCACCGCTTGCACCGGTGAGAGCCACACCGGAAACGCGCCGGCGTAGTGCTCCACCAGGACGCCGAAGAACCGTTCCACCGAACCCAGCAGCGCCCGGTGCACCATCACTGGATCGTGCGCGTGGCCATCGGCCCCGACGTATTCCAATCCGAAGCGTCGCGGCAGGTTGAAATCGAACTGCACGGTGGTGAGCTGCCAGGGCCGCCCGATGGCATCCACCAGCTTGACGTCAATCTTGGGCCCGTAGAACACGGCTTCGCCAGGCATGTATTTGAATGGGACCTCCATGCGGCGCAGCGTGTTCATCAGCGCGCGCTCGGCGCGCTCCCACTCCTCCACCGTGCCCGCGTAATGCTCGGCGTGCAGCGGGTCGCGGGCGGAAAGCTCCACCTGGTACTGATCGAAGCCAAACGTCTTGAACACGGCGAAAGCGAACTCGACGCTGGCCTGGACTTCGCTCTCGAGTTGCTCGGGCATGCAAAAGATGTGGGCGTCGTCCTGGGTGAAGCCCCGCACCCGCATGAGACCGTGCATCACGCCGGAGCGCTCAAAGCGATAGACGGTGCCGAGCTCCGCTAGTCGCATCGGCAGCTCGCGATAGCTGCGCCGCTGGTCCTTGTAAATCAGGATGTGGCCCGGGCAGTTCATCGGCTTGAGCTGGTAGTGGTCGTGTTCAACGTCCATGACGCCGAACATATTTTCGCGATAGAAATTGGTGTGGCCGCTCGTCTCCCAAAGGTGCAGGCGCATGGCGTGGGGAGTGAACACCAGATCGTATCCGCGCGCCAGCAGTTCCCCGCGCAGCCAGTCCTCGATCTCTTTGCGGATGATGCCGCCCTTGGGATGCCAGAAGATCAGCCCCGGACCGGCGTCGTCCTGGATGCTGAAAAGGTCCAAATCCTTGCCTAGCCGCCGGTGGTCGCGCTTGCGCGCCTCCTCGACCTGGGTAAGGTAAGCGTCGAGCTCCTTCTGGCTGAAGAACGCGGTTCCGTAGATGCGCTGCATCGGGTGCGAGTGCTCGTCGGCCTTCCAATAGGCCCCCGCCACACTCAGCAGCTTGAAAGCCTTGATCCGTCCTGTCGAGGGGATGTGGGGGCCGCGGCAGAAATCAAGGAAGCGGCCAGTCTTGTAGGCGGAGAAGACGGGGTCGGCTTTTTCCTCAATCAGCTCGCACTTCAGAAACTCGCCCATCTGCCGGAACAGCTTTTTCCCCTCTTCCTTGGAATAATAGACGCGCTCATAGGGCAGGTCCGCCTTCACCAACTCGCGCATCTTTTCTTCCAGCTTCTTCAAGTCCTCCTCGGTGAAAGGCTTCTCGCGATAGAAGTCGTAGAAGAAGCCGGTTTCAGTCGGGGGGCCAATGCCAGGGTGCGCGTCAGGAAAAAGTTCGAGCACTGCCGCCGCCAGGAGGTGAGCGGAGGAGTGCCGGTAGACTTCCAGACCCTCCGGCGAACCGGGCGTAATGAACTGGATGGGTCCGCCCGCGTCGAGCGGCGCCGAGAGATCGACCGGGCGGCCGTCCACCTTGGCGACTAACGCCTCGTGGGCGAGACGCGGACCAATCGACTGAGCGATTTCGAGCGGCGTGGTACCCTGCGGGAACTCCTTCGCCGCTCCATCGGGAAAAGTGATTTGAATGTTCGGCATTCGTGCGCTGTATCGCCAGTTAGGCTTACGAATTATTACGTTAACAGATCATCCGAGCCCCCGTCAAATTGACGATTGACGCCTTGCCGTCGACAACCGGCGGAGTTCGAAACTTGGAATTCGAGGCTCAATTGGGGGCGTGAGTTTCGAGCTTCCATTTCTGAGTTTCGAAATCCGGCAGTCGTCAATCGACAATCGTCAGCGCTTCCCCTCCCACCACCTGCCGGCAAAGAGCTTCTTATGCAGACGCACTAAGACGGGATCCGGCGGCGTCGGGTTCGGGTCCACGACGCCACGCCCGTCCAGCCCGTACTCGATCCGTTCGATGAACCCCGGCCGCCCCAGCCGGAACACCCGCTTCCGCAGCTTCTCTTCCATCACCTCGCCCACCGTCGGAATCGGCGCCGGCTGGCCGCTGGCCAAATCCTTCCAGAATCGCTGCCCGGTCCAATACCGCCTTCGCTGCACCCAATACACCATCCCAATCCTCTTCCAGTGGTCCTTAATGCGAAAGCGTGTTGGGGGTAGCGGGAAGGCTAGTGGGCTTGAGGCTGAAGAAAAGATGGGAGATTGCGGTTTGTTTCCCAAAACCCCCGCCCGGCGCGCCATCGACCACACCATCGCCGTCGCGCGCTCCACCGGCTTCATTCCCGCGCCATTTTCCACCTTGAAGGTTGTGGTGATTTCCGACCGAATCCGGCCGTAAAGCGCGGCGGCCGACTTGTACCCGGCGGCCTCCAACTTTTCCGGCAGGCGCTGGGCGTAGGCACCATGCTTCAGGGCGTTGAGGGATACTCTTGCCTTGCCCTCCGGGGTGCGTGGGCCGGTACACTTCTGGGCATTGCGGCGGTTAGCGGCCAGGAACGCCTCAGTACGAGTTGGTGACTTGCGCAGCATAAACACCTCTTTCACCTCAAGCCCGCCGAGCGCGACAACCACGGCAGCGGCAGGATTACGATTAGTATATTGAACTCGTGAGTAGGAGTCAAGGAAATAAAACGAGGGCCTACTTGTGTTATCGTTAGCCCTGCCGCCCCGGGCGCACCCGGCACCACCGAGCTCGCTTGACGAAACCGTAATACGCAGGCGACAATCCTGGTAGATCATTCACATGTCGCAGACTGTTAAGCCGGTGCAACTGAAGCCTTCCACCATCGAGGCCTTTGATGGCTACATACGCGCAGCCGAAGCCGAAATGGAGCAGACGCTAAGTGGGAGTGCGCCATTTCTGTGGTCCGACGGCAGCCCCGAGAGGGCCCAATCGGTGCGCCAGGGAAAGGTCCTCGCTGAGCGCTGGTCTGGCAAAGAACTGGTCAAGATTCCAGACGGTTTGATCCACGACTGGATCGGCGCCCTGTTTACGCCGGGCACGACGGTGGGAGATGCTCTGGCCTTGGTGCAGGATTACGACAACCACAAGAATGTCTACAAGCCAGAGGTAATCGACTCAAAACTGGTGAGCCATCAGAACAACGATTTCCAGATCTTCCTGCGGCTCCTTAAGAAGAAGATCATCACTGTGGTACTCGATACCGATCATGACGTGCACTATCGTTGCTTAGACGCCACGCACTGGTTTTGCCGCTCGTACACGACACGAATCTCGGAAGTGGAAGACGCCGGGAAGCCAGACGAACAAGTGCTTCCGCCCGACAGCGGTTACGGCTTCCTGTGGCGTCTCGATTCCTACTGGCGATTCCAGGAGCGCGACGGCGGCGTTTATGTCGAGTGCCGAGCCGTTTCACTGACCCGCGATGTGCCGAAGGGGCTGGGATGGATCATCGAACCGATCGTCCGAAAACTCCCGGCGGAATCGCTGATCCACACTCTGGCCGCAACGCGCCAGGCGCTCTCCTTGACGGTAGGGCAGGTAAGCGTGCCTCCGCACCTTCCGCCTTCGGCCTGATCGCATCGGAACTGGAACCGTCCTTGACCAGCCCAACCTGGCTTTCTATAATTCTAGAGTCGGTAGGGAGACCGCAAGACAATGAAGAAAGTCTCTGGTTTTTTGCTGCTAACCTGGTTCCTGGGAAGTGCCTTCGCCGGCCAGCAACCTGGGAGCTCCAGTACTACCCCCAACCAAGCCGCGCCCGGTACGGCCAGCCAAGCCGCCCCCGATAACAGAATCAGCGTGCGGGTGGAAATGGTGAATGTGTTGGCGACGGTGACGGACAAGAAGAATCATTTGGTCCTTAATCTCAACAAAGACGATTTGCAGGTTTTGGAAAACAACCAACCACAGAAGGTTCAATTCTTCAGCCGCGAGACGGACCTGCCGCTGAGGATCGGCATGCTGATCGACTCCAGCAACAGCATCCGCGACCGGCTTCGCTTCGAGCAGGAGGCGGCGATTGAGTTCCTGAACGACGCGTTGCGCCCGGGAAAAGACCAGGCCTTTGTGGTGGGGTTTGACGTTGAGCCGCAGCTCTTGCAGGACTACACCGACGATGTGGATAAGCTCGGCACGGCCATACGCAATATCGAGGCAGGGGGCGGCACCGGTCTTTACGATGCCATCTTTTTTGCCTGCAAGCAGAAGATGCTGATTTTCCCGCCGCCGGAGCCTTATTTGCGGCGGGTCATGATCATCATCAGCGACGGTCAGGATAACCAAAGTGAACACACGCGTGAGGAGGCTCTCTCCATGGCCCAGCGCGCCGAGGTGACCATTTTCGCCATCAGCACCAGCCAGGGAGGTTCCAACGCCGGCACCGGCCCCAACTCGAGAGGCGACAGGGTCCTGACGCGCCTGGCGCAGGAAACCGGCGGCCGCGCGTTCTTTCCTTTCGAAGCCACTGACCTGACGGCGAACTTCCAGGAGATCGCCCGCGAACTGCGCAGCCAATACAGCTTGGCTTACGTTTCCACCAATCCCGCCCACGACGGGACTTTCCGCTCCATCCGCATCGAACCCCGGGATAAGAACCTGCGGGTGCGTACCAAAGCGGGGTATTTCGCGCTGACGACTCCTTAGGGAACAGGGTACAGGAAGAGAGGGAAATAGGGAACAGGTTACAGGGAACAGGTCCCTTCAACCTGTTCCCTTTGTCTTGAAGAATGGGCTTCTGGCAGCAGCGGCATCTGCATGGCAGGTAGAGCCGGGGGTCCACCAAAAACGACAGGACTGAACTTCTTCCCCTGTTCGCTCGAACCTGTTCCCTGTTCCCTTATCTTCCTGTTCCCTATTTCCTAAGAGGAGGGTGCGTAGTAGCCGCGGCGGGCCTGGACTTTGTAATTGCCGCCCTTCACTTCCACCCGAATCTTGCGGAAGGTGCCGTCGTGCTTGGTGTTGGTGGACGTGTAACCGAGCATGTATTGGGTGCGCAATTCGCGTGCGATCTCCTGGAAAGCAAGGGCGGTTTGCTGCGTGTTTTTCACCGGGACTACGCGTCCACCGGTCTCATCCGAAAGCTTCTTAAGCACCGCCGTAGCCGAGCCCTTGCATGTGGTAAAAGCTCTGATCGCTGATCTCGACCGAGTAGATGATGACATCCGACCTCTGCGCTGCCTCGAGCGCCGAGGCTAGTTTCTCTTTGCTGCCCTGGTCTTCGCCGTCCGTCATCAGGATCAAAACCTTGCGCCCCACTTCACCCTTCAACAGTTCGTTGGCAGCCAGCCACACGGCGTCGTAAAGGTGCGTGCCGCCGATATTGTCGGCGCCGGGAAACGTGCTCGGCATCGGGCCCTGACCGCCGCCGTTGATCACCGTCTCATCGATGGCGCGCGTCAACCGCGAAAGGTCCGCCGTAAAATCCTGCAGCAGCTCCACCTCCAGATCGAAGTGCAGAACGAACGCCAGATCCTTGGGGCGCAGCACCTGGTTCAGAAAGGCCTTCGCCTGCTCTTGCTCCACCGGCAGCACCCGCTGCTGGCTGGGGCTGGTATCCACCATCATCCCCATCGTCAGAGGCGTGTCGGTTTGCTTGGAATAGTATTTCACCGTTTGCGGGACGCCGTCTTCGGTGATCGCGAAGTCGTCCTTGTTAAGGTCGGGAACCAAGTGGCCGTTTTTTTCTTTCACCACCGCGTAGACGTTGACCACTTCGATGGAGATTTTCAGAGTCTGGCCCGGAGGCGGTAACGTCTGCTGCTCCTGCTGGACGCCGGGCGCGGACTGCTGCCCCGCCAAGCTCGGCCGCAGGCCGGGAACGAGTAAGACGACAGTCGACGTCAGAACCAGGAGCAACCCGGACGCCGTAGCGATCGCGCCGGCGCGCGCCCGAATTGAATTTCGGTTGCTATGAGCCATGGATTCTTAGATGCACAAATTCTTGTGACATTTGGCCTGCAAGAGCGCGCGCGACGCCCGCTCTTCTCCGCCGCTCGACCTGCTCGACAGGGGGCGCCCCTGGAGCGAAGATCCAGCTCGAACCGAGTCGTAAGGCGGCCAGGACATCGGCGCTTCGAGGCCAAACCAGGACACGGCCCGCCTCGACTATCATACGCGCATCCGGCGCGACGATGGACGCAATCTCCGCGCCTCGATCAATGAGACGTCTGCGAACTGCCGCGAAGATCTTCTGGTCGTCGCTCCAGTGCTCGTCGCTCGTGCCATTTTCATTGGCTCAAACGGTGGTCCGACGGAATCGCTCTGGCTGGTGAGCGTGACCTGCCGGTCCCTTGCTCGAAAAATATTTTCGAAATCTTTTGTTAATGATTCACTTTCTTCTTGACAAGACCCGCGACAGTCTCTATACATGAGAATTGTAAACGCGCTCCGTCAGCCGAGCTGGCGGAAGATTTCAGTTAAGAGGAGAGGAGAATAGAATGGCATCTAAGAAGAAAGCAGCTAAGAAGAAGAGGTAAGATTCCTCCAAGGCAACTTGGAACGGATCATTCGGGGATGCAGCAATGCATCCCCGATTTTTTTTGTGGACCCTTAGTCGCGCGTCTCGCCATTTCCGCTCGCCGCGAACATCCCCACCTGATTGGCGCTAACCACTTCATCGGCTTCTGCGGCCTCGACCGAGCGGACACTGATGTCCAACGGCTCCGCGGCCGGCAGCTCATCTCCGGTAGCTGCGCCCAATTCCCTGAACTTCCGCGCCGAGATCAAGACGCGGCTTTCCAGCGAAGCGGTGGCGTCGTTGTAAGCCTTCAGTGCTTTTCCCAGCGCGTTGCCGATTCCCACGAAATGGGCGGTGAAAACCCGAAGCCGGTCGTAAACTTCCCTCCCCAGCTCGCCGATCACCTGCGCATTGCGTTCCGCCTGTTCCTGTCGCCATCCGTAGGCTACGGCCCGAAGCAAGGCGATCAGCGTGGTGGGCGTGGCCAGGATCACCCGCTTGGCGATGCCGTCCTCAATCAGAGTCCGGTCCTGCTCCAAGGCGGCGCTGAAAAAAGACTCACCGGGCAGAAACATCACGACGATCTCCGGCCGGTCTTCACCAAACTGGTCCCAGTATTCCTTCCGCGCCAGCTTGTTCATGTGATCGCGGACAACGGCGCCATGTCTACCCAGGCACTCTGCTCGCTCGCTTTCGCTGGCGGCCGATGCGGCGTCGAGAAAGGTTTGCAGAGGCGCTTTGGCATCTACGGCGATGCGCCGCCCGCCCGGCAAGTTGACGATCATGTCCGGACGCAGACGCCCCAATTCGCCAAAGAGTGTTTCCTGCTCGTCAAAGTCGCAGTAAGCGGACATTCCCGCCAGTTCCGCCGCGCGACGCAAGGTCATTTCGCCCCAGCGCCCTCGCACCTGAGGCCCACCCTTGAGGGCATTGGTCAGAGTCCCGGCCTCCTGCTGCAGGCGCTGCGTGGTCTCGGACAAACCCTTCAGTTGCTCGTAGAGCCCACCATAGGCGCTCTGGCGCGTTCTCTCCATCTCCTGAATTGCGTTCTCGTAGCGCGCCAGCGACTCCTTCAGCGGCGCAACGAGGCCGTCAATAGCCTGCTGACGTTTATCCAGATCGCCCCGGGCTTGCGCCTGGATCGCGTCGAACGTGCTCTTGGCCAGGTCGAGGAAAGCCTGGTTGTTGCTCTTCAGCGTTTGTGCGGAGAGCGCCTCAAAGGTGTGGGTGAGTTTCACCTGCGCTTCGTCGAGCAGTCGCCGCTGCTCTTCCAGCGCGGCCTTCGCCTGCTTGTATTCCGTCTGGGCCGCCACCCTCTGTTCGCTTTCGTTCCGCACCTGCTGTTGCAACTCGGCCCTTTCCCCCGCCATCTCCCTGGTTCGGGCACCCAGATCGGACTGCAGTGCATCCTTCTGGGCGCGCAGTTCCTCGATCAGTTTGGTTTTTCCCAATGCCCACAGCCACACCATGGCGCCACCCAGCACCAGTCCGACAACCAACATGAGCCAACTGTTCATCGTGAAAGCTCCCACCTTTCATCAGGGAGTGGCGAGCAACGAACGGCGAGCCCGAGAAGCACTGACAAGTGACGCGTGACAAGTGGCGAGCAAGCAGGCCTTTTCATTCTGACTCCTCTTTCTTGACTTCCGTCTTCAGAACTCCTCCTCGTGAACCGGGCAAATAGAAGCGAAGTCGCAGCGCTTGCAAACAAACCCCGGCGTCGGACCAAACTTCTGCTCGCCAATCTTGCCCGCGACCTCCCTAATCAGTTGTTCGGCCGCCTCCAAGTCATGCTGGGTGCGCGTCGCTGACACCGATTGGTTGTTCGTTAGATTATAAAACGTGAGGCGCACCGGGTCTAATTGGAGTTGGCGACGGGCTGCCAGGGCGTAGACCGAAAGCTGCAAGCTCTTTTCAGCGTCCACGGGCTTGCGCGGTTTGCCCGTTTTGTAATCCACCAACTCCACGGACAGAATCGCCCGCGTCTCGCCGCCATAGGCGACTCCATTTCTATTGCCCGCGGTCCCGAGCACGCCAGGCGCGCCCGACGGAGGTCCGAGCGGATTGATCTGGTCGATGCGGCCCTCCAGCAGAATGTCGCCGAGATCGAGCGAAAAGTGTTGCTCGGTGCTGATTCGGCCAGCTTCCAGCGGGAGTTGGTTCTGTTGCTCGACGAAGTCTCGCAATTGCGCGAGCCCCGCCCGGCGATACGACTGCTCCTGATAGGAGTCCGCAAAGCCAACGTCCTTCCACGCGCCGGTGTAAAACTCCTCGATCTCGCTAAAGCTCACCGTACGCAACTTCCGCAGCTCGAAGTAGCGACGCACGGCACGATGCATGACACTGCCAAAAGTGAGCGCCGCTTGCGGTCCGGTCGGGATTCGCAAGACGTGTCCGAATTTGAATTTCAGCGGGCATTCGCGGTAGTCGTCGATGGCGGTGGCGCTCAGCCGGATCTTATCGCCAGGCGCGCTTGTCGGGGCCGGATTGAAGTACGGTGCTGCGGTCAGGGCGTGATCTGTCGGGCTGAAACCCGGCGCAACCGGAGCATTGGCCCAGGCTTTTAACGGAGGATGAACGTAGCCGGATTTTGACGCGTTCTCAAACAAGCTGCGCTGCCGGTTCAGGTACTCTCCCTTGTCGGACAGCACCACTTTTGCCGGCGCACTTTCTGCGCGCGCTTGGTTCACTCCCTCGGGGGGCGCTGCGTTGACCCAGTCCCCTGCATCTGGAACTGCGATCACTTCAATGTCGCGAGCGCGGACTGCCGGATCGGACAGCAGATCGTCGATGAAGGCGGACGGCTTTTTGCTGCGAGGTCCGGTGACACTCGAGATGTAGAGGCGCTCCTTGGCGCGCGTCATCGCCACGTAGAATAATCTGCGCTCTTCCTGCGCGTGGATGTTCGGCGGTGGCGGCGGCCCTTTGCGCAGCTCGTCGGGGAACTGGATCACCGGTCGTTCCTCGCGATGCGGGAATCGCTGTCGCGCCACGCTCACCACGAAAACGACGGGGAATTCCAATCCCTTCGCGGCGTGCACGGTCATCATCTGCACGGCGTTCTCCGCGTCCGCCGGCTCCGGCACTTCGATCTGGCCGTCGCCCTCGCGAAAGTACTGAAAGTACTCCATGAAAGTTCCGAGTGTTTTCCTGCCGTGCTGGTGGTCCTCCGCCGCTTCCTCGGGCGCGTGCGGTGCGCCCTCCGCCGGATTCGATGGCGGCGGTGGGGACACCGCCGCTACAAGGGCCGGATCAAGAGGCAGGTCCTTTTCGGCCCATGTCTCGATGAATTTGCGGAACGTGTTCACGTAAACCTGGTCGGGATCATCCGGCAGGAAGATCAGATCGAGCCGCGCGAGCAGGCTATCGAACAGCGAGGTCGCGGGGACGTGTGAAGCGCGAGCGCACAACTCGCCCAGCATCTGCCTGAGCTCGAACCAGCCAGTGTGCTCGAGATCCTGCTTGAAGAGGGAGCCTTCCATCTCTTCGATGGCGCTGTAGAGGGAGCAGCGGCGCCTGGAGGCCAATCGCCGCGCGTCGAGCGCCAGTTGCTCCGGAAAGCGCCAGTGCGGCTCCAGCAGCACCCGCGTGAGGCTGATGTTGTCGTGCGGCGAATGGATCACGCTCAGATAAGCCACCAGATCGCGCACAATCACCGTACTGAGGATGGAGAGCCCGCGAATGGAGAAGGGAATCCCGCGTCGGCGGAACTCCTCCACCAACTGGTCGCGATATCCGTGGGCGCGGTAGAGCGTGGCCATGTCACCGTAAGAGGCGCCGCCTTCCACGAGCCTTTCGATTTCCCCGGCGATCCACGCCGCCTCGCTCGCGTAATCCGCCGCTCCCAAAAGAAAGACTTTAGGGCCGTCCTCTTTCTCGGTCTTGAGCTGGGGCTTGCCCACTTCCCGGAGATTCCGCGCGATCAGCACGTCAGCAGCGCGCAGAATCCGGCGTGTGGAGCGGTAGTTGCGATTCAGATAGATCTTGCGGTAGCCCGGAAACGCCGCCGCGAACATGTCGAAGGCGCCATGAGCGGCGCCGCGAAAACGATAGATTGCCTGATCGTCGTCGCCCACGGCGGTGATGTTATATGGTAGTCCGACCAATCGCTTCAACAGTTGCACCTGGGTGTAGTTGGAATCCTGGAATTCATCCACCAATACGTAGCGGTAGCGATCGCGATGGCGCGCCAGCAGCTCTGCTTCTCGACCCCACAACCAGAAAGCCTCGCTGAGCAGATTGCCGAACGTGCAGCAGCCCGCCTCATCGATCAGCTCGCGACTGTGGCGGAACACGCGCGCCAGCTCTTTCTTCTTGAGGATCTCTTCCCACTCCACCTTCAACTCAGGAGACAGGTCAATTCCGGATTTCGGATTTCGGATTCTGGATTGAAGATCCATCGCCACCGACTCGCGCGTTGCGGCGCCCGCTACCCGGTCGGGCACAAAGCCAGGAGTCCGGCGGCAGAAGTCGTCCTCCAGCGCACTCACGTAGGACTCGAATTCCTCCGGCCCCACGAGCTCGTCGTGGCAACGCGAGAAGAACTCGTTCAAATCGTGGAGGAACGCCCCGGGCTCCGCCAGCTTCTGGTAGAAGTCGAGTCCGAGTTGTTCCATGCGACGCCGGAGGAAAATCCACAGGTCAATCTGGTCCAGCAGTTTGCGCTCGAAGTGGCGCTCGCGCAGCACTTGGTAGCAGAAGGCGTGAAAAGTGGAGATGGCCGGAAGCCGAGCAAGCTCTGGTAGCGTCTTTCGTACCCGGCGCTTCATTTCTTCCGCCGCCTTTTCCGTGTAAGTGAGGGCGAGAATGTTTTCCGGGTGTACGTGCGGGACGTTATCCAGCAGATGAACGATTCGCTCGGTGATAACGCGGGTCTTCCCGCTTCCGGGTCCCGCGATGACGAGTAGGGGGCCTTCTTCGTGCTCCACCGCCTGCCGTTGTTCAGGATTGAGTCCGGGCATCGCCTCGCGCTCAGGCCTATTTCACTACTCTCTTGACTGCTTAGTGCGCGCGCGAGAAGTGCTCGTGCACGATCTGCCACCGGCCGTCCTTTTGTACAAACACATGACTGCCCCGGCCCTTGACGATGTGGCGCGGAGTTCCCGTGCCCAGTTCGACGGTCCAATAGAACGTGGCGACGGCGGTGTCGCCAAACACGTCAACCTGAGGCCGGTCAATCTCGTACTGGATCCGGTTCGTGGCATGAAGATAGTATTGGAACGTCTTTCGCATCCCTTTCGGGCCTGTGACCCTCGGGTGCTGTGTCGACGAAAACCCCACAACTTCCGGGTCAAAGTGCGCGAGAAGATCGTCGATCCGGCCGGCATTGAAATCGCGGACCATTTCTTTCTCGATACCCAGAATCGTTTGCGTCACTGAAGCCATGGCTCCCCCTTCTCATTATCGATTGACGATTGCAAGAGAAGATCAGCCATCAGCATTCAGCTATCAGCACGCCCGACCTGCACTTGACTCCGTCCTTCTTGCTGGCGGTTGATTGCTGAATGCTGACGGCTTTTCTTGATCGTCAATCGACAATTAGTTGATCCACCTTCCATGATCGTCCTTGCGCTCCTGCTTGCGCATGTAAACCTCGAACTTGCGGCGGAGGCGGGCGCGTTTCCAGTCGCGGTACCGAACCTGGACGCCACCAGGAAGGTGAGCGCCGCGCAGGTAGAGGTACCCGAAAAGCATGCCGCCCAGGTGCGCAACGTGGCTCACGCCCGATCCCGGATTGCTCAAGGAAGAGACGAACTCGATCAGTCCCATGACCAGTACGAACCATTTGGCCTTGATCGGGATGATGAAGTAAAGGAGGATCGGCCGGTCGGGAAAGAGCAGCCCGTAAGCGAGGAGAAGGCCGAAAACCGCCCCGGAGCAGCCAATGGTGCTGGCGCGACTCGAAGGCTCGAGCAATACATCGAAAATGCCTGCGCCAACTCCGGTTAGAAAGTAATAAAACAGGAATTGGCGTCCGCCCCACAAGTTCTCCAGGTCGGCGCCGAACATCCAGAGAGCGAAAAGATTGAAGATGATGTGAAACCAGCCGGCGTGGAGAAACAGATAAGTGACCAGTTGAAAGATCAGAAAAGGGTAGTGGGTCACGTAATACGGCTGGAGGCTGAACCACGCATAGGGAATGGCCCATCCGAAAATCTGCGCCGGGATGAAGGTCACAAGGAACGCGACAGCCGTGACGACAATCAGCCGCTTCACCATCGGCGTCAATGGCGGTCCAAACGAAATTGATTGCCGGTAGTAAGCCATTGGATAAAGCGTACCACAAGAACTGTGGTAAGTGGCGAGTAGTCGCGGGACGGACGACCCTCCATTTCGAGACTTGCCCGAGATCACCTGATCTCGACAATCTCATCCCCGGCCAGCAGTGATCACTGCAACACAGCATGGTCGGTCTGGTGTGCGGCGTATTCAATCGCCGCCAGGATGTCCTCACTCTCCAGAAACGGGTAGTCCGCGAGAATCTCCTGAAATGAGGCCCCGGCTGCCAGCAGTTCCAGGATATCGGGAACCCGGATGCGAAAACCCCGGATGCAATGCCGACCGCCGCACTTTCCTTCTTCAACAGTTATACACTTCAGGCGCTCAACGTTCATCGGTTTCCGCCTTTCTCCCCTAATCGTAGCCGTTACATAATCGCCGTCGGCGGTGCCGGTTCGTCAGGACTGCCGGCGTTGGCCAGCGGCAGCCAGATCATGACCGCCACCAGCAAAGCCAACCCTATCAGTCCGGTCATCCACAGGTTCCCCGATGCCAACTGGAACAGTTTCGCCTCGGCGTGCGGATTCTGCCTCAACTTGTGCGCAATGATGGCGGCAATCGCGATTCCACACAGCGCCTCGCCAGCAATCAGTCCGGAGGCAGTGAGCACACCTGCATTGTCCACGCGCGCCTTCTGCGCATCGTTGTAACCGCGGCGGTCGCGCAAGGTGTCGGTGACCCAGCGGATCACACCGCCCAGAAAGATGGCGAACGTGGTTTCCAGCGGCAGGTACATGCCCACGGCGAACAGCATCGGGCTCCGCACCTGCACCATGATCAGGGCAAAACCCATGAAGATTCCGACGATCACCAGCGGCCAAGCCATGTTGCCGCCCACTATGCCCTTGGCGAGCATGGCCATCAGCCCGGCCTGGGGCGCCGGAAGCGAGGGACTGCCGAACGTGTAGGCTCGGTGCAGCATCATGAGGGGGAAGAAAAGCACCAGGCTGGAAACCCCTACCCCGAACAGATCGCCGATCTGCATCTTGGCGGGCGTACCGCCCAGAATGTATCCCACTTTCAGATCCTGCAGCATCTCGCCGGCGACGGCCGACGAAACGCAGACTACCGCGGCAACCCCCAGCACCGCCGCCACGCCGCTGCTGCCTGAGACTCCCAGGGCCACCATCAGGAGCGCCGCCACCACTAACGTGCACAAGGTGAGCCCCGATACGGGATTATTCGACGAACCGATCATTCCTACCAGATTGCCCGAGACCGCGGCGAAGAAAAACCCGAGCACCAGCATCACCGCAGCCGCTACGATCGCAGCGAGCAGGGTGCCGGAAAAATAGAAGTAAAGCGCGATCATGCACAAGAAAACCA
>Ga0335079_10003138_pt1 | contig 19093 bp, 19 predicted proteins | sample Lox_Sample_33_FD_206719 | JGI IMG/M metagenome (GOLD analysis project Ga0335079, IMG submission 206719) | Soil microbial communities from Loxahatchee National Wildlife Refuge, Florida, United States - Lox_Sample_3.3 | ecosystem: Environmental > Terrestrial > Soil > Wetlands | place: USA... | reverse complement strand
AGCAGGCGCCGATGTTCGAGCTTGAGACGCTGGAGACGGCGTGCCGCGCCGGGGCTGCACCGCAGCTCATCCCCGCCGATACTGCACTGCCGGAGCTGCCCCAGGTGCACCTGACGCTCGAGCAGGCGGCGCGCGTGCAGCACGGGCAGGCGGTGGTGGTTGCGCCGGTCCAGGCCGCCGGCCGCGTGCGCCTGTACGACCCGAGCGGCCGGTTCATGGGCCTGGGCGAGACCGACGGGCAGGGCGGCGTGCGGCCGCGGCGCCTCTACGTCTAGCGGTTTTTGCGCCAGAAATAGCCGATCGCGCTCACCGTCACGGCGGCGATCCAGAGAATCATCGCGTCGGGCTGCGGCATCAGGCCGGCTCGCGCCGCCACCCACCAGGCGGGTGTCAGAATGACAAACAGCGCCCAGCCGGCGAGGTTGCCGACATCATCGGCCCTGCGGTCGTGCTCGTCGGCGCTGAAATACCACCAGCCCTTGTTGATCGCCATCCCGATCAGCCAGCTCGCGATCGCGAACAGGGCGATCGCCAGCGGCACCGGGCTGTTTGAAAAGATCGCGAACGGATGTTCCTTGCTGAAGGTCGCGAGGAACAGCGCGAGGCTGCCGGGCGTCGCGCCCGCGAAACACAGCAGGTTCTGCGCCAGGAATACTTTCAGCTGCCAGCCCCACGGCCGCCAGAACGTGTGCGTCGCGAGCACCACCTTCATGAGGGCGGTGGTGCCGACGACGCCCTGCAGGCCGAGCACGAGCAGCAGCACGGTCAGCACCGCGCGCTTCAGTCGCGTCTGCTGCAACCCCAGGAGCCACCAGGCCGCAGCCGCGGCGATCAGCAGATGCGCCGCGAGACTCAACCACTGCTCCGCGTCCCAGACCCCGGAGGAGCTTCTCGTCACGACCAGCTTGGTCGCGGCATCGAGCATGCCCATGAAGCCGATCAGCGCGATAAATCCCAGCGGCACCGCCAGCGCCGGGGAATGCAGCCACGCCGGATGATCCGAATCGCGAACCTCACTCTGGGCGATCATCGAAGATCTCCTCGATCGAGAGCTTGAAAAGCCGGGCGATGCGGAAGGCGAGCGGCAGCGAGGGATCGTGCTTTCCCGTCTCGATCGCATTCACCGCCTGACGCGAGACATCGAGCCGTAGCGCCAGCTCGGCCTGGCTCCAATTGCGCTGCGCTCGCAGGACTTTCAGGCTGTTGCGCATGTCAGTTAAACATGTCTTTATGTCAGGTAAACATGACTATATGAGGCGCGGTTCGTCATGTCAAGTAAACTTGACAACCGGCAACTCTCGGGCCGCGCGAGGGGGAAGCAGCCGCCGACGCCGACCGCGGCGCGCCCCGCAGCGCGCGCCCGCAGCGCCGCGATTCCCTAAGTCTCGGTTTTCCTTGTGGCCGGGGGAGGCCAGCGAGTAGAATGCCGCGCCTTTTAAAGTCAGGTAGCAAGCGAAGCTTTCAGGAATATTGCGTAATGACCTTATCCAGCGAGAAGAGGGACGGAATCCTCGCGCAGTTCCGTCGTGGCCCGACGGACACGGGTTCGCCCGAAGTTCAGATTGCGCTGCTGTCCGAGCGCATCAACGGACTGGGCGACCACTTCAACGCTCACAAGCGTGACCACTCCTCGCGCCGAGGCCTGGTCAAGCTCGTCAATCAGCGCCGCAAGCTGCTCGACTATTTGAAGTCCACGCAGCCGCAGAAGTACCAGGACGTCGTCGAACGCCTGGGCCTGCGTCGCTGATTTCACCTGCCGGCAGGCGCCGCCTGCCTACGCCATTTCGTGAGGAGTGAAGCGTGAGCGCTTTCAGCAAGTCATTTGCTTACGGTTCCCATACGGTAACGCTGGAGACGGGCGAGCTCGCCCGCCAGGCCGATGCCGCGGTCAAGGCCGCAATGGGCGACACGGTGGTCCTGGTGACCGCGGTCGCACAGCAAAAGCCCCAGGCCGGACGGGACTTCCTGCCCCTGACCGTGAACTACGTGGAGAAGACCTATGCCGCGGGACGCATCCCCGGCGGCTTCTTCAAACGCGAAGGACGTCCGACGGAAAAGGAGACGCTGACCTCGCGTCTGATCGACCGCCCGATCCGTCCGCTGTTCCCGGATGGCTTCTATAACGATGTGCAGGTCGTCGCGACCGTGCTGTCGGTGGATCCGGAGATCGACCCGGATATTCCGGCGCTGCTGGGCGCATCCGCTGCGCTGTCGCTCTCGGGCGTGCCGTTCGCCGGCCCGATCGGCGCGGCGCGCGTCGGCTACAAGGACGGCCGCTACCTCCTGAACCCGACCGGTAAGGATCTCGCCGAATCCGATCTCGATCTCGTGGTCGCCGGCACCGAGCACGCCGTGCTGATGGTGGAGTCGGAAGCCTCGGGGCTGTCCGAGGACGTGATGCTGGGCTCGGTGGTCTTTGGTCACGAGCAGATGCAGATCGCGATCCGCGCCATCAAGGAGCTCGTGGCGCAGGCCGGCAAGCCGCGCTGGAGCTGGCAGGCCCCGGCCGACAACGCCGAGCTCGCGCAGGTACTGTCACAGTCCTCGCGCGCGAGCCTGTCGCAGGCCTACTCGATCACCGAGAAGCTGCAGCGCCGCGACCGGATCGCGGCGATCAAGACCCAGGCGACGACCGCCCTCACCGCGGGCGATGCGCCCAAGTGGACCGAGGAGCAGGTCGACGCGCAGTTCTTCAAGCTCGAAAGCAACATCGTGCGCGAGCGCATCTTGAACGGCGAGCCAAGAATCGATGGCCGCGACGTGCGCACCGTACGTCCGATCACCGTCAAGGTCGGGGTGCTGCCGCGCACGCACGGCTCGGCGCTGTTCACGCGCGGCGAGACCCAGGCGCTGGTCGCGACCACGCTCGGTACGACGCGCGATGCGCAGATCATCGACGGACTCTCCGGCGAGCGCCGCGAGCCCTTCATGCTGCACTACAACTTCCCGCCCTTCTCGGTCGGTGAGACCGGCATGATGGGATCGCCGAAGCGCCGCGAGATCGGCCACGGCAACCTGGCCCGCCGCGGCGTCGCCGCCGTGATGCCGGACATGGAGAAATTCCCCTACGTCATCCGCGTCGTCTCGGAGATCCTCGAGTCCAACGGCTCGAGCTCGATGGCGAGCGTGTGCGGCACCAGCCTCTCGCTCATGGATGCGGGCGTGCCGATCAAGGCGCCCGTCGCCGGTGTGGCCATGGGCCTGGTGCTCGAAGGCAGCCGCTTCAAGGTCCTCACCGACATCTTGGGCGATGAAGACCACCTGGGCGATATGGACTTCAAGGTCGCCGGCACCAGAGACGGTGTCACGGCGCTGCAGATGGACATCAAGGTCGAGGGCGTCACGCCCGAGATCATGCGCATCGCGCTCGAGCAGGCCCGCGAAGGCCGGCTGCACATCCTGGGCGAGATGAACAAGGTGCTGTCGAGCCCGCGCACCGAGATGTCACCGTGGGCGCCCTCGATCATCACGATCAAGATCGACTCCGAGAAGATCCGCGACGTGATCGGCAAGGGTGGCGCGGTCATCCGCCAGATCACCGAGGAGACCGGCACCACCATCGACATCGAGAGCGATGGCACGGTGAAGATCGCCTCCGTCAACGGCACCGCCGGGCGCGAAGCGCAGCGGCGCATCGAGCTCATCACGGCCGACGTGGAAGTGGGCCGGATCTACGAGGGCCGGGTCGCGCGCCTGATGGACTTCGGCGCGTTCGTCACGATCCTGCCGGGCCGCGATGGCCTGGTGCACATCTCGCAGATCTCCGATGAGCGTGTGGAACGCGTGAGCGACAAGCTCAAGGAAGGCGACGTGATCCGCGTGAAGGTGCTCGAGGTCGACCGTCAGGGTCGCGTGCGCCTGTCCATGCGCAACGTCGACGCCACCTGAGGGGGTGAGCTAGACCGGCGTCGCGGTGGCGCTCTTGGCGCCATCGTGCGCCCGTCCGTCGCTCGCCATGAGCGCACGGAAGATCTCATCCTGCACCGAGCGCCAGCGCTGGTAGTTGCGCTGAGTCACCGAGGCCACCGCATCGGAAGGGTCGGCGCCGACGACGCTGGTCGCCCGCTCGCGCACCTCGCGCTGCTGCGAGGCGAACAGCTTCAGACACTGCTCCAGATAGCAGCCCACCACGCCCTGCATGGCCCCGCCGCCGTAAGAGCGGATCACCTGCGAGAGGAAGTCCCGGCTCATCAGCGGCTCGCCGGCATGCTCCTGCTCGGCGATCACCTGCAGCAGGATGCTGCGCGTGATGTCCTCCTGGGTCTTCTTGTCGATGACGACGAAGTCGACGCGCTCGATCACCAGCTTGCGCACGTCCGCCAGCGTGATGTAGCGGCTCTCGACGGTGTCATACAGTCGGCGGTTGGGATACTTCTTGATGACCCTCGGTTCGCTCATTGCAAGCCCCCGCATGTCCGGTCGGTTCCCCTGTCCCTGAACTGCCTACATTAGTACAACGCGAGGAGCGGACCCAAATCAGCCGGGCAGGGGCAACGTCCGGATCCCCTGCAGCCGCTCCGGGCGCCAGTGCCGGGTAGCCCAGTCCAGGATCGTGGCCGGGGTCTGCGCCGCGAGCTCGGGCGGCGGTGCGAGCCGCAGCAGCGCAAGCGTCTGCAGGAGTGTCGCGGCGGCCGAATCGGATGAAACGCCGACCGAGCGGCGCGACTTGGCGAGCTTGGCGCCGTCCGGCTCGACGATCACCGGCACATGGGCGTAGCGCGGCGCAGGCAGTCCGAGCGCGCGCTGCAGGGCCAGCTGCCAGGGGGTGCTCGAGAGCAGATCCGCGCCCCGCACGACCTTGGTGATGCCCTGCAGGGCATCGTCGATGACGACCGCGAGCTGATAGGCGTAGACCCCGTCGCGGCGGCGAACGATGACATCCGAGAGGCTGGCGAGCGCGTAGTCGCATCTGCCCTGGATCTCATCGTCAAAGGCGACGCGGGCTGACAGATCGACCCGAAAACGCATCGCGGCCGGGCCGCCGCGAGGGGCGAGGTTCCGGCACGTGCCCGGGTAGCCCGCCTCATCGAGCGCGCCGAGCTCGCGCCGCGAGCAGGTGCACTCAAACGTGAGACCGGCGCGCGTGAGCTCATCCAGTGCGTGAGCGTACCGGCTCAAGTCCCGGCTTTGATAAGAGACTTCGCCGTCCCAGTGCAGTCCGAGCTGCTCCAGGGTCCGCAGGATGTCGGCGGCGCTGCCGGGCAGGTTGCGCGCGCTGTCGAGATCTTCCATGCGCAGCAGCCAGCGGCCGCCGTGCTGGCGCGCATCGAGGTAGCTGCCGACGGCAGCGGCAAGGGAGCCCCAGTGCAGGCGCCCCGTCGGCGACGGGGCGAAGCGCCCGACGTAGCCCGCCGGGCGTGCGGTCGGCTCAGCGGTAGCGGTCGTCGCGGTCGCCGTACTGGCGCTCGCGTCGCTCGCGCCGCTCCTGAGCCTCGATGCTGAGCGTCGCGACCGGCCGCGCCTCCAGGCGCTTGATGCCGATCTCCTCTCCGGTCTCGAGGCAGTACCCGTAGGTGCCGTCCTCGATCCGCTTCAGCGCCTCATCGATCTTTCGAATGAGCTTTCTTTCCCGGTCCCGCGTGCGCAGCTCCAGGCTGAATTCCTCTTCCTGGGTGGCGCGGTCGTTCGGGTCGGGGAAATTCGCGGCCTCGTCCTTCATGTGCGTGACCGTGCGGTCCACTTCCATCATCAGGTCGCGTTTCCAGCTGAGCAGGATCGTACGGAAGTGCTCCGTCTGCTCCTTGCCCATGTACTGCTCGCCGCGCTTGACGATGTAGGGCTGAACATTGCGCGGGCCGGCCAGCAGGCTTCCGGGCTCCAGCGCATCGATGTCATCGCCATCGGCAGGAGCTGCCATGCGTACCGCAGGCACCGCGGTGGCCGGGCTCGCCGGCGGTGCGGCGGGTGGTGGCGTCGAGCCGAGCGTCTCGGAAGCCTTGTGGTGCGCGGCCGAGGGCTCGTGCTTGACGCCCGGAGCGCGGCTCGCCGGGGCGGCGCCGGGCTTGCGCGTGGTGGCCGCGGGGGTCTTGGCTCGGACATGGGCGGCGGCCTTGACGCGCTCGGAGCGCTCAGCGCTCTTGCGAGGCGCCGCTTTGCGGGCGGTCGGTCTGCTCACGGCTTTCTTCGGCTTACTCGGCTTCGGCACTGGTTTCTTGGCCGGCATCATTCGCTCCTGGAAGCGCGCGGCTTATAAAAGGACGCGCGATTATACCGGCGCTCCCGGGCGGGGCAACCCAAGCGTTTTCTAGGGCAGAACGAGTGCCGGCCGGGGCGTCCAGCCTGTCTGTCGGCGCTCGACGACAATGCTGGTGTAAATGCCGCCGCGGACGTTGAAACGCGCGGTGAGGCGCAGTCCGCGCGGGGACATGGCGGCGGCGAGCGCATCCGCGATCTCGTTGGTGACGGCCTCGTGGAAGGCGCCGCGATCGCGGAACGACCAGATGTAGAGCTTCAGGGACTTCAGCTCCACGCACAGCCGGTCGGGCACATATTCCAGCTCCAGCGTGGCGAAATCCGGCTGGCCCGTGCGCGGACACAGGCAGGTGAACTCCGGCAGCGTCATGCGGATGGTGTAGTCCTCACCCGGCGAGGGGTTCGGAAAAGTCTCGAGATCGGCGCGAGCAGGTGGAGGCATACTGAAAAAAATTTTATCATGCGGCCGTTGCCCTCACGGAGTTGCTGGAAACCCATTACGATGCGACTCACGAAGATCAGGCTCGCTGGCTTCAAATCCTTCGTCGACCCCACCGCTATCTCTCTCCCCGGCAATTTGACCGGCGTCGTCGGTCCCAACGGTTCAGGCAAGTCCAACATCATCGATGCCGTGCGCTGGGTGATGGGCGAGCTGTCCGCGCGCCACCTGCGCGGGGACTCGATGGCGGATGTGGTGTTCAACGGCTCGGTCGGCAGAAAGCCGGTCGGCACGGCCTCCGTCGAGCTCATCTTCGATAACTCGGACGGCAAGATCGGCGGCCCGTACGCGGGCTACAACGAGGTGTCGCTGAAGCGCGCGGTGTCGCGCGATGGCACCTCGAACTACTTCATCAACGGGGCGCGCTGCCGCAGGAAGGACATCACCCACCTGTTCCTCGGCACCGGCCTGGGCTCGCGCAGCTACGCGATCATCGAGCAGGGCATGATCTCGCGCGTCATCGACGCCAAGCCCGATGAGATGCGTGCGGTGGTCGAGGAGGCCGCCGGCATCTCCCGCTACAAGGAGCGCCGGCGCGAGACCGAGGCGCGCATCGCCGAGGCACGCGAGAACCTCGAGCGGCTGCAGGACCTGCGCGATGAGGTCGACAAGCAGATCCGGCATCTGCAGCGCCAGGCCGCGACTGCCCGGCGCTACCAGGCACTGAAAGAGGAGGAGCGGCGCTCGCAGGCCGAGCTCCTCGCCCTGAAGCTGCGCGATCTCGACGGCGGCGCCGAGGTCCACGACGCCAATATGCGGGAGCGCGAGCTTGCGCTGCAGGCGGCCCTGGCCGAGCTGCGCGCGGTGGAGGCGGCGCTCGAGAAGCAGCGCGCCTTCCACGTCGAGCGCGGCGAGCAGCTCGCGGCCGTGCAGGGGCGGTATTTCGAGGTGGGCGCCGAGCTCACCCGCACCGAGCAGTCGATCGCCCATACGCGCGAGCTGCGCGAGCGCCAGAGGAGCGATCTCGCCCAGACCCAGGCGGGGCTTACCGAGCTCATCGGCCAGATCGAGCGCGACGAGCGCGAGCTCACCGCGGTGCGCGCCGAGCTGCAGCGCCTTGCACCTGAGCTTGCCGATGCCCAGCAGCGCGAGCACACGGCAGTGCACGGCTCGAGCGAGGCGGAAGCGGCGCTGAGCGAGTGGCAGCAGCGCTGGGAAGAGTTCAACCGCGCGCTCGGGGCGGCCAATCAGACCACGCAGGTGGAGCGCGCCCGCATCGAGCAGCTCGACAGCCAGATGCTGCGGCTCACCGCACGCACCGACCGGCTCGCCATCGAGCGCGAGCAGCTCTCGGCACAGGAGGCGAGCGAGCCGCTCGCCGAGCTTGCCGAGCGCGAAGCGATCGCACGCGCCGCAAGCGAGCAGCTGGCCTGCGCGCATAGCGCACAGATCGAGCAGGTGCAGGTGCTGCGGGCCGAGCAGCTGGCGGTGGAAGCGCGGCTGGAGAGCGCCCGCAGCGAGCGCGATCGGGCGCGTGCCGAACTCGTCTCCCTCGAAGCGCTGCAAAAGGCCGCCTTGAGCCGCGGCGCCGGCGATGCCGGAGAGTGGGTGGCGCGAGAACTCGCCGGCCGCTCGCGCATGGCCGAGTCGCTCGAAGTCGAATCCGGCTGGGAGCGCGCTGTTGAGACTGCACTGGGGGATTACCTGGAGGCGGTCTGCGTCGAGCGGCTCGATGATCTGGTCCAGTCCCTGGCGGGTCTGGCCGCCGGGCGCCTCACGCTCATCGAGACGCCGCAGGACTCGGGGCACGCTTCCCGGGCCGCCGGCACGACGCTCGCCGCCAAGATCCTGCAGGGACCGCCGGCGGCGCTGCGGCGCCTGGCGCGCGTGCGCGTTGCAGAGAGCTTTGCCGCCGCACTCGCGCAGCGCGCCAGCCTTGCCGACGGCGAATCCGTCATCAGCCGCACGGGCGAGTGGATCGGACGCGACTGGCTGCGCGTCGCCCGAGGCCAGGATGAGCACTCCGGCGTCATCGAGCGCGAGCACCGGCTCAAGGCCGAACGCACCCAGTTCGCCAGCTGCGAGCAGCGCGTGCAGGAGTTCGAGTCGCACCTCGCCTCGGTGCGCCAGGGACTCACCGCCGCCGAAGTCGAGCGCGACCGGCTGCAGGCGGGCATTCAGGGTGCGCACCGCGAGCACGCGGATCTTCTGGCGCAGCTCGAGGCGACCCGCGCCCGATCGCAGGAATCCACGCTGCGCCGCAGCCGTCTGCACGAGGAGTCGGCCGAGGCCGCCCGCGAGGCAGGTGCGGCGCAGGAGACGCTGGCACGCGCCCGCCTGACGCTGGAGCGCGGGCTCAACGAGCTCTCCGAGCTCGATGCGCGCCGCTACGAGCTCGAGGCCGAGCGCGACGAGCGTCGCGAGCGGCTCGCCGCGGCCCGCGCGCACGCCCAGAGCGTGCAGCTCGCGGCACGCGACCTCCTGATCCGCAGCGAGTCGCGACGCTCGACGGAGCAGTCCATGGCCACCGGTCTTGCGCGCATGCACGAGCAGCGCGCACAGCTTCACAGCCGCCGTGGCGAGCTCGAGCAGGAGCTGGCAAGCGGTGATGCCCCGATCCGCGAGCTCGAGGTGCGGCTCAACGAGTTTGCGGCGCGGCGCCTGGAGGTGGAGAGCGAGCTCGCCGCCGCGCGCGGCGCGCTCGAGGCGGCTGACAGCGAGCTGCGCAGCCTCGATGAGCGGCGGCTCACCGCCGAACGGCGTACCAGCGAGGCGCGCGAGTCGATGGAGCAGACGCGCCTCGCCGCGCAGGAGACGCGCGTGCGGCGCGAGTCGATCGCCGAGCAGTTCGCGCAGACCCAGTGCGATCTGGAGACGATCCGCCAGGGCCTCGCCCCCGATGCCAGCGTACCGCAATGGGAGCAGCGTCTGAGCCGGCTGGGCGAGCAGCTCGTGAGCCTGGGGTCGGTGAACCTCGCGGCCATCGAGGAGTTGAAAGAGCAGAGCGAGCGCAAGGAGTACCTCGACCGGCAGTATGGCGATGTGAGCGATGCGCTCTCGACGCTCGATGAGGCGATGAAGCGCATCGACCGCGAGACGCGCACGCGCTTCGATGAGACTTTCGAGCGCATCAACACCGGACTGAAAGAGAAGTTTCCGCGGCTCTTCGGCGGCGGCCATGCCTATCTGGAGCTGGTCGGCGAAGACAGCCTCGCTGCAGGGGTTGCGGTGATGGCCCGGCCGCCGGGCAAGCGCAACAGCACCATCCATCTGCTCTCGGGCGGGGAGAAGGCGCTGACGGCCGTGGCGCTCACCTTCTCGATCTTCGATCTCAATCCGGCGCCGTTCTGCATCCTCGATGAGGTCGATGCGCCGCTCGATGAGTACAACGTCGGGCGTTTCTGCGACATCGTGCGCGAGATGTCGGCACGCGTGCAGTTCATCTTCGTCACGCACAACAAAGCCACCATGGAGCTCGCCTCGCAGCTGATCGGCGTCACCATGAACGAGCCTGGCGTCTCGCGGCTGGTCGCGGTCGACGTCGATGAGGCCGTGCGGCTGGCCGCGGTCTGAAGGAGCTTGACAGCGGCGATGCTTGAGCTGCGCTGGATCCTCGCTCTCGTCGGCGTCCTGTTCATCGCGGGACTTGCCTGGTGGGAGATGCGCCGCGGGAGGCGGGTGCCGGCAAGTGAGCGCTCGACCGTGCTGACGGCGGAGCCGAGTGCTCATGACCGTCTCGAGCTTCCGCACATGCGGGCGCGCGAGCCCCTGCATGACCTTCCCGTGTTGACGGCGCAGCCGCAACCGCCGCCGACGGCCGCATCCGGGGAGGCGCCAGAGCCCGCGTCGGAGCCGGTTTCGCACAGCGCGCCGGCGCCTGCCATTCAGAGCGCCGCGCTCGCTCCGGCCGGCGCGCTCGCGGCGGCGGCCGCGGAGCAGCCCGAACCCATTGTCGAGTGGCCGGAGGAGGCCATGCGGCGGGTGCTCGCGCTGCGCCTGGTGGCGCCCGGCGAGCGCTTCGCCGGCCGGGCGGTGCGCCAGGCGCTCGCTGCCGAGGGCTTCATTCTGGGAAAGCACGCGATCTTTCACCGCTGCGCCGCCGACGGGCGCGCCGTCGTGAGCGCCGCCAATCTCAACAAGCCGGGAACCTTCGACCGCGAGGACATCGATACACAGCTCTTCGGCGGACTGAATCTGTTCGCGGTGCTGCCCGGCCCGCTGCCGCCGACGCGCGCGTTCGATGAGCTGCTCGCCGCCGCGCGCAATCTGAACGAGCGCCTGCAGGGCGCGCTGCAGGATGAGCGCGGTGAGCCCTTGACGCCCGTGCGCAGCGCCGCGCTGCGCGATTCGCTCGCGCCCCAGCGGGGCATGGGCGGAGGCATGGCGGCGCACTGACCGCGCCGCGCTCTTGCCAGCGCCGCCATGACGACCGGTCCCGCCTCGCGGATCGCGGCGCTGCGCCGCCAGATCGCCCATCACGATCATCGGTACTACGTGCTGGACGATCCGGAGGTGAGCGACGCCGCCTACGATGAGCTCATGGTGGAGCTGCGGCGGCTCGAGGCCGCACACCCCGAGCTCGTCACACCGGACTCGCCGACGCAGCGCGTGAGCGGCACGCCGGCTTCCGCCTTCGGGGAAGTCACGCACCAGGTGCCGATGCTCTCGCTCGACAATGCCTTCAGCGAGGAGGACGTGCAGGAATTCGACCGGCGCGTGCGCGAGCGGCTCGGGGTGAGCGGCGAGATCGACTACGTCGCCGAGCCGAAGCTCGATGGACTTGCGATCTCGGTGACCTATCGCGACGGGCGCTATGAGCGCGCTGCAACTCGCGGCGATGGGCTCAAGGGCGAGGATGTCACGGCCAACGTGCGCTCGATCCGCTCGGTGCCGCTCGACCTCATCGGCCGCGCTCCCGCGCTGGTCGAAGTGCGCGGCGAGGTCTTCATGCCGATCGCGGGCTTCCAGCGCATGAACGAGGAGGCCCGCGCGCGCGGCGAGAAGATCTACGTCAATCCGCGCAACTCCGCCGCCGGGAGCCTGCGCCAGCTCGATGCCCGCGTCACCGCCGTGCGTCCGCTCGAAGTCTTCTTCTACGGCTTGGGCACGATCGTGGGCGCCGCGCAGCCTGCCGGCCAACGCGAGCTGCTCGAGCAGTTGCGCCACTGGGGGCTTCGCACCGCGCCCGAGATCCGCCCGGTGAAGGGCGTGGAGGGGTGCCTCAACTATTACCGCGACATCGGCGCCCGCCGGGCAAGCCTGCCGTACCAGATCGACGGCGTGGTCTACAAAGTGGAGCGCCGCGCCGATCAGGAGCGGCTGGGTTTCGTGTCGCGGGCGCCGCGCTGGGCGATCGCGCACAAATTTCCGGCCGATGAGGCGCAGACCGTGGTGCGCGATGTGGAGTTCCAGGTGGGTCGCACCGGAGCGCTCACGCCGGTCGCGCGCCTGGAGCCGGTGTTCGTGGGCGGCGTCACGGTGAGCAATGCCACGCTGCACAACATGGACGAGGTGGCGCGCAAGGACGTGCGCAGGGGCGACACCGTGATCGTGCGCCGCGCCGGCGATGTCATCCCGGAAGTCGCGCGCGTCGTGCTCGAGCGGCGGCCCGCGGGCGCCGAGCCCGTGCAGCTGCCGGCGCGTTGCCCGGTGTGCGACTCCGAAGTGGTGCGGACGCCAGGGGAGGCGATTGCGCGCTGCTCGGGAGGATTTACCTGCCGGGCACAGCGCCAGGAATCGCTCTTGCACTTTGCCGGCCGGCGCGCGCTCGATATCGAGGGCCTGGGCGAGAAGCTCATCGTGCAGCTGGTTGAGCGCGAGATCGTGAAGACGCCGGCGGATCTGTATGAGCTCACGGTGCCCGTGTTGAGCGAGCTGGAGCGCATGGGCGACAAATCCGCCGCCAAGCTGCATGCGGCCATCGAGCGCAGCCGCAAGACGACGCTGCCGCGCTTCCTGTTCGCACTCGGGATCCGCGACGTGGGCGAGGCGACGGCGCTCGCGCTGGCGCAGCACTTCGGCACGCTCGAGGCGCTCGCGACGGCGAGTGCGGATCAGATCGAGCAGGTGCCCGACGTAGGCCCGGTGGTGGCGGCGCATGTGCACGCGTTCTTCGCCTCCCGGCGCCATCGCGAGGAGATCGCGCGCTTGCGCAAGCTCGGCGTGAGCTGGCCCGCCGTGGCGCGTGCGGCCGCCGCCGCGCAGCCCCTGGCCGGCGCGACCTTCGTGCTGACGGGGACTTTGGATTCGCTCACGCGCGAGCAGGCGGGCGAGCAGCTGCAGGCGCTGGGCGCCAAAGTCGCCGGCAGCGTCTCGAAGAAGACGACTTACGTGGTGGCCGGCGCCGAGGCGGGCTCGAAGCTCACCAGGGCGCAGGAGCTCGGGATCACCGTGCTCGATGAGGCGGCGTTCCTCGAGCTCCTCGCGAGCGCTACAGCTTCTTCTCGATCTTCGCGCCCTTCATGAGCTCCTCGACGTAGGCACGGAACTTCTTCTGCTGCACCACCTGCTGCAGGCGCTGGCTCACGCTGTCGAAGGGCGGCGCAGACACCGGCCGGACTTCCGCCAGCATGATGATGTGCCAGCCGAACTGGGTCTGGACCGGCTTGTGGGTGTACTCGCCGGGCTTTAAGCCCTGCAGCGCATCGGCAAAAGTCTTGTCGACATGATCGGGGGTGATCCAGCCGATATCCCCGCCCTGATCCTTGGAGCTGTCCATCGATTCGCGGCGGGCGACATCGGCGAACGGGGCGCCGCCCTCGATCTGTGTGATCAGCTTCTGGGCGTAGGCCTCGGTCGCGACCTGGATGTGGCGCACGTGATATTCCTGGCGCGGCATCGCCGCGACCTGGGATTCGTACTCGGCGCGCACTTCCTGTTCGGTTGCTTTCTTGTCCTTGAGGTAGCGCTCGGAGACGACCTGCTGCAGCACGTTCAGGCGCGAGATCTCCAGCAGCTGCTGGGTCTCCGCCTCGCGCAGGGTGCCGTCCTTGTCGGCCTGCTGGGCGACCACTTCCGCGCGCACCAGGTTATCGAGCGCGAGATCGCGCTGCTCCTTGGTGAGCTCGCTCGAGCTCTTACCGCCCGCGATGCCCTTGATGTAGAACTCGAAGAAATCGCGCGTGATCGGTGTGCCGTTCACGGTGGCGACAGGCGGACTTGAGTCCGCCGCGGGCGCGCTCGCGCCCTTGGGCTGACAGGCGCTCAGGAGGAGCGCAGCGGTCACGGCGATGGCCGCCTGGATCTTGATAAATTTCATAATTAATCTCAATTAGTTACGTACATGTTATGAAGTGAATTCCTCAGGCGCCAGCGCCTCGATGGCGAGCGCATGGATCTCGCTCCCCATGAGATTCTGCACCGCCTCGTAGATCAGGCGGTGCCGCTCGATGCGGGAGCGGCCGCGAAAGCGCTCCGAGACGACCTGCACGTGGAAGTGACCGGCGCCGCCGCGGGCACCGGCGTGCCCCGCATGCGCGGCGCTGTCATCGCCAACCGCGATGTGCGAGGGGGCGAGCTGCGCCTGCAGGGCGGCGCGAATGGCGGCCACGCGCTCCGCGGCGATCACGGCTTGGCGCTCGGAGTGTCTGCGCGCGGCTGCGCACCGCGCTGCAGGAGCCAGAAGAACTGGCCGGCGAGGAGCAGCAGATTGCACACGGTAAAGCCGATGCCCTTGAAGTACACCCAGGTGCGCTCGCTGGCGTGGTAGGCGATCAGCAGATTCGCCGCACCGAATGCGCCGTAGAACGCCACCCACTGCCAATTGAGCCAGCGCCACAGCCTCGCCGGCACGCTCTCCATCGTCTCCAGCACCTGGGCGAGCAGGTTCTGCACCAGCGGCCGTCGGCCGATCCAGAAGCTCAGCAGGAACGCGAGGCTCGCGAGCCAGCAGAACACCGTGAGCTTCCACTGGATGAAGCGGGCGTTGTGGAAGTACAGCGTCGCGGCGCCGAACACGAACACCAGCGCCGCGCTCAACGCGTGCATCGTCGGAATCCGCCGCAGGCGAATCAGGTCGACGATCAGGAGCAGCGCCATCGCGATCATCAGCGCCGCGGTCGCGACATACACGCCGCGCAGCAGGTAGGCGACCACGAAGACCGCGATCGGGGCGAGCTCGAGCAGAGATTGCATCGGTACGGGCCGGAGAAAAACGGCCGCGTATCATACCAGCGCGTGAGCCAGTACTTCGACCTGCATCCCTCCAATCCCCAGGTGCGCCTGATCCGGCGCGCCGCCGACATCGTGCGCGGCGGCGGCGTGATCGCCTATCCCACCGACTCGTGCTATGCGCTCGGCTGCCACATCGGCGACAAGGCGGCGCTCGAGCGGGTGCGCCGGATCCGCCAGGCGGATCGCAATCATCACTTCACATTGGTGTGTCGGGATGTCGGCGAGAGCGCCCGCTTTGCGCGCATCGATACCGCGCAGTTCCGGCTGCTCAAGGCCTGCACACCGGGGCCTTACACGTTCCTCTTGCGCGCGACGCGGGAGACCCCGCGGCGCCTGCAGCACGAGCGGCGGCGCACGATCGGCATCCGCGTGCCCGACCATGTCGTGCCGCAGCTGCTGCTGCAGGAGCTGAAGGAGCCGATCATGAGCTCGACGCTCATCATCCCCGGCGATCCGCTGCCGCTCACCGACGCCCGCGAGATCAGGGCGCGGCTGGAGCATGTCATTGATGCGGTGCTGGACGGCGGCAACTGCGGTGTCGAGCCGACCACCGTCGTCGACCTCGCCGTGAGCCCCCCGGTCATCGTGCGCCAGGGCCGTGGCTCGCTCGCCGTATTTGGTCTGTAGCGCGCGCTATAATCCCACTCTATCGTGCCCGACCGCCGTTCATCACCCCGCACGCGCGCATGAGCGCGAATCCGCAAGCCAAGCGCGTCCTGTCGGGAATGCGGCCTACCGGCCCGCTGCATCTCGGCAACTTCCACGGCGCGCTGCGCAACTGGGTCGAGCTGCAGTACCAGTACGAGTGCTACTTCTTCGTCGCCGACTGGCACGCGCTCACGACCGGCTATGAGGACACCGCCCAGCTCCCCGAGCACGTCCACACGGTGCTCATCGACTGGCTTGCCGCAGGCCTGAATCCCGGCGTGGCGACGCTCTTCATCCAGTCGCACGTGCCCGAGCACGCCGAGCTGCACCTGCTCTTGTCAATGATCACGCCCTTAGGCTGGCTCGAGCGCGTGCCGACCTACAAGGAGCAGCAGGCGCAGCTCAAGGAGAAGGACCTCGCCACCTACGGCTTTCTCGGCTATCCGCTGCTGCAGAGCGCCGACATCCTGCTGTATCGGCCGGCCCTCGTGCCGGTGGGCGAGGACCAGGTCGCGCATGTGGAGATGACGCGCGAGCTCGCGCGGCGTTTCAATCACCTCTACGGCCGCGAGCCGGACTTCGAGACCAAGGCGGAGGCCGCGGCGAAGAGCCTGGGGGGAAGAAACGGCACGCTTTACCGCCAGCTGCGGCGCAAATTTCAGGAGACGGGTGATCAGGAGGCGCTCGAGCGGGCGCGGGCGCTGGTGCAGGCGAACGCGCGCATCACCGTCGCCGACCGCGAGCGGCTCCTGGGCTATCTCGAAGGCTCGGGGGTGAGCATCCTGCCCGAGCCGCAGGTGCTGCTCACGGCCGCGCCCCGGGTGCCGGGGCTGGATGGCCGCAAGATGTCCAAGTCCTACGCCAACACCATCGGCATGCGCGAGGATCCGGATGTCGTCGCGCAGAAGCTGCGCACCATGCAGACCGACCCGGCGCGCGTGCGGCGCACCGATCCGGGCGACCCCGAAAAATGTCCGGTGTGGGACCTGCATAAGATTTATTCTGATGAGGCGACGCGCAGCTGGGCCGACAAGGGATGCCGTACCGCCGGCATCGGCTGCCTGGAGTGCAAGAAGCCGCTGATCGAGAAGATCGTCGAGGAGGTGCGCACCATGCGAAAGCGCGCTCAGGAGTTCGAGGACAATCCCGAGCTCGTGCGCAGCATCGTCACCGAGGGCGCGAACAAGGCGCGCGAGGCCGCGCGCGAGACCCTGGATGACGTACGCCGCGCGATGCATCTGCGCACCGACTGATACCGCCATGATCAAACTCGTCGTGTCCAACGATCCGCGCGATGCCACGCACAGCGCACCGCCACCGCTGCCGCCGGAGCAGGGCGAGATGCCGTTCGCTCTGGTGAACGGTGAGCCGGTGACGCAATTGCCGCGCGACCTGTACATCCCGCCGCAGGCGCTCGAGGTGTTTCTCGAGGCGTTCGAGGGTCCGCTCGACCTGCTGCTGTATCTCATCCGCCGCCAGAACCTCGACGTGCTCGATATTCCGCTGGCGGAGATCACGCGCCAGTACATGCAGTACATCGAGCTCATGCAGGAGCTGCAGCTCGAGCTCGCTGGCGAGTATCTGGTGATGGCGGCGACGCTCGCCGAGATCAAGTCGCGCATGCTGCTGCCGCGTGCGCACGGCATGGGCGATGAGGCGGAGGAGGATCCGCGCGCCGAGCTCGTGCGCCGGCTGCAGGAGTACGAGCGCTTCAAGCAGGCGGCGGAGAACTTAGATGAGCTGCCGCGGCTCGAGCGCGACGTGTGGAGCGCGAGCGCCGACATGAAGGACCGGCAGGTGGTGCGCGTCATGCCGCAGCTCACCTTGCAGGAGATGCTGGTCGCCTTCAAGGACGTGGTCGTGCGCGCCGAGCTCTTCGCCCACCACCACGTCGAGCGCGAGCCGCTGTCGGTGCGCGAGCGCATGACGGAGATCCTGGCGCAGCTCGAGCGCGCGAGCTTCGTGGAATTCGTGCGGCTGTTCCACCCGGAAGAGGGCCGCATGGGAGTCACCGTGACCTTCATCGCGATCCTGGAGCTGGTGCGCGAGGGCCTGATCGACATGGTGCAGACCGAACCGTATGCGCCCCTGCACGTGCGCGCGGCCGATCCGTCGCGCGCCCTGCGGCTGGTCGCCGACAACACTCAACCCGACGAGGGAGCTCCGCCGGCATGAACGACCCGCAGTTGAAGAATGTCATCGAGGCGGCGCTGCTCGCCTGCGGACGCTCACTGTCCGTGACAGAGCTCGCGGAGCTGTTCGAGGAGTCGGCGCGGCCGGACAAGGACGAGATCCGCGCGGCGCTCGAGACCCTGGGCGAGGAGTACGCGAGCCGCGGCATCGAGCTCAAGGAGACCGCGACCGGCTTTCGCGTACAGGTGCGCCGCGAGCTTGCGCCCGAGATCTCGCGGCTGTGGCCGGAGCGTCCGCCGCGCTATTCGCGCGCGCTGCTCGAGACGCTCGCGCTGATCGCCTACCGCCAGCCGATCACGCGCGGGGAGATCGAGCAGGTGCGCGGCGTCGCCGTCAATCCCAACATCGTGAAGACCTTGCTCGAGCGCGGCTGGATCCGCATTGTCGGGCAGCGCGATGTGCCGGGCCGGCCGGAGCTTTTGGGTACGACGCGCGAGTTTCTCGACTACTTTGGTTTGAAGAGCCTGCAGGAGCTGCCGCCGCTCGCGGAACTGAAGGCCATGGGCGACATCAATCTGCAGCTCGACCTGTCGGGTGTGCCGACGCCGGCGCAGGAGTCGGCGTATCTGCCGGAAGCCGACAGTGAAGAAGAGGAGCAGGCCTCGGATGACAGTCAGGGCGCCCCGGGGCTCGTCGCGTCGCACGTCGACCCGCAAGACTGAGCCCCGCCCCAGATCCCGTGCCGAGCTCGACGGCGAGCGCCTGCAGAAGGCGATCGCCACGTTGGGACTCGCCTCGCGCCGGGAAGCCGAGGTCTGGATCCGCGCCGGCCGGCTCACGGTCAACGGCCGCCCGGCGACACTCGGCCAGCGCGTCCGCGCCAGCGATCACATCCAGCTCGACGGCCGCGCGATCCGCCAGCGCGCGCCCGCGGCCGAGCGCCAGGTGTTCATCTGCCATCGCTCTTCGGGGGAAGCACTCGCCGGGGCATCCGCGACGCCCGAGCGCGTGAGTCTCACCGAGCGCTTGCCGCGCGGGGCCGGCCGGCGCTTCATCGCCGTAAGTCCCATGCCGCGGGTCGACGGCGGACTCGAGCTGGTCACCGCCGACGGCGCGCTCGCGCAGCAGCTGCAGCGCTCGGTACAGCATCTGGAGACGGCCTTCAGCGTTCGCGTGCGCGGCGAGCTCGAGGAGGAGCAGTTGGCGCGGGTGCGCGAGGGTGCGCTGGACAGCGGCGAGACCATTGCCGTGCTCGGGCTCGATGCCGAGGGCGGCGAGGGCAGTAACCGCTGGTACACGCTCATCACACGCGGAGCGAGCGGCAAGGATGTGCGCCAGCTGTTCGAGCGCACCGGTGCGCTCGTGAGCCGGATTCTGCGCACCCGGCTCGGCAATATCGCACTCGAACGCAGCCTCGCGCGCGGTCAGTTCCGCCGTCTGACGGCAGTGGAGCTCGACACGCTCCTGGGTACTAAGAGCGAGCGAAGCTCCGACCCGTAATGCCGGTGC